>Ga0209415_10000630_pt1 | contig 65878 bp, 60 predicted proteins | sample PeaSoiSIISIP2007_FD_187696 | JGI IMG/M metagenome (GOLD analysis project Ga0209415, IMG submission 187696) | Peat soil microbial communities from Weissenstadt, Germany - SII-SIP-2007 (SPAdes) (version 2) | ecosystem: Environmental > Terrestrial > Soil > Wetlands > Peat | place: Germany...
CGGTGAGCGAGCGCACGGATTTGCGCGGGATGCGCATCCTCGTCGTCGACGACGATCTCGTTTCTCGCGACATCATGAGCCGCTATCTCTTTTCGTGGGGGATGCGCGCGTCGCTGGCAAGCAGCAGCGAGCACGCGATGCAGCTTTTACAAGAGGCCGTCGAGCGGAGCGACCCCTACGACATCGCGATCGTCGACTATCACCTGCCCGACGGCAACGGTCTTTCTCTCGCTCACATGATCAAGCAAGACGTGCGGCTGCGTAGATTGCACCTCATCCTCGCCAGCGCATTCGAAGCCGACGGCAGGGCACGCGATGCGCTCGCCGTGGGGTTCGATCTCTGTTTGGTCAAGCCGATTCGGCAATCGCAGCTCTATAACGCGGTCCTCGACTTGACCGGGGAGCGCATCGCGATGGTATCCGTTGAACCACCGGCCCCGAGGGACGCGGTACGCAGCGAGCGCGTTCTGCTGGTCGAAGACAATCCGGTCAATCAGCGGCTCGCCATCAAACAGCTCGAGAAGCTCGGCTTCGAGCCGGCGGTTGCAGCGAACGGACGCGAGGCCGTCGATGCCTGCGCCGAGACGCCGTTTGACCTGATCTTCATGGACGTGCAGATGCCCGAGATGGATGGCTTCGAGGCGACGCACGAGATCCGCCGTCGCGAGAAAAATGGGTCGGCCCGGCACGTGCCGATCGTCGCGATGACTGCAAATGCGCGGCCCGAAGATCGCGAGGAATGTCTCACGGCCGGGATGGACGATCATCTTTCGAAGCCGGTGACGCTCGCCGACCTGCGCGCCGTCCTCGACCGCTGGCTAGCCGTGGACGCCGTGAAAAATGTCTAGCCGCCTTGGACGACGACGCGGCGTTCGGCCGCGCGCCACACGATAACCGCGGCGAGCGCAAAGACCAGGAGCCAAGCCGCTTGCCCGGCGAGGGCCTGCGCGTACCCGTTCGGTGGGATCGTTCCGACGTAGATCAAGAGCGGCGTTGAATAGATCGCCGCGAACGGAAGCGCGAGCATGATGCCTTGCACGGCGCCCGGGAAGAAGACCAGCGGGATGATCTGGCCGCTCAAGAGATCGGAGATCCAGCGCACGATCAACTGGACCGAAAACGTCTCGAGCGTCCAAAACGCAACCGAGTTCATCATGAAGTTCAAAAGGAAATTCACGAGGTAGCCGAGCGCGAACGAGACGATAAAGGCGGCGAAGACGCTGGGCGACGGCACGTCGATGTGCACCAGCAAGAGCGCAAGCAACAGCGACGGCACGATCGTCATCGCGTGAAAGGCCGCCTGCCCGAAGCCGTCGCTGAAAAAGTAAAGCGGCAGGCTTATAGGCTTCATCAAGTCCGTGACGATCGTCCCCTCGCGGACTTTTTCGCGGATGACGCGCGTCCCGTCGATCTCGAGAACCAGCGACATGAGGAGCGCGACGGTCGCATAGGTGAGCATCGAATGCAGCGGGATGCCCGGCGGCGCGGCGTTGTGCGAGTAGAGTGCGGTCCAGACCGAGCGGAGCAAATAGACGCGTACGATGAGCGAGCCGACGTTGGTGAAGACTTCGGCGCGGTAGGTCGCCTCGCGGGCGAACGCCTTCTTCGCGAATTCGATATACGGGGCCGGGGCCATGCCCCGCGCTTCGTGCTTAGGTTCGCAGGTTCAGCCTATAGCCGATCCCATGGACCGTTACGATGATAGAAGACGCTTTCGGCGTCGGCTCGAGTTTGCGCCGCAGGTTGCAAATATGGCGGTCGATCGTGCGGTCGAAGACGCGGCCGTGATCGCCCAGCGAGTCGAGCAACTCGTCGCGCGTGACCGTGCTGCGACGATGACGGATGAGTTCGAGTAGGAGCGAGCACTCGGTCGAGGTCAACTGCACTTGACGCCGGCTGACGTGTGCGACCCGGCTAGCCGGGTCGAGGGTCAGCTTCCCGACGTGAATCCGTTCTTGTTCGCGAGCAACCCGGCGCAACGGGACCGCGCGGGCAATCTCGCTGTAGTCGCCCTCCCGCAAGAATCTCGCGTCGAGGACGAGCAGATCCGCGCGTGCTTTGCGCAGACGATTGAGCGCATTCCCCGCAGTCCGCGTGCTTTCGACGCGAAATCCGCCGGCGTGCAAGGCGCGCGAGAGGTCGCGCGCGAGCGCATGATCCTCGGACACGAGCAGAGCGACGCGCGCCTTGGGATCGAGGGCGGGGGTTGATCGCCGACCTTTCACTCGAAGCATGATAGCAGCTTCCGGCCCAGGTGAAAGTGACGGGAGTGAGATTTTACGCGTACTTTACGTCTACTTGACGACCTTGTTACGAAAAGATGCGGCTCGCGGCCGGCTGTTCATAACCCTCTCTGTAGATGCGGCGGATAATCGATTCGAGGTCGGGTTCTTCGAGCGAGACGTCGGAGATGGAGTAGTGATCGGCGACACGCCGTATCAACGATTCTGCCGTCGTCGTTCGCCGATCGAAGCGCAGGCGGACCGTTAGTTTATCGCGCGATTCGATCTCGGCATCGTCAATCGAAAAATCCGGATAGGGTTCGCACAGCTTGACGATGAGCGTGCGGTGCGTCCCGTATTGAGCCTTGATCTGCTCGATCTCGCCGTCGTAGATGACGGTCCCGTTGTCGATCATGACGATGCGCCGCGAGAGCCTCTCGACGTCGGCGAGATCATGCGTGGTGAGGATGACCGTGGTTCCGCGTTCGAGATTGATGTGGCGCACGAACTCGCGGACGGCCTCTTTTGCGACGACGTCGAGTCCGATCGTCGGTTCATCGAGATAGACGATCTGCGGATCGTGCAGCATCGCGGCCGCGAAGTCTCCGCGCATGCGCTGCCCGAGCGAGAGTTGGCGGACCGGCGTCGAGAGAAACTCGCCCATATCGAGCATCGCGACGAAATGATCGAGGTTGCGCCGGTAACGCTCCCGCGGAATTGCATAGATTGCGCGAAGGAGCTCGAACGACTCGATCAAGGGTAAGTCCCAGTAGAGTTGGCTGCGTTGACCGAAGACGACTCCGATGTTCCGTGCGTTTTCTGTGCGCCGTTCGTAGGGGACCAGCCCCGCTACTTCGATCGAGCCCGACGTTGGGATGAGGATGCCGGTGAGCATCTTGATCGTCGTCGACTTCCCCGCGCCGTTGGGACCGATGTAGCCGACGAGTTCGCCGGCCTCGAGCGCGACCGAGACGTCGTCGACCGCGACCTTCTCGACGTAATCGCGAGAGAAGAGCGTTTTGAGCGTGCCGGCCAATCCCGGCGCTCGACGCAGAGTCCGAAAGACTTTTCGCAGATGCTGCGTCCGGATGATGGGCATGTATCACGGTTTGGGGGGGCGGCGGGGAGCCCTTCCTCGTCGGCCGAAGGGGACGCCATGACGACGCGCCGGCGCCGGTTTTTCGCAGTCCTCTTTGCGGTAGCGATCCTGCCGAGCGCTGCGCTCGCGCAACCGACGCCCGCGCCGCTGCGCTGGGAGATGGTGATCGACCGGGCGACGTACGACGTTGAGGGCATGGATCCGCCGACTTTGCCGGCGCCTCCCGGGCGCATCGCGGTCCGTTACCAGTGGCAAGAGAACGACAAGATCGTGCAGTGGTGGCAGCAAGTCGTCTCCGGCAGCCGAGATCCCAAGAACGTCATCATCTACGTCAAGCGCGGCAACGCCAAGAAGGCGATCATCAGCTATGCCCTCGACGGCGTCCAGTTGAGAGACTTCCGAGGCCCGGCTCTCTCACGCGAAGGCGGCTATTCCGGACCCTCGACGGCCGTCCTCACCTTCCAAACCGTGCGGGTGTTGCCCAAGTAAGGAAATGTTGTTGAGCGCGCCCTCGGGGAATCGTCGATGATGAAAATGGAGAGCGCGCGCAAGGTTCGGGGGCAAGCTTTGCTTGGGGTGCGCGGAGCCTGGGGCGCAGCGCCTGTAAAATGAGTATCACGGTCACGATCTCGCGCGAGTACGGGGCGGCGGCTCTTGCGGTTGCGCGCGCTCTCGAGGCGCGGACGGGCTTTCATCTGGTCGAGGATCAGATCGCTGCCGCCGTTGCCGCGCGCCTGCAGATTTCCGAGGAGAGCGTCGTCGAGCATTTGGAGACTCCGCCTCCGCTCGGCGAGCGGATTCTCAGCGGCTTGCTCGGCGGCGTCCCGGAGATCGGGACGGGACCGCATCCGAGCGCCCTCGATCTGGGACGTAACGTGCGCAGCGAAATCGAAGCGACGATACGGCAGGTCGCCGAGGAGGGCGATGCGATCATCGTCGGCTGGATTGCGAACATGATCTTGGGCCCTCGGCCGGACGTCTTGCGCGTCTTTCTGCACGCGCCGCTGGACTGGCGCATCGCGCGGATCATGGAGTCTTTTCATCTCGATGCGAGCGCGGCACGCCGTGAGGTCGAGCGCGTCGACTCGGAGCGGCGCTCCTTTGCAAAAACCGAGTATCGCCTGACGTACGGCGACCCGCATCAGTATGACTTGGTGCTCGACACGGCGCGCTTTGGAATCGAAGGAACGGCAAACGTGATCGCGGACGCGGTGCAGGCATTGCGCGAGGCGTGAAGACCCTCGTTCCGCAAGCGGAGCCGCGCGCTCCGCAGCGGCGTTCGCGCATCGCGGCGGCGTTTCGCTACCGTGACTTTCGCCTGCTTTGGTCCGGATTGTTGATCGGCAACCTCGGGGTGTGGATGCAATTCACGACCCTGGGCTATCTTGTTGCAGCGCTGGCGCCTACCCCGGCGCTCGCCTCGTTGTACGTCGGCTTGCTCGGCGCATCGCGCGCCGTACCGGTGCTGATCTGCTCGCCGATTGCGGGTGTCGTCGCCGATCGTTTTCCACGGCGCCGCGTCTTGCTGATCACCAACATCGTGACCTCGATCCTCTCGTTCTTGCTCGCAGTCCTCTCGTCGCTGCACCTGCTCAACCTCTACGAGATCTATGCGCTCTCAGGGCTCATAGCTGCGACCTTGTCGTTCGATAGCCCGGCGCGCCAGAGCTGGATTCCGTTGCTGGTCCCGCGTGAGCACATCGCCAATGCGATCGGCCTCAACCAACTCGGGTTCAACACGCCGGCGGTCATCGGTCCGCCGATCGCCGGGATTTTGATCGCGACGACCGGCGTCGCGATCTCGTTTTACATCAATGCGGTCGCAACGCTCGCGGTCGTCCTCGCGTTGATTTTTATGCGACCGGCACCGCCGAGCGGCGCGAAGCGCGAGCCGGTCGTCGCTGCGATGTGGAGCGGAATCCGCTTTCTGGTCGGTCATCCGGTGTTGCGGTGGGTCGTCCTCATTCTGCTCGTCGATGCGCTGTTGTTGCGGCCGTACACGTTCTTGCTCCCGGCCTACGCGCTCCACGTCGTCTCGACCGATGCGCGCGGTCTTGGATGGCTGATGGCGGCCGCGGGAGCCGGCGGTATGGCTGGAGCAGTCTTTACCGCCGTCGTCAATACGGAGCGGCGCGGGCTCGCGTATCTGTTCGCTTCGGCCGCGATGGCGGCGGCGACGGTAGGACTGGGACTGATCCACACGATGGCGCCGGCGCTCGCGACGCTGCTCGGCTTGGGCATCGCCAACCTAGCGTTTACCGGCGCCGCGAACTATTTGTTGCAAACCCTCGCCCCCAACGAGGTGCGTGGCCGCGCCGCCTCGGTCTATTCGATGATCCTTCTCGGCTTGGTTCCCTTTGGCGCGCTCGTCTTGGGGGCGTTTGCGTCGATCTCCAATCTCTCGCTGGCGTTCTTCGTGGCCGGAATCGTCGCCCTGGCCTGGACCCTGTGGGTGTGGCTGGCGCATCCGGCGCTGCGCGAGGCATAGCGATGGCCGAGTTCGGTTTCCTGTTTTGGCTGGTCATCGCAATCGCGCTGCTTTCACTGATCGCGAAGCACCTGAACATCCCGTATCCGATCGTCATGGTGATCGGCGGTGCGGCCTTGGCGCTGTTCCCCAGAGCGCCGACGATTACGCTCGACCCCGACCTGATCTTCATCCTCTTCCTGCCGATTTTGCTCTACGCCGGCGGCTGGGATACGGACTGGCGTGATTTCAAGTTCAACTTCCGTCCGATCGGGCTGTTGGCGATCGGCTGCGTTTCCTTCACGACGGCGGTCGTCGCCGTCGTCGCGCACGCGCTCGTCCCCGCATTGACGTGGCCGGCGGCGGTCGTGTTCGGCGCGATCGTCGCGCCGACGGACGAGGTGGCGGCGACCGCGATCATGGGTGCGATGTCGGTCCCGCGGCGGATCGTCACGATCATCGAGGGCGAAAGCCTCGTGAACGACGCCTCTTCGCTCGTCATCTACCGGTTTGCGATCGCAGCCGCAGTTGCCGGGACGTTCTCGATCGGTGCGGCGCTGGGCAGCTTCGTCCTCGTGAGCGTCGGCGGCGTCGCGATCGGGCTTGCCGTCGGCTTTTGCTACGTCCAATTGCAGAAGTTCTTCAACGAGCGCGACCTCGACGATCCGGAAGTGACGGTCCTCATCACGATCCTCGTGCCGTTCGCGGCGTATCTCCCGGCTGATGCGATCGGCGTCTCCGGCGTCCTTTCGACCGTCGTCGCCGGCATCTACGTCAGCCGTCAATCGCCCTACATCTTCAAATCACGGACGCGCTTGCTGGCGGTCTCGTTTTGGGAGATGCTGGTCTTTCTGCTCAACGCGATCGCCTTCGTCTTGATCGGCTTGCAACTGCGCACCGTCGTCGCGCACCTCGATCAACCGCTCTCAACGGTGATGTGGATCGGAATCGTGATGAGCGCCGTCGTCATCGGCGTGCGTCTCGTGTGGATCTATCCGGCCACCTACATCCCCCGTCTTCTCTTCCCCCAGATCACCGCCCGCGAAGGGTGGCCGCCGTTGACGTGGCCGACGCTCCTAGGGTGGACGGGACTACGCGGCGTCGTCTCGCTCGCCGCGGCGCTCGCGATCCCCGTGAGCGCGGGCGGCGTGCCGTTCCCCGGGCGGGACCTCATCATTTTCCTGACGTTCTGCGTCATCTTTGCGACCCTCGTGTTGCAGGGGCTCTCGCTGCCGCTCGTTATCCGCTGGCTGGGTTTGCGCGAGCCGGAGAGCGCCGCCGATCGCGAGGAAGCGCAAGCGCGCATTCAGGTCGCCGAAGCGGCGATCGCGCGCCTCAACGACCTGGAAGCGCTCGACGGGGCGACGGATATGCGACGGACGCACGTGCAGCGCATGCTCGCCAATTACGACGACCGGATCCATCATTTCCGCTCGCATCTCCAAGGACCGGTCGAAGAAGAACAGGCGGAGCTGGAACACGAGGTCGATCACGCGCTCAAGCGTGAGGTGCTCGACGTCGAGCGGCAGACCCTGATCAAGATGCGCGCCCAGGGCTTGATCAACGACGAGATCTTTCGCCGGATCGAGACCGACATCGATCTCGCGGAGGCTCAACTACGCTGAGCGCTTCTCGCCGGCTGTTTGCGCGATGACCAAGCCTCCGATGCAGACCGCCGCGCCGACGATCTCATACGCGGGGATCGGCGTCCGGAAAACGGCCGCGCCGGCAAAGCCGCCGACGATCGGGACGCCGAACGCGTACATCGTTGCCGGGCCGGCGCCGATCCGCGCGATTCCCCAGTTCAGCAGCGCGTAACCGATCAGGATCGGGAAGATCACGACGTAGGCGAAGAGCAGCCAGTCCGTGCGGTCGAGCGCTGCGTAATTCTGATGCAGCGTCGCGTGGGTCCCAACGGCGGCTAGGACGACCGTTCCGATGCCCATCGTCATCGCGAGCAGCGGGACCGGTGCGTAGCGATCGCGCAAGCGCCGGACGATCAAGGTGTAAGGCGCAAACGTCAGCGACGCCCCGAGCGCGAGCAAATCGCCTAAGCGGAACGTCGCACGGCCGGCGAAGATCCCTTCGAAGATCGCAATCCCGGCGAATGCGACCAGCGCGCCGGCCCAGCGCAGCGAACTCGGACGCTCTTCGCCCAAGGCGGCCGCACCGGCCATCGTAAAGAGCGGGAAGACGCTGGCTAGCAGCGAGGACGCGAAGACGCTCGTGTGCTCTAAGCTGAAAACGAAGCAGAACTGGTAGAGCGCAATCCCGCAGACGCCCGCCACGATCAGCGCGGTCCAATCGCGCCGCTCGACCGGACGCAGCGTTCCCGTCGCGTATGCCCATGGGAACGCGATGGCGACCATGATCAGGAAACGGACGGTGATGAACGACAGCGCGTCCCAGCGGTCGAGTAAGATCCTCGTCGTGACGAAGTTCAGGCCCCACATCACGGGGACCGTCGCCAGGACGACATGGACCCAGTTGCGGCTTAGCGTTCGCGTGACGACCGGTGCGCGGTGAAATAGTAGTCGGCTAAGCGGAAGCCGGCCGCTTCGAGCGCGGCCCGCACCCGCGTCTCTTGAATCGTGAAGCCGGCGCAGACGAAACGGCCGGCGGTCTCGAGCTGATCGGCGATCTTCGCGAAGATCATCTTTCCGAAGCCGCGGCTGCGCATTGCGGGATTCACATAGGCGCGGACTTCGCTCCATTGCGCGTCGAGCGGTTCCGTCAAAACGTGCCCGATCACGTCGTTGCGGTACAGCGCAAGGAGCACGGTCGCCGAGCGCAGGTCGGGGTGCGTGCTCAGGATCGCGTCGGTGTTGATCCGGTCCAGCATCGACGGAGCGCGCAGACGGACTTCGCCGACGTCGACGCGTGGATCGTGACGATGGATCGCGACGCCGCCGTAGGCGGTGACGGAAAGCCCCAAGCCGAGTACGGCCTGGCGCGCCGTCGCGTCGCCGCCGAAAAACCAAACGCCGCGGGTCCCTGTCGCCGCCAGGCCATCGGCCAGGCGCCGCGCCGGGTCTTCGCGCGATGCTACGTCGAACCGGACGATCCAGTCGGCGGGGACGATGCTCCCGTCACTGACGAAGACGACGGCGGCGGCGCGGCCATTCTCACGGATCGGAAATCCGGTGGAGCGGCTCTTGATGAGCCGGGCGGCGGCGAGTTCCGGTAGAGCGTCTAGGTACATCGTGTGATCTACGTTATCGCAAAAAAAAAGCGAGCCGACACGCGACTCGCTCATGAATTTCCGGAGAAGTCTTAGGCTGCTTTGGCCTTCGCCTTGCGCCGGCGGCGGGGACGCGCCTTGCGGGCTGTCTTCCGAGCCTTTTTAGCTTTCTTTCTCTTGGCCTTCTTGTGCGGGGCCTTCTTTGCCTTATGAGCCGTCTTCTTCGCTTTGCGCTTCGGACTGGCTTTCTTTCTGCGTTTAGGTGCCATGTAGTTTGGATGTACCTTTCTACTCCCCGCAAAGGGAGTCGCAATCCGGCAGAAGCCAGGGTTGTTGTCATTGTTATAACACATTGCTTGCAAGTCGTGCAACTTTTGTCGGAGTGGGGATGATCACCAAACGCTATCGCGTCGGCGAAATCGAGCTCGCATACGCCGATGAGGGACAGGGCGTACCGCTCGTTTTGATCCACGGCCACCCGCTGTCGCACGCGACGTGGGACGAGCAGGCCGCGATCTTGCGCGATGAGTGTCGCGTCATTCGGCCCGATCTGCGCGGGCTCGGAGCATCGTCGGTTCCGCCGGGCCCGTACCCGATGGAGCTGCTCGCGAGCGATCTCGCGGCCTTGCTGGACGTGCTCGGTATTGAGCGCGCGACGGTCGTCGGCCACTCGCTGGGCGGTTACGTCGCGCTCGCGTTCTATCGCCGCTTCGGCGCGCGCGTCCGCGGACTGGGCCTGGTCTCGAGCCGCGTGCAGGGAGACACGCCCGAGGTGGCGCGCATGCGCCTGGAGATGGCGGAGCGCATGGAGCACGAAGGGATGGGACCGTTCGCCGAGTTCGCGCTCCCGCTGTTTTTCGGGGAACGGATCTACGACGAGCGGCCCGATATCGTCAGGCGAGTGCGCGACATCGTCATGGCGTGCAATCCACGCGGCGCCGCCGAGATGTACCGCGGAATCGCGGCTCGCGCCTCGAGCGAGGATCTCCTCGCGCAACTGAATATCCCGTTCTTGGTCGCGACCGGGACAGCTGATGCGTTGATTCCGCCCGCGCTACAGAAATACGCGGCCGATGCCGTACCGCGCGCGCGATATGTCGAGCTGACCGGTTGCGGTCACTTTCCGCTTTACGAGCGCCCGATCGAAACGACGCGCGCGCTCCGCGACCTCATCGCCTATTCATAACAAGAAGGCGGCGAAGCCGAAGCCTCGCCGCCCCATATTGTATTGCTTAATAGCCCAAGCAAGCGATGTCGCTTTACCTTATATAGGGCCGCTGAAACCAGGACGAACCGTGCGCGCGTTTCTCTGCCGGCAGTCGTCCGCTCCAGTATCAAGAGCGTGACGAAGCGTTCACGCAGACAACGAAGCGCCGCCGCCTGAACGGCGACGGCGCGTCTTGTTGTGGAGAAGCCCGCGGGTTGCCGCCCTTTGCAACCCGAAGGACAGGCCCATCATACGGCGCTTTTCTTAAGAGACCCTGAGAGAGAGTCGCGAAAACTTTCTTTCACGCCGATTTGGCGGCTTTTCGCGCATCTTCGTTGAAACGGGTCCCTCATAATGCCTCAAAAACGGATGAAGACGAAATCGCGAAATTCTCCGGTTCGCATCGTCTCGATTAGCTTGCCGTCTGATCTCGCGAAGAAGATCAAGTCGATCGCCTTTACGGGCAACACGTCGGTCTCGGGCTTGGTCGAGCGTGCGCTGTCGGTCTACATCGGTCAACGCTCGACCGACGAGGTGGCGCGCCGCCTCAATCGCGAGGGTATCACCCACAAGCGCCGGTACTAGAGGCCGCCGAGCCCTCAGTGGATTTCGGGGGCTAAAAAACCGTCCCACTTTGCGGACTGGCGAGAGGACGCTGTCCCGTCGCGTCCGTACAGGATACGAGGGATTTGGAAGAAACTTCCATCCCGGCTCCCGCTCCAGGCGGCCGCTATTTTTCTATCTCTTGTAAGGAGGTTCTCATGAAGGATCCGTCACTCACACGTGAGCGGTTCATTCAAGGCACGGCGGCGGGGGCCGCCAGCCTTGCGTTCGGAGTCCCGGCGTTCGTCCCGCGCCGTAGTGAAGCGGCGGACATGGTCATCATCGGCGTAGCCGAGCCGTACAGCGGCGTCTATGCAGCCTACGGCGAGAGCGAGACGCGTGGCGCCCAGGCTGCCATCGATGCATGGAACAAGAAGGGCGGCGTCATGGGCCGGAAGGTCGCCATGTCGAAAGAGGACGAGCAGTCCGATCCGGGCGTCGGCGTCCAGAAGGCGCGCAAGCTCGTGAATCAAGACAAGGCCGTTGCGCTCATGGGGACCGTCTCGAGCGCGGTCTCCCTCTCGATCACCGGTGCGGCGAACGCGCTCGGGACGCTCTTCATCGACTCCGGCGGGCACACCGACGACGTGACCGGCAAGAGCTGTAAGTGGAATACCTTCCGCGTCTGCCACAGCACCTGGATGGAGACGCACGCGACGGGTTCGACCCTCGCGCACAAGTTCGGGAAGAAGTGGTATCTGATCACGCCCGACTATGCGTTCGGTCACGCCCTCTCCACCGGGTACCAGGACGTCGCCGCGAAGATCGGTGCCACGATCGTCCATGAGGATCTCACGCCGCTCGGGACGACCGACTTCAGTCCCTACCTAACGAAAGTACTCCCGGCGAAGCCCGACGTGCTGCTGATCCTTCCGCAGGGCGACGACTTCATCAACTGCGTGAAGCAAGCCAATCAATTCGGTATCCTCAAGAAGATCGCGGCCGGGGGACCGCAGGTCGAGCTCGAGGCCGTGTGGGCACTTCCGCCCGAAGCGCGCGTCGGATTCTGGGGCATGGAGTGGTACTACAAGGGCACCACCGTCTTCGGCGCGGGGAATACGGTTGCACAGCAATGGGTCGCCGAGTACCGCAAGAAGTACGGGACGCCGCCGACCGCGCGCAGCTTCTTCGGCTATACCGCGATGGACCGTATTTTGTGGGGAATCAACGAGGCGAAGTCGACCGACTCAGTCAAGATCTCGAAGGTCTTGGAAGGCGCGCACTTCCAGTCGCCGCTCCTCGACACCACGGCGTTCTTCCGCAAGGAAGACCACCAGCTGATGTGGCCGATGTGGACCGGCACGATTCGGCCGAACGGGACGCCCGAGGACAAGTACGACATCTTCGACCTCATCGATAAGCAGCCGGCCCTTGCAATCGAGCAGACGGTAACCGAAAAAGCGGCGGTTTGCAAGATGAACTACCCGTCGTAAGCGAACACCCTTCGTAAGAAAAGGCAGGAGAGGCCGATTTCGGCCTCTCCTGCGACGTTAGGTACGCATGTTCGAACACGTTGCACCGGAATTATTCAACGGGCTGATTCTCGGCGGGTTCTACGCCGTGGTCGCGATCGGGCTCTCGCTCATCATGAACCTGACCGGGACGGTCAACATGGCCCACGGCAGCTTCCTGACGTTGGGAGGCTACTTGGCGTTCACGCTGGTCGCGCGCGGGACGTCGTTCTGGGTCGCACTGCTGATCGCGCCGCTCCTGACGGTCATCGTCGGAATCGCCGTCGAGCGATCGATGATGGTCCCGCTCTACCGGCGCGACCCGGTCTACAGTTTGCTCTTGACGTTCGGCCTGTCGCTGATGGCTGAGGAGGCGTTCCGCCTGATTTGGGGATCGCGCGGTCTGCCGTTCTCGCCCCCTCCGGAGCTCGCCGGCGGGATCACGCTGGGCTTCATGCAGTTCCCGACGTTCCGGCTGTTCATCGTCGTCGTCCTAGCCGTCGCTCTCGGCGGCCTCGCGCTGTTCTTGTTGCGTACACGCTTCGGCCTGCGCTTGCGCGCCGCCGTGCAAGACACCGAGATGATCGCGGCCCTCGGGACGAACACGCAGATCCTTTACATGGTGAACTTCGGCCTGGGAATCTTTCTGGCGGGTCTTGCGGGTGTGCTCGCTGCCGTGATGTTTCAGCTCAGCCCGACGACGGGCAATCAGCTTCTGATGCCGGCATTCGTCACGGTCATCGTCGGTGGGATGGGAAGCTTATACGGCGCGCTCGCTGGCGGCATTCTCATCGGCCTTGCGATTAGTTTGGTAACGCTCTACATCCCGGCGGCGAGCGAAGTCGCGATGTACATTCTGATGGCGATCGTGTTGCTGGTCCGTCCCCGTGGACTCTTCGGTGAGGAAGGGATCTTCGGATGAGGGGTAACCTGATTGCATCGGCGATCGTTGTCGTGCTGCTGATCGTTGCTCCGTATTTGGCACCCCTCATTCATCTCGACATCTCGATCTTGAGCGAAGTGCTCATCATGGCGGTCGCTGCGATGAGCGTCAACCTGATGCTGGGCTACACTGGGATGCTCGCCTTCGGAAACGCGGCCTTCTTCGGTTTGGGCGCTTACGGCGTGGGTCTCTCGATCAAGTACTACGACGTGCATTTCATCGTCGCGATCTTGATCGGCATCGTCGCCGCGGTCATCGGCGCGCTTATCATCGGTCCGTTTTTGTTGCGACGGCGCGGCATCTACTTCGCATTGCTGATGGTTGCCTTCGGCCAGGTCTTCTACTTCATCGCCTATCGGTTCACCGACGTTACCGGCGGTGAAGACGGGATGAACTTTCCCCGGCCGTATTTCGGCGTCGGCGCTTGGCACGTCACGCTTAAGGACCAGTCATTCTATTACTTGATGCTCGTGATTTTCGTCGCCGTCCTCGTCGCCATGTGGTATCTGATCCGTTCGCCGTTCGGGCGCACGTTGATCGCGATCCGGCAAAATGAGCTGCGCGTTCGTTATCTCGGGCTGAACACCGACCGCTTCATCTTCGTCGCGCTGCTGATCTCGGCGTCGATGGCCGGCCTCGCCGGAGCGCTCTACTCGCTCTTGATTATGTTCGCGTTCCCGCTGATGCTCGATTGGCACCAATCCGGCGACTTCATCCTCATGGTCATCTTGGGTGGCGCCGGGACGCTGTGGGGTCCGCTGATCGGCTCGATCGTCTACGTGGTCGGTAAAGATATCATCTCGACGATCACGCCGGCGTGGCAAATTTTCCTCGGTGGCCTCTTCGTCGCGTGTGTCCTGGCATTTCCGAAGGGACTGCTCGGAACGACACTCGATCTGATCGGCAAGCGCCGAACTCCCCTCGAAGAGGAACTGTCGGTCGTCGGATCGCTGGAATCGAGCCAAGCGAAATGAGCGCGCAGGCCGACGGCGTGCTCCTCGAAGCTCGCAACGTCTCGAAGTCGTTCGGCGGCGTTCAAGCGGTCGACGACGTCTCGATCACCGTGACGAAGGGGATCATCCACGCGGTCATTGGCCCGAACGGCGCGGGGAAGACGACGTTTTTCAACGCGCTCTCGGGCTTCTATTTTCCCGATCGCGGCAGCGTTGCGTTTCGCGGTGAGGACATCACGCGGTTGCCCAATTTCGACCGTATCAAACGTGGGATGAGCCGCACCTTTCAAACGCCGAGTATTTTCCGGGAGCTTTCGGTCTACGACAATTTGCGTGTCGGCGTCGCGGCGAAAGCCGGGGTCGCGTTCGACTTTCGGGTGCAGCGCGGCGCACGGGCTAGGGAGATGGAGAAGAAGATCGATGAGCTGCTCGGCTTCGTCAACCTCACGCGTGTCAAAGACCGTCCCGTTGCAGAGCTCTCACACGGGAGTCAGCGGCTGTGCGAAATCGGGATGAGCCTCTCGACCGATCCTGAACTCGTGCTGCTCGACGAGCCGATGGCCGGCCTAGCCGAAGCCGAGACGGCTCGAGTCATCGGCGTTATTCGGGACCTGCACGACCGGCTCGGACTGACGGTCCTCTTCGTCGAGCACAACATGCGCGTCGTCCTCTCGCTGGCGCACAAGATCACGGTCTTGGATCGCGCCCGGATATTGGCCGAAGGGACGCCGAGTGAGATTGCCGCGAACGAGGCCGTCAAAGAAGCCTACCTCGGAAAAGAGATCATCGAAAATGTCTGATGATCTGCTGCGGATCACCGGGCTCAACACCTTCTACGGGAAAAGCCACATCCTGAGGGACGTCGCACTCTCGGTTGGAAAGGGTGAGCTCGTCGCCCTGTTGGGGCTCAACGGCGCGGGCAAGACGACGACGATGCGCAGCATCCTGGGGCTGACCCGGCCGCGTTCGGGCTCGATCGTGCTCGAAGGCCGAGACATCACCGGTTGGCCGGCTTATAGGGTCGCGCGTCTCGGCGTCGGTTACGTGCCCGAGGGGCGCCGCATGTTCAAAAACCTCACCACGCTCGAGAATCTCCAGCTTGCCGAAAACGGACGGACCGGTGATTGGTCGATCGCGCGCGTCCTGCAGCATCTTCCGAAGCTGGCCGAGCTGCGCGGTCGCAAGTCCGGGCGGCTCTCGGGCGGCGAGCAAGAGATGCTTTCGATCGGCCGCGCGCTGGTCTCGAATCCGACCCTGCTGCTCGTCGACGAGCCGTCGCAGGGACTCGGCCCGCTCATCGTCGAGGAGGTCTATCACATCCTCGAAGAGATGAAGGCGCGCGGCGTCTCGATCTTGCTGGTGGAGCAGAACGCGCTGCTCGCGCTCAAGATCGCCGATCGCGCCTACGTCATGGATGACGGCCGCATCGTTTACGAGGGCGACGCCGACCAACTGCGCGCAGACACCGAGCGGATCCGCACGCTCATGGGCCTCACCGAAATCGCGTCGTAGCGTTTAGGCTGACTGCGCGGCGGTAATGACCGCTTCGACGGCCTCGGGCGCGATCGGAAGCGACGGGTCGATGTACGTGCGGATCTGCGCGATATTAGGCCCGACGCGCTTGAGCGTATGCGTCATCCCTTGCACGATGATCAATTGCGCGGAGGGCAGCGAATCTTTGAGCGCTTGCGCGTCGCCGAGCAGCACTTGCGTATCGTCCGTCCCCTGAACGATCGTCACCGGGCAGCGAAGCTGGGCGATCTCGCGCGCCGGATCGTAGGGGAACCACGACATCAGGTAGGGCTGAACGCTCGGCCGCAGCACCGTATACAGAGAGCGCGGGACGTCGGCCGACGTTTGCCCGTCCTCGAGGCCGGCAACGATCGCGCGCGCTCTTTCGACGACGTCGAGGGGATAGCGCGACGCAACCTGCTCGAGGAGAAGCGTCCCGCCGTCGCGGCCGGGACCTTCGAGGGAGATGAAGGCCGACGGCGCGACCCGTTCGGCGGCCAGCATCCCGGTCAGCGAACCCTGGCTGTGGCCCGCGATCGTGACGGACCGGAAGCGCCGGTCCCGTGCGAGCATGCCCATCCACGCGACCGCGTCCTCGACCTCATCTTCGTAGTGCATGCGCGACTCGTCGAGCGGCGGTACGTTGCTGGCGCCGACATAGCGCTTATCGTAGCGAAGTGAAGCGACGCCGGAACGCGCGAGCGCGTGGGCGAGCTGCTTGTAGGTGTCGGCGCGAATGCCCAGGGGATTGTTTCCGTCGCGGTCGGTGGGCCCCGAGCCGGCGATGATTAGGACGACGGGATATCGAGCGGCGTCGAGCAGCGTGAGTGTCCCCGCCAGGCGCCGGCCCGCGTTTACAATGCTGACCGCCACTTCAGTCGGGACGCCCTGGCCCAGCGCCGCCATGGGGACCAGCCCCGCGGCGATCAGCCCGAGGGCTTCCCGGCGGCCGAGACGATACAACACAAGAGTTCTCCGGAAGGTAAAGTCGTTCTGCGAGTGCCCGCGGAAGTAATGCTTCCCCGTGAAAGAGTTGCATCCGCTCGTCGCCGGCTGGTTTCGCGAGCGGTACGGCGAGCCGACCGAGCCGCAAGTCCAGGGCTGGCCGTTGATCCGCGCCGGCGGGGACGTGTTGATCTCAGCGCCGACCGGCTCCGGGAAAACGCTTGCCGCTTTTACCACCGCGCTCGACACTCTGATCCGCCGGGCTGCCGAAGGGCCGCTCCCGGACGAGACGCTGGTTCTCTACGTCTCGCCGCTCAAAGCGCTCACCAACGACGTCCGCAAGAACCTCGAGACGCCGCTGGGCGAGCTGCTCGTGCTGGCGGCGGAGCGTAGGCTCCCGCTGGCGACGATCCGCACTGCGACGCGCACCGGCGATACGACGCAGGCCGAGCGCGCGCGCATGCTCCGCAAGCCGCCGCACGTCCTCGTCACCACGCCCGAGTCGCTTTTTATCCTGCTGACGGCGGAACGTTCGCGCGCGCTCTTTCGGCGCGTCGAAACCGTGATCGTCGACGAGATCCACGCGCTTGCTCGCGACAAGCGCGGCTCGCACCTCGCGTTGAGCCTCGCGCGGCTCGATGAGCTCGTCAGGCGCGAGAGCGGCCGGCGGCCGCAGCGGATCGGCCTCTCCGCGACGGTGCGCCCCATTGCGGAGGTCGCGCACTTCCTGGGTCCCAGCACGGCGATCGTCGACGTCGGTCACAAGCGTGAGATGTCCCTCGCAGTCGAAGTGCCCAGCGACGAGCTCGGTCCGGTCGCCAGCGGCGAAATGTGGGCGGAGATCTACGACCGCGTCGCCGCGCTGATCCTCGCGCACCGCACGACGCTCGTCTTCGTCAGTACGCGACGGATGAGCGAGCGCGTCGCTTTCGCGCTGGCCGGGAGGCTCGGCGAGGGCGTCGTTTTTCCGCACCACGGCAGCCTCGCGCGTGAGATTCGCTTCGACACGGAGAATCGATTGAAGAACGGCGAGCTGCGCGCGGTCGTCGCGACGGCGTCGCTCGAACTCGGCATCGACATCGGTGCGGTCGATCTGGTCGTCCAACTCGGCTCGCCGCGCTCGATCGCGGTCGCACTGCAGCGCATCGGCCGCTCCGGGCACTGGGTCGGCGCTAAGCCCGAAGGCCGGCTCTTCGCGACGACCCGCGACGAGCTGCTCGAATGTGCCGCGATCGTGCGCGCGATCCGGACCGGCGCGATGGATGCGCTCACGATCCCGAGCGCTCCGCTCGACATCCTCGCGCAGCAACTCGTCGCCGCGTGCGCGACGGACGACTGGGACGTCGAAGAGCTCTACGCCGCGGTCCGTCGCGCCTATCCCTACCGCGACCTAGCCCGTGAAGACTTCGACGCGGTCGTGACGATGCTCGCCGACGGCGTCGCGACGTCGCGCGGGCGAAGCGGCGCGTACCTTCACTACGATCGGGTCAACGGCCGCCTGCGCGGGCGCCGCAACGCGCGCATCGCGGCGATCACCTCGGGCGGCGCGATCCCCGAAACGGCGAACTACAACGTCGTCGCGGAGCCCGAGGGCCAGATCGTCGGGACGGTCGACGAAGATTTCGCGATCGAGAGCATGGCCGGCGACGTCTTTTTGCTCGGGACGACGTCGTGGATGATCCGGCGCGTCGAGTCCGGCGTCGTTCGCGTGGAGAACGCGCAGGGCGCGCCTCCATCGATCCCGTTCTGGAACGGCGAAGGCCCGGGCCGCACGATCGAGCTCTCGCACGAGGTCGCGGCGGTGCGTGCGGCGATCGACGAACGCGACGACGCTGCGGCGCTCGCGTGGCTGCACGCGGAATGCGGCCTCGACGATGCCGGTGCCTCGCAAGCGGTCGACTACGTTCGTCTCGGGAAGCAGACGCTCGGGACGGTCCCAACGGACACGACGATCGTCGCAGAGCGGTTCTTCGACGAAGGCGGCGGGATGCAATTGATCCTGCACACGCCGTTCGGCGCGCGCATCAATCGCGGGTGGGGCCTCGCGCTGCGCAAGAAGTTCTGCCGCTCGTTCAACGTCGAGCTGCAAGCGGCGGCGACCGACAACGGTCTCGTCCTCTCGCTGACCGAACAGCACGCGTTTCCGCTCGACATCGTGTTCGAGTACGTAAAGTCGGCGAGCGTCGAGCAGACGCTCACGCAGGCCCTGCTCGCCGCACCGATGTTCGGCGCACGCTGGCGCTGGAACGCGACGCGCGCGCTCGCGGTCTTGCGCATGCAAGGTGGCCGCAAGGTGCCGCCGCAGATCCAGCGGATGCGGGCGGACGACCTGCTGGCGGCGTGCTTTCCCGACGCGGCCGCGTGCGCCGAGAACCTCACCGGGCCGATCCGCATCCCCGACCACGTCCTCGTCCGCGAAACGATCGACAACTGCTTGCACGAGGCGATGGATCTCGGCGGGTTGCTCGGCGTGCTGCGCCAAGTCGAGAGCGGCGCGATCCGCACGGTCGCGGTCGACACTGCCGAACCCTCGGCGTTCTGCCACGAGATCCTCAACGCGAACCCGTATGCCTATCTCGACGACGCACCGCTCGAAGAGCGACGTGCGCGTGCCGTCACGCTGCGCCGCACGACCCGCACCGACGTCGACGGCGCGAGTATCCTCGATCCGGCCGCGATCGCAGAGGTCGCGGAAGAGTCGTGGCCGCTCGTCCGTAACGCCGACGAACTGCACGATGCGCTGATGACCCTCGTCGTCCTCCCGCCCATCGACGCGTGGCACGCGTGGTTCGACGAGCTCGTCACGCAGCGGCGTGCAACGACCCTGGACGCCGGCGACGCGCGCTTCTGGACTTGCGCCGAGCGGCTTGGTCTCGCGCGTGTCGCGTTTCCCGATGCCTGCGCGACCCCTGCGATTTCGGCGCTCGCCGCGACGCAACCGCTCCCACAACGGCGTGAGGATGCGTTCGGCGAGATCCTGCGCGGTTGGCTCGAGTCGACCGGGCCGGTGACGGTCGACGAGCTTGCCGCTCGCTTCGCCGTCGAGCCGTCGATGGTCGACGCCGCGCTGATCCGGCTCGAAACCGAAGGGCAAGTCTTGCGCGGCCGCTTCCGTAGCGCAGCCGACGAATGGTGCAACCGGCGCATCCTCGCGCGCATCCACCGCCTCACTCTCGGCGCGCTGCGACGCGAAATCGAGCCCGTGAGTACCGCGGAGTACGTACGTTTTCTCTTCCGCTGGCAACACGTTGCGCCATCGTCGCGCCTGCACGGGATCGATGGGACGTTGCACGTCATTCGTCAGCTCGAAGGTTATGAGATCCCCGCTGCCGCGTGGGAGGCGACGGTGCTGCCGGCGCGCGTCGCGGGCTATAAACCCGAGTACCTCGATCGGCTCTGTTACACCGGCGACGTGATGTGGGGCCGCCTCTCGCCGCACCCGGCGCTCGCGATCACGCATGTGAACGAAGTCGCGGCGGGCAGGCCGCGCCGCATCCGGCCGACCAAGCTCGCCCCGATCGCACTGTTCGCGCGCGAAAACGCCGGCGCGCTGATCGTACGCAACGACTGCGATACCGAGGCTCTCTCGCACGCGGGGCGCGACGTGCTCGCCGAGATCGGGCGGCGCGGCGCACCGTTCTTCGCCGACATCGTGCGCGGTACGAAGCGACTTCCCGCCGAGGTGGAAGAAGCGCTCTGGCAACTCGTCGCCGCGGGGCTCGTCACCGCCGACGGCTTCGACGCGCTCCGCGCGCTGACCGATAGCAAGCGTCGCCTTGGCGAAAAGGGCTTGCGAGCCCGCCCGCGCTCATCGGGAGGCCGCTGGACGCTCCTGCAGGCGGAGACGGAGCGCATCGACGCCGACGCCTTCGCCCGCCAGCTCCTGGTGCGCTGGGGGATCGTCTTCCGGGATGTCGTGGCGCGTGAGTCCCTCGCCCCGCCGTGGCGCGAGCTGCTTGCGGCGCTACGCCGGATGGAAGCGCGCGGCGAGATTCGCGGCGGCCGCTTCGTCTCCGGCTACGTCGGCGAGCAGTTCGCGCTACCCGAAGCGATCGACGCCCTGCGCGCCTCGCGCCGCAACGCCGAGGACGGCGGCGTCCGCGACGTCGCCGCCTACGACCCGCTGCATCTCGCGAAGACTCTCATGCCCGGAGCGCCGCCGCGCGCGTTGCGATCGGTCTCGTAGACCTAAAGCTCGCCCAAGTAATCGAGCGCCGCGTAGATCGCGAGCGCATGCGGGCTGACACGGATTCTTCCGTCGCGTACCATCGCGTGAAGTTCGCTGCGCGGATAGAGCTCGACCGCGATGTCTTCGGTGATGTCCAACGACGGCGCGACCGACGGGCGCGCATCGCGAATCACGTAGACGTGGAACTCTCCGTCGGAGTTGACGGGGGCGATGATGAAGGACCCTACGAACTCGGGCGCGCTGCCCGCGTAGCCCGTCTCCTCGGCGAGCTCGCGGCTCGCGCACTCCGGGGGCGACTCGTCCTCGTTGATCTGCCCACCCGGTAAACCGAGCAGATGTGCTCCGAAGCCGTGGCGATACTCACGCGTAAAGACGATTTGATCGTCCGGCGTCATCGCGAACATGATGACGAAGCCGCGGGTCTCGCGAACGTAGAAGTCGTTCACTCGATCGCCGTTGGGGAGGACGATCGTATCTTTCCTCAACCGCAGATGGGGTGTGTCGATAACGTAGGTAGACTCCGTGACACGCCAGGCGCTCGGGTGCTCGTCGCTCATCGCTGGCAAGTATGTGGCCTCGAACGGCGAATCCTCGCGCCAACACACCCGTGGAGATGGGAAAGATCGAGCAGATTAAGATCGGCGCTTACTACGACACCACGTACGGAACCCTTTGGAAGGATGGAACGTACTTCGCGCGCGGGACGCGCGTCCTGGTTGTCGGGCTGCACATCGACCAGGGTTTTTGCGTCCGCTTCCCGGCCGACGTCGACGGCGAGCCGCTCGAGACGTGGGAGGATTGGGATGAAGGCGGCTTTCTGGCCACGGAAGGCAGCGTCGAGGCTCCACCCGAGCTCTCAGCAACCGCTTTGCAAGAAGCTCGTGAAGTCCTCAACGACGCCGAAGACGGCTGCCACCTCCACTTGCACGAAAGCGAGGATTAGCGACGCACGTGCCGATGCGCCGGCTGCAGGCGCTTTTGGTCATGCTGGCCTTGCTCGGCGCGGCCGGAGCGCTCTTTCCGTGGGCCGACCGCTATCGCCTGACGTCGGCGGCGCTTGCATTTGCGATCATCTTGACCGTCTTGATTCTGCGCGTTCGCGGCCACTACAAGCAGCTTTCGAGTTCGAGCGGCGCCGAGGAGACGATGGCGAGGATCGAGCGCATTCGCGAGGCCCGCGCCAAGAGATTCAATCGGTAGCTTAGGACCAGATGCGTTTGCTTGTCGCCGCGCCGGCCGCGATGAGAAAATCCGCGCCCAAATCGACCGCCGGCTGATCGTCGACGCCCATCGCTTCGAGATAGGCGCGGCGGACCGATTCCGGCTGACCGGCTTGCAATCCGTAACCGGCCAGCGGATCGAGCGACGGATCGGCGCGCATCTCCGCTAAGGTCAAGCCTTCGGTATAGATTTCACGATCGACGATCGGCAGCCGGATGCAATCGTTGATCGCGGGGTCGCGCACGATCCCTTTGGGATCGTCGCCGCGTTCGAGCGCTTCGAGGTCGTCGAAGAAACGCTTGCGCATCAGGATGATCCCGCGATCGCTCGCGCCCAAGTGCTCCTTACTGCGATCCGCGATCGTCCCTTGTCCGAGCCAGGCGACGAAATCTTGGTTCATGACGTGACTGGTCAGCCAGCGCCCCGTCAGCGGATCTTTCGTCGGTCCTTTCCACGCGGGAATGATCGTCTGCACGTACGGTCCGCGCTCCGTCGGGACGCGACTGAAATGCCACGCGACGGAGAGCGTGTTCTCGTCGTCGATTGGGACGCGCCACTCGAAGTGCCGTAACGGCCCCAAACAATTCGGCCACAGGCAGATCCGGCCGGTGACCCAGCGCGGATGACTTTCCGGCATCCCTTCGACGAGCCGCTTATAGACGAAACCGTACTCGAACTCTTCGAAGTCGATTTTGACGTGCTTCTTGCCGTACGGTCCGAGCCGGCCCCCAAGACGGACGGTCCAGTTGCGGTGCATCCATTCGAAATGGACGGGGTCGATCGAGTTCTCTTGGCACTGGACCCAATTGCACGGGATGTGCGAGAAGACGATTTGTACGAAACCGTTCTTCCAGGTAAACGGCTCCCACGCCGGGACGAGCGGGCGCGGCGCGGGGCCGAGATACGCCCACAACAACCCGCCCTTGGCCTCGACGGGATAGGCCGTGATCCGAACCTTGTCTTTGAAGTGCGCTTCGGCATGCGCTGTGTCGTCGAAAGGTTGCTCGATGCAGCGGCCGGCCTCATCGAAGAGCCAACCGTGATAGTTACAGCGCATTCCGCAGTCCTCGACAAAACCGTACGAGAGATCGGCGCGGCGATGCGGGCAATGCCGGTCGACGAGACCGAACGTGCCGCGGCGATCCTTGTACAAGACGAGATCTTCGCCCATCAAGCGGACAGGCTTGACGTCCTTGGTCGCGAACTCGCTGAGCGCTGCGATCGGCATCCAATAGCGTCGAAGGAGTTCGCCCATCGGCGTGCCGGGGCCGACTTGCGTCAGTAGGCGGTTCTTTTCCTCAGTGAGCAACGGGTAGCAACCTCACCCGAAGAGGTTGGCAATCGAACCGCCGAATCTTGCCGCAAGGCGTCTAGCGAGGTGCAATCATGAGACGTTCGGAGATGCTGGCCCTAACCGGAGGCGCTATCGCGGCCTCGGCACTCCCCGCATCCGCTCAGTCCGCCGCGACGATTCGGCTCGGCACGGTCGGCGTCGAAGAAGCTGCGATGGTCTACTACGCGCAGGAAAAGGGCTTTTTCAAACAAGCCGGACTCGACATGAATTTCAGCATGTTTCCCAACGGCGGCTCCGTCTCGCAGGCGCTGCTCGCCGGAGCGCTCGACGTCGGCGTAACGAACAGCGGCTCGCTCTCATCGGCGTTTTCGCGCGGCCTGCCGATGGTGTTGATCCAGTGCGGGGCGATCTACACGCCGGCCTCGCCCATCGCGTATCTCGCCGTGGGTCCGAACACCGGCATTAAGAGCGTGAAGGACCTGGCTGGCAAGACGGTCGCCGTTTCGACGCTGCGGGACATGGTCCAGGGAGCGACGATGGCCTACATCGACGCGAACGGGGGCGATTCGAAGGCGGTAAACTTCGTCGAGATTCCGACGATCGCGCAGGCGCCGGCGATCGCACAGGGCCGCATCCACGGCGGCGTGATCGTCGAGCCGATCTTCACCCAGAACAAGGCGAATCTCGTCGCGATCGGGTGCGTCTATGAGGCAGTGAATAAAAAGGGACCATTCCAAACTCTCGGCGTCGTCGGGAACAAGAACTGGGTCGACAACAACGGCGCGCTTGCGCGCCGCGTTTCGTTCGCGGTCCGTGCAGCGGCCCGCTGGGCGAACCGTCATCATGCTGAGTGCGCACCGCTGCTGGCGCAGTACACGAAGATTTCGATCGATGTCATCAATGCCTATCCGCGTATCGCCTTTGCGGAGTCGAATAACTCCACGCTCCTTCAGCCGGTCGTCGACATGCTCACGCGCTTCGGATTCCTCCCGCGCGGCTTCGATGCCGCGGGCGTTTTTGCGCCCGGGGTCGTGTAGCGTTTACTATGATCACCGCAATCGTGCTGATCAACGCCGAGCCTGGGACCGCGCGAGGGATCGCAGAGAAGCTCCTGGAGATCGACGCCGTCACCGAAGCGTACAGCGTCGCCGGCGAATACGACATCGTCGCCGTCGTGCGCGTGCGCGAGCACGACATGCTCAGCGACGTCGTCAGCGACCGGATCGCGCGCTTGAGCGGGATCACCGGCACGGAAACCCTGATCGCATTCCGCGCTTACTCACGCCGCGATCTCGGCTTGCTCTGGGACATCGGCACCGACTAAATGCAGGATGCATTTGTGTCGCGCTGCGCAGGATGCGCAATAAGCGCGACCTAAAGAGATGAGCGGGACGATCGTCGACGTCCCCGGGATCGCCGTAGGACAGGACCAAGACGCAATAGCGCTGACGGGATGCAGCGTCGTGCTGTTGGGGCGAGACGGCGGTATCGCCGGCGTCGACGTGCGAGGCGGCGCGCCCGGAACCCGCGAGACGGACTTGCTCGCACCGGTCAATTCCGCCGAGCGCATCCACGCGATTTGCCTGACCGGCGGTAGCGCATACGGACTCGACGCGGCGGGCGGCGTGATGCGTGCGCTCGAGGAGCGCGGAATCGGGTATCGCGTCCGCGACGTCCTCGTCCCACTCGTCCCGGCTGCGGTGATCTTTGATTTGGGAATCGGCGACGCCAAGCGCCGGCCCGACGCCGCGATGGGGTATCGTTGCGTCGAGCTCGCGAGCTCCGATCCGCCGATTGAGGGCAATGCCGGCGCCGGCTGCGGCGCGACCGTCGGAAAAGTACTCGGTCTCGATCGTGCGATGAAGTCGGGAATCGGCAGCGCGAGCGTTCGCAACAAACAAGGCGTCGTCGTCGGGGCTATCGTCGTCGTCAACGCGGTCGGTTCGGTCATCGATCCCAGTTCCGGAAAGATACTCGCCGGTCCGCGCAACGAAGCCGGTGCCGCCGTCGACGCAGCGGCAGTCCTGCGCGAGCGCGGCTGGAACCGCGAGCCGCCGATCGCGACGAATACGACGATCGGAGTCGTTGCGACCAATGCCGCCCTGACGAAAACGCAGGCAACCAAAGTAGCGCAGATGGCGCACAACGGGCTCGCGCGGACGATTTCGCCGGCGCACACGTCGCGCGACGGCGATACCCTGTTTGCCGTCTGCGTAGGCAACGTGCAGACCGCCTCCGACGTCGTCGGCGCGCTCGCCGTCGAGGCCGTGATGGCGGCGGTTCTCCGCGCCGTTACCCAAGCGCACGGCGCCGGCGGCTTGCCCGCGTACTGCGACCTAAAATAGCGCGAGCAGCGAAACAGCGGTCGAACGCACGTTCGACCGCTCGATGACGCACCCATTCCGCTCGCTGTTGGGTTACAATGTTGTCACATTGCAGTCCAGTTTGACATTATGAGGGCCCCTGATGGCACGGATTTACGATACCCTCGCCGACACGTTCGGCAATACCCCGCTCGTCCGGCTTCCTCGGCTCGCCAAAGGCGCCGGCGCTGACATCTTGGTGAAGATGGAGTCGTTCAATCCCGCGGGGAGCGTCAAGGATCGCATCGGCGTCTCGATGATCGAGGCGGCTGAACGAGAAGGACGCTTGCGTCCCAACACGATCATCATCGAGCCGACGAGCGGGAACACCGGGATTTCGCTCGCTTTCGTCGCTGCGGCGAAGGGCTATCCCATCATCCTGACCATGCCCGAAACGATGACGATCGAACGGCGCAATCTGCTCAAGGCCTACGGCGCTCAATTGATCCTGACCCCGGGGGCGGAAGGGATGCCCGGCGCGATTCGCAAGGCGAAGGAAATCCACGATAGCAATCCTTCGAAATATTTCATGCCGCAGCAGTTCGACAATCCGGCGAATCCCGAGATTCACCGCAAGACGACGGCCGAAGAGATCTGGCGCGATACCGACGGCAAGGTCGACATTTTCATCGCCGCGGTCGGGACCGGCGGGACCGTCACCGGCGTGGGTGAGGTCCTCAAGTCGCGCAAGCCGGGCGTGCGGATCATCGCGGCCGAGCCCGATGCCTCGCCCGTCCTTTCGGGTGGTAAACCGGGCCCGCACAAGATCCAGGGGACAGGCGCCGGCTTCGTTCCCGCAGTGCTGAATACGAAGATCTACGACGAAGTGATCCGCGTAACGAATGAAGACGCGATCGCGATGGCGCGCCGCGCGGCGCGCGAGGAAGGGATGCTCATCGGTATCTCGGCCGGCGCAAACATTTGGGCCGCGCTCGAAGTCGCGAAGCGGCCCGAGGCAAAGGGCAAGATGATCGTGACGATCGGTTGCGACACTGGCGAGCGTTACCTCTCGAATCCGGTCTTCGCGGAGCAAGAGGAAAACGTCGTCGAAGCCGCCTTGGCCTAGGGCAGAGTAAGCCCCGATTCTGAAATAGCGCCGTCGTGTACGGCGCTTTTTCTTTGGCGTTTTTTCCTGGGGGAGGCGCAACCCAAGCGCCGAAGCGGTCGGTTCTCTCTTCAAAAGTACGTCTGAGGAGCCTGAAGGAACCGCCTTGCTCGAGTTTTTCCTGCGCAGACCAATCTTCGCATCGGTTTGCTCGGCGATCATCTTGTTGGCCGGTCTCATCGCGATACCGACCCTGCCGATCGCGCAATATCCTAACGTCACTCCGCCGACGATAACGGTGACGGCTTACTACACGGGCGCCAGCGCTGAGGCCGTCGAGTACTCGGTCGTCACGCCGCTGGAACAGGCGATCAACGGGGTCCAGGGTCTCCGTTATATGTCCTCGTCGATGGACAATACGGGGCAGGCGACGATCACTTGCACCTTCAGCCTCGGGACGGACCTCAACGTCGCGCAGAACGACGTTCAGGGGCAGGTCAATACGGTTCTCGGCCGGCTGCCCGCACCCGTCACGCAAACTGGCGTCACCGTCGCGAAGAACACGAGCACCTTCACGCTCGTCGTTGCCATGACGTCAGACAATCCGGACATAGACGACATCGTGTTGAGCAACTACATAGCGCTCAATATCGTCAACGTTCTCAAGCGGATACCGGGCGTCGGCTCGGTGTTTATCTTCGGTGAGCGCAAGTATGCAATGCGCTTGTGGCTCGATCCGAAGGCGCTAGCCGACAACGGGCTCGCCGCGAGCGACGTGATCGCGGCCTTGCAGGACCAGAACGTGCAGGTCGCGGCCGGCGCCATCGGTCAGGCGCCGACGAATGGAAATCAGCCTTATCAGTACACCGTGCAGGCGCGAGGACGGCTGACGTCTCCCGCCGAGTTCGGCAACATCATCATCAAATCGAATTCAACCGGCTACTACTTGCGCGTCAAAGACGTCGGTCGGGTCGAGCTTGGGGCGGAGAATTACCTGACGTCGACGAGGTTCAATGGCCACACCGCGTTGGGCATCGCCGTACAGCAGCTCTCGACGGCAAACGCGCTGGCGATATCGCGCTCCGTCCTCGGCGCGATGGAGCAGATCAAACCGCAATTCCCGGCCGGCGTCCACTTCAGCGTCCCGTACGATACGACCACGTTCGTCCGGGAATCGGTCATAGAAGTGACCGAGACCCTGGGCGTCGCGATCGTGCTCGTCGTCGGCGTGATCTATCTCTTTCTGCAGAATTGGCGCGTGACGCTCATCCCCGCGATCACGATTCCGATCTCGCTGATCGGGACGTTCGCGCTGATGAAGCTGCTCGGCTTCTCTATTAACACGCTGACGCTGTTCGGGTTGACGTTGGCGACCGGGCTCGTCGTCGACGACGCAATCGTCATCATCGAGAACATCTCACGCTCCATCGAAGAGCACAAAATGAACGCCTTCGACGGCGCCCTCCATGGCACGCGCGAGATTGCCGGCGCCGTCTTCGCGACCTCGCTCGTCCTGCTAGCGGTCTTTATCCCAGCCGGCTTCCTGCCGGGGACGACGGGCGAGCTCTACCGCCAGTTCGCTCTGACGATCGCGTGCTCGATCACGATCTCGCTGTTCAACGCGCTGACCTTGACGCCCGCCCTCTCGGCGCTCCTTCTGGGTCGCGGGCAAAGGCCGCGCAATCGATTTTTCGAAGCGGTCAACTACGGCATCAGCGCAGTCCGGCGTGGATACGCGCGAGCTCTTCCGAAAGCGCTCGAGTGGCGGTTCCCCGTGCTTGGCGTTTTCGTCGCAGGTCTGTTCGCGACGTACTGGCTGTACGGGCACGTTCCGGCGACCTTCGTCCCCGAAGAGGACCAGGGCTACTTCATCATGCTGATCCAGCTGCCGGAAGGCTCGTCGCTCGACCAAACGACGAAATTCGAGCAGGCCGTCTACGCGATCGCTAAACAGGATCGCGACATCGACCAGGTCTTCACGGTAGCCGGGTTCAGCTTTATCGGGATCGCTCCGAACCGGGGCCTCGCGTTCGCGTTGCTGCGGCCGTGGAGTCAACGCAGCAGCCGAAACGACTCGCTCCAGGCGATCTTGGGCCGGATGAACTACGGCCTATTCCATCTCGCCGGCGGGACCGCGTTCGCGTTCAATCCGCCTGCGATCAACGGTCTGGGCAACTTCGGCGGCTTCACCTTCGAGATGCAGGATACGGGGAACGTCGGGCTCCCAACGACGACGTTCACCGCGTACAAGATGATGGGCGCCGCTGCGCAAGATCCCGTGCTCTCGCAAGTCTTCACACAGTTCCGCTTAGACAATCCGCAGATTCAGGTCGAGGTCGACCGGAACAAGGCTTATACGCTCGGGGTCAAGCTGCAGGACGTGTACAACGCGCTGCAGATCTATTTGGGATCGTTCTACGTGAACGACTTTAACTATTTGGCGCAGTCGTATCGCGTCTACATCCAGGCCGATGCGCAGTACCGCAACCGCGTGAGCGATCTCCAGACGATTTACGTCAAGTCGGCGAGCGGCGCGATCATACCCGTGACGAGCTTCGTAAAAATCACGCAGGTCAAGGGACCGCCGTACATCACGCACTACAATCTCTTTCGCTCGGTTGAGCTTAGCGGAGGGGCCGGCCCCGGTTACAGTTCGGGTCAGGCGATCACCGAGATGCAGAAGCTGGCGAAGGCGATCTTCCCAAAGGGCATTTCCTACGAGTGGACGGGGCTCGCACTCGAGGAGATTCAGTCCGGCGGCGCGACCCTGATCATCTTTGCGCTTGCGATCATCATGGTGTTCCTCGTGCTGGCGGCGCAGTACGAGAGCCTGACCGATCCGTTCATCATCATTTTGGCCGTCCCGCTCGCGATGTTCGGCGCGATCGGAGCGCTGATGCTACGCGGCCTGCAGAGCGACATTTTCGCGCAGGTCGGCTACGTGATGCTGATCGGTTTGGCGAGTAAGAACGCGATTCTGATCGTCGAGTTCGCCAATCAGCTGCAGGACCAGGGCTTGGATCCGCGTAGCGCGGTCATCAAAGCGGCGCAGACGCGGCTGCGCCCGATCTTGATGACCTCGCTCGCATTCATCCTGGGCATCCTGCCGCTCGTCTTTGCAAGCGGCGCCGGCTCCGAGGAGCGACACTCGCTCGGCACCGCGGTGCTCGGCGGCATGCTGGTTTCGACGATACTCAACCTCTTCGTCACGCCGGTGATCTACCTGATGGTCGAAGGCCGCGGCCATCACCGCCCGTCCGGCGACGGGGCCGGCAGCGGCACCGTCGCACCGGCCCAGACAAGCGAAATCCCGGCGAGAAGCTAGCTGCAGTTCATCTACAACGTTCCCGAGCACGACACCAAGGCGTTGTTCCTCACCGACATCACGCTCGCGCTGCTCCTTGCCGTCGTTATCGGCGCGGTCGTCGCTCGCTTCGGCATCAACCGGATCGTCGGCTATATCCTCGCCGGAATAGTCATCGGGCCGTTCACGCCGGGCATCTTCGTGCGCACCGAGACGATCGAAAATCTCGCCGAGCTCGGATTGGTCTTTCTCTTGTTCAGCCTGGGGCTCGGCTTTTCGTTTGCGGAGATGCGCTCGGCCGGCGCCGTCGCGATTGCCGGCAACGCTGCCGTCATGGCCATCCTTGCGCTCGTCTTCGCGGGGCTGGCGATCGTCCTCGGATTTCCGCACCCCTGGGTCCTTGCGCTGACGACGATCCTCTCGAGCACGGCGATCGGCGCCGCCCTCTTGCGCGATTGGGGCGTCGATAACGCGTACGTCGGCCATTTGGCGCTCGGCCTGCTGGTCGTGCAGGACCTCGTCGCGGTGATCTTGCTCGTCATCGTCGCCACGCCGGCAAGTCAGTTGAGCTTGGCCGGAATCCTGTTGCCGGTCTTCAAGGCGATCGTGTTCGTCGCCGTCGCGCTCGTTCTGGGCGCGACGCTGTTGCGCCGGATCGTCGTCGCGACCGTGGCGAGGGCGCCATCCGAGGCGGTTTTCGGTGCCTGTGCGGCGATCGCGCTTTTTGCCGGATTCTTGGCGTACGTCTTCGGCCTGCCGTACGAATTCGGCGCGTTCATCGCCGGTGCCGTCATCTCCGAGGCAGCCGGCAGCGCGCAGATCGCGTCGATCGTGATGCCGTTCCGCGCGCTGTTCGTCTCGCTGTTCTTCGTCGCCGTCGGGATGCTGATCGATCCGGCGATCGTCCTGCGGAACTGGCCGATCATCATCGGCGTGGGCGCTGCTTTCGTCATCTTTCGCGGACTGGTATGGTCGGCACTGGGCAAGGTTGCGGGCTTGGCGTGGCCGAGCGCGATCATCATGGGCGTTGCGCTCGTCCCGCTCGGCGAGTTCAACATCGTTTTGGCAAACACGGCGGTTACCGCTTCGGGGATCAACGACTACGAGCGCTCGATCCTCATCGGCATCACGTTCTTCTCGATCCTCGCGGCGACGCTTGGCGCTCCGCTCTTCAACCGCTTCGGTGCCGCCGCTCGTTCGAGATAGTCGTTGTGCCAGCCGCGCGTGCTGTAGACGCGGGCGCCCACGTAGACGTGGCGCAGTTGACCGCGCGTTGCGGCCTTGCGCAGCGCAGCGAGCGAGAGCCGCTCATCGGCCAGTGCCGAGAGCGGGACGAGTGCCGAGCGCGGCACGCCCGGCTCAAGGTTTCGCGCGACACCGCGTGCGATTAGATATGCGAGCGGGATCGCGTCGCCCGAGTCGGCGCGGATGCGCGCGCGCCGGTAGGCGCGTGCGTCGCGCGGGAGTATCGGCGCTAGCGGAAGTCCGAGCCGAACCAGCGCGAGGCCGAGCAACAGGCGAAGCACGCGTCCGTTTGCAAGAGCGAACGGGCGCAAGCGGTCGAACCGCTCGTGCATCGCCGCGAGCCAGACGAAGGGTGATTCGTGCGGCGGCGGTCCGGCTGCGAAGCGATCCGCAAACGAGGCAACTTCGCGCGCGATCATCGCCGGGGGCGTCGCGACGGCAGCACCTGCCGGCGCAGCGAGGCGCGCGAGGCGCCACGCTCCCGCGTCGCGGGCTGCCGGCTCGACGAGCGCAAGAGCGGCGCAGACATGGACGTGGAGTGCGCGCAGCTCGGCGACGGTGAAGACGGGGCGGCTGGGCCGCTGACGGGCCACCCAACCCAGGCCCTGGCCGTAGCCCCAGACCAAAAGGTAGTCGCGAAAAGGCCGGGTCCCGCTGACGATCCCGCGCTCGAGCAGCGACCGCGTCTCCGCCAAGGTCAAGGTGGCCCCGGCCAGCGCCGACGAGGCCCAGATCTCCTGGGTGCGCTGGGCTCGCGTGATCTCGGCGGGGCGCCCGCGGTGCTCGGCGATCGACGACTCCAGGGTCGCCAGCCGGCGCTCGATGGGTCTCATTTGCCAAGACTACGCCAACTAGGACAGAATATCCGCGCGAAAGGCTCGTGTGAATCCGATCATTGCTGGAAACGATGCAAGGCAACGACTTCCTAAAAGCCCTCGACGAACGGGTCCTCGTCTTCGACGGCGCAATGGGGACCCAGGTGATGGCTCGCGAGCTACGGCCCGAGGCCTTCGGCGGCGACCACTATCATGGCTGCAACGAGGCACTCGTGCTCGAGACTCCGGGCGTCGTCGAGGAGATCTACGACGCATATCTCGAGGGCGGTGCCGACGTCATCGAAACGAACTCGTTTACGGCGTCGCGGCTCAAGCTCGATGAGTATGGGCTAGGCGCGCGCGTCGCGGACATCAACCGCATCTCGGCGGCGATCGCGCGAGGCTGCGCCGATCGCTTTACCACGCGCGAGCGCCGGCGCTTCGTCGCCGGCGCGATGGGTCCGACGGGGATGCTGATCTCGTCATCCGATCCGACGCTTTCGAAGATCACGTTCGACGAACTGGCGGCGCTCTACGAGGAGCAAGCGCGCCATCTCATCGAGGGCGGCGTCGACTTGCTCTTGATCGAGACGAGCCAGGATCTCTTGGAAATGAAAGCCGCGATCGCAGGGATCGTCCGCGGCTTCGAGCGCGGGATGCCTCGCGTCCCGATCGCCGCACAGGCGACACTCGACGTGACCGGACGCATGCTGCTCGGAACCGACATCCGCGCGATCTGCGCGACGCTGGACGCACTCCCGATCGACGTCATCGGGTTGAATTGCTCGACCGGCCCAACCCACATGCGCGACGCGGTCCGCTTCCTGACCGAGAACTCGCGCTGCTACGTTTCGGTGATTCCAAACGCCGGGCTCCCGCTCATGGGACCCAACGGCGAGACGATCTATCCCGAGACGCCAGACGAGATGGCGCGCGAATTGCGCGCGTTCGTGGTCGACTTCGGCGCGAACATCGTCGGCGGTTGTTGCGGGACGACGCCTGCCCACATCGCCGCCTTTGCCCAAGCGGTCAGCGGTTTGAAGGGGCGCTCGCCGGAGCGCAAGCCGCTCCAGTTCGCCGCCTCGGCGATGACGGCCGTATCCCTCGAACAGGAACCGCGGCCGCTCTTGGTCGGCGAGCGGATCAACGCCCAGGGCTCGCGGCGCATCAAACGTCTATTGCTCGAAGAGAACTACGATGAGATCGTCCTCGTGGCGCGCGAGCAGATCGAGGGCGGCGCGCACGTCCTCGACATCTGCACCGCGCTGACCGAGCGAAGCGACGAAGCTCTGCAGATGGCGACGGTCGTCAAGAAGCTCGCGCAGTCGGTCGAAGCGCCGCTCATGATCGACTCCACCGAGCCGGGGGTCATCGACGCGGCGCTCAAGATCTGCGCCGGCCGCGCGATCGTCAACTCGATCAATTTGGAGAACGGGCGCGGTAAAATCGACGCCGTCATGCCGCTCGTTCGCGAGTCGGGGGCGGCGGTGGTCGCGTTGACGATCGACGAGACCGGGATGGCGAAGACCGCGCAGCGCAAGCTCGAGATCGCGCAGCGCATCGCGGAGATCGTCACCGGAGAGTATGGCGTGCCGCCCGGGGCGCTGATCTTCGACGCGTTGACCTTCACCTTGGCGACAGGCGACGCCGAGTTTCTCACTTCGGCGATCGAGACGATCGAAGGGATCAAGCTGATCAAGGCGCAGATTCCCGGCGTCCTCACGTCGCTCGGCGTCAGCAACGTCAGCTTCGGCCTCAAGCCCGCGGCCCGCGCTGCGCTCAATTCCGTCATGCTGCATCACTGCGTCGAAGCCGGACTCGATCTGGCCCTGGTTCACGCCAAGGAGATTCGACCATACGCCGAGCTCGACGCGACCGAGCGCGAGCTCTGCGACGACTTGGTGTTCAATCGGCGTCCGGACGCGCTGCAACGCGTGATCGAACACTTCGAACAGCATGCCGGTGCAGGCGCGAGCGGAGGCGCCGGGCCGCTGGACGACGATGCCGAGGCGCCGGTCGAAATACGGATTCATAACGCGATCCTGCGCCGTCGCAAAGATGGGATCGAGGCCAAGATCGATGAGGCCTTGAAGGCGCGTGATCCCGTCGACGTGCTCAACAACGTGCTGTTGCCCGCGATGAAAGAGGTCGGCGACAAGTTCGGAGCCGGCGAGCTGATCCTACCCTTCGTTTTGCAGTCGGCCGAGGTGATGAAAAAGGCCGTCGCGCATCTCGAGCAGTTCCTCGAGAAGAAGGAGGGGACGTCCAAAGGCAAAGTCGTCCTCGCGACGGTCTTTGGGGACGTACACGATATCGGCAAGAACCTCGTCAACACGATCCTCTCGAACAACGGCTATACCGTCTACGATCTGGGCAAACAAGTCCCGATGAGCAAGATCCTCGAGAAGGCCGTTGAGGTAAAGGCCGACGCAATCGGTCTCTCGGCCCTCTTGGTTTCGACGTCGAAACAGATGCCGATCTGCGTTCAAGAACAGGCGTCTCGTGGTCTCGCGTTTCCGGTCCTCGTGGGCGGCGCCGCGATCAATCGCGATTTCGGACGCCGCATCGCGCTGCTCGACGGCCAGCGCTTTTTCGAGCCGGGACTGTTCTATGCGAAGGATGCGTTCGAAGGACTCGAGATCATGGAGCAGCTCACGAGCGATCCCCAGCGTCGCGCGTCGCTCGTCGAACGTGCGCGGACCGAAGCGTTTGCGCTGCGCGACGCGGTCCAGGCGACCGCAACGCTGACTGCGGGCGGGAAGAGCGCGCGTTCGAGTCTTGCCGTCGCCGAAGTCCCCGAGGCGCCTTTCCTCGGTCTGCGCACGAGCGAGGTCGACGTGCGCGAGCTCTGGCCGAACTTCGATCTGAAGAGCTTGTTTCGGCTCTCGTGGGGCGGCGCGAACGTCAAGGGTGCGCAGTGGGAAGCGCTCGTGCGCGACGAGTTCGAACCGCGCCTGGCGGAGTACCAGCGAGCTGCGGAGCGCGACGAGATCTTGACGCCGCTCGCCGTCTACGGCTACTTCCCCGCGGCGGGGATCGGTGACGACGTCGTGATCTACGACGTGACGGATCGACGGCGCGAGATCGCGCGCTTGCGCTTTGCGCGTCAGGTCGGCGGCCAGCACCTCTGCTTGGCGGACTACTTGCGCGAACCCGAGGACGGCGGCGCGAGCGATCTGATCGCCCTACAAGTCGTCACGGTCGGGCGCGCCGTCTCGGAACGGATCGACGCGCTGCAGGCGGGCGGCGACTACAGCGCATCCTATTTCTTGCACGGCTTCTCCGTGCAGGCAGCCGAAGCGCTGGCCGAGCACACGCACGAATCGATTCGAGCGGAACTCGCCCTGGGTGACGGGCGCGGGAAGCGCTATTCCTGGGGCTACGGCGCATGTCCGGATCTAGCGCAGCATGAGATCGTTTGGCGTCTCCTCGACGTCGAGCGGCGGATCGGCGCTTCCTTGACCGAGGCGTATCAGATCGTTCCGGAACAGTCGACGGCCGCGATCGTGATCCATCATCCGCAGGCGGCGTACTTCAACGCCGCCGCACAGCGCGAGCTCTCCGTGGCCTAACGTCGGCAAGGGAAGGTCGGCGGCTCGGCGTACAACGGAGTCATGCGCCGCACTTCTTCCTATCGCGTGACGGCTGCGCTCGGCACGGCAGCGTTCGCCTTGTCGGCCGTACTTGGTTTCGTCCCCGCGCCGGCCGTCGCGGCGGATCCGGTGATCAAGATCGGCATCGACTTGCCGGTTTCAGGCGCCGACGCGTCGATCGGGATCCCGACGCAGAACGGTGCGATCCTCGCGATCGAGCAAGCCAACGCCAAGCACGCCGGCGGCAACTACACGTTCGCGCCCTACGCGCTGGACGACGCCGTGCAGGGCAAGCACGATCCGGCCCAAGGCGCACAGAACGTGAAGACCTTCATCGCGGATCCGGCGGTCCTTGCGATGATTGGTCCGTTCAACTCTAACGTCGCGGTCGCCGAGATCCCGCTCACCAACGATGCCGGCTTGGTGCAGATCGCCGCGTCGACGACGAACGATACGCTGACACGGCCGCCCAATGCAGCGAAGCTGCGCAGCACGCATCCCGATACGAACGCATTTTTCCGAGTGTGCACGGTCGATTCGCGCCAAGGGTCGGCCGGTGCGCAGTTTGCAAAGAGGCTCGGATTCAAGCGCGCCTTCATCATCGACGACAACGAGACGTACGGTAAGGGACTCGCCGACGTCTTCGATGCACAGTTCAAAGCACTGGGCGGGACGGTCGTCGACCACGAGCACATCACCTCGAATCAGCAAGACTTCAAGGCGCTCCTGACCAAGGCGCACTCGATGAATCCCGACGTCATCTTCTACGGCGGGACAACGAGTACGGGCGGGGGGCTCGTCCGCAAGCAAATGGCCGACGTCGGGATGAAAGGCGTCGCGTACATGGGCGGCGATGGAATCGGCGACGAGGAGTTCGTGAAGGTCGCCGGCACGATGGCGAACGGGACGTACTATTCGATTGCGGCGCCCGAAGCGACCCGGCTGCCGAGTGCCACGGCCTTCGTTGCCGCCTACAAGAAGCGTTTCAATGCCGACGTCGGACCGTACAGCGCAAATGCTTACGCTGCGGCGCAGATCGAGATCGCCGCGATCGTCAAAGCGATCAAGGCGAGCGGGGGAAAGATGCCCACGCGCGCGCAGGTCCTGCGGAACGTGGCCGAGACGCGCGATTTCGACTCGCCGATCGGGAAGATCGGGTTCGATAAGTACGGCGACACGACGAGCCCGATCCTGAGCCTCTACGAGATTAAGGACGAGAAGAAGGTCTTCGTCAACCAAATCAGCTTGACGTCGACCTGAGGCTGCGCTCCACAGCTTGGACGTCTTCCTTCAGCAACTCGTCAACGGTCTCTCGCTCGGCGGGATCTATGCGCTGATCGCGCTGGGTTACACGATGGTCTACGGGATCATCGAGCTCGTTAACTTCGCACACGGCGACGTGTACACGCTCGGCTCGTTCTTCTCGCTGGCGGTCCTGGGGCTCATCGGCATCCAGGGCGAGCTCCACGGCGCACCGCTCGTCGGGGTCATCGCCTTCACGATCGTCTGCGCGATGCTGCTCTGCGGGTTGGTCGGCGTCTTGCTCGAGCGCTTCGCCTACCGGCCGTTGCGCAATGCGCCGCGCTTGGCGCTCTTGATCACCGCGATCGGCCTCTCGTTCATCCTCGAGAACATCATGCAATTTTGGAAGGGGCCGTCGCCCGTCCCGTTTCCGGGTTTTTTCCCGGATGCTGCGGTCACGCTGGGCGGCGTCTTGATCGAGGCCAAGCAAGTCATCGTCGTCTTTCTCGCGATCGTCATGATGGCCGGCTTGCAGTTCTTCGTCTACAACACGAAGCTCGGCAAGGCGATGCGAGCGACCGCGCAAGATCGCGAAGCCGCGCAGCTGATGGGGATCAACATCAATACGACGATCGCCCTGACGTTTCTCATCGGCAGTGCCCTCGCGGGCGCTGCCGGCTTCGTCTCCGGGGTGTACTACGGGACGACGTGGTTCTTCAACGGCTTCTCGGCCGGGCTCAAGGCCTTCACCGCGGCAGTCCTCGGAGGGATCGGCAACCTCGCCGGTGCGATGCTCGGTGGATTTCTCATCGGTTTGATCGAGGCATTTACGACGCAGTTCATCTCCGACCAATGGAGCAACGTCGTCGTCTTCACCGTCCTGATTCTCGTGCTGGTATTCCGGCCCGCGGGCCTGCTCGGCGAATCGCTCCCGAACAAAGTATAGTGCGCGCGTTCTTTGCTCGCTCGGACGTGCGGGCTGCGGAGATTTTTCTTGCGGTTGGGCTGATCCCGGTCGTCGATTTGAACGGCGCGCACATCAACTTCCTCACCGATGCGGGCGCGTTCGTCTTGCTCGCTCTTGGTCTCAACATCGTTGTCGGGTTTGCCGGATTGCTCGATCTGGGTTACGCCGCGTTTTTTGCGATCGGCTCGTATGCGTATGCGATGCTCGCGTCGCCCCAGTTCGGAATTCACATTCCGTTTTGGATCATGCTCTTCGGCGCGTCGTTCATCGCAGCGATCTTCGGGATCTTGCTCGGTGCGCCGACGCTGCGCTTGCGCGGCGACTATCTCGCCATCGTGACGTTGGGATTCGGTGAGATCGTCCCCCAAACGTTCCTCAATCTCTCGCAGTACACCAACGGCCCAAACGGAATCGGGACGCTCGACCAGCCCACCGTCTTCGGACTGCGCTTCGGCTTCAACCCGGTCCCTTATTTTTACCTGATCCTGGCGCTGATCGCGCTCGCGATCTGGCTTGCGAACAACTTACGCGCCAGCCGGCTGGGCCGTGCTTGGATGGCGATCCGCGAGGACGAGCTCGCGGCCGCGCACATGGGGATCAACACGACCGCCGCCAAGCTCGCCGCCTTCGCGCTTGGCGCGTCGTTCAGCGGCTTAGCGGGCGTCGCATACGCATCGAAATTGCAGCTGGTCTCGCCCGACCAATTCCAGTTCAACGTGAGCGTCTTCGTCCTCTCGATGCTGGTCCTAGGCGGGATGGGCAACATCGCGGGTGTCGTCCTGGGGAGCCTCATCCTCTCGTCGGTCGACCGCTTCATCTTGCCGCAGCTCACGAACTTCGTCCACGGGTTCGGACTCGATTGGGATTTCACGAACGCGCGCTTTCTGCTCTACGGAGTCATCCTCGTGGGGATGATGCTGCTGCGTCCCGAGGGGCTGCTCCCCAGCCGCCAGCGGGCTGCGGAGCTGCACGCCGACCGGAGCGATCCAGGTGCGGCTGCGCAAGAGCAAGAGCTCTACGAAAGGGCCCTCTGATGGCGCTCTTGACGCTGGAGAACGTGACGAAGCGGTTCGGCGGCCTCGTCTGCGTTCGCGATCTAAGCCTTTCGGTCGACGCCGGCGCGATCGTCGCGATGATCGGACCCAATGGCGCCGGCAAGTCGACGGTCTTCAACCTGATCACCGGCATCTATCGGCCGGACGAGGGCTCGATCGTTTTCGACGGCGCCCCGCTCGGGCACGCGCACATCGACGCGATCGCCGGGCGCGGGATCGCGCGGACGTTCCAGAATATCCGCCTGTTCGCATTCGTGTCGGTGCTCGACAACGTGATGACCGGCCGGCACGCGCGGATGCACGCGCACTTGTGGGATTCACTCCTGCACACGCCGATGCAGCGCAGGGAGGAGCGCGACGTGCGCGAGCACGCGCGGGAGCTGCTCCGTTTCGTCGGCTTGGAAGCGCAAGCCCACGCATACGCGCGCAACCTGCCGTACGGCTCCCAGCGGCGGCTCGAGATCGCCCGCGCCCTGGCGAGCGATCCGAAGCTCCTGCTGCTCGACGAGCCGGCGGCGGGGATGAACCCGCGCGAGAAAGACGAGCTCGTAGCGCTCATCGAGCGGATTCGGGCTCGCGGCGTCACCGTCTTCTTGATCGAGCACGACATGCGCTTCGTTATGCGCGTGAGCGAACGGATTACCGTCCTCAACTACGGCGAGAAGATCGCCGAGGGACTCCCGCAAGAGATTCGAACGAACGAACGCGTCGTCGAGGCCTATCTCGGGAAACCCGCATAGTGGCGCTGCTCGAAGTGGAGAACGTCGAGGCACGGTACGGGCGGATCCGCGCGCTCGCCGGCGTCTCGCTCTACGTCGAAGAAGGCGAGATCGTTACGTTGATCGGTGCAAACGGTGCCGGAAAGTCGACGACCTTGCGAACGATCAGCGGCCTGATGCGCCCGTCGGCGGGCACGATCCGCTTCGATGGGCGCGACATCACCCGTACGGCGCCGGATGAGATCGTCCGCCTGGGGATCAGCCAGTCACCGGAAGGGCGGCGCGTCTTCGCCCGCATGACCGTCCGCGAGAACCTCGAACTCGGTGCGTTCACGAGGAAGGCAACTCGCGAAATCGCCGAAGACGCCGAGCGAATCCTCGCGATCTTTCCGCGGCTGCGCGAACGGCTTGCGCAAAAGGCCGGGACGCTTTCGGGCGGGGAGCAACAGATGCTCGCCATCGGCCGTGCACTGATGTCGCGACCGCGCTTGCTCTTGCTCGACGAGCCGTCCCTGGGCCTTTCGCCGATCCTCGTTCAGACGATCGGCGAGATCATCCGCGAGATCAACCTGCGAGGCACGACGGTGTTGCTGGTCGAGCAAAACGCGCAACAAGCGCTGACGCTCGCGTCGCGCGGCTATTGTCTGGACGTCGGGACGATCGTCTATGCCGATAGCGCCGCGAACCTGCTGGCGAGCCCCGCTGTTCAGGCGGCCTATTTGGGTGGTGCGGCCTGAAGGCTACGTCGCGGGGCTGGGCGCGGTCTTGGTCGTCAGCTGCGCGCTCCCGAACACGGGGACGCCGCCGACGATCGTCGCGATGACGTTCAAGTCGGCGTCCCACACGCCGACATCGGCGCGCTTGCCGGCAGCGATCGTCCCGAGCTCCCGCTCGAGACCGAGCAGCTTGGCGGGCGCCGAGGTCGCATTGACGATCGCGGTCTCGAAAGGGAGGCCGCTGTAAGACATCAGGTTGCGCACGGCTTGATCGATGTGCAGCGCGCTCCCGGCGATCGTCCCGTCTTCCGCGCGGACGACGCCGCCTTCGATCCTCAAGTTGTTCCCGACCGGCGGCATGTTGTCGGTCGCGAGGACGAGCCGTTCGCGCAACGTTCGGTAGAGCAAGTCGACCATCGGCGGGGCGACGTGGTAGCCGTCGCAGATCAGCTGGACCGTCGTCCGTTCTTCCTGTATGAAGGCCGCGAGCAGCGACGGGTCGCGGTGATCGAGCGGCGGCATCGCGTTGAACGCGTGGGTGAGCGTCCGAAAGCCCAGACCGATCGCAAGCATCCCCTCGCGATACCGGGCCGCGGTGTGGCCGGCCGAGCAGACGATCCCATGATCGAAGAAGAAACGTGCGCACTCGTCAACGCCGTCGACCTCGGGCGCCATGGTCACCATGACGAGCGCTCCGCTGCACGCTTCGACCATCGCGCGCGCCCGTTCGAGTGACGCCGTGACGATCCAATCGTTGCGATGGACGCGCCGGAACTTCGCGTTGAGGAAGGGCCCTTCGAAGTGCACGCCCAGACAACGCGCGCCGCTCGGCGCGCCGTTCTCTTCCAGCTGATTGGCGGCTTCGGAGACTTCGCTCGCCGCATGCAGCATCGATTCCCACGGCGCCGTCATCACCGCAGCAACGAAGCCGGCCGCGCCCATTTGCGCGTATGCGCGCGAGGCCGTCTGGACGGCATGACCTTGGTCGCGGTTGAACAGCAACTGCTCGGCGCCGTTGGTGTGGACGTCGATCAGCCCCGGCGCGATCGTCGCGCCGTCGGGAACGCCGACGTCGCTTCGGCCGTCACCGGGCAGTAACGCCGTGATCCGGCCCTTCTCTATGGCGAGGCGACCGTGCGTCAAAGAACCGTCGCCGATCGCGATTTTAGCGGGGCCGAGGATGTAGGCGTCAGCCACGCCGGGTCCTTCCGCTTTCAACGCAGACTAGCCTCCGATGATCGCAAGCGCCTCGTCACGATGCTGCTCCATCAAAGCCTTCGTATCGCCTTCGACGTTGAGGCGCAGGAGCGGCTCGGTGTTCGAGGGGCGCACGTTGAGCCACCAATCCGGATAGCTCACCGTGACCCCGTCGAGATGATCGATCTTCGCGTCCCGGTACCGTTCTTCGATCGCCTTCATCTTGCCGGGTATGTCGCGGACCGTGCTGTTGATCTCTCCCGAGCGGAAGCGGTTGTTGATCGGCGCGATCACCGCGCTCACGGGCTCGTTTGCTTCGCTAAAGAGTTCGAGGGACTGCATGAGCGCGATCATCCCGGAGTCTGCGAACCAGTTGTCGCGAAAGTAGAAATGGCCGGAATGCTCGCCGCCGAACGGGATATTCTGCTCGCGCATGATCGGCTTGATGATCGAATGGCCGACAGGGGAGCGGACCGGGATCCCGCCTGCCTTTGCAATCGCCTCGGGGACGCTGCGGCTGCAGATCAGGTTGTAGAGGATCTTCGCGCCGGGAAACTTCCCCAGCGTGTTGACCCCGACGAGCGCCGTCACCATATCGCCGCCGACGAGCTGCGCCCGCTCGTCGACGATGAACATCCGGTCGGCATCGCCGTCGAACGCAGCGCCCAAATCGCAGCCGTGGTCGCGGACTGCCTTTTGCAGGTCGATCATGTTCTCGGCTTCGATCGGACTCGCCGGATGGTTCGGGAACGTCCCGTCGAGCTCGAAGTAGAGTGGAAATACCTCGCAGGGCAGATATTTGAAAACATGCGGAACCGTTTTGCCGCCCATCCCATTGCCGGCATCGATGGCGATCTTGAACGGCTTGATCTTCTTGACGTCGATGAACGATAGGCAATGCTGTGCGAAATCATCGAGGATGCTGCGCTTGGTGACTTTCCCTCGCGCGGCGCTCGCGGCTCGCCAATCGCCCGAGACGATCCGGTCGCGGATCGCGCCTAGGCCGGTGTCGAGCGAGATTGCCTGCGCTTCTTCCCGACAAAATTTCATCCCGTTGTATTCCGCGGGATTGTGCGACGCCGTAATCATCACACCGCCGTCGTACCCGAACTTGCCGACCGCAAAATAGAGCGCATCCGTCGAGATCAGGCCGATGTCGATGACGTCGGCGCCGGCCCCCGTCGCCCCCTCGGTGAACGCCGCGGCGAGGCTTTCACCCGACGGGCGCATGTCGCGCCCCACGGCAATGCGCCTGCGCCCAAGCGCTTCGACGAACGCTCGCCCGATGTCGTGCGCGATCGTTTCGTTGATCTGCGCCGGATAGATTCCGCGTACGTCGTAGCTCTTGAAGATCGACGGGTCGATGTTGAGACGCATAGAGGCCCGCTAGTTCGGATCGACCGAAGAGGACCCCTCGAATGGACGGGCAAGGAATCCGTCAGACGATGAAGCGAGCGGCGGCGACGATAGCGCTGGTTTTGCTTACGGCCTCGAACGCGGCAGCGCAGGCGACCGGTTGCAGCGTCGACCGCGGCGCTCGCGTCATGCTCAAATCGCAGACGATCGACCCGGACGTGCTCGTTTGGGATCGCAAGGATTTGATGGTCGCGTACGCGTCGGGCGTCTGGCCGGGGGCAAAAGCGGTGTTGCAACACACCTTTCTCTCGAGTCCCGGGACGACCGCCGTCGCGGTTTCGTGCGAGCCGGCAGCGATTCGTCCCAAGTATGCGCTCGCTCCGCAGGACGCGATTGCGATTCGGCTCGTCAACGGCCCGCGCCGCGGGCGGTACGGGTGGGTCGCGTCCGACGACGTCCACGTCCTTCGTCCGGCCGCGCAGCGCTCGCGCGGGACGTAAAAAGAGCATCCCTTGCGGGATGCTCTTTTGCTGACGACGCTTTCGTCTAAATGTCGTAGTACAGGAAAAACTCGTAGGGATGAGGCCGGATCTCGACCGGCTTGACCTCACGTTCCATCTTGTATTCGATCCACTCTTCGATGAACACTTTGGAGAAGACGCCGCCCGTCGTGAGATAGTCGTGATCCTTCTTGAGTGCGGCGAGCGACTCGCGCAGAGAACCGGGGACGGAGCGGATCTTCGCCGCCTCTTCGGGCTCGAGATCGTAGATGTTCTTGTCGAGCGGACCAAAGCCGGCCTTTACCGGATCGATCTTCTTTTGTATACCGTCGATGCCGGCACACAGGAGTGCGGCGAAGGCGAGATACGGATTACACGATGGATCGGGAGGACGGAACTCCAACCGCTTCGCCTTCGGGTTGCCTTGGAAGAACATCGGGATGCGGATCGCAGCCGAGCGATTCCGAGCCGAGAACGCGACGTTCACCGGCGCTTCGTAGTGCGGGACGAGACGCTTGTACGAAATCGTCGACGGGGCGCAGAAGGCCAGCAGCGAGTCGATGTGCGTCAGCAAGCCTCCGATGTAGTACAGCATCATCTGCGAGGCTTCGCCGTACCCGTTGGCGTCGAAAAACAAGGGCTTTCCGCCCTTCCAAATCGATTGGTGGACGTGCATGCCGGAGCCGTTGTCGCCGAAGATCGGCTTCGGCATGAAGGTCACGGTCTTGCCGTGCATTTTGGCGACGTTCTTGACGACGTACTTGAACGTCATCAAGTTGTCGGCCGTCTTGAGCAACGAGTCGAAGCGGAAGTCGATCTCCGCCTGACCGCCGGTCGCTACTTCATGATGCTGCATCTCGACGTCGATGCCCCAGTCCTTGAGGACGAGGCAGATCTCGGAGCGCAGATCCGTGTACGTGTCGGACGGTGAGACCGGATAATAGCCTTCTTTCGGCCGGATCGAGTAGCCGAGATTTTGGCCGTCGGTATTGCCGCTGTTCCAGTGCGCCTCGACCGAGTCGACTTCATAGCCCGAGCGGTTCCCCGAGTTCTCGTACACGACGTTGTCGAAGATGAAGAACTCGGCTTCCGGTCCGAAGTAGGCAACGTCGCCAAGTTCGGTCTTCTGCAGATACGCCTCGGCGCGCTTGGCGATGTTGCGCGGATCCTTGTCGTACGTTCCTTTGACGATCGGATCGAAAATATCGCAGATCATCGAGAGCGTCGGGACGCTGCGGAACGTGTCGACGTGCGCTGTATCGAAGTCCGGTTTGAGGATCATGTCGGACTCATGGATCGATTGGAATCCGCGGATGCTCGACCCATCGAATCCGATCCCGGCCTCGAGCGTTCCCTCGTCCATCTGGTCCGCGGGCACCGTCGTGTGCTGCCACATTCCGGGGACGTCGATGAACTTCAGGTCGACCATCTTGATGTTCTGCGCTTTGATCAAATCGACGATCTCGCGCGGTTTCTTGGCCATCTACTCTCCTACACAATACGAATTGCACACGTGCCGATCGCGACACGTTGCGCAGCGACGAACCGCACGTGGTTCTTGGTAAAAGCCCCGTTCCGGTTGTCCAGATGGATAAGGGAGGGGACCGTCCGGGGTTCAAACGTCGGACGCTGAGCGCCGTCCCACCCCTCGGCTCGTAGTGCAAACGACGTACGACGCAGGCGGCACGTTGCGCCATATGTCTAGGGGGAGTGGGGGAAGGTTAAGCAATCATGAACGTTGGTCAACGCGGAGGCTCGGACCAAGCAAGGGCTCGAGCGCTTCAGTCAGGAGATGAATAGGAGCAAAAATTGAGAAGAATTCTTATTTTGGTCGTCAGCCTCGTCGCGGCGGGGATGTGGGCGCTGTCCGTCGGGACGTCTGAGGCTGCGGAGCCAACGGCCGACGTCATCGCTCAAGCCTCCCCGGCGCCGGCGGCATCGCCGACCGCCACCCCCACCCCGCAGATGTGGCAGTACACCGCCACGGCGGAGGCCTCATACATCGCCGCCGGTGCGAGTCAACTCTCGTTCGGCGTACCGGCCCTCGGCGTGAACAGCGGGTTCCCGTCGCGCGCGTTCGACTATCGTCCGAACACGTTTACGTTCAATACCCTCAACTTGACGGCGACAAAGTTGTCGGCAGGCATGATCGGCGGAAAGCTCGAGCTGAACATCGGTAACGATGCCAACGCCATGTCGTCCATGAACTCGTACAACTTGGCGCCGAATCCGGGGTCTGTGACGCAGAACGCGGCGCCTTGCGGCAGCTCCCCGACCGGTCAGCCCGGCAGAGGTCCGTCGCTCTCGCCGTGGATCCCCTTCCCTCCGTTCAACAACACCTACAAGTGCTTGGGCAACGGTGCTTACTATCACGTCAGCGGTTACGACGTGACCCAGCTCTACCTGCAGTACGCGACGCCCGATGGAAAATGGACGGGGACTGCCGGTAAGTACTTCACGCTCGTCGGGTACGAAGTTGCGCAGGCCTGGCAAGACGCGCAGTTCTCGCGCTCGATCCTCTGGGGCTATGCGGAGCCGATCACGCACACCGGCGTCCGTCTCGCCTACGCGTACAATTCGCACATCACGGCGACCCTCGGCGGAAACAACGGGTGGGACGACATGGTCGGGACCACCGGCGCACTCCGGTCGCTCGAGAGTCAAGTCGCCTACACGAACGCGAACCTCACGGCTTCGGCTACGTTCCTGTGGGGCAGCGAATATGCCGCATTCGGCAATGGCTCGGGCCTCTCGTTCAACGTGAATCCCAACGGCACGTTGGCGACGCCGGCGGCTGCGTGCAGCACGACGGCGTGCGGGGTCTTCCCGGTCGTCGGTCCGATCGGGAACCGCTCACTGCTCGACATCGTGGCGAGCTACAAACTCTTCCCGAGTTTGACGCTCGCGGCGAACTACGATGTCGGCTCGCAGAGCAATACCGCCCCGTTCGTCACGCCGACGGTCGGTGCGATCTGGAACGGATTGGCGGGCTATGCCGCCTACACGTTCGGGTCGGGCAAGTACGGCGTTTCGGGCCGCTACGAGTACTTCAGCGACCCGCAAGGCTACCGGACCGGGACGCTCGTTCCCAACCTGCGTTGGGACGAGTTCACGACAACCGGCCTGATCAATATCTCCCCGAACGTCGCCGTCCGCGGAGAGTACCGGATGGACTACACCAACGCACCGGTTTTCACGAACTTCCGGAGTTTCGCGACCGGGACGCTCTCACGGACCCAAGGGACCATGGAAGCGGATCTGGTGGTGAAGTACTAGGGCCTCGTTCAGGCAAAGTAGAGAGGGGCAGCCGTTCGCGGCTGCCCCTCTTTCATGAGCACACAGCGAGCAGTTGTCGTCGCCGTTGACGTAAACGACCGGCGCGCGCCGGTCGGTCCCGAGCTCGCCGAGTTCGGCGCATTGATCGAAGCGGCCGGAGCCCGCGTGGTCGACGAGATCGTGCAGCGGCGCGCGCATGTCGATCCGGCGACGCTCGTCGGCGCCGGGAAAGCGCGCGAGATCGCCGAGCGTGTCCGCGAACTCGGCGCGACGGGCGTCTTCGTCCTCAACGATCTGCGTCCCCGGCAGCGGATGAACCTCGAGAAAATCGTCGACGTCCCGATCGTCGATCGCACGACGGTCATTCTCGACATCTTCGCACAGCGTGCGCGCAGCCGCGAAGGGAAACTGCAGGTCGAGCTCGCGCAGCTGCGCTATCGTCAGGCCAATCTCATCGGAGCGGGCTCCGCACTATCTCGCCTGGGCGGCGGGATCGGGACACGCGGCCCCGGCGAGACCAAGCTCGAAGTCGACCGGCGAAAGATCGGCCGGCGCATCTCGACCTTACGTCGCGCGCTCGACGACGTTCGGCGGCAACGCGCGACCCGGCGCGGCAGCGGCGCGCGCGAGCCGCTCGTCGCGCTCGTCGGATATACGAACGTTGGGAAATCGTCGCTGCTCAACCGCCTCGCGCATGCCGACGGGCGCGGCGCTTTCGTCGCCGATCAGCCGTTTGCGACCTTGGATCCGACGTTGCGCCGGGTTTTTTTGTCCGACAAACACGCGGTGCGCGTCGCCGACACGGTCGGTTTCATCACGGCGCTGCCGCAAGAACTGATCAACGCATTCCGCGCGACGCTGGAGGAATTGCACGAGGCCGACTTGCTCGTCCATGTTCTCGATGCATCGAGTCCCGATTGGGAGCGTCAGCGCCGCAGCGTCGAAGCGATCTTGCACGAACTCGGGCTCGACGAGAAACCGAGTATCCTCGCGCTCAACAAGAGCGACGCGGCCGCCCATCTGCCGTCAATCCCGGGTGCGATCGCCGTTTCGGCCAAGACCGGTGCAGGGATTGGCGCTCTGAAAGCGGAGATCGAACGTCGCACTGCATGAAGCGCATCGCTTGGCTCCTGGCCACCTCGTTGCTCGCCGGATGTAACGCGCGCGCACAATCGGCGGAGCGTCCGCAAGATCCGTTCGTTTTGGCGTTTCGCGCCGTCCGTCCATCGGTCGTCCTGATTACGATGCGCGTCCCCTCGGACGATCCAAAGCGCAAAGGCCAGCTGGAAGACGCCTACGGGACCGGCGTCGTCGTGCGCAGCGGGGCGTGGGGCAGCGAGATCCTCACCGACGAGCACGTGATCGAAGAGGGCCGTAATGTGCGCGCGCTGGTCGGCGATGCGCAGCGGATCGACGTGCGCATTGCGGCCCGCGACCCGGACGCCGATCTCGCGCTCCTGGAGACGAAAACGCCGAACTTGACGATTGCGCGCCTGGGCAGTGCCCGCGACGTCGAAGCGGGGACGGCGATCGGGATCGCCGGCTATCCGATCCCGGATGCCTTCCAAGACGAAGGTCTCGGGACGCGCATCTCCGTCTATTCGGGTCGCGTCTCGAGCATTCGCAAGGACGCGCTCGAGTTGGATCTGCCGGTCATCCCCGGGGAAAGCGGGGGCCCGGTCTTCGATGCGCAAAGCGGTGAGATCGTCGCGATCGCAGAGTCACGCTTCGACGAAGAGCGCGCGATTGGGTTTGGCATTCCGCTGGACGTCATCCAAGGTTTTCTAGCCAAGCACGCCCACGCGGCGTCGCCGTGAGATCGGAGGGAACGTGCGAGAGAATCGCGTGAAGCGCGCGTGCGCTCAAGGCGTCGTGTCGATCGGCTCATGGGTGAATACCAACGACGCGCTCTGCGCCCAGATCATGGCGAGCAGCGGCTTCGACTGGCTGGTCGTCGACATGGAGCACGGGCCCGTCCCGATCTCATCGTTGCAGGCGGCGGTCACCGCGATCCGGACGACCGCCGCCGAGCCGTTCGTGCGTGCCGGCTGGAACACGAGCGTCTCGATTCAGACGGCGCTCGATTGCGGGCCGTCGGGGATCGTCGTACCGATGGTGAACACGCGCGCCGATGCGGAGCGGGTCGTCAGCGACGCGCGCTTTTCACCGCTGGGCGAGCGCAGCCGCGGCGGCGTGCGAGCGGCGTTCTCGTTCGGGACCGACGCACCGACGTATTTTGCGCGCTCGAACGAGTTGGTGCTCGTGATGGTGATGATCGAGACGGCGCAGGCGGTCGAGAACGTCAACGAAATCGCTTCGGTCGTCGGCGTCGACGGGCTGTTCGTCGGCCCGAACGATCTGGCGGCCTCATACGGCATCGACTACCCTGCGGGCTGGGAGACGAAGAGCGGGAAGTATGCCGCCGCGATCGATCTCGTTCCCAAAGCCGCGCGCAAGCACGGAAAGATTCCGGGGATTTTGGCCTCGTCGACCGCGATGGCCAACGAATGCATCGAGCGCGGCTACACGCTGGTCGGCGTTTCGAGCGACGCGTCGTTCTTGAGCAACGCCGCGAAAAAGGCGCGCAGCGAGGTCAACGCGGCGCCGGTCCCGTAACGTCGGCGCCTTCGCGTTTCTCGATGCTCAGAAGCTTGGCGCGCATCTCTTGGCTCATCGCACCATGCTCCATCGCGATGAGGGAACGATCGCCGACCCACTGAGCCGGCGGGATATCGAAATAGCGAGCAAGTCCGTTCAGGCGCGCGGCATAGGTTGACCGCAGCAGCGAAAACGCAGCCCACGAATCGTCCGCATCGTAACACCGCAAGCCCACCGCTGCCAAACGTTCGCGGGCGGCGTCGAACTCGCCGCGGTCGACTCCGGCGCCGTCGCCCGCCGGCAAGCCGAAGTACTTCGCGAGGTCGTGGACGGCGTGTCGGCCCATCGCGTGCATCAGACGGGCGTCGCCGCTAGGCTGATCGCGAACGGTCGTCATGATGAGGGCCGCTGCATCGAGCAGTGCGCCGAGCGTCGCGACCCATGACTCGTAATCATGACTCGAACGAAAATACGGAAGCATCGGGTAGGCGAGGTGGCTTTCCATGACCTGCGCCGTCCAGATCTCTCCACGCTTGAACAGATCGGGCAGTCCCTCCATCAATTCCAAACGGGCGTGAGTGACGAGCAGCTCCACGCCCGACGGCGGCGAGCTAGCGCGCGTGCCGAGCGTCAAGACGAAGACCTCACGTTGTCGAAACGCAGCAAAGAGCGCAAACAAGAACGACGTGACGATCGCGACGACGGCGAATCCCGTGGCGCCCGAAAGGATCGCGAAGAAGCGCGCCGGGCCGGCCGCGGCGACGACGTCTCCGTAGCCGATCGTCAGCAGTGACGTCCCCGCGAAGTAGACGGCATCCCAGTAGCCGGGGACCGGCTTGATCTCGTTGCGCAAGCCGTAAAAGATCGTTCCGTATCCGAAGATCAGCAGAGTCACCCACAGCACCATGGTCACGACCAGTGCCAGCGGGGCGTACCTGCTCAGGATGACTTCGCGCGCGTCGGAGCTCTTCAGCCGATGGGTGAAAGCGACAAACCCGCGCCACAGCCAGTATGCCCAGTACCCGGAGGGACGCCAGCGGCGGCTGACCGCGCGCGGGACGATCACCGTTTGGAAGACGTCGTTGACGATGAGCGCGACGATCGCGGCCCCGATGACTATTTCGGCGAGCTTCGAAACCAAAGCATCCTCATGACCGTGTTCGTAACCGGACCCGTTCGCTCCGGAAAGAGCGAGTTCGCGAAGAGATTGGTCCTTGAGCGGGGCGGCCCCGTCCTGTTTGTTGCGACGGCGCGCGTCGACCCGTCCGACGGCGAATTCGTCGCGCGGGTCGAGCGTCACAAGCGCGACCGGCCGGCCGGCTGGACGACGATCGAGAGCGCGGGGCCACCCCGCCTCGACTTGGTCGCGCTGATCGCGCAAGCGCCGGCGGGGACGACGGTCGTCGTCGACTCCGTCGGGACCTGGCTCGCCGACTACCTCATCGAGATGGAAGCCCTAGCCGAACGCGAGCCGCTGCGGGCGCTCGCCGAGCTCGAGGCGCTCGCTCAGCCGCTGATCGACCTGCTGGCCCGGCCGCACGGCGATGTCATTTTCGTCTCGGAAGAGACCGGTTGGGGCATCGTCCCTGCGACCCCGCTCGGCCGGGTTTTCCGGGATGCGCTCGGCCGGCTCAACGGCGCGCTCGCTGCAGCGGCTGACGACGCATACCTGCTCGTCGCCGGTTACGCCCTCGACCTCAAGACGGGGCGCTCGGCGTACTCGTAGGCGCCGGCGTGGCCGTGGGCGACGGCGTGGCCGAGGGCGACGGCGTGCTCGCCGGCGAGCGCATGTAGGTCGGATCCAGGCGCACGATCCCGCCGTCGCCGGCTTGGCTCGTCTGGTCCTTTTGTACTTGGATCTGCTCTTGGTGCGGATTGTAGCCGGGCGCGCTGATGATCAGCGTCTGGGTCCCGATCGGGACGTTTTGCAAGACGAAGCCGCCTTGGTCGGCGGTCGAGAGATTGAGGACGATCGTGCTCCCCACGCTGACGGTCCCGATCGAGATCGGCTGCTGATTCTGTGAATTCAGGACGCGGCCGACGATGTTCCCGTAGTCGGCGACGCCTTGACCGTTCGGATTGTCACAGGCTGCAAGCGCTATCCCTATGATCAAAACCGCCCCGAAAGTTCTTTTCAGAACAGGGCGAGGGACGTTATTAGCGGTTGTGCAAGATTCGTAGCGCATGAATCCCTATGGTCCGGTTGCTGTCTTTCTTGGGATTGCGCTTCTTGCCGCGCTGGCCTTTTCGGTCCTACCAGGGCTGCTGGCGCACCGCCGCCCGAACGACACGAAGCGCGAGGCGTACGAGTGCGGCGTCGAGCCGACCTCCGAGGTTTCCGGCCGTTTCCCCGTCCGTTTCTACTTGATCGCCATGCTGTTCGTCGTCTTCGACGTCGAAGCGGCCTCATTCTATCCGTGGGCCGTGCAAATGCACGCGCTGCGCGTCTTCGGGTTGCTCGAGATGGTGATCTTTGTCGTGGTCCTGGGCATCGGATACGCCTACGTTTGGAAGCGAGGCGGATTCCAATGGAGATGATACCGGGGCAGTCCTTTTTGCTCGGAAAGCTCGACGACGTTGCCCGCTGGGCGCAGAGCTCGAGCGTGTGGCCTCTTACGATGGGGCTCGCGTGTTGTGCGATCGAGATGATGACCGCGACCGCGCCGGAGTACGACATCGCGCGCTTCGGTTCGGAGGTCTTTCGCGCATCGCCGCGCCAGGCCGACCTCATGATCGTCTCGGGTCGCGTGTCGCAGAAGATGGGGCCGATCATCAAGCGGCTCTACGATCAAATGGCCGATCCCAAATGGGTCATCTCGATGGGCGCCTGCGCAAGCTCGGGCGGCGTCTTCGATAACTATGCGATCGTGCAAGGCGTCGACACGATCGTCCCCGTTGATGTTTACGTACCGGGCTGTCCTCCGACACCCGACGGTCTGCTGTACGCGGTCAATCTGATCCAGCAGCAAATCCGTCAAGGTGGGCGCGGAGGCATCTTGGCCCGCGCCTAGGAGCTTCGTCCGACCATGCCCAGTCCTCAAACGCCGCCGATCGGCTCGACTGCGCTCGATCCGACGGCTGCCCGCCCGCCCCTTGATGATGCCGTCATCGAGAGAATCGATCCCGCCGAGCTGCGGCACCGCCTGACGGAGCTGCGCAGCCAGGGCTTTACGGTGCTGCTCGACATCGGTGGCGTCGACTACCTCGAGCGCGCGCCGCGCTTCGACGTCGTCTATCATTTATTGAAGCTGCCCGCGCGCGTTGCATCGGTCTCCGACGTCGGCCGTCCCGAGCGGCGCCGCCTCCTGTGCGGAGTACCGGCCGATCGAACGACCCTTCCCAGCGTTGCCGATCTGTGGCCGTGCGCGGATTGGGCCGAGCGTGAAGTTTTCGACCTCTTCGGGATCACGTTCGAAGGGCATCCGGATCTGCGGCGCATTCAGATGCCGGCGGACTGGGAAGGCCACCCGTTGCGCAAGGACTATCCGCTCCGCGGACCGGCGCGCGAACGGACGCCGCGGCCGGCCTTCGCGAACAAGAGCAACGTGCGCGCCGGGACTCCGCCCTCCGGCCGGACGGCAGAAGCGCTTCAGCGGCAGATCGCGATCGCGCGCGGACAAGCGCCGCCGCCGGGAGAGGCGACGTGAGCGCCGTCGACGTTCCGCGGCCGCGCGAGCTCGAGATCGTCGAGCAGAGCGGCAATCAGATGGTCGTCTCGATGGGACCGCAACACCCGTCGACGCACGGTGTCCTGCAAGTGATCACCGAAATCGAAGGCGAGGTCATCTCACGCGCCTCGCCCGAGATCGGGTACCTGCACACCGGGATCGAGAAGTCCGCCGAAAATCTGTTCTGGACGCAGGCTTCGACCGTGATCGAGCGGATGGACTACCTCTCTCCGCTTACGAACGCCCTCTGTTATTATTTAGCGGTTGAGAAGCTGCTCGGCATCGGCGATCGGATTCCGCCGCGCGCGCAACAGATTCGCGTCCTTATGTCGGAGCTGCACCGCATCGCCTCGCATTGCGTGTGGCTGGGGACGCACGGGATCGACGTCGGTGCGATCTCCGTATTCTTTTACTGCTTTGACCTGCGCGAGAACATCCTCGATCTGACCGAACAGGCCGGCGGCGCGCGCATGCATCCGAATTACTTGCGGCTCGGCGGCGTCAACGGCGATCTGCCCGAGGGCTACCTCGCGCGTCTGGATGCGTTGATCGAAAAATTCCCGGGGCGGATGGCCGAGCTGCGCCGGCTCTTGCAGAAGAATCCGATTTTCCAAGATCGGACGATCGACGTCGGCATTCTCACGATCGAAGATGCGCTCGGATGGGGCGCAACCGGGCCGATCCTGCGGGCCTGCGGCGTCGCGTATGACGTGCGCAAGGCGTTTCCGTACAGCGGCTTCGAGCAATACGAGTTCGACGTCCCGACGCGGACCGAGGGCGACGCGTATGCGCGCTTCCTCGTCCGGCTCGACGAGATGGACCAGTCGATGCGAATCATTAGCCAAGTCCGCAAGCGGCTCGACGAGCCCGGCCCGGTAATGATCGACGATACGAAGATCGCTCCGCCGCCCAAGGAGACGATCGCGGTCTCGATGGAAGCGCTGATCCATCACTTCAAGATCGTCAGCGAAGGCGTTCGCGTCCCGCCGGGCGACGTCTACGTGTCCGTGGAGGGGCCGCGCGGCGAGCTCGGCTACTACGTCGTCAGCAACGGCGACAACAAACCGTGGCGCATCCGCACCCGTCCGCCCTCGATGTACCACACGCAGATGCTCAAGACGATGACGATCGGCGAGCTCATCGCCGACATGGTCGTGATCATCGGTTCGCTCGACCCCGTCTTCGGAGAAGTAGATCGATGATCGGCGTCTCCGAGGCGACGACGGCTTCGGCAGTCGATTTTCCCGCGCTACTCGAACGGCTGCGACCCGAACTCGAGGCGATCATCGCGCAATATGAAGAGCCGCGCTCGGCGCTGCTGCCTCTCATGCACCGCTTCCAGCAAGAAGAAGGTTACGTTTCGCGTGAGGCGATGTCGACCGCGGCCGAGATGCTCGGCTTGACGCCCGCGATCGTCGAATCGGTCGTTTCCTTTTACACGCTGTTCTTCCGCAAGCCGGTCGGCAAGTACATGCTCCAGGTGTGTCGCGGACTCTCATGCGTGATCGACGACGCCGAAGAGATCATGGCGTATTTCCGCAAGCAGCTTGGGATCGGACACCTCGAGACCACGGCCGACGGCCTGTTCTCGTACGAAGAGGTCGAGTGTTTGGCGGCGTGCGATCGCGCGACGTGCATGCAGGTCAACCTCGAGTTCGTCTACGATTTGACGCCGCAGATGATCGACGAGATGCTCGCGGCGATTCGCGCCGGGACGTATCCGGTCGCGCCGCTCGCGCAGACGCGTAAGCCCGAACGGACGTGGAAGGTTCCGCAAGAAACGCGCGGGAAATCGGCGGGCGCGCAAGGCGTCTCCGACCCCAACGATCCCGGTGGTGTCGGCGATCGCAGCGGCGTGATCATGCTGGAGCGCTTCACCCAGGAGCGCTGGCTCGAAGGCCGCTCTCGCGAGCGGATGGTCAGCGACGCCGCGGCGTGGCTTGCCACGAACACGGAGGAGAAGAAGGGACACTAGTGGCGAGCATTACCCCGGTCCTCATGAAGGGCATCGGCGAACTCAACTTGCGTGAGATCGACGTCTACAAAACGCAGGGCGGCTACGCGCAGTTGGAACGGGCGCTGCGCGAGCTTGCCTCGGAGGACGTCGTCAAGATGACCGACGCATCCGTGCTGCGCGGGCGCGGCGGCGCGGGTTTTCCGACGGGCCGGAAGTGGCAGTTCTTGCCCAACAACGGCGAGCCGCGCTACCTCGTTTGCAATTGCGACGAAGCGGAGCCGGGGACGTTCAAGGATCACCAGCTCCTCGAAGAGACGCCGCATCAGGTCATCGAGGGGATCGCGATCGGTTCGTATGCGATCGGCTGCCACCACGCCTTCATCTATATCCGCGGCGAATTCAAGCGCGGCTACGAGATCTTCCGCGATGCCGTCGCCCAGGCGCGAGCCGCCGGTTACATCGGCAAAGGAATCTGCGGCTCGAACTACGATCTCGAATTGACGCTCCATCGCGGTGCGGGCGCGTACATTTGCGGCGAAGAGACCGCGCTCCTCAATTCGCTCGAAGGCCGGCGCGGCGAGCCGCGGCTCAAGCCGCCTTTCCCGGCGGTCAAGGGCCTCTATCAAAAGCCGACCGTCGTGAACAACGTCGAGACGCTCGCGTACTTGCCCTGGATCCTCAAGAACGGCCCCGAATGGTTCAAGGCCGTCGGGACGGAACGCTCGACCGGCTACAAGGTCGTCTCGATCAGCGGCCACGTGAACAAACCGGGCAACTACGAGGTCGCGCTCGGGACGACGATCCGCGAGCTGATCGAGATCGCCGGCGGAATGCGCCAAGGCCGCAAGTGCGTTGCGGTGCAGCCGGGCGGCGGTTCGTCGGCGTGCATCTTCGAAGAGCAGCTCGACGTGCCGTTCGAGTACGAATCGCTTGCGGAGGCCGGCTCCATGCTCGGCTCCGGCGCGATGGTCGTCTTCGACGAGACGACCGATTTCGTCAAGGCCGCGCACTCGCTCGTCCGTTTCTTCGCGCACGAATCGTGCGGCCAGTGCACGCCGTGCCGTGAAGGCGGCCATTGGCTCCAAGCGACGCTCGAACGCATCCTCTGCGGTGAAGGACTCGAGTCCGACATCGAGATCCTCAAGAGCGCCTCGCACCAACTGACCGGAATCAATCTGTGTCCGCTAGGCGACTCGATCGAACCGTTCCTCGGCTCGGTCATCCACCGCTTCGAAGACCAATTCCGGAGCTACATCAAGCAGCCGCGCACGAAAGTTGCCTCGTGAGCAAAGACGTCACGGTTACGATCGACGGCGTCTCCGTCACCGTCCCGGAAGGGACGCTGCTCGTCGAAGCGGCGAAGAAAGTCGATCACGAGATTCCCGTCTACTGCTATCATCCCAAGCTCGGGCCGGCGGGCCTGTGCCGCATCTGCTTGGTCGAGATCGAGAAGATGCCGAAGCTGCAGATCGCCTGCAATACGCCGGTCACGGACGGGATGGTCGTGCACACGTCGAGCAAGAATGCGACCGAGGGCCGCCGTGCGGTCCTCGAGTTCTTGCTCCTCAATCACCCGCTCGACTGTCCGATCTGCGACAAGGGCGGCGAGTGCGATTTGCAAGACTACGTCATGGCGTACGGTCAAGGCGCCTCGCGCCTGGCCGACGCGAAGATGCACAAGCCCAAGGCGGTCGATCTCGGCCCGACGATCGTGCTCGATGAAGAGCGCTGCATCCTGTGCCTGCGTTGCGTCCGTTTCGACGAAATCGTGACCAACGAGCACTCGCTGCGGACGGAAGATCGCGGCGCGCATGCGATCATCGCGACCGCGACCGGCGAGGCGTATCGCTCGTCGTTTACCGGAAACGTCACGGAGCTCTGTCCGGTCGGCGCGCTGACTTCGAAGACCTATCGATTCAAGTCCCGTCCCTGGGATCTCCACCGGACGCCGACGTCGTGCTTGCAGTGCAGCGTCGGTTGCCGACTCAACATCGACGAACGGCACGGCGAAGTGCTGCGGACGATGTCCGATCCCGATGACGCGATCTCCGATGGCTGGCTCTGCGACCGCGGCCGCTACAACATCGGCTTTTATCACGATGAGCGCCGCATCACGACGCCGCTTCTGCGCACCGGCGAACAGTGGGTTCAGATTTCGTGGGATGAAGCGATCGAGCAGTGGGCGGCATCGCTCAAGGAGTCGGCTGCCGCCGATGGGCCGCAGTCGATCGGCGTCCTGGGCGGCGGCCGTCTTCTCAACGAAGAAGCCTTCTTGCTGCGCCACCTCTGTGATGCACTCGGCGTGAAGAACGTCGATTGGCGCACCGGACGACAGCGCTTTGCCTCGCACGCGGCACGGAATTCGCTCGCCGAGCTCGAGAACGCCGGCGTGATCGTGACCCACGGGAGGCCGCCGTCGCAGATGGCGCCGATCCTCGATCTGCGGATCCGCAAGGCCGTTTCGCACAATGGTGCCCGCCTGATCTCGTTCGGAGAGCTCGGTGCCGATGCGTTCGTCGCCGAGAAGCACGCGAACACGCTCGACGAGCTGCGGGCGGCGTTGCCGGCGCAGTACGAGCGGATCGCGTTCGTCTCGGACGGCGTCTCGCGCCCGCTCGACGCCGCGCTCGCCGGGTTGCGCGACGAGCTGGCCGCTGCGGGAAAACAGATCGTATCCTACGTCCTGGGCGAGCAGCCGAACGCGCGCGGTGCCGATGCGCTTGGGCTCGTACCCTCCGGCGGCGGGCTCGATGCGCGCGGGATGCTGGAAGCCGCGCGCGATGGGAAGCTGCGTACCTTGGCGATTTTCGGCGCAAATCCGATGCTGCGCTTCCCCGATCGTGCGCTCGTCGAGGCTGCGCTCGCGCGCGTCCCGTTCACGATCGTCAGCGAACTCTTCATGACGCAGACGGCGGAGCGCGCTAACGTGATCCTGCCTGCGCGCGGTCCATTCGAAAAGACCGGGACGACGACCAACGTTGCCGGCGAGATCCTCGACATCCGCGCCGGCCTGCACGCACCCGAGGGCACGCTCGCCGACGGAGAGATGTTCGCCGTCTTGGCCGATGCGCTCGGAATCGCGCTGCCGGACGTCCATGCGATACGGCTCGCGATCGAAAGCGCCGTTGGAAACGGGCTGCAACGCGACGAGGCGCAGCCGCCGAAACCCCGGGCCTCGACGATGGGGCTCATCATCCGGCACATCGAGCACATCTTTTCCGGCGGCGGGACTTCGGCGTTCGACGCGCATATCGCGGCGTTGCGGCCGGGTCCGGCCTTGCTCGTTGCGCGCGGTGAAGCGGGCCTCGAGGACGGCGACGTCGTCGACGTGGTCGCCGTCGACGGGACACGGCTGGACAAGCTGACGGTCCGCACCGGCAATCGGATTGCGCGCGGCAACGTCTTCGTCATCGACGGCTTGCCTGAGGCGCCCGCGAATCTGTTCGCCGACGGTGCCGCGGTCAGCATCGAAAACGTGCGCAAGGTCCGGGAGCCGGTCGAAGCGTGAACGAGTGGGTCATCGTCGTCGCCAAGTCGCTCCTGATTCTGCTCGTCGTGATCACGACGTTCGCCTACTCGATGCTGTTCGAGCGCAAAATCATGGGCTGGATGCAGCTGCGTCCCGGACCCAATCGGGTCGGACCGTGGGGGATGTTGCAGCCGGCTGCGGACGCGGCCAAGATGATGTTCAAAGAAGACTTGACGCCCCAGACGGCCGACCCGCTGATCTATCGGCTCGCGCCGTTCATTTCGCTGATCTGCGCGATGGGCGTCTACGCGGTGATCCCGTTCAGCGAGACGCCCTCGGGGAGCTTATGGTCGGTCGGCGATGTGAACGCCGGGATTCTCTTCGTCTTCGCGCTCACGTCGATCGGCATCTACGGGATCTCGCTCGCAGGGTGGTCGTCGGGCTCGAAGTTCCCATTGCTGGGCAGCGTCCGCGCGACGGCGCAGATGATCTCGTACGAGCTCTCGATGTCGTTGTCGGTGATCGGCGTGCTGATCCTTGCCCAGACGACGTCGTTGCGTGGAATCGTCCACGCGCAGTACGGCCTGTGGTTCATCGTGCCGCAGTTCATCGGCTTCGTCATCTACTTGGTTACAGCGGTTGCCGAGACGAATCGCGCGCCGTTCGATCTGGTCGAAGCGGAGACGGAGCTCGTCGCCGGTTTCCATACGGAGTACTCCGGCTTGCGGTTCGGGCTGTTCTTCATCGCCGAATATCTCAACATGATCACGGTCTCGTGCTTGGCGACCTTGCTCTTTCTCGGGGGATGGAACGCGCCGTTCGGGCTGACGATGGTCCCTGGCCTCGTGTGGTTCGTCCTCAAGGCGGGGCTGTTCATGTTCTTTTATGTCTGGTTGAGGGCGACGCTACCCCGCATTCGCTACGACCGCTTGATGGCGTTCGGGTGGAAAGTCTTGCTCCCCGTCGCTACGCTCAACCTGATCGTTACCGCCGTCATCGTCGCTCTAAGTTAGGCTGTTCGCATGCGTAAGAACCTGTTCAACGTCGCCGCGCTGTTCCAGGGATTCCGAACGACCCTCAGCTATGCGTTTCGCAAGAAGCCGACGATCGAGTATCCTACGGTGCGCAAGCAGCACGCGCCGCGCTTCCATGGCTTGCACGAGCTGCGCCGCTATGCCGACGGCAAGGAACGCTGCATCGGCTGCGAACTCTGCGCGATCGCCTGTCCGGCCAATGCGATCACGGTCGTCGGCGCCGAAAACGCGCCGAGCGACCGCCGCTCGCCGGGTGAACGCTACGCGGCGCGCTACGAAATCGACGAGCTGCGCTGCATCTTCTGCGGACTGTGCGAGGAAGCGTGCCCGACCGACGCCATCGTGTTGACGCCGCGCTTCGAGATGGCCGACTATCGTCGCGGCGCTTTCATCTATGCGAAGGACCGCCTATTGGTCCCGCCGAGCGCGGGGATCGGGGCGGCCCCCGACGAGCGCCCCGGCGGGATCCCGTCGGACTTGGGCGCGGTGACCAATCATAAGAGCACGGTCGACGTGCAAGCGGGGTATGACGCGACGTGGCGCGGCGGGCTCCTGCGCGAAGACCGCAAGGGGCTCGCGGGTTGATCGTCTTTTGGCTCCTGGCCCTCGCCCTCGTCGCGAGCGCCGTTTTCGTGATCACCGCGAAGAAGCCGGTCTACAGCGTCGTCGGGCTACTTGCCAACTTTACCGCGCTGGCCATCATGTATCTCACGCTCTCGGCGGAGTTTCTGGCCGTCATCCAAATCGTCGTCTACAGCGGCGCGATTCTGGTGCTGTTCGTCTTCGTCATCGCGCTGCTCTCGAGCGGCGTCGCGCCGTTCTTGGTCGGGCCCGATCGGCTTCCGGCCGCAGCGGGCGGTGGGACGATCGCCGCGCTCATCGGGCTCGCGCTCGTCGTCTTCGGCATCACGCAACATCCCGCGACGATCGGGCCGGCCGGCGGGGCGGCTCCCGTCGGTCCCGTCGGGACCGCGGGGGCGTTCGGAAGCGTCGCCGATTTCGGAAATGCACTCTTTACCGTGTATCTGCTTCCGTTCGAGATCACCGCGCTGATCCTGATGGTCGCGGTCGTGGCCGTCATCTTGCTGGCCGGCGATACCGGTCCGTCGATCCAGCAACGTCTGCGGCGCAAGCGTGAACCGATCGTCCGGGATCCCGCCTTCGACGCAGCGATGCATCGCGGCGAACCGTCGTCGGAGCGAGCGTCATGAGCGAAACGAGCCTGCCGGTTGCGCTGATCAACTACATCGGCCTCTCCGCAGTGCTGTTCTTCATCGGCGTCGCGGGTGTCATCGTCCGCCGCAACCCGCTCATCATGCTGATGTCGATCGAGCTGATGTGGAATGCCGCGAACCTGCTGTTCCTGGCCTTCGCGCGCGTTTGGGTCAACAACGCGGGGCACATCTTCGCTTTTCTCGTGATCACCGTCGCTGCCGCCGAGGCCGCCATCGGCCTGGCGATCGTCGTCGTCGCATTCCGCCGCGCGAAGTACGTCGACGTCGACGAGGCCGCGCTGATGAAGGGATGAGCAGCGCGTGCACGTGATGGGGGTCGAAGGGGCCTATCCGCTGCTGATCGCGCTGTGGCTTTTGCCGATGGCGAGCGCGATTGCGCTGTGGGCATTCGGTCCGCAGCTGCGCACGGCGGCGGGACCGATCGGGGCCGGTATCGTCGGGGTCTGCTTCGCGCTGGCGCTCTTCTCGTGGCCGGATGCCGTGCAGCGTGCGCACGGCGCGCTCGGCGCGCACCTGACCCTGTTCTCGTGGGGCTCGGGCTTCGACTTCGGGCTCTTGTGGGATCCGCTCTCGCTGACGTGGACGTTGATCATCACGGGCGTGGGATTCCTCATCATTACGTACGCAATCGGCTACATGGAAGGCGACGGTGCGTACGCGCGCTTCTTCGCGTACATGACGTTCTTCATCTTTGCGATGTTGACGCTCGTCCTCTCGGACAACTTCGTCGGCTTGCTTGTCGGCTGGGGCGGCGTCGGGCTCGCGTCGTTTTTCCTGATCGGCTTCTATATCGACCGAAAGACGGCCGTCGCCGCGGCGCGCAAGGCGTTCGTTATCAACGTCGTCGGTGACGTCGGACTCATGTTCGCGATCCTTGTCATCGTCACGCAGGTCGGGTCGACGACCTATGCCGAGACGTTCGCGCGGCTCGGGCAGTTCTCGAACACGGCGCTGGTGCTGGCCTGCGTCGGCATTTTCATCGGCTGCGCGGCAAAGTCGGCGCAGGTCCCGCTGCATTCCTGGTTACCCGACGCAATGGAAGGTCCGACGCCCGTCTCCGCGCTGATCCATGCCGCGACGATGGTCACCGCCGGCGTCTATCTGATCGCGCGCTGCTGGCCGATGTGGAACGCGTCGCCGGACGCGCGCGACCTGGCCGGGTCGATCGGTGGGTTGACGGCCCTCATGGGTGCGATTCTCGGCTGCGCGCAATGGGACATCAAGCGCATCCTCGCGTACTCGACGATGTCGCAGATCGGCTACATGGTCATGGGCGTCGGGGTCGGCGCGTACGACGCGGGCGTGCTGCACTTCCTGACGCACGCATTTTTCAAGGCGCAGCTCTTCTTGGGAGCCGGACTCGTCATCCACGCGCTCGCCAACGAACAGGACGTGCGCAAGATGGGCGGCCTGCGAACGAAAATGCCGTTCGCGTTTTGGGCGATGCTCGTCGGCGTACTCGCGATTTGCGGGATCCCGCCGTTCTCCGGGTTCTTCAGCAAGGACGCGGTGATATACGGCGCGCTCGAACATGGTCATCCGTACTTGTATGCGATCGGTGTGCTAACGGCTGCGATCACCGCTTACTACATGTTTCGGTTGATCCTGGTGACGTTTTTCGGAACGTATCGCGGCGAGGTCGATCCATCGGATCTGGGGATCCGCCATCCGGAACTTGCCGGGATGCCGCCGCACGCTGCGCCGCAAGCGCATCACTCGCATCAGCCGGGTCCGATCATGAACGTCCCCGTCGCGATCCTGATGATCCCGACAACCGCCTTCGGTTGGCTCGCGATCGGGCCGGACAGTCCCTGGGAGCGGTTCTTCGGTCAACTCTTCGCGGGCGGAACGCACGTCGAGAAGGTCCCGGCGTCGATCGGCGAGGGGTTATCGACGCTCATCGTTCTCGCGCTCGTCTTGGTCGGTATCGGGCTCGCCTACTTGCGCTACGGGACATCGGCCGCGCGCGAGCACGCCGTCGAACGTTTGCGGACCGAATCGGTGCACATGCCGCCGGTCCTTGCCAACGCCTTTTATTTTGATGCTGCGATCGACGCGCTCTTCGTACGGCCGGCGCAAGCGCTGGGAAGATTCATGGGGCGGGTCGTCGATCCCATCGTCATCGACGGCGCCGTGCGAGAGGCGGCGATCGTTGCGGTCTCGCTTGGGAACCGTTTCCGGATGTTGCAAGGTGGCCTCGTACGCGGCTATGCGTTGACGATCGTCGTCGGCGTCATCTGCGTAATCGCTTACTACGCCGTAATGGGGGCGGGACGCTGATGCTGATCCCGGCGCTGGTCCTCGGTCCGATTCTCCTCGGTTTTGCCGCGCTGCTCATCCCGCGGCATGCACATGGTGCCGCCAAAGTCTACGGGTACGTTATAGCGCTCGCCGTCACGATCGCGACGATCGCGAGCGCTTCGGCGCCCGACGCGACGGTGCGCTGGCTCTCGCGTCCGTTCGAGGCCGCGTTCCACCTCGGCTGGACGGGGATCGGCTATTGGCTGGCGGTCTTGCTCGCGATCGTCACGTTGTGCGCGCTGGTCGCGGTTCGCGCGTCGCGTCAGCGCGATTTCGTCGCCTCGATCCTCGTCTTGGAAGGTGCCATGATGGGCGTCTTCGCCGCGAAGGATCTGTTGCTGTTCGCGCTCTTCTGGGATCTGATGCTGATCCCGGTGTTCTTTATCTTGGTCGGGTGGGGACCGGCGGTCGCAACCGCTTGGCGCTACCTCCTCTACAACCTCGTGGGTGGTCTGACGTTGTTGCTTGCGACGGCGGCGTTCGGAATCGCGTACGGATCGACGGACGTGATCGGCCGGACCGGCGTGACGCCGCTCGGCGACGTCTGGGCGCCGTGGATCTTTGCGGGCTTCGCGCTGGCGTTTCTGGTGAAGACGCCGGTGTGGCCGCTCCATACGTGGATGCCCGCTACCTATGCCGATCTGCCGCCCGAGGTCGCGGCGATCGTCAGCGCGGTCCAGTCGAAGGCCGGACTCTACGGCTTCATCGTCATCGGGATCCCGCTCTTCGGCAGCGCGATGCATGCCGCGCAGCCGCTGATGTTCGTCCTGGGACTCATCGCGCTGCTTTACGGCGGCTACATTGCGCTCGTCGAGAACGACGCAAAGCGCGTCGTCGCATACAGCTCGCTCTCGCACTTGGGTTTGATCCTGCTCGCGGTCTTCAGCGGGAACGATCTCGCGTTGCGCGGCGCCTTCGTGTATCTCATCGCGCACGGACTCTTCAGTGCCGCGTTGTTCCTCGTTCTCGGCTACGTCGAGCGGCGCGAAGAGACGCGTTTGCTCGACCGTCTCGGGGGGCTCGGGACGCGTAATCCGCGTCTTGCGGGCGCGCTCGTCCTCCCCGCTTTGGCCGCGCTCGGCCTTCCGGGACTCGCCGGTTTCGCGGGCGAGATCCTGATCCTCACCGGACTCTACCGTGCGGGCTACGTATGGCCGGCCGTCATCGCGCTGATCCCCGTCGTCCTCGCGGCCGCGTACATGCTGCGGGTCTACCAAGGGATGATGCACGGTCCGTCCGTCGCCGATCTTCCGGAACGCCCCGATCTGAATTGGGTGGAGGGGATCGCGCTCGCGCCCCTCGTCATCGCGTTCGTCTTGTTAGGCATTCAGCCGCTGCCTGTCGCGAACGGCTTGACGTTCGTTGCGGCGCAGACGGCAACCGCGCAGGGCCCGGCACCGCCTCCGTCGCCGACGCCCCAGGTGACTTGGGTGACCATCCCGGGCTCGATGGGCGGGTGGGTCCTCAAGCAAGTCGTGTATCCGACTCAGGCTCCGCAGAAGTGAACTACGCGCAATACTTCACGCAGGCGGATGGGTGGGCGCTCGCGCCGATTTTCATGGTTGCCGCAACTGCGCTCGTCGTCCTGATCGTCGATCTGTTCGAGAGCGGCCACGCGCGGCGTTATGTCAACATCGGGATCGGGATCGCCGGGTTGATCGCTGCGGGCTTCGTCGAAGCGCAGCAGTACGGTCATCCGTATGCCGCATTCTCAAATGCCTACGTCGTCGGTGGCTTCAGCGTCGTTTTCAGCGAGATCGTCCTCATCGCAACGATCTTTTCGTTGCTGCTCACGGCCGGCGTCGGACGCGACGATCAGATCGGCGGCTCGACGGCCTTGGTCCTGTGGAGCGCGGCCGGCGCGATGCTGATGACCGGCGCCGCGAACCTCATGACGATCTTCCTTGGGCTCGAGCTCCTCTCGCTTGGTCTCTACGCGCTGTGCGGTTTAGCCAACCGGGCAACGTCGCATGAAGCGGCGCTCAAATACCTGATCCTCTCATCGATGGCGTCGGGCTTCATGCTCTACGGGATGGCGCTGTTGTTCGGTGCGACGGGTTCGGTTGGGCTGGCCGCGTTGATCGGTGCGCCGCTCTCCGGGATGCTCGTCGTCGGCGTCGGTTTGTTCCTGGTCGGGATCGCCTTCAAGTTGAGCCTCTTTCCATTTCACGTTTGGACACCGGACGTTTACGAAGGGGCGCCGCTTGCGGTGACCGCCTTTATGAGCGTCGTCACGAAGGCCGGCGTCCTCGCGGTTTTGGCACGCTTTGCCTATGCCGCGCTCCCGCAGCACCGCGAACTCTTTGTCCCGTTGTGGATCCTCGCCGCTCTTTCGATGATCTTCGGCAACCTCGGCGCCCTCGCGCAAACCGATCTGAAGCGCCTGCTCGCGTATTCGGGGATCGCTCAGCTCGGCTACATCACGGTCGCGCTTGCCGGGGCGACGAGCCTGGGTCTGCGTTACGCGATCTTCTATTTGACCGCGTACCTCTTCATGAATCTCGGCGCTTTCGCCGTCATCGCGCTCTTGTCGCGCGAGCACGACGAAGGCTCCTCGCTCCAGGCATTCGGCGGACTCTCCGAGCGCAAACCGTGGGCCGCTGCGGCGATGGCATTCTTCCTGCTCGCGCTCGCGGGATTGCCGCCGACGGCCGGATTTACCGGGAAGATTCTCATCCTTGCGACGACGGTCGACGCCGGGTATGTTTGGCTGGCGGCGCTGCTGATCGTCGGGACGGCGATTTCATTCTATGCCTATATCAAGGTCATTCGCGTGATGTACCGGCCCGAGCCGCGTCCGCGGACGCACTACGTCTACGCGCACACGCTCCTCCCGTGGGTTGGGGTCGTCGTCGGCGCCATCGCGGTTCTCGCCATGGGCTTGTATCCGTTCGTCCCGAGCGACGTGTTGCCGTTGGTGAAGTGACCGGCGGGGG
>Ga0209415_10000631_pt1 | contig 65820 bp, 59 predicted proteins | sample PeaSoiSIISIP2007_FD_187696 | JGI IMG/M metagenome (GOLD analysis project Ga0209415, IMG submission 187696) | Peat soil microbial communities from Weissenstadt, Germany - SII-SIP-2007 (SPAdes) (version 2) | ecosystem: Environmental > Terrestrial > Soil > Wetlands > Peat | place: Germany...
GCGCGAGACCTCGCAATTCCGACCGTCGTCGTCCCGCCGGAACCCGGAAATTTCTCCGCGATCGGGATGCTCTTGGCCGATGCGCGCCTCGATCACGCGACGACATTCGTCCATCCGCTCGACGCCGAGAGCGTCGGCAAGATGAGCGCGATCTTCGCCGGGCTGGAAGCCGAGGCGGCGGGGACCGTGCGCAAAGATTTCTCGCCCGCCGACGTCATCTTCGAACGCTTCGCCGAGATGCGGTATCGCGGACAGCGGCACAACATCAAAGTCCCGGTGACGGGACTCGTCGACGTTGCTGGGATCCGGCACGCCTTTGAAGAGGATTACCGGCGCCGTTACGGGCACGGCGACGCGCAGGCCCTGGTCGAGTTCCAAGCCCTGCACGTCTCGACGTTCGGCCGGCTGCCGCGGCCGGAGCTGTCGCAGTTGCCGCGAGCGGCGACGCAGAGCGCGGTCGCGACGCGGCCGGTCTCCTTCGGGGGCCGGCCGGTCGAGTCGCAGATCTTCCAGCGCTCCGCGCTGGCTCCGGGCTTTTCAGGAGTCGGTCCGGCGATCGTCGAGGAATATGGCTCGACGACGGTCGTTTGGCCGGGCGATCGCTTCGAGGTCGGAAGCATGCGCGAAATCCTCATCCACTGCACGCCATGAGCACGGTTCTGACGCCGGCGACGGAAACGGCCGTCGACCCGGTCACGCTCGAAGTCATCCGGCACGGCCTCGCTTCGATCGCCGGTCAAATCGAGGCGAACATCACGCGCACCGCCTTCAGCCCGCATATCTCGGAGTACAAAGATTATGCCGTCGGGCTCGTCGGCACCGACGGCTATCTCGTCGCGCAAGCGCGCGGCGGGATCCCGATCTTCGTCGCCGATAGCGTCGGCACCGCGGTGCGCGACGGGCTGCAGATCTACGGGATCGAGCGCCTGCACCACGGCGACGTCGTGTTGTGCAATGCCGCCGCTGTCCAGGGCCAGCATCTCAACAACGTCGTGATGTATACGCCGATCTGGGCCGGCGCTGACGGGAAGACGCTGCTCGGCTTTTTCGCGATCAACGCTCACTGGGGCGACATCGGCGGCGCCGCCGTCGGCGCCGGGACCTATCGCAGCACCGACATCTTCATGGAAGGCTTGCAACTGCGCAGCGTCAAGCTCGAGTCGCGCGGCGAGCCGATCGAAGAAGTCTACCGGATCATCGCGAGCAACTCGCGTTTCCCCGAAGAGCTCTTGGGCGACATCGCGGCGCAGTTGAGCGGTTGTCTCATGGGTCGCGACCTGACGATCGGACTTGCAGAGAAGTACGGGATCGAGACGTTCCTCGCCGCGACGAGGCTGATCTTGGAGCGCTCGGAACAACTCTCGCGCGCGAAGATTCGGCAGATCCCTAACGGCGAGTATTCCGCCGAAGGGGTGATGGACAACGACGGCGTTGCCGACGACCCGATCCCGCTCAAAGTGCGCGTCATCATCGACGACGACGAGATGACGGTCGATTTCACCGGGATGGCTCCGCAGCGTCCGCGCGGTTTCAATTCCGGCCGGCACGGCGGCGGTGAGTCGATCGCGCGTCTCGCGTTCAAGTATCTGATCGGGATCGACGAGTCGGCGAACGAAGGGACGTTCCGGCCGCTCAAAGTGATTTTGCCGGAAGGGACGATCATCAGCGCATCGGATGACGCTCCAATGGCGCAATACAACGCGCCGATCCCGACGACGATCGACTTGATCCTCAAGGCGCTTGCGCCGGCGGTGCCCGAACGCATCGCCGGAGGTCACTTCGGCAGCCACTCGTCGCTGAGTTTCTACCGCAGCCGTTCGCTCGGGCGTCCGTTCAAGAGCAGCGACAGCGGGCACGGCGGCTGGGGCGCGTGCGCGACGCACGACGGCGGCGGTCCGTTTCGGACGATGTCGCACGGCGACACGCGCATCGTCCCGATCGAAGTCCAGGAGACGCGCGTCCCGTTTCGGGTCGAAGAGTTTCGCCTGCGCACAGATTCCGGAGGGCCCGGCAAATTTCGCGGCGGCCTCGGCTTCGTGCGGCGCTACCGCATGCTCGGGCCGTGCCTCGCGTTCAGCAACGTCGACCGCCATCTCACCGAACCGTGGGGCGTCCAAGGCGGTCGCCCGGGAGTCCCTGGGCGCATCACGGTCTACAAAAAAGGCGCGAGCGAGCCCGAGGTCCTGTTCAAAATCGAAGACTATCTTTTGGAAGAAGGCGACGTGATCGTTTTGGAGACGGGCGGAGGCGGAGGCTACGGGCCGCCCGAGGAGCGCGCGCGCGAGCTCGTCGAGCGGGATCTTTCGCGCGGGTACATCTCGCGCGAAGCCGCCGAACGCGACTACGGTCTGAAGTTGCCTAACGGGCGCTAGCGGCATGGATGCCGATCGCTCGTTCGTAGCGGTCGCGGGGACGCTCGCGGCCGGCGGCGCGACGCTGATCCTGTGCTTGCTCGCGATCCTCCTGCTGCAGAGTTTCGCCGGCGACGGTTGGCAATGGACCTGGACGAGCAACTACGTCGGCGCCTTCACCGAACCGCAAACCTACCGGGTCTTGTGGAACTCGATCGAGCTTGCCGTCATCGCAACCGCACTCGCGTTTTTCTTCGGGCTGCCGATCGCGTGGCTCGTCGAACGGACGAATTTGCGCGGAAAGGCCACCGTCGTTGCCGTCATGCTCGTCTCGATCCTGGTTCCCGGATTTGCCTCCGCGATGGGATGGCTGTTCTTGCTGCATCCCAAGATCGGCCTCTTCCATCTCTTCAACGTCGTCAGCGTCGCCGGGATGGGCGTGATCATGGGCTTCCAGCTGGCGCCGGTCGCCTTCTTGATGACCGGCAGCGTCCTGCGCGCGATGGATCGTCAGCTCGAAGAGGCCGCGTTTACCGCCGGTGCACCGCCGCTCGAGACGATCCGCCGCGTCGTCCTGCCGCTCGCGCGACCCGCGCTCGTCTCCGCAGCGATCTACGTATTCATCATCGCGTTTGGGACATTCGACGTCCCGGCGATCATCGGGTGGAGTAACCGTATCTTCACTTTCAGCACGTATATTTTTCTGCAGACCAATCCCCAAGCCGGCTTACCGGATTACGGACGGGCCGGCGCGCTCAGCGTCGCGGTCCTCATCGCGGCGCTGGCGCTCACGGTGTGGACGCGTTATCTCTCACTCGACGCGCAACGCTATGCCGTTGTTACTGGAAAAGCATACCAGCCGAGGCTGCTCTCACTCGGGCGCTGGACCTACGTCGCGTACGCGTTCGTCGCCTTTTATTTGGTCGCCGGGATTATCTTGCCGCTGGCCGTCGTCGTTTGGGAGTCGTTTCTGCCGTTCGTGCAAGCGCCTTCGCCCGCAGCCTTCAGTCACCTGACGATGGCGAATTATGCCGCGCTCGGCGGAGACGCGTTCTTCAGTAGCCTCGCGAACAGCGTGATCCTGATGACGCTCGTCCCGCTGATCGTCCTCGTCTTCAGTTTCGCGTTTACGTGGATCGGATTTCGGACGCGCTTCCGAGGACGGACGCTGTTGGACGGGATCGCCTTTTTGCCCCACGCGGTCCCGAGCGTCATCATGGCGGTCGGCGTAATCATCTTCTCGCTCTACTTCCTGAAGTACGTCGTCAACATCTACGGAACGATTTGGATCATGGTGTTCGCGTTCGCCGCGACGTGGATCAGCTATGGAACGCGCATGACCAATGCGAGCCTGTTGCAGCTGCATCGTGAGCTCGAGGAATCTGCCGCGATCGGAGGCGCGAGCACGTGGGCGATCGTACGGGAGATCGTACTGCCGTTGATGTCGCGCGGACTCTTGCTAGCCTGGATTTATCTCGTGATCCTCAGCGGCCGCGAGCTGACTTTGTCCGTGATGCTGACGACGCCCGGCAACACGACGGTCCCCGCTTTCGTCTGGACGAATTGGCTGACGGGCGGGTTGACGCGCGGCGCCGCGGTGACGATCTGCTATCTCCTGTGCCTCTCGCCGCTGATCGTCGGCTATAGCTACTTGATGAACCGGACGAAGCAGTCGCCGGCGCTATGATCTCGATCGCCGGTCTAGAGCTCACATACCACACTGCAGGCACGTCGCATGCCGCTCTGCGCGGCGTGACGATCGAGGTCGGCCAGGGTGACTTCCTCGCGTTACTGGGTCCCAGCGGTTGCGGCAAAACGACGTTGCTCCGGTGCGTCGCGGGCTTGGCGACGCCGGATCGCGGTCGCATCGCGATCGGCGGCGAGACCGTGTTCTCATCCCAGGAGGGCATCGAAGTCCCCGCGCGGCTGCGCGACATCGGGATGGTGTTCCAATCGTATGCGATCTGGCCGCACATGACCGTCGCGCAAAACGCCGCGTTCCCGCTGCGGTACCGGGGCGGGACGAAGAAGGCCGAGATCCGGGAACGGACGCTCGAGATCTTGAGACTCGTCCATCTCGAGGCGCTCGCGGATCGTCCGGCTCCGGCGCTCAGCGGCGGTCAACAGCAGCGGTTGGCGTTGGCGCGTGCGCTGATCGCACAACCGAAGGTCCTCTTGCTCGACGAGCCGTTGAGCAACCTCGATGCGCGACTGCGCGAAGAGATGCGCTTCGAACTGCGTGAGCTGACGCGCCGATTGAGCGTGACGACGATCTTCGTCACCCACGAGCAGGCTGAAGCGCTCAGCCTTGCCGACATGGTCGCCGTCATGAACGAGGGAGCGCTCGTGCAGGTCGCGAGTCCGCGCGATCTCTACAATCGGCCGCAGATCGAGTTCGTCGCGCGATTCGTGGGACGAGCAAATTTGGTGCCGGCAGAAGTCGTCGCGGCCAACGGCGCCGCGTCGCCCGCGCGGGTCTGCGTCGCGACGCCGTTCGGCGAGGTGGAGTGTTTCACGACGGTCCCGCGCCGCGCAGGGGAGCGTGCGACGCTGGCGGTCCAACCCGAAGCCTTCGAAGTCCTCGTCGCGGCCGCGTCGGAGCCGGGCGTACGCGGGACGGTCGAAGGCGCCGCGTTCCTGGGAGATGCGGTCGAATGTATCGTCCGCACCGGCGATGCGATGCTGATCACGAAGTTGCCGAGCTCCGCCGCGCCGTCCGTCGGCGAGAGCGTCACCGTGCGAATTACTTCGCGCACCTGCATGCTCTTGAACTAGTGGAAGTTCACGCCTTCGGTGCCCAGCGGTTGAACGAATCGACCCATCGCGCGTCGAGGAATTTCGCATCGGGCCACGGTTCTTTGACGTCGCCGTTCTCGATCGTCAGCTTCCAAAACGTCGCCATCGATTTCTCCGGCAGGTGGCCGCGCTCGTCGTAGCCGGGCATCGCCTCGTCGTACGCGCGATTCGCGTAGGTTTCGTCGAATTTCAGCCGGTCGACGTATGTCTTGACCGCAAGCGCGCGGTCGCTCCGCGCCAAGCGTATCGCCGCTACGTGCGCGCGAAGGAGCGCCGTCACCGTCTCGGGGTACCCGTCGACAAACGCCTTTTTCGCGTAGTAGAGGTGCTTCGGCCAACCCGGTGAGACATCGCGCGCCTGCGTCCCTAGGAGCGTGAAACCGAGGTCCAGCGCCTCCCATTTGAACGGCGCATTCATGATCGCGGCTTGCAACTTCGAAGACTTCATCGCCGAAAACGCGCTCGGACTCCCACCGGCCTGAATGATCTGCACGTCCTTTTCCGGCGTGAGACCGTTCTTCTTCAATACGTAGCGCGTGATGACGTCGGTGAGCGATCCGAACGTCGAGACGCCGATGTTCTTCCCTTTCAAGTCACGCCACGACTTGATCGACGATTGCGCGACCCACGCGAAATCCGCTTGATTGAACCCCGCGTAGAACCCGACTGCCGGCTGCCCCGCAGAGATGAGATTGATCAGGCCGGTCGACGAGGCCAAACAGACGTCGATGGAGCCGCCGGCGAGGGCCTGAGCAACCTCCGCGTCGCCGCGAAAACCGAGCGCTTTGACGTCGAGACCTTGCTCTTTGAACGTTCGAGCCACGGCGAGGTACAACGGCAGCTGCGTCGGCGAATCGACGGCGGTTCCAATGGTGAAGCTTGGTTTTTCGATCGCAGCGCGGAGGGCGTCGCAAGGTGCGAAGGCGGCGAGCGCCCCGGCGGCCGCCGCCCCTATAAAGGAAGCCCGGCTAGATCCCATCGAGGATGTGGCCGAACTTCGCTTGGACCGACGCGAGCAGTTCCGGCGTGGCACGAGCGACCTTCGGGAAGTCTTTCAAGCGCTCGTAGGGACGGCACGCGTCGATGACGGCACGCGAACTCTGAAAGACTTTCGCGTCGTGGGGAATCGTCGGATCGAGGGGCGTGCTCCAAGCCTTGCGGATGAAATCGATGTCCTCGACCGGATCGCAGCGCGTGCACATCGCCCACAAGACGTCGAACATATCGCTCGGGTCGACGTCGTCGTCGACGACGACCGTGAAGCGGCCCAGATAGTTCCCCGATTGGCAATTTGCCGCCAGCATCGCGGCCTGCTTTGCATGGCCGGCGTAGCGCTGCGTAATCGCGATCACGTTGAACATCCGTCCGACGCCGGCTTCGTGGCACCACACGCCCGTGACGCCCTGCAGTCCGGCGGCCTCGACCTCGTCCCAGATCATCCCGGCCTTCACGATCGCTTTGCCGTACGAGAGGTCGGTCGGAGGACGCATCGGAACCGCCATCGTCAAGATCGGATCGTTGCGATAGTAGACTCGCTGTACGCGCAGAATCGGCTGACGGCTTGCGGCGCTCGCGTAGTAGCCGGTGAACTCCCCGAATGGGCCTTCGATTTGATCGTCGCCTTCCGTTAGGATCCCCTCGAGGACGATCTCGGCGGAAGCCGGCATCGGCAGACCGTGAATCTGACTATTCACCACGGAGATCGGCTCGCCGCGGTGGCCGCCTGCGTACGCATATTCCGAGACACCGTGCTTTACTTCGTGGCTTCCTGCGATCGCGAGGATCGGATCATGCCCGCAGCTCACCAGAACCGGGCATGGTTTACCTGCCGCATAATATTTCTCGCGAATCTGCCGTCCGTGCTTGCCCGGCGAGATCCAAATCCCGGCCGTATTCTTCGAATGGACTTCGACACGGTACGTCGCGGCGTTGATCCAATCGGTCTCGGGATCGCGCATCACGACGATGTCACCGGTCCCGATGTAACGGCCGCCGTCGTGCTCGTGCACCCATGGGACCGGAAATTTCAGCAGATCGACACTGTCGTCGCTGTCGATGTTCTCGAGAATCGGCCCGGCTTCGACCACGCGCGGCGGGATGAGTTGATGCGTCTTCATCTTGTCGCGTAACATTCTCACGAGATCGAGCGCCGTCCGAGGTTCGGGTAGGCCGAGCGAAATCGCCAGCCGCTTCGCGGAGTTCGTCTGCCCCGAAAGGACGCGGTACCCCGCCGGATAGCCGGGGACACGATCGAAGAGGACCGCCGGCGCATTGGACCGCTTGTGGTTGACCACCTCGGCGATCCCGCCCATCTCGTGCTTCCAATCGACGCCATCGAAGTGAACGACCTCGCCCGCAGCCTCGATGCGCTCGAGGAAATCGCGTAAGTCTCGGATCGGTTGTCGGCGCCCTACGCTCGAACGCTCGAGTAATTCCATCGGACGTTACCTCCTGCGGCCCTAAGGCCCTGAAGCGTTATACGGGTCCAGGACGTTTGCCGCCTGTGTCCTATTATGGCGAAGAGCTCCGCTGTCCGAGGTCCCCGATGACGGTTACGCACGCCGGCGAATTGCGCGAACGCCTTGCGCTCTACAGCCGCAACAAACTCAAGCTGGGCGTCTTTGGCCCAAATATGTCGTCGGGGATCGCACTCACCAAGATTCCCGGGCGTTGGTCGGGCTCATGGGAGGACAACCTGCGACTCGCGCAGCTGCTCGACGGCGCCGGGATCGAGTTCATGCTCCCGGTCGCGCGCTGGAAAGGAAACCAGGGTGCGACCAATCCCCAAGCGGCGACGCTCGAGACGATCACGTGGGCCTGCGGGCTCCTTGCGCAGACCAAACGCATCACCGTCTTTGGGACGGTTCACGTCCCGCTCGTCCATCCGGTCTTCGCCGCGAAGCAATTCGTCACGGCCGACCACATCAGTCGCGGACGCTTCGGCCTGAACATCGTCGCCGGTTGGAATCAGGACGAGTTCGACATGTTCGGCGCCGAGCAGCGCGAACACGAGGTTCGCTACGAATACGGCGCTGAATGGCTGAGCGTCGTGCGGCAGCTCTGGGAGCGCGACGACACGTTCGATTTCAACGGGCATTTCATCCGGCTCAAAGGCGTCCAAGCGCAGCCCAAGCCCTACGGCGGGACGCGGCCTATTATGATGAACGCCGGCGGTTCGGTAACCGGCCGCGCATTCGCAACCCAGAACTGCGACTTCCTGTTCGCGACGATACGCTCGCTCGAACAATCCGAAGCCGAGATCCGCGACGCGAGGGAACGAGCGCGCGAACTGGGGCGCGACGATTTCTTGGGCGTCTTCACCACCGCGAGCGTGGTCTGCCGGCCGACGCAGCGCGAGGCCGAGGCATTCTTCCGCTACTATGCCGAGGAGGAGGCGGACTTCGACGCGGTGCGCCACATGTTGACCGTCGCGAACGGCTCGACCAGCTTCCGCCCCGAGGTCTTCGATCGCATGCGCGTGCGGATCGCCGCGGGCTACGGCGGCCACGTGATCGTCGGCGACCCGGACCGGGTCGCAGCCGAGCTCGCAAAGCTCAGCGAGATCGGGTTCACGGGGGTCGCGTGCGGTCTCGTCGACTACCTCGCCGAGTATCCCTATTTCATCGCCGAGGTGCTGCCGCGACTCGAACGCGCCGGCCTACGTGAAAGGGACTAGCCTCGATTTCGGGCCCCGACGTACTCATCGAAGCGCTTAAACCATTCCTCGATGAGCGACTCGTCCGTGCAGTCCAGCGTGATGCCGGCGTCGGCTGCCGCCTTGCGCAGCAGCCTGACGATCCGCTGGTTCCGGAGCCGGCCGAACTTGTAGCGCTTCGCCCGGCGGGCGCATTCTAGGGCGTCCGCGCGCAAGACGTCCTCGACCGGCTCCGGCAGAATCACAACAGAGAGTATAACCTATCGAGCCTGGGACCGGACCACCAGCGGCGCATTCAATTTGAGCTGGACCTGCGCGCCCTGCGGGACGTCGATGTTGGACGACGAGTTGGCCGCCAGAAGCGCGCCGCCCGCGACGCCGACGAGACCGCCAAGATTGGTCCCGATGGCCTTGCCGATAATGTTCCCGACAACCATGCCGCCGAGAACCTGTCCGGCCGCCTGCACGTAATTGGTCTGCTTGTGCGATCCCACGCCGATGACTTCGGCGTCGATCGGCGCCGTCGTCCCATCGCCGAAGGTGATCGTGTCGACGTTCAGCTTCAAGTGAGCCTTACGGCCCGTGACGTTAGACCGCGCCACTTCCGAAAGATGGCCGCGGATGCGCGAGCCGGAGGGAGTCACCAACGTGAACACCTGCCCGTCTTGCGCGGTCTTGCTGTTGAGGTCTTGCTGCAGGGTCGAGTCGATCTGCGACCCGGCGGGCAGATTGACGTTCGCCGCTTGCGCGGCCGCCATGGCAGCGATGAGCGCGATGTATGTACAGAGGCCAAAGCGACTCAGCAATTTCACGATAAAGCTCCAGCTAAGCGTGGGGTGCGGGCGCTTGTTTGGCCCTCCAGTTAGAGATTCCCGGGCGCGGCTCCCTTGAAACACCTCGCCATCTGCTCCCCGGGGGCAAGCGCGTCCTACGCCGAACGTAGACGTACCGTGAGGGTCAGAGAAGACATCCGGAACGTCGCGATCATCGCGCACGTGGATCACGGAAAAACGACGCTTGTCGACGCGATGTTGCGGCAGAGCGGCGTTTTTCGTGAAGGTCAGATCGTCGAAACGCGCATCATGGACTCGAATCCGCTCGAGCGTGAGCGCGGGATAACGATCTTGGCCAAAAACACGGCGATTCGCCATGGCTCCGTCAAGTTTAACATCGTCGATACGCCCGGGCACGCTGACTTCGGGGGAGAAGTCGAGCGCGTCTTGCAAATGGTACAGGGCGTCCTTTTACTCGTCGACGCGGCCGAAGGCGTCATGCCGCAAACGCGGTTCGTCTTGCGCAAGGCGCTCGAGCTCGACCTGCGCGCGATCGTCGTCATCAACAAGATCGATCGCAGGGACGCGCGGGCCACGGAGATCGTCAACGACGTGTTCGATCTCTTTCTCGAACTAGGCGCAAACGACGTGCAGGCCGAGTTCCCCGTCATCTTTACGAACGCCAAAGCCGGGATCGCAAAGCGTTCGCTCGATGACGCGAGCACGACGCTCGAACCGCTCTTCGAAACGATCGTTGCGCGGATTCCCGCCGCGCCCGCCGAGGACGGAACGTTCCAGATGCTCATCAGCGCGATCGATCACAACCAGTACGTCGGGCGTATCGGCGTCGGCCGCGTCTTTCGCGGATCCGCCAAAGTCACCGATCCGATCGCCAAGATAGCGCGCGACGGCACGACCGAAACAGGCCACAGGCTGACGAAATTGCTGGCTTTCGCGGGCCTGGAACGCATCGATATTCCCGAAGCGCAGGCCGGCGACATCGTCGCGGTCTCCGGGATCGAGGGAATCAACATCGGCGACACGCTCGCGGATGCGCTCGCCCCCGAAGCGATCCACGCGGTTCCGGTCGACGAACCGACGGTCTCGATGTTTTTCATGGTCAACACGTCACCTTTTGCGGGTCGCGAAGGCAAGTATGTAACGTCGCGCCAGCTGCGCGAGCGCCTGATGCGCGAGCTCGAGTCGAACGTCGCGCTGCGGGTCGCCGACACCGAAAGCGCCGACACGTTCGAGGTCCGTGGGCGCGGAGAACTGCATCTGGCCATCTTGATCGAGACGATGCGCCGCGAAGGCTATGAATTGGCGATCTCCAAACCACAGGTCATCATCACCGAACGCCGCGGCGAGCGTTACGAGCCGGTCGAGTACGTCGTCATCGACGTTGCCGATGAATATGCCGGACCCGTGATCGAGGCACTCGGGAAGCGCCGGGCCCAAATGTCAAACATGCTCACGCTCGGCGAGACGCGGCGCCTGGAATACACGATGCCGACCCGCGCGATCTTCGGTCTGCGCGGGGAGCTGCTCACGCTCTCGCGCGGGACTGCGGTCATGTCGCATACCTACTACGATCATCAGCCTTTGGCAGGCGAGATCCCGGGTCGAAACGTCGGAGCGCTCGTCGCGAGCGAAGACGGAACCGCGACCGGCTACGCGCTCATGGGCCTCGAATCACGGGGCCGCTTCTTCATAGGGCCCGGGGCGGCGGTCTACGAGGGGATGATCGTCGGCCGCAGCAACAACGAGTACGACGTAACGATCAATGCCGTTCGCGCCAAGAAATTGACGAACATGCGCGCTGCGGGCTCCGATGAGAACATCAAGCTGCCGCCGCCGGACGACATGACGCTCGAGCGCGCGATCGAATTCATCGAAGACGACGAGCTCGTCGAAGTGACGCCCGGATCGATCCGTCTGCGCAAACGGATGCTCAAGGAAACCGACCGGCTGAAGTCCCGGAAGCGGGAGCTCGCCGCTCGACCGTAACCGCAACCGCGTCCGACGGTTCGCGGTTATTTCGTCCAAATGAGTTCGCGCCTGATCGTTCGGCTGCTGATGGCGGCGTGCGTCCTGCTGACGATCAACCTCGGGATCCGGCAGAGCCTGGGCTTGTTCATCACGCCGATGACGGACGACTTGCATTGGTCGCGCTCGGTCTTTGCGCTTTCGTTCGCGCTGCAAAACCTCTTGTGGGGCGTCGGCCAGCCGATCGCCGGCGTCTTCGCGGATCGCTTCGGCGCGATGAAGACGATCATCGTTGGTTCGGTCCTCTACACCGCCTCGCTCGTCCTCATGGCGACGTGGCACGACCCGCTCGTCTACAACTTCATGGGCGTATTGCTCGGAGTCGGCTTTGCGGGGTGCTCGCTCTCGATCGTGCTGGCGGCGATCAGCAAGTCCGTCCCCGCCGAGAAGCGTGGAGTCGCCCTGGGCATCGTGATGGCGGGCGGTTCGTTCGGACAACTCGCGGTCCCGCCGATCAGTCAAGTCTTGATCGGCGGCGTCGGTTGGCTTCCGACGCTGCTGATTCTCGCGGCGAGCTCGGCGTTGATGGTGCCGCTCGCAATCGCATTCGCACGGGTGCCGACGGCGGCGGCCGAAGGCGAACGCGATCAGCGCGTCAGCGAGGCGGTCCGTGAAGCATTGACGACGCCGAGCTTTTGGTGTCTGACCTTCGGCTTCTTCGTCTGCGGTTTCCACGTCGCGTTCGTTCAAACGCATCTTCCGGCGATGGTCAGCGGAGCGGGACTCCCCTCGATCGTCGGCGCGTGGGGCCTTGCGATCGTCGGCGGCTCGAACATGGTCGGAACCTACGTCTCGGGATACCTCTCGGGGCGCATGCCGAAGCGCTATCTCTTGAGCGCGATCTACGCAATTCGCGGCGCGATCATCGCGATCTTCATGCTGACGCCGATCAGCGAGCTCTCCGTCTTCGCGTTTACGGCGTCGCTCGGTCTCGTCTGGCTCTCGACGGTCCCGCCGACGACCGGGATCGTCACGCAGATGTTCGGTCTGCGCTGGAGCTCGACGCTCTTCGGCTTCCCGTTCCTGAGCCACCAGATCGGGGCGTTCTTCGGGGCTTGGCTCGGCGGCTTCATCTTCGACCACACCGGCTCGTATCAACTGATGTGGCAGATCTCGGTCGCCGCGGCGATCTTCGCGGCCCTCATCAATTTGCCAATTGTCGAACGGCCGGTGCCCAGACTGGCCCCCCAGCAGGCGTAAAGGCCAAAGGCCGGCCGTCCCCCGCGAAGGATTCCCCCGGTAGTAGGTGGCATTATGGCTGCCGCTTTTGTGGAGGATTTGATAACGGTATGACCTTGAGGACCTTGCGAACGTTGCTGCCGATACTGGCGGTCGTCGCGTTAGCCATCCTGGCGGCCTGCACGAGCAACAACAGCGTTCCTACTCGTTAAACTGACTCACACGCGAGATTTGCTCGCGTACAAATCACGAGAGGCGCACCAGCCGGTGCTCCTCTTTTTCTTGTCCTATTGTCCAACCGATTTGAGAAGGCGCCGCCCGAATTGGCCTTCATGTTTGGATGCCATGAGCACTGGCTGGGGAAGCGCTTCTCCCATGCCCTGACCGACTTTCTGACCGGGAAGCGATCGATGCAACGTCTTCACGCTCACGACGGGGTCGATCGTGACGCGGTCGGAGAGCGCGACGACCAGCTCCGCATCGATCGCGCGACCGCGCTCCGCGTCGGCGGAGCGGCCGCGATGTACGGCCTCGCGAATGCGACCTTGCCCGAGACGGCCCCAGTCGCCGAGGCCGCGGAGAGCTATCCGTGGATGAGCACGGTCAAGCCGGTCCCGCTCGGCAAAGTCCACACGGTACCTTCGAACGCGCAAACCGTCGTCCTCGGACAGTTCGATCCAACGCGTGCCCCGATCGTCACGGTCGATTCGGGAGACGTCGTCGTCTACCCGAACACGTGGACGCATTTTCTCAACAAGTTGCAGCCCGGCGTCCCCATCGAGACGCTCGGGCAAATGCGCAGGGACAACCCGGGCCGCGGCCCGCACTCGATCATCGGTCCCGTTGCCGTGAACGGCGCGATGCCCGGCGACGTCGTACAAGTCCGCTTTTTGAATATGCGAACGATCGCCTTCGGCGCGAACTTTCACAACTCGAGCGATTTGAATACCGGTGTCCTGCCAACGGATTTTCCGCAAGGGCACGTGCACTATTTCGAGCTGCGCTCGTATCCCGGCTACGTCGTGTTCAACGACAAGATCAAGCTGCAATTGCGGCCCTTCCAAGGCACCTTCGGCATCGGCCCGAAGGGCAACACAGCGATCAGTTCGGTCCCGCCGAATCAATGGGGCGGGAACATGGACTGCAAAGAGATGACCGCCGGCTCGTCGCTCTTCTTGCCGGTCTTCCATCCCGGCGGGTTACTGTTCACGGGCGACTCACACGCGCTGCAGGCCGACGGCGAAGTCAACCTCACCGCGATCGAGACCGGGATGGAGGAGCTGCGCATACAAGTGATCCTGCATCAAAACGCCGGCTACGACTGGCCGATGATCGAAACGCCGACGCATTGGCTGGCGCTCGGATTCAACCCCAGCCTCAATACCGCGATGCAACTGTGCTTGCGCAACGCGATCGACTTTCTCAGCAAGAAAGCCGGTCTATCGCGCGCCGACGCTTACTCTCTCTGCAGCGTCGCCGTCGACTTCCGCGTCTCTCAGATGGTCGACGCGAACAACGGCATCCACGCGATGATCCCGAAGTCGATCTTCGCGAAAGACTACGTCTCGACGATCGCGATCGTTTAAACCGGCTGCGGGGTCGGGAGCTCCTGCGTCGAGCGGGCCGCGAACGTCAGCTCGCCGCGCACGTCGTCGAAGCCGACCTCGACGACGTCGCCGTCTTTGATCTCGCCGGCGAGAATCTTCTTGCCGAGCGGGGTCTCGAGCTCGCGTTGGATCGCGCGCTTGAGCGGACGTGCGCCGTAGACCGGATCGTAACCGGTCTTGACCAGATGCGTCTTCGCCGCGTCCGACACTTCGAGCGTGATCCGCCGGTCGGTCAACCGTTGACGCAAACGGATGAGCTGGATATCGACGATCTGTTTGAGTTGGTCTTCGGTCAAGGCATGGAAGACCACGATCTCGTCGACCCGGTTGAGAAACTCCGGCCGGAAGTGCTGGCGCAATTCGTCCAGTACCGTTGCTCGCATGATCGTGTACTCGGCATCCGAAGCGCCGCGATACTCGAGGATGCGGTGGCTGCCGATGTTCGACGTCATGATGATCACCGTGTTCTTGAAGTCGACGGTGCGGCCCTGACCATCGGTCAAACGGCCGTCATCGAGGATCTGCAGAAAGACGTTGAAAACGTCCGGCGCGGCCTTTTCGACCTCGTCGAAGAGAATCACGGAGAATGGCTTGCGGCGCACCGCTTCGGTGAGCTGTCCGCCTTCTTCGAAGCCGATGTATCCGGGAGGCGCGCCGATCAGACGCGCGACGGTGTGCTTTTCCTGATACTCGGACATGTCGATCCGGATCAGGCTGCGTTCGTCGTCGAAGAGCACTTCGGCGAGCGCACGCGCGAGCTCAGTCTTTCCGACGCCCGTCGGGCCAAGGAAGATGAACGAGCCGATCGGACGATTCGGATCGCCGAGACCCGAGCGCGCGCGAATGATCGACTCCGCGACCAATGTGACCGCTTCGTCCTGACCGACGACGCGCTTGTGCAGCTCTTCGTCGAGATGCAGTAGTTTCTGGACCTCGCCTTCCAAGAGCTTTGTGACGGGAATACCGGTCCATCGGCTCATGACCTCGGCGATATCTTCTTCATCAACTTCTTCTTTGAGCAGCCGGCTGTGACCGTTCGAGAGGGCTGCTTCACGGTCGTGTAGCTTTTTCTCGAGACCTGGAATCGTCCCAAATTTCAGTTCCGAGGCGCGAGCAAGATCCGACTTGAGCTCGGCCTGGTCCATCTCGGACTTCGCGCGTTCAAGCTGCTCGCGGAGTCCGCTCATTCCCTGGACGGCATCTTTCTCCGACTGCCAGCGCGCCTTGAGTGCGTCGGCCTCCTCACGCAATTCCGCCAGGTCCGCTTCAATTTTTTGCAGCCGCGCTTTGCTCGCGTCGTCGGTTTCTTTCTTGAGCGCTTCGCGCTCGATCTCGAGCTGCATGATCCGGCGCTGACTTTCGTCGAGCTCGGTCGGCATCGAGTCGATCTCGGTGCGCAGCTTCGCCGCGGCTTCGTCGACTAAATCGATCGCCTTGTCGGGGAGGAAGCGATCCGAGATGTAGCGGTTCGACAGGACCGCCGCGGCGACCAAGGCCGAATCCTTGATCCGCACGCCGTGGTGCACTTCGTAACGTTCGCGCAAGCCGCGCAGGATCGAGATCGTGTCCTCGACGCTCGGCTGATCGACCATGATCGGCTGGAACCGCCGCTCGAGCGCGGCGTCCTTCTCGATGTACTTGCGGTATTCGTCGAGGGTCGTCGCGCCGATGAGATGCAACTCGCCGCGCGCAAGCATCGGCTTGAGCAAGTTGCCGGCATCCATCGAACCTTCGGCTTTGCCCGCACCGACGACGGTATGCAGCTCGTCGATGAACAGAATGATTTGACCCTCGGCGCTCTGGATATCCTTGAGGACGGCTTTGAGCCGCTCTTCGAACTCGCCGCGATATTTCGCGCCGGCGATGAGCGCGCCCATATCGAGCGCGACGATCCTCTTGTTTTTGAGACCTTCCGGGACGTCGCCGCGCACGATGCGCTGCGCGAGCCCTTCGACGATCGCCGTCTTTCCGACGCCGGGATCACCGACGAGGACCGGATTGTTCTTCGTCCTTCGCGATAGAATTTGAACGACGCGCCGGATTTCGTCGTCGCGTCCGATGACGGGATCGAGCTTCCCCTGCTCGGCGGCCTTCGTCAGGTCGCGGCCGTACCGCTCGAGCGACTGATAGGTCCCTTCGGGATTCTGCGTCGTCACGCGCTGATTGCCGCGCACTTCTTTGAGCGCACCTAGCACTTTGTCGCGCGTGACGCCGGCGGCGCGGAGCACTTTCCCCACTGCGCCTTGGTCGGCAATGAGGGCCAAGAGCAAATGCTCGACCGAAACGTAGTCGTCTTGGAGCGCTTTGGCCTCGGTGTCGGCTTGCGTCAAGAGCCGCGTGAGCTGCGGCGAGACGGTCACCTGGGCCTGATCGGCGTTGGAACCGGAGAGACGCGGCAGCCCCGCGATCGCGGCGTTGGCAGCGCGCTCGAGCGCGCGCACGTCGATCCCGGCCTTCTCTAGGACCGGTCGCGCGATCCCGTCCTGCTGATCGAGGATCGCCGCGAGCAAGTGCTCGGGAGTCGTTTGCGTATTGTGCTCGGAAAGAGCCCGGGTATATGCCGAATTCAGCGCCTCTTGGACGCGCTGCGTCATGCGGTCTACATTCATCTCTCTCTACAACCTCCGAACGCGAGGCTTTGTTGCAGGATAGTCCTTTAAGATGACCGGTTCCCGGACGCTCGCCGTTTGGCGGGGGGCCTTGCTCGCTTGTTCAGTCATTTTGTACGCCGTGGCCCTCAGTAACCAAGCCTACGAGGTCACCTCGCCGCCGGCGCTTTCGTTTCACGTCCTGCTCCGCAAAGCGTACAGCATCGGCGCCTTCGCAGCCATTGGTTTCCTGGCCACGCGTTCGCGATTGCCGGGCCTGGCGCGTCCGCAGCCCGTCGCGGCCGGGGTCGGTCTCTATTCAGCCGCGATCGAAGTCGGGCAGTACCTTACCGGCGTGCGCGAGGGCCTCGCCTCGAACGCCTTCGACGTCCTCTGCGGCATCGTCGGAGGCGCGCTCGGCGCTGTCATCGCTCGCTTCATCTAACTGCGCGCTCGCGCAGGACGCGCACGTCGCCGCTGCGCACCGTCACGCCCGTTGCGTCAAACCATTCCAAAAGCGGGACGGCATATTTTCGCGACGTTCCGACGACGTCGCGGAAGGCGGCCATCGTCAGCGTACCGGACCGGCGAATCGCCCCTTCGAGCGCAGCCCGAATCTCGGCGACCTGCCTGCCGGTGTAGAGTGCGTCGCCGACTTTCACCAAAATGCCGGTCGCGACCAAAGTGTCGAACGCTTGCGCGATACCCGAGATCCGCGAGCGGCGCAACTCCGTGACGACGTCGGGAAGCTCGTGAGGCAGGAAGCGCTGCGCTGGATCGGTCGCCAAGAGCGGCTCGAAAAACGCGCGCTGTTCCGCGGTCAGCGCCGGAACGAAGTCCAAGGTCGCATAGTACCCGCTGCGCTGGACGATCCGGCCGTCATCGACGTAGCTCGCGAGGATGCGGACGAGCAGCGATTCATCGATCCCAAGCGCACGAGCGAGCGCGACCGAGGTCGTCCCCATGACCCACGGCGTCTCGCGCTCGGCCGCCGACAAGCGCTCGAGCACGCGCTCAAAAAACGTTCGGGCCGCCGGCGCATCGAGATACGCGACGGGTTTTTGCACGCGGCTCACGGCACCGGCTTCGAGCAGATCGCCCAGGAGCGCGTCGACTCGCTCTTCACGCACGTTCGCGGCGGCCGCAATCTGCGCCGGCGTGAGCGCCGCAAGCCCCGCGGCCGCGAGCGCCTGCAACACGGCGCGCTCTTCGGGTGAGCGTTGCGTCTCCGACGCGGCATCGTCGCGCGCCGCCGCGATCGTTCCGCCGCCGAGCAAATCTTTCGGCGAAAGCCTGCGCACGACGAAAGCGGCGCCCGGAAAAACCGCCGCCGGCCGCCGCAAATGTAAGGTGGCCGCAACGTCTTCGCCGGCGCGCGGCGGCTGGCGCAGCAGCAGCGTCCCAATGATCTCGGCCGAGCCGATGTACGCGCGGACGGGTGTGCGGCGGCGCAGCATATCGACGCCGGGACCGTACGGGCGGAACGTCACGTCGAAGGTATCGCCCGGACGAAACTCCGGACTCGTTAGGACCTCGCCACGCGCGATCTCGCCGACCTCGATGCCGGGAAGGTTGGCGGCGACGCGCGAGCCGCCGTCGACGCGCTCGCGTTTCTCGCCGAAAACCTGCAGGCTGCGGAGGCGTACCTCGCGCCCACTCGGTTGCAGGACGAGCCGGTCGCCGACCGCGAGCGCCCCCTGCATCAACGTCCCGGTTACGATCGTCCCGTGACCGGCGAGCGCGAAGACGCGATCGATCGGCAGATACGGCGGCGCTTGCGGCAGGCGCGGCGGCAATTCGACGAGCGCATCGTGGATCGCAACGCGCAGCGCGTCAAGTCCCGCGCCGGTCACGGTCGAAACGCCGATTGCCTGCGCGTCTTGCGCGACCGTCCCGCGAACCGCTTCGCGGACGAGCTCCTCGGCGAAGGCGAGCTCCTCCGCGTCGACCAGATCGCTCTTCGTCAGCACGATGATGACGCGCTGCACGTTGAGATAACCCAGGATCGCGAGATGCTCGAACGTCTGCGGCTTGGGACCTTCGTTCGCCGCGACGACCAAGAGTAAGATTTCCATCCCGGCGGCCCCGGCAAGCATGTTATGAAGAAAGCGCTCGTGTCCCGGGACGTCGACGATCCCCGCTTCGACGCCGTCGTCGAACCGCAAGCGTGCAAATCCGAGATCGAGCGTCATCCCGCGCAGCTGTTCCTCCAGCCACCGGTCGGGATTCGTCCCGGTCAGCGCGCGGACGAGCGAGGACTTCCCGTGGTCGACGTGACCGGCTGTCCCGAGGATGTGCACTAGACCGGGCGCACTATGCGGCGGCGAGGACCGCCGCAATGACGGCTGCGTCGTAGCCGGGCGCGACCGTTCGCAGGTCGATCAACACCGAGCGCTCCTCGACGCGACCGATGAGCGGCGGACGCTGCGCCCGCAAGCGAGCCGCGAGGCCGTTCGGATCGCCCGCCCGCGGGACGAGCGCGAGCGCAACCGACGGGATCGGCGCGAGCGGGAGCGCGCCGCCGCCGGTGAAAGCGATCGTCCGCTCGACCGTCGCATCGACCGCGGCGCGATCAAGACGCGTGACGATCGCAGCGGCACGCGCCTGGAGTTCTTCGATGCTCGAACCGAGCATGCGATAAAACGGGACCCGCGTTCGCCACGCGTCATCCAGGTACAAACGCAAGGTCGCGGCGAGCGCGGCGAGCGTCGCCTTGTCGACGCGCAACGCGCGCAACAGCGGGTTCGTGCGCAGGCGGCTGATCGCGACCGAAGTCCCCACGACGATCCCGGCCTGCGGACCACCCAGCAGCTTGTCGCCGGAAAATGCGACCATCTCGATCCCGGCCTCGACGACCTCGCGGACCGTCGGTTCACGCGGCAAACCAAACTGCGAAACATCGACGAGCGCGCCGCTGCCGAGATCTTCGAGCGTTGGAATCCCGGCCCGGCGCCCGAGCTGGGCGAGCGATCGCACATCGACGTCGGCAACAAAGCCCTCGATACGATAATTCGACGTATGCGAACGCATCAGCAGCGCGGTTCGCGGCGAGAGCGCCCGCGCGAAATCATCGAGATAGACTTTGTTCGTCGTACCGACTTCGACCAACGTCGCTCCGCTGCGCTGCAGCACGTCCGGAAGCCGGAACCCGCCTCCGATCTCGATGAGCTGGTTGCGCGAGACGATCACCTCGCGCCCCTTTGCAAAGGTGTCGAGGACGAGCAGAATCGCCGCGGCGTTGTTGTTGACGACGAGCGCGTCCTGCGCGCCCGAGACCTCGCGCAGCAAGGACGAGAGGCGTGCGTACCGGGAGCCGCGCGAGCCCTGCTCGAGGTCGTACTCGAGATTCGAATAGCCGCCCGCAATCGTCCCGATCGCCGCAATCGCTTCTTCTGCCAACGGAGCGCGACCGAGGTTCGTGTGCAGCAGGATCCCGGTCCCGTTGATCACCTCCACCAAGCCGCGCGATTCCTCGCCGGCGAGCTCGTGCGCGACGCGCGAAAGCAGCATCTCGTACGGCGGTGCGTCGCCTCCGACGGGCAAGCTGCGGCGCACGGCGTCGAGCGTTTCGGTCACCGCCGACTTGACGAGCGAAGGACCCAGCGTGCGGCGGTATGCCGCCAGGCGCGGGTCATCGATGAAGCGATGCACCGCGGGCAACCCGCGCAGGGACGTGCTAGGCGGCAGTTAGATGCTTCTGAAGCATCGACGTGATCGTCGATTCGCTGACGAATCCGACGATGCGATCGACCGCTTTGCCGCCCTTGAACAGGATCAAGCACGGAATGCCCGAGACTTGGTACTCGCCCGCAAGGCTGGGATTCTCGTCGGTGTTCAGCTTGACGAATGAGATGCGGTCGCTCATCGAGCCCGCAACTTTCTCGACGACGGGTGTCAGCATGCGGCACGGGCCGCACCACGGTGCCCAAAAATCAACCAGCACAGGCTTTTCGGACTGTAAGACATCCTTTGCGAATGTGCCGTTGTTGACGTCAGGAAGGGCGCTCATGTGGTTATAACCTCCTGTGCCTCTGACCCGGGGGTCTGGGCCTAGGTTGCGATAGCGGGTTCGCCGGTAATGTCGGCGATCTGTTTGGACTGCTTGCCAAGGTTCGCGATCGCGATGACCTCGTCGCCTTCGTCGAGGCGCTGGAGCCGCACGCCCTTGGTGGAGCGTCCGAGCTTGCGAATCTGCGAGACCGGGATGCGGATGACCTGATTCGCCGACGTGATCATCAATAGCTCGTCGTCCTCGTTGACGAGGATCTGATCGACGACCGTCCCGATGTCTTTCTCCTTGGCAAACGCCTTCACGCCTTTGCCGCCGCGCGACGTGTGGCGATAGTCGGCGATCGGAGTCCGCTTTCCGAAGGCGTGGCTCGTGACGATCAACACGTCGCGCCGGTCGTCCTCGACGACGTCCATCGCGACGACCTCGTCGCCCGGCGCCAGCGTGATCGCGCGGACGCCGCGCGCGTTGCGGCCCATCGGCCGGACATCCTTCTCGTTGAAGTGGACGGCCATGCCTTCCCGCGTCGCCAGGATGATGTCGCGCGAGCCGTCCGAGAGATCGACCGCGAGCAGCTCGTCGCCCTCGTCGAGTCCGATTGCATTGAGCCCATTGCGCCGAACGTTCGAGAACTCGTCGAGCCGCGTCTTCTTGATGACGCCGCGCTTGGTCACCATGACCAAGTAGAACTCGCCCTCGAATTTGCTGATGGGGAAGACCGCGGTGACGTTCTCGCCCGGCGGAAGGGTGAGCAGGTTGACGAGCGCCGTCCCGCGTGCTTGACGCGTCGAGTCCGGAATCTCGTAGGCGCGCAAGCGATACGCGCGACCCTTGTTCGTGAAGAACAGAACGTGCTGATGCGTCGTAGCAACGAAGAAGTTCTGAACGACGTCCTCTCGCTTGAGATTTGCAATTCCGATGACGCCCCGCCCGCCGCGATTCTGCGCCCGGAACGTGTCGACTGAGACTCGCTTGATGTAGCCGCCGACCGTCGACGTCACGACGACTTCGGTATCGGGGATCATGTCCTCAATCGCGAATTCGTCCTCGAGCGGGATGATTTGCGTCCGCCGCTCGTCACCGAAGCGCTTCTTGATGTCGAGCGCCTCGTCTTTGACGATCCCGGCAATCTCGCCGTGCTTGTTCGCCAGAATCTTTTCGAGCCGCTTGATCAGAGCTTGCAGCTCTGCGTACTCGTCCTCGATCTTCCTGCGTTCGAGGCCCGTGAGGGTCCGCAGGCGCATGTCGACGATCGCGTTGGCTTGAATCTCGGTGAGCTTGAAGCGATTCATCAAGCTCGCGCGGGCCGCCTCGACGGTATCGCTGGCTCGGATCAGCTTGATCACCTCGTCGATGTTGTCGAGCGCGATCAGGAAGCCCTCAAGGACGTGCGCGCGCTCCGCCGCCTTGCGCAAGTCGAAGCGCGTCCGGCGGGTGATGACGTCCTTGCGATGCGCGATGTAGTGCTCGAGCATCGCTTTGAGCGGGAGCACCTGCGGCTCTAGAGCCGCGCTGACGCCGGCGGCCTGGAGCTCGGCGCTCGGCTTCACCGGGACGAGCGCGAGCATGTTGAACCCAAAGCTCGTTTGCAGCGGCGTGTGCTTGTAGAGCTGATTGAGAACGACGTTCGGCGTCGCGGAGCGATGCAGCTCGACGACGACGCGCATCCCTTTGCGGTTGCTCTCATCGTCCAAACGGACGATCCCGGTGATCCGCTTCTCGGCGTGCGCTTCCGCAATCGCCTCGACGATGCGCGCCTTCGTGACCTGGAATGGAACCTCGGTGATGATGATCTTGTGGCGTCCGTGATCCTCGACGATCTCGGCCTTGCCGCGAACGGCAACGGAGCCTCGCCCGGTGCGGTAGGCCTCGCGAATCGCTTCCTTCCCCATCGCGACGCCCGCGGTCGGGAAATCAGGCCCCTGCACGATGTCGAGAATCGATTCGATATCCGCGTCAGGCCGATCGACCAGCACCGCGATCGCATCGCAGATCTCGGCGACGTTGTGCGGCGGAACGTTGGTCGCCATGCCGACGGCGATCCCGCTCGATCCGTTGACGAGCAACTGCGGCAGCCTCGCAGGCAGAACGGTCGGCTCGGTTCCCTGATTGTCGAAGTTGGGGATGAAGTCGACGGTCTCTTTGTCGATATCGGCCAGCATCTCGAGCGCCACTCGCGCGAGCCGCGCTTCCGTGTAACGGTATGCGGCCGGTGGATCGCCGTCGATCGAGCCGAAGTTGCCGTGCCCGTCGATTAACGGATAACGTAAGGTGAAATCTTGCGCCATGCGCACGAGCGCGTCGTACACCGACGAGTCGCCGTGGGGATGATAGCTCTTGAGCACGTCGCCGACGACGCCGGCACACTTGCGGTGCTGCTTGTCGGGGGTCATCCCCATTTCGCGCATCGCGTAGAGGATGCGGCGTTGGACCGGCTTTAGGCCATCGCGAACGTCAGGAAGAGCGCGCGACGCGATGACCGACATCGCATACGAGAGATAGCTCTCTCGCATTTCATCTTCGACGTTAACCGTTGAAATGCGTTCGGAATCCAAAATGTCTACTTGTTAACTTGGGAGATTTTCGTCGAGATCGATCGAGAAGTCGAGATCGTCAGACAGGAAAGAATCAGAATCGGAAGCGGCATCGCCGAAGATCGGCGCATCGAGCGGATGCGAGCCGTTGTGCAACTGGGGGAGATCCTCTAATGCGGTCAACTCCTCGAATGAAGCCTCGGCGGTGACGTCGCTGGAACCCTGGCCGTCCTGCGAGCCGAATTCGCCGCCCTGCGCCGCCGGCTGACCGCCGGGCTGGGCCTTGGAGCGCATGCTCAAGACACCCGATTCGAGATCGGCCTTCGCGGCGTCGGCACGCTCGCGAATCTCGGCGAGGTAGCCCGAAACGCGGCCGTCGATTTCGACCACGAAGGCCGAGGGGTCGTTGCTGTTCATCCGGCCTTCTCGCGCTGCTTCACGATAACGCCGAGCGGCAATGCAACTAGCCCGCCGAAGAGGGCTCCGGCCAAAGCAACGATCGCCAGCTTGTCGCCGAAGGCTTGGCCTACGTGCGCGACCGGGAAAACCCGGAGGGCCGCCATCACCGTCTCGATGACGGCTACCAGCACAGAACAAATGGCGCCGGTGATAACGCCGACGAGGACGTCTATACCCTTGAGAAACACCGTGATTTTCGTTCTAGCTTTACGCAGCGGTATCATTTTAATGCATGCAATTTGAAACAGTCGTCCGGAGCTCGGACGACCTCGTCGCGTTGGCTCGTTCGTTCGCCCGGACACTCAAGGCTGGGGACGTCGTGACGCTCACCGGACCCCTGGGAGCCGGTAAGACGACTTTCGTTCGCGGCATCGTCCTGGAGCTCTTGGGTGCCGATGCGGTCACCAGCCCGACGTTCACGTTCTGGCACGAGTACCCGGGCAATCCCCCGGTCCGCCACCTCGATCTGTTCCGGCTCGAGGACGAAAGCGAGCTCACCGAACTCGGCCTGCACGAGGCGTTCGACGGTGCCGCCGTCGTGGCGATCGAGTGGCCTGAGCGGGCGCCTTCGTTGATCCCGTCCGGGGCCCGCGCGGTGGAGATCCACGGGGCCGGCGACGGGCCCCGGACGGTCCGTCTGCAAAGCAAGCCGGGATGAAGATCCTCGCGCTCGAGGGCGCGCTGGGAGCGTTCTCGTGTTGCTTCTCCGACGGCCGCCGGCACATCGTCTCGAGCACCGCCGGCAACGACGCCCTCGAAGCCGGCCTCGACGCCGTCAGCGACGTGCTGCGAGAGGCGCGGACGGAGCTGCGCGCTCTGGACCGCTTGGCTGTCGGGACGGGACCCGGTTCGTTCACCGGCCTGCGCATCGCAATCTCGTACGCCAAGGGGCTTGCACTTGCCAAACGCTTGCCTCTAGTCGGAGTCTCCTCATACGACATCCTCGAGCCCGACGATGCGCAACTCCCCGTCCTCACCGTCGTGGCCGGCCGGATCGGCGTCGTGTGCGCGCGGCTGCACACGGAGAGCGATCGGCGTGTCCGGTGCGGACCGGTCGACGAGGTGTCGGACGAATTCGCTCGGCTCATCCATAGCGACGAAATCACGGTCGTCGGCGCGACGAAGGACGTGCTCGCCGCGCTTGGCGAACGCGGCCTGAACGTGAGAACCATTCACAACCGCGCCGCCGTTCCTGCCGAAGCCGTCGCCCAACTCGCTACGCGATACGAACCCGCTGCATCGCCGCACGCGCTGCGACCCGACTACGGCGAGTTGCCCGCCGCGAGGGTACCCCGCTTCCCGTGAAATTAGAGCTTCGGCCGCCGGAGCCGTCGCAACCGCACCGGCTCGACATCGTGCCGATGAATGCAGCGGACATCCCCGCGGTTCTACGCATCGAATCTCTCTCGTTTACGACGGCTTGGCCGACCAATGCGTTCTGGAACGAGATTCACGACAACAAGCTCGCGCACTATTACGTCGGCCGCATCGATGACCGTATCGTCGCGTACGGCGGGATTTGGGTCATCCTCGACGACTCGCATATCACGACCATCGCGGTCCATCCCGACAACCGCGGCCGCAGGATCGGAGAGGAGATGCTCCTCTACCTCGTCGAGGACGCGATTGCCCGCGGCGCATCCTGGATGACGCTCGAAGTTCGCGAAAGCAACGACAGCGCGCAGAACCTCTACAAGAAGTACGGTTTTACCGTCGTCTCGACGCGCCGTGCGTACTATAGCGACAACAACGAGAGTGCGCTCGTGATGTGGGCCGGCAACCTCAAGGGCGAGCTGTACCAAAACCGGCTGCGCGCCTTGCGCTCCCTCCTGGATCAGTATATCGCGCGCGAGCCTGGATGATCGTTCGGGACGGAATCACGTTCGTTCGAACGGCGCGGCGCGTCCGCGCCGAGCTGGGCCAGCGCCACCGCTACGCGCACGTCTTGCGGGTCACCCGGCTGGCCGTTCAAATCGCCCGCGCGCACCGCATGGATACGGCGCGCGCGCTGACCGCCGGGCTCCTGCATGATCTCGCGCGGCTGTATTCCGGTGCACAGCTGATCGAAGCGTCGCAAGCGCGTCATCTTGCAATCGACGCGTTCGAACGGGCCAATCCCATCGTGCTGCATGCGCGCTTGGGCGCCGAGCTCGCTCGAGAACGGTACGATGTCGACGATCCCGCCGTCCTCTCCGCGATGCGCAAGCACACGGTCGGGGGGGCCGAGATGTCGCCGCTCGACTGCGCGGTCTACCTCGCCGACGGGCTAGAACCGGGGCGCGATTTTGCCGAACGGGCCGCCCTGGCGCAGTTGGCCTTGCGCGACCTCGACCGCGCGATGCTCGCGGTCCTGCGCTCGAGCGCGGCACACCTGCGCGAGAACGGCCTCACGGTCGCGCCGCAAACCTTAGCGGCTCTATCCGTGTTTGAGGCGCGGATGCGTGCCGTTGCCTGATCTCTTAACCGCCGTTTGCGAAGCGGCAGCCGACAAAAAGGCCGAAGACGTCGTCGCGCTCGATCTCGCCGGCCGTACGATCGTCGCCGATCACTTCATCGTCGCGACCGGGCGCTCGAAGATCCAGACGCGCTCGATCGCCGATGCGATCGTCGAAAAGGTGAAGGAGAACGGCTTCACGGTCGCGCGGACGGAGGGCTATGCCGACGGCGGCTGGATCCTCATCGATTTGGGCAGCGTCGTCGTCCATGTCTTTACTCCGGAGCAGCGCGCGTTCTACAACCTCGAGCGGCTGTGGGGGGCGGTAAACCGGTCGCAGGCAAGCGGCTCATGAAGATGCGTCACGAGCCCCGCCGCAAACGGGCGCTCCGGCGGAACGTGGTCAAAGCGGCGGTCTGGGTCTTCTTGGTTTTCTTCGTCGCGAGCGTCGTCGGGATAGCGATCGTCGCGATCCGGTAACCTTTCCTTAGGGGGACGGTACTAGTTCAACGGAGGAAACCAGGCTCATGAAGATTTTGGCTGCACTCGCCCTGTTCGCCGGTTTGGCCGGAGCAGCGCTTCCGGCATTGGCGCGCGATTCGTACGTCATGGACGGCGCGTCGATGTTCAGCGCGGCGACGGTCAGTGCGCTCAACGCGAAGATCGGCGACTTCAACCGGCAGACCGGTAAAGAAGTCGTCGTCGTCACGGTGCCTTCGCTGGGTGGACGCACCCCGCAAGACGCCGCCGAGCGCGCATTTGCGCAGAATCAAGTCAACGGTGTGATGATCTTCATGGCAAAGGCCGAGAAGATCGACGGCATCGTCCCGGATCGCGCCGCGAGCCGGTTTTTCCCGCCCGGCGAGACGCAATCGATCCGCCAGGCGATGCGCGGTTACTTTCGCAGCGGCGATTTCGACGCGGGCATCGCGACCGGCGTCGATCTCGTGCTCGGACAGTATCGCAGTCACTTGGGGACAGTCCGGCACAGCGAGTCATCGGGACAAACGGTTCCGTCGGTTCCTTCCACGTCCACGGCCCGAACGGGAGGCTTTAACATGGGTTGGATTTGGCTCATCCTCATCGCGATCGCGGCGTTCTTGATCATACGCGCGCTCTTCCGCGCGATCGCGGGACCGCGGATGTCTCCGCCGGGTTACGGCGGTCCGGGCATGGGGCCCGGCATGGGCCCTGGGTACGGCGGCGCCGGCTACGGCGGTGGCGGCGGGAGCTTTTGGAGCGGTTTGCTCGGTGGCCTCGGCGGCGCGTTCCTTGGTAACGAGCTGTTTGGGCGCGGCGGCCTCGGCGGCGGCGAAGTCGGCAGCGCCGGCGTCGTTCCGGGCGATGCGGGCGCGTCGCAGGATGCGCAAGGCTGGCAGGGCGATGCGGGTCAGGCCGACATGAGCAACTCGAGCTTCGGCGACTACGGCGGCTCAGGCGGCGGCTTCGATGCGGGCGGCGGAGGCGGCTTCGACTCGGGCGGCGGGGGCGACGGCGGCGGCGGCTGGTAGTTAGCGCGGCGCTTTGTACAGCAAGTCACTCGCCGGGAACGGCGTGAACTTGCTGTACTTCGCAGCGAGGTCGACTGCCGGCTGCAAAAGTCCGGCGTTCAACTGCTCGCCGTAGTACGACCGCGTCATCTGCGACGCAAGGCTCGGATCGATCTTCGCGTATTTCAGCAAGATCTCGGCGCTCTGTGCGTGGTTCTTGTTCGCCCAAACCGCTGCCTCATGGATTGCGGATGCGAAGCGGTTCACGAGGTCCGGGTGGTCCTTCGCCCACGGTGACATCGTAAAGTAGGCGGAGACGAGGAACGAGCGCGCGACGGAGTCGTACGGGCTCGCGAGGACGCGATCGGTCTTCTTGGCGGCCGTCAGGAAGGGCTCCGCGATCGCGGCGGCATCGATGCGTCCGGCATCCAGCGCCGGCTGCATCGCCGGAAATGCGAGTTCGACGAACTTGACCGACGAGAGATCGCCGCCGTTCTTTTCGATCCACGCGCGCGGTGCGTAACCGGAAATCGTCCCGAGCCCCGAGCCCGCGATCGTCTTCCCGTTGAGATCTTTGGCGGAGTGAATCGGCGAATTCGCTGCGACGACGAGGACCGTCGTCGGTCCGCTCGATTGGTGAACGGCCGCGGGTGCGATGATGACGAAGGGAACGTTTCGCCCGAATGCCGACGCGATGGAAATCGTGTCGGCATAGCCGATGTCGGCCGCACTTCCGGCTACCGAAGCGGCCGCAGCCCCGCCGTTCGGCGCAGGTACGACTTCGACGTCGATGCCGGCCTTGGTGAAGTAGCCGAGCTCCTTCGCATACCACACTTCTGCGCCCGCATCGATCGGGACGGTCGTGACGTGAATCGTCGTGACGGCTTGCGTGCGGCCCGACGACGCAACAGCGCACAACGCAGCAACACAGAACGTGACCGTGACGAGCTTGCGTAACTTCATGACGTCCTCACTTTATCCCGAGCAGGCGTTGCAGGGCGGATACGCGCGAGTATAGGCAGGGTGCGCGAGGTAGCGTTGCGGATCGAACGTCCAGAACTGCGAGACGTTCGGATAAGTTCGCAGGACCGTGTTTTGCAAGGCTCCGTTGCGCATCTCGACGCGGCGAATGTACACGTTCTCGATGGGATTCCCATATGAGTCCCATGAGATCGGACCGCGCGGAGCATCTTTGACCGTCACGCTCCGCACGGCCTTCACGAATGCGACGGGATCGCTGACGTTGCCGTGCAGCGCTGCGAGCCCTTTGTCGACGAATTCGGCCGCGACGTATCCGCCTTCGCCATAGTAGGAAGGACCGTGGCCGTACGCGGCCGTGTATTCCGCGACGAACGCCCTGTTCCGCGCGGTTTCCAGCGCCGCACTGTAGTGCAGCGCGGTGAGGATACCCTCGGCCGGTGGTCCCTCTTGGGCGAGCGTGCTCTCGTCGGTCGCGTTACCCTGACAGATCACGGGCGGCTTCACCCCGAATTGACGGTACTGCCGCATGAAATTGATCGCGGTCTGCCCCGAAAAGCTGCACATGATCGCGTCGACGTCGGTTGGGAGCGCCGAGAGAAACGACGAGAAATCGTTGGTGACGATCGGTGTCCAGATTTGCTTGACGACTTTCCCACCGTCGGTTTGAAACGCGTCAACGAAGCCGCCGACGCTCTGCCAGCCGAAGTTGAAATCGTACGCGATCGTCGCGACGCGGCGGTAACCGAGCGTCTTGTACGCATAGTCACCCAGGACGTGCGTCGTTTGACTACTGGTCCAGCCGGTGCGGACGATGTACGGGCTCGGCGTCCGCTGCGTCATGTCGTCCTCGGCGACGATCGGCCAGATCGTCGGCATCTTGTGGGCGTCGACGTACGGAACGATTGCTGCCCCGACGTTGGCGGCGACCGGTCCGAAGACGAGATCGACGCGCTCTTGTTCGACGAGCCGGCGCAACTGCGTCAGGCCGACTTGGGGTTCGTTCGTGTCGTCTGCCCACACGACTTCGACCTTGCGGCCGCCCAGCGTGCTGTTGTGATCCTTGAGATACAACTCGAGCCCTTCGCGCGTATACTGGCCGAGCGCCGCAAACGGTCCGGAGAGCGGCATCATCGCCCCGATGCGCAACGGCTTGGGTTGCCCCTGTGCGAGGGCGACGGGACTGCACGTCAGCGTCAGGATGAACGCGACGGCAAGGGCAGCGGTACGGATGTTGGACTGCGTCATCGGCAGCCTCCTCTTATGAAGAAGAGTTCGAAGGAATGATCGGCAAGAGCAAGTATGATGAGCGCTTGGGATCGGTGTGCAGCGTCACGCGACCGCCGAAGATCTCGGCGGGCCGGTCGCGCGGATCGTTGTGCAAGAACGGCCCGCAGCCGCGCAGCTCGTTCTTGAAATTGGAGAGCCGGCCGCCGCTTGCGGCCGAGTACTCGTAGTCTTTTCCGCGAATCGTCAGTCCGATCCGGTAACCGGGCGGAAGGACGACGCACGTCGGCCAGATCTCGACGTCCAGCTCGACGATTTCACCCGGCCGCAGCGGTTGTTGCTCGTCGTGCGAATGCCAGGGGCGATACGGCGTGCTGCGCGCCGGATCGAGCTTGCGGTGCGACGCTCGCAACCAGCCCTGGCCGATCGGCGTGTGCGGATCGATTGCGCCTTGGAAGACGACTTCGTCACCGCCGGGCGCGAACGCGCGCAACACGGCGAAGACGTCGGCGTCTTGAGTCGACGACTCCAGCAGGAGCTTCACCACCGACGGGCCGGTGATCTCGGTCTCTTCGGCGAGCGGTTCGGAAAGGAACGTGACGCCGTCGCCGAGCCCGTCGTAGGCGATCGTCGCGCTCGCCGGTCCGGCTTGCAGCGACCGGTCCGCGGGATTCAAGTAGAATCGCGTCCAGCGGGTCCGCGCGAGCGGCCATTCATTTTCACCACGCGTCACGAAGCCGTCGAGCCGCCGCACGCGCAGGTGAACGCGCGGCTCGTCGGGCCAGCTCGCCTCATCGCCCTTGAGAAAGCGCGCGAAGAAACGCTTCTGCAAATCGACGCCGTAGGCGGTGTAGAACTCGGTCCAGTGCTCGAGGCCGTGCATCTCGAGCCACTTTTGACGGGATCCGGCTTGCAAGAACCCTTCAACGTTTCCGCGCCCGTGGAGCCCTTGACCGCCCCAATTTCCGCACGACAGCAGCGGCAAGGCGACTTTTGAAAGATCGGAAGAGCGCTCGATCCAAAATGCGTCACGCAGCGGATGCTCGTAGAATTGGTCCCGCACGTCGACGCGGTTTTTCGCAAGCTCAGCGTCCGAGAGCGTCTCGGGCCCGCAAACGAGTTCGCCGGTTATGGGACTGCGCGGGCCGCGCTCTCCGAGACCGTGCTGGACCGTCTTCACCTGCATGTCGTACCAGTTGACCCGGAACTCGCAGAGGATGCCTCCGTGGCGTGCCTGCTCGCGATAGGGGTCCGACGAGCCTTCCCATGCGCAGCAGGCCGCAAGGTGCGGCGGCTGCCGTTCCGCGGCCGACCACTGGTTGATCGCGTAGTACGAGATCCCGCACATGCCGACTTTCCCGCTGCACCACGTTTGCGCTGCGGCCCATTCGATGCATTGGTAGATGTCTTGCGTTTCGCGCGGCGAGCGCGTGTCGATGAAGCCGGGGGAGCGGCCCGCTCCCCGGGAATCGACGCGCACGCAGGCGTAGCCGTCAGGGACCCACTTCTCGGGATCGACGACTTCCCAGTTCATGTACTTGTTCGAAGAGTCGGCGACGGCATCGGGATGATCGCGCGCCAGCCGTTCCCACGCGGAGGGATAACCGGCCTGAAATGCGAGCCCCTTCGCGTACGGCCCGTAGCTGAAAATGACCGGATACCGGCCGTCGTCGATTGGACGGAAGACGTCGGCGCGCAGGACGATGCCGTCGTCCGTCGTGATCGGGACGTCCCACTCGATCCGCATCCCGTCGCGAATCTCGCTCTTCTCCGCCGCCAGCATCGCCGCACGTGTTACGGCGGGCGGTCCGCGACCACCCAGGTGCCAAATACAGTTAGGTGCCGATCAGTGACGCGAACCGCGCTTCGACGACGCGCCGGCGGAGCTTTAACGTTGGCGAGAGCTCTCCGTCCTCGATCGTCAGATCGCGCGGCAAGAGTGCCACGTGGCGGATGCGTTCGTACGGCGCCAGGTCGCGCGAATACGTCGCGACCTCCCGTCGAATCAACGCGCGGACGTCATCACGCAGCCAGAGTACGTCGTCCGGCTCGGCAGCGTCGATCCCAAGCTCGCTGCGGACATACGGACGGTTCGGCGCGATCAACGCCGCCGGCATATCACGGCCTTCCGCGACGACGGCGACCTGCGCGATGAACGGCGAGCGCGCGAGGGCGCTTTCAATCCGCGACGGCGCGATGAACTTGCCGCTCGTCGTTTTGAAGAGCTCTTTCTTTCGATCGACGATCCGAAGGTACCCATCAGCATCGAACTCGCCGACGTCGCCGGTCCTATACCACGCGCCGTCGAACGCGGCGACGTTTGCCGCATCGTCACGATAGTAACCGAGCATGACGCCGGGGCCCCTCACCAAGATCTCGCCGTCGGCGTCGAGACGTACTTCAACTTCCGGAATCGGTTTACCGACCGTGCCCAAGCGGTTGTCTTCAAGGCGGTTGACGGAGATGACCGGCGAGCATTCGGTCGTCCCGTATCCCTCGACGATCACGATGTCGGCGGCCGCGAAGGTCAGCGCCAAGTCGACGTGCAGCGTCGCGCTGCCGCTCACGAAGAATCGCAATTCGCGCAGGCCCAGAAGCGGACGCAGTTTGCGCAAGACGAGCCAGTGCGCGACGGCGTAGCGCAATCGCGCCGCGCGCGACGGATGCCCGAAGTGCAACGCGCGCATGTACTCGCGTCCGGCTCCCAGCGCCCAAGGCACCAGCCTCGCGCGCAGCCCGCCCGCGGTCTTCGCTTTCATGAGGATCCCGGCGAGGACGTGCTCGAAGATGCGCGGGACAGCCGTCATCAGGACCGGCCGGACGTCGAGTAAATCGCGCAGCAGATTCGCGCCGTCGCGACAGATATGCAGTGAGACGGCGCGCACTAGCTTTCCGTACAAGACGATGTGTTCGTAGATGTGCGCAAAGGGCAGGATGGTCAGCGTGTTGTCGCCGCCCGTCAACGTCGGGAACGCGTAATCGAAGGCATTCCTCATCGTCGTAGCGAGGTTGCGGTGGGAGAGCATGACGCCTTTCGGCTCACCGGTCGTCCCCGAGGTATAGATCAATACCGCAAGATCGTCCGGTGCGATCGGCGGGAGGGCGCAGCCCGCGGCGCCGCGCTCTTCGAACGCTCGCAAGCCGTCCTGCGTCTCCTCGTCGAACGCCACGATCGGGATGCGAACGCCGGCCCGATCGCGCAGCACGCCGGCGCGCGCCGGCGTGTCGACGAAGAGCAAGGCGCTCTCGCTGTGCGCAAGGATGAACGCCACTTGATCGAGCGCTTGCGTCGCAAAAATCGGGACGACGACGCAACCTGCGAACAGGATCCCGAGGTCGGCGACGACCCAATCGACGCAGTTGGGCGCCAAGAGCGCGACGCGATCGCCGGGCCGCAAGCCGCTCGCGCGCAGGCCGGCCGCGACGCGCCCGATGCGCCGGCGCAGCGTCGCCGTCGAGGTCGCCGTCCAAACGCCGCCGACGCGCTCGACGAGGACGTCATCGCGTGGGAGCGTCTCGAACGCCGTCTGCAGAGTTGCCGGCAACGTCTCCATCGACGGTAGGTACGGCGCGCCGGCGGCGTCGCCTGGGACTTCCGGCCTCGTGACTGTGGCGGTGACGCGGATGCATTTCGGGCGACGCGCCAACCTCCGGGACCGCAATCTCCTCGCCGTCGGCGACATGCTCGGCGAGATTGACGGCGACCGGGTCTGCGTCGCGTGCGATCCCTCCGGCAGCGCGGATCGCGTCGTCGACGCGCGCTCCGGCGGAGAGCGTGTAGAGTCCGGGATGGGCGACGTGCCCCGCGACGTAGACGACGGCCCGAGGCGCCGCGGTGTGCGCCGGGCGGGGCTGCGGCGAATCGAAGCGGACCGCCGGTTGGGCCGGTCGCGGAGGCCGCAGGAAGCAGACGGCCAAGGCAAGCGCGATCACGGCGGCGATGACGATGAACTTTTTCATGCCCCTCGATCACGCGGGACTCCCCCGACGGCAAGAGCCCCGAAGCGAAGGCGGCACCGAACGCTCTAGAGTAGATGGCCCGAATGCTCGAAGAGCGATCCACGACGTACGATTTCCACGCGATCGAAAGCGCCTGGCAAGAGCGCTGGGAGCGCGACCGCATCTACCTGACCCGCGACGACGACCAGCGGCCGAAATATTACGTCCTGGAGATGTTCCCGTATCCGTCGGGCGATCTCCACGTCGGGCACGCGAAGAACTACACCTTCGGCGACGCGCTGGCGCGCATGATGCGGATGCAAGGCTACAACGTGCTCCATCCGATGGGCTGGGACGCCTTCGGCTTGCCCGCCGAGAATGCCGCGATCCAGCGCGGCGTCGATCCCGACTCGTGGACGCGCTCGAACATCGCGAATATGCAGCGTCAGATCCGGCTGATGGGGACCGGGTACGATTGGACGCGCGAGTTCGCCACCTGCGATCCGGCGTACTATAAGTGGAATCAATGGCTGTTCTTGCGGATGTACGAGAAGGGGCTCGTTTACAAGCGCGAAGCGCCCGTGAATTGGTGCCCGGTCGATCAAACCGTCCTGGCCAACGAGCAAGTCGAGGGCGGCGTCTGCTGGCGCTGCGGCTCTCCGGTCGAGCGGCGCAACCTCTCGCAGTGGTTCCTCAAGATCACCGCATACGCGGATCGATTGCTGCAAGATCTCGATCTGCTCGAAGGCTGGCCCGAACGCATCAAGGTGATGCAGCGAAACTGGATCGGACGCAGCGAAGGCGTCACCTTCAGCTTCGACGTCGAGGGCGTCGCAGATGCGAAGATCTCCGTGTTCACCACGCGGATCGACACCCTGTTCGGCGCGACGTACGTCGCGATCGCAGCGGAACATCCGGTCGTCGAACGGTTGATGCAAGCCGCGCCGAAGAAACGCGGCGTGATCGAAGCCTTCCGCGATTCGCTGAAGAGCAAGTCCGAGCTCGAGCGGACCAGTCTCATGGAAAAGACCGGCGTCTTCACCGGAACGTACGCAATCAATCCGCTCTCGCACGAGAAGATCCCGATTTGGGTCACCAACTACGTCCTGGCGGAGTACGGGACGGGCGCGGTCATGGCGGTCCCGGCGCACGACGAGCGCGACTTCGATTTTGCGAAGAAGCACGGCTTGCCGATCGCGCAGGTCATCGTTCCGCCCGGCGTGCAGGTCGACGGACCGTTGACGGAAGCGTACGTCGAGGACGGGCGCCTGATCGCAAGCGGCGACTACACGGGGATGTCGTCGACCCGGGCCCGCGCCGCTTTGGCGCAGCGTCTAGAAGCGATGGGGATCGGGAAGACGACGGTCAACTACCGGTTCCGCGATTGGCTCATCTCGCGCCAGCGCTACTGGGGCACGCCGATTCCGATCATCTACTGTCCGAAAGACGGCGAAGTCCCGGTCCCCGACGATCAGTTGCCCGTGTTCTTGCCCGCGAACGTTCCGATCACCGGACAAGGATCGCCGTTGGCCAACGATCCGTCGTTCATCAATACGACGTGTCCGAAGTGCGGCGGCCCGGCGCGCCGCGAGAGCGACACGATGGACACCTTCTTCGATTCCTCGTGGTACTACATTCGGTACATCGATCCTCACAACGAGCGCGCGCCTTGGGATCCCGCGCGCGTGCGGCCGTGGATGCCCGTCGATCAATACATCGGCGGCGCCGAGCACGCCGTGCTGCATCTCCTGTACGCGCGTTTTTTCTACAAGTTCTTCATCGATATGGGCTGGTGCACGGGGCCGCCGGAGCCATTCACGCGCCTCTTCAATCAGGGGACCTTGCTCTACAACGGCGAGAAGATGAGCAAGAGCCGCGGCAACGTGATCGGGATCGACGACACCGTCGAGCGTCACGGCGTCGACGCGATGCGCCTCTTTCTGCTCGCCGCGGCCCCGGCCGAAGACGCGCTGCCGTGGACCGAAGAGGGGATCTCCGGACGCGTGCGCTTCTTGGCGCGTGTTTGGCGCGCAAGCGAGCCGTTTTTCGCCCGCGCGAAGAGCGTCCCGCTCGACCGGTTACCCCAGGTCGACGGCGAAGCGCAACGCGCGATCGTGCGCGCGGTTCACGTCGCGTTGAAGTCGGGCGCCGACGAAACGAACACGCGCCGCTTCCACTTCAACACGACGACGGCTCGGCTCGATGAACTCGTCAATCTCCTCACCGCCGCGACGAGAGACTCGCGCTATTGGGACGATCCTGCGGTCCTCTACGCGATCCACGCGCTCCCGATCTTGCTCGCCCCGTTTGCGCCGCACATGGCGGATGAGCTCTGGTCGAGACTCGGCTACGCAACCTCCGTCCATCTCGAACGTTGGATCGAGCCCGACGCGGCCGCCCTCGCTGTTGCGGAGATCACGCTCGTCGTTCAGGTGAACGGGAAGGTCCGAGCGCGGATCCAGGCCGAGCCGGGGATCGACGAAGATCGCGCGTTCTCGCTGGCGCTCGCCGAAAAGAACGTCAAAGACTTCGTCGGCGAGAAATCGGTCCGCATGCGCGTCTACGTCCAGGACAAGCTCCTGAACTTAGTGGTCTAAGCGGCAGCGCGTTCCTTGAAATACTCGACGGTCTTGCGCATGCCGTCGGCCAGCTTGTAACCGGCCGCCCACCCGAGTTCGCTCTTGGCACGAGCCGGGTCGAACACGACGGAGCGCACGTCCCCGGCGCGCTTGGGCGCGTGCTCGATCGGCGCTTTGAACCCCGTGATCTTGACCAGCGCATCGTAGAGCTGGTTGACGCTCGTCTTCTTTCCCGTGCCGATCACGAACGACTGACCGGAACCTCTTTCGAGCGCCGCGATGTTGGCGGCCGCCACATCCTCCACATAGACGTAGTCGCGCGTCTGCTCGCCGTCCCAGTCGATCCGCACGCCCTCCCCGCCGAGGAAGCGCCCGATGAAGATCGCGATCACGCCCGCTTCACCGTTGGGATCTTGTCTGGGACCATACACGTTTCCGTAGCGCAGCGCGGTGTATTCGAGGCCGTAGTCGGCCTTGAAATAGCGCAGATAGTGCTCGGCGATGAGCTTCGTGATCCCATAAGGCGACTCCGGAAGCATCGGCGAGTCTTCGGTGACCGGCAACTTTTTCGGGCTGCCGTATTGCGCGGCGCTCGCAGCGAAGATGATCTTGCGCGTCTCGGCCTTGACCGCGGATTGCAAGACGTTGATGAGGCCCAGGACGTTCACTTGCGCGTCGTAGACCGGATCCTTAGTGCTGATCGCGACGCTGTGCTGCGCCGCTTCGTGATAGACGACCTCCGGCTTGAAATCCGTGAATACGCGGCTAAGTTCTTCATCGCGGATGTCCATGTGGACGAAGCTCGCGCGCTCCGGGACGTTCTCGCGCCGCCCGCCGCCGTGCGACCACAGGCTGTCGATGACGACGACTTCGTGCCCCCGAGCAATCAAGAGATCGCCGATATGTGAACCGATGAAGCCGGCTCCGCCGGTCACGACAATGCGCACGTGCGCTCGTTCGTGCGAGCTTTACACGCGGCCTGCGCGGCGTGAAGGGCAGGCGTGGTCCGCGCTCCGCTTCTGCTTCCGGCTATCCTCTTCGTCGCGCTGGTCTTCGTGTGGCGCGGACATCCCGCACAGATTCTGCGCGAAGTCCCGCGCGCGACCGTAGCCGGCGTGGTGACGGGCGACGTCGCGCAACATGCATGGGGCGATGAATGCGAGCTGTCGCTCGAGAATGGCCCGCGCGTCGAGCTTATCGTCCGCGCGCCGCTTGAGCCGGGTGACCGGGTCGTCGTGCGCGGGCGACTCGAACCGTTCGACGAACCCCGAAACCCAGGCGAAGCGTCGCCGCGAGAACTCGCAGCCGAACGCGGCGTGGCGGGGCGGCTGGTCGATTCCGAACTCCTCGCTCGAACGCCGGGGCCGCCGTGGGATGCAGCCTCGCTCTTGCCGCGTCTGCGCGCCTGGGCGGGGAAGATCGTTCGCAAACGCATACCCGAACCGCAAGCGTCGATCTTGACCGGCGCGCTGTGGGGCGAGCGCGGCTCCCTCCCGCGCGATCTCAAACTCGAGTTTCAAGAGACGGGCACGGTGCACGTCTTGGTAACGGCCGGTCTCCACCTCGGCGTCATCGCCATGTTGATGGCGTCGCTCTGCGGATCGTTCGGTGTGCCGCGCGTCGCCGCATCGCTCGCGACGATCGTCGTGATTTGGTTCTATGCCGCAGCGAGTGGCGCACATCTCCCCTCGCTGCGCGCTGCAACGATGATCACCGTTGCGCTCGCGGCCCGCGCGTGCGGGGCGCGGGCGTTTTCCTGGAACGCCTTCGCGGCTGCGGCGATCGTCGTCGCCGCCTTGTGGCCGGCGGCGGTCGGCGGCGCGTCGTTTGGGCTCTCGTTTTCGTGCGTCGCGGCGATCCTGCTCTTTGCCGATCACATCGCGGAGTGGTGCGAGCGCCTGCACGTCCCGCCGGTCGCGGCCGAAGCCTGTGCGCTCACCATCGCGACGCAGATCGGCGTCTGGCCGTTGACTGCGCAAACGTTCTTGACGGTTGCCCCGTACGCAGTCGTCGCCAACCTCGCCGTCGTCCCGGTCGTCGGGAGCACGATGATCTTGGGCCTCGCGCAGATCGTTACGGATCGCCTGCCGTTCGTCCCCGACGTGCTCGCAATGCTCGACACCGGCCTTTTGACTTGGATCGTCACCGCAGTGCACGCGATCGCGTCGCTGCCGGGAGCGCACCTGGCGATCGCGCCGCCGCCCGCGTGGTCGCTCGCGTGCTACGACGTCGCGGCACTCGTCGCGGCCGCCGCGCTCGCGCGGCGCCGAATTATGATCGCGCTCAGCGCACTCGTTGCCGGGGCGCTGATCGTCGTCGCTCCGGTGCACGGCGAGACGGGGACGCTCTCGATCGTCGCGCTCGACGTCGGGCAGGGCGACGGGATCGTGATTCGAACGCCGCACGGCCACACGCTGATGATCGACACCGGCGGCCGCCTCGAGATCGGCGCGAATGACGAGGAGTCGTCGGCCGAGATCGTCGGCGAGCGAATCGTCGTCCCATACTTGATCCGCAGCGGCGTGCGGCACGTCGACGGGATCATTCTGACCCACCCTCATGGCGATCATGTCGGTGGCTGCGCACCGATCTTGCGCGAGCTCGGCGCGGACTGGATCGCGGATAGCGGGCAAACGTACGCGGGGCACGCGTATCGCGACTGCATCGGGACGGCACGGGCGGAACATGTCCCGATCCGGGAGCCGCGCGCGGGGGACGTTTGGCATACGGACGACGGCGTGACCTTACGGTTTCTCGCGCCGAGCGAGCCGTACATCGCCGACAGTGGCGACGACGTCAACGAGAACTCGATCGTCGTGATGTTGGAGTATGAAGCCTTTCGCGCACTCTTCATGGGCGACGCGGGACAAAACACCGAGGCACGGCTCTTAGCCGGCAGCGCCGATCTGCAGGCAACGCTCTTGAAGGTGGGGCACCACGGCAGCGCCTACGCGTCGACGCCCGCGTTCGTCTCTGCCGTTCACCCGAAGATCGCGATCATCAGCGTGGGCCGGCGCAACCATTTCGGCCATCCGGCGCCGCGAACGCTCGCGACGTTACGCAACGCGGGTACGATCGTTTTCCGGACGGATCAGTGCGGCGCGGTTACGATCACCCCGAACCGGACGGCGCCGATGCTGCAATGCACGCCGCAATAGGTGTCGAGAACCCCTCCAAAGAAAGTGCGGCGCGTTATGAAAAGAACGCCTGAAGAATTTCAAAAAGCCTTCCTTGACGTGCTCCAGGAAGGGCGGTACGGTACGCCGTCGCTTTGGGAAGAGTACCTGCGAAACCACTTGACTCGCGAGGGCGCTCGTGTCTACGCGCTCGAGCACTGCGTCTTCGCGGCAAATTTTCCACGCTGGCTCGCCAACATCGCAGGCAACTGTCCGTACTTGGAAGTGCGCAAATTTTTGATCGAGAACATGTTCGTCGAGGAAGTCAACGACCCGACGATCACGACCGGCCACTACGAAAGCATGGTCGACTTTACCGTCGCGTTGGGCGTCGATCGCGACTACATCTATGCGTATGCGGGCGCGCCGCTTACGCGGATGCGAATCGTCTATAGCGATTGGATCAGCCGCAACTTGCCGTGGCTGGAAGCGATGGCCGCCATCGAAGGCGACGAGGTCTCACGCGGCAACGAGATGATCAAGCGCATCGGCGATCGAGCGCGCACCTCGCGCAAGATGTGGCAAAAACTCGGTCTGGCTGATGAGGCCTTAGAGCATTGGGATGCTGCCGACGCCGCGGATTCCGAGGAAGGCGGCCACGGCGACCTCCCGCTCGTCATCCTCAAGAAATATGCGGACACCGAGGAAAAGCAGGACGGCTGCCTGCGGGCGGCGCGCGAGCGGCAAGCGACCAACCGGATCTGGTTCGATCAAATCGGCGTGTGGGCGTACAAAGCGTCGGGACTGCCGGCGCCGTCGCTGGACCGTCAGCCCATACCGGCGCCGGTTATGGCGCTTACTCCCGCGTGACGATCGCGCGGACCGGATGGATCGTCGCCGTCTGCGCCGCATTCCTCTGCACGGCGGTGCCGACGGGGAGCCGGGCGGCCGATCCGTACGAGATCAATGCCATCCTCTCCGTGACCGGTCAAGCGTCGTTTCTCGGTAAGGAGGAAGCGCAAGCCCTCGGCGTCATCGAGGACATGGTGAACAAAGCGGGCGGCGTCGCGGGCCGTCCCGTGAAGTTCGTCGTCGCCGACGATCAATCCAATCCACAGATCGCGGTGCAATTGGCCAACGTCGTCATCGCCAAGAAAGCGCCGGTTGTCATCGGACCGTCGTTGAGCGGGACGTGCAGCGCGACTGCGCCGCTTCTTACCAGCGGTCCGGTGGAGCTTTGCCTTTCTCCGGGCATCCATCCGCCCGAGGGCAGCTACGTCTTTTCGACAAACGCCTCGACCGTCGATTTGGCAATTATTACGGCCCGCTACTTGCGCACGCGGGGCGTCAAGAAGGTTGCCTTCATTTTCTCGACCGACGCGAGCGGACAGGACGGCGAGCAGGCCGTCAACGGCGTCTTCAGCGCGCCGGACAACCAGGGCGTCACCATCGTCACGCGCGAGCATTTCAACGTGAACGACGTGAGCGTCGCTGCGCAGATCGCGCATATCAAAGCGTCCGGAGCGGAGGTCTTGTACGTTTGGGCGAGCGGAACTCCCGTCGCGACGGTTCTGCGGGGTGCAAGCGACGCCGGGCTCAGCCTCCCGGTCATCACGTCGGTCTCCAACGCAACATACGCGCAGATGAAAGCCTACGAGTCGTTCATGCCCAAAGAACTGCTGTTCGTCAGCGCACCGGACTTGGCGCCGGGCGAGCTGCCGAACGGACGCGTCAAACAGGCGGTCGGAGTCTTTCGCAACGCGTTCAAAGCGATCGGCGTGCAGGCTGAGCACGGTCACGCCCTCGCTTGGGATGCCGGCCTCATCGTGATCGACGCCTTGCGAAAGTTCGGCACCAACGTCGGCGCTGGGCAGTTGCGTGAGTATCTGCAAAACCTCCGCTGGCAAGGGATCAGCGGAGCGTACGACTTCCGCGCGATTCCCCAACGCGGCTTGAATTATTCGTCCCTGATGGTGACGCGCTGGGACCCTGCGAAAGGCGCGTGGGTAGGCGTTAGTAAACTGGGCGGCTGAGCCGTCGGAGGCCGGATTTATTCGGCTGACTCGGTGACGGCGATCGCTCCGGCGCGGCGGATCGCCGGCGCACCGATTCGCACGACGATCACCTGAAGCACGGCTGCTGCCGGAACCGCGAGGAACGCGCCGCCGATGCCCAGGAGCGTCCCGCCGACGATCGTCGCGAAGATGATGAGCAGAAAACTCAACTGCACCCGCTGGCCGAAGATGATCGGCGAAACGACGTTCTGATCGACGATCTGCACGATCGCGAAAATGGCGAGGACGACGAGCATCTTCGTCCAACCGCTCGTCGCGAGCACGATGACCAGAACGATCGGACCGGATATGATGGCGCCGACCATCGGGATCGCTTGGAAAACCGCGACGACGACCGCGAGCAGTAAGGCGAAAGGGATGCCCAGGAGCGCGAGCGAGAGACCCATCGCGGCTCCTACGAGCGCACCGTTGATGACGATGCCTGCAACGTACGCGGTCAGGCGCGTGCCGATCTCTTGCAAGGCTTTGCGCCAGTCCTCGCGCGGGGCCGCCGGCAGCAAGCTCAAGGTGAATTGCGCCAATTCATCCGCTGAAAGCATCCACCCGACCGCGAGCAGGACGATCAGTACTGCGTTTCCGATCATCCCGGCCACCAGCGCCGGGCCGCCGAGCAGGCGCTGTCCGACGCCGGCCACGACCCCGCCGGCCGCGTTTGCGAGCGTGGAGGCGAGCTGTCCGGCCATCGCGTTGTTCTTGAGGAAGATTTGCGCCGCCGCTAGGCGCTCTTGCAAGGACTGAACGAAGCTGGGTATCGCCTCGACGAGCCTGATCAATTCCGTCCCGAGCGGCTGTACGAGAAGGTAAGAGGCAAACGCGATCACGATGATGACGCTGCCGAACGCGATGCCGACTGCGGCACCGAACGACGTCCGCTTGCGCAGCCGATTGACGATCGGCATCAAGCCGGCGGCAAAGAGTACGCCGGTAAAGAGCAAAAGAAATGCAGAGATCGCGCCGGCGAAAACGATCCAGATGAGGTACGCCGCGGCGAAGACCGCAGCGGCGATCAGCCATCCGCGCAAGCCGATGACGACCAATCGCCGCTGTGGTTCTTGGGGGCTAGGGCTCACGGACGCCGCGGCCCGATGAGATTACGAGGCGGCTTGCCCAAGCCGATCGTGCAGCCCCTTGAGCCGGAAGCTCAGGACGACCTGAATGATCCCGAAGATCAGCGCATACATCGCGATCAGCCAAACTTCGGCAAGCGCCCCCGCAACCGGATCGCGCAGCACCCATACGCCGAAGATGATCGAGACGATGCCGGCTAGGACGTAGAGCCATTCGTCTTTGATAACGTCGCGAAGTTGAACGCCGAAAAGAATCTCCGCAATGCCCGTCAGAATGGCCCACGCAGCGAGGAAATAGACAAACACCGCCGCCGACATCAGCGGGTAGTTCAATACCACCAGACCCGCGACGATACTGACGATCCCGCCCAGCAAGAGCAGCCACCAGCGGTGGTTCTCGGTACCCATAAGTGCCGTCACGATTGCGAATGCACCGTCAAAGATGGCGTAAATAGCGAAGACGACCACGAGGCTTATCAACGTTAGCCCGGGCCAAGCAAAGGCCAGTATGCCGAACAAGATTGCCGCGATTCCACGCAGCAGAAACAGCCACCACCGCGAGCCAATTGCTTCTATCATAGGAACCTCTCTCACCAGCACGAGTTCTTGCGTTTTTCGACAAAGGGCCAAGAACCTCAGTTTGCATCTGGACAACTATTAGGGCCGGCGCTATCGCGCGTTAGGCCGTCCTTACTGCGCGCCCCGTCTTTCCGAGGCTTTCATCGCGGCTTCACACGGGGACCCCACGATCGATAAAGCTACCATAGGAGCGCTTTATCGTGGAATTCGGCCTACAGTTTTTCCCCGCAGTTGGACCCGACCGCGTCTCGGCAGAGCAGTACTTCGACGACGCCTTGCGCCTTGTCCAGATCGCTGAACCGCTCGGGTACACGAACGTCCGGATCGTCGAGCACTATTTCGAGCCGTACGGCGGGTACTCGCCCAACCCGCTGCTTTTTCTTGCGGCCGCCTCGCAGCGGACGAAGACCATGCGTCTGATTACCGGGGCGGTGCTGCCCGTTTTCACGCACCCCCTCAAGCTTGCGGGCGAGATCGGTATGCTCGACGCGATCTCGCATGGGCGGCTGGAAGTCGGCTTCGCCCGGGCGTTCTTGCCGCACGAGTTCTTCCGTTTCAACGTGAGTCTCGACGAGAGTCGCGAGCGTTTCGACGAAGGGATCGAAGCCGTTCGACGACTTCTCGAAGAGGACAGCGTCGCGTTTGAAGGGCGCTTCCATTCCTTTGCTGCGACAACGTCGCTGCCGCGGCCGACGCAGAAGCCGCGGCCGCCGTTTTGGATTGCCGCGATTGCGACGCCGGCATCCTTCGAGATGGCGGGGCGCCTCGGTCACGCCGTGATGGCGATCCCGATGGGCGGAGCAGACATGAAGCACTTGCTCGACACCTATCGCAATGCATGGCGCGCGGCGGGCCATCCGGGAAACGGGCGGATCATGCTTGCATTTCACATGTTCTGTGACGAGGACCCGAAGGAAGCCGCGCGGATCGCGCGCGAGCCCCTCAATCGATACCTGAAAGCGCTCGTCGAGGCGGCTGGTCATTGGGTGACGGGGACAAAGTCCAAAGACTACGTGGGCTACGACAAGATCATCGCGAAACTGCGCGAGGACACGTTCGAGTCGCAGGTCGCGCTGGGCGGCGCGCTCGTGGGGACGCCCCGGATGATCCTCGAGCAGCTCCGCTCGTATAGTGAGAAAATCGGCGGCTTCGATATTGCGTCGCTGCAGGTGAATTTCTTCGACATTCCGTTCGAACCCGCGCGGAAGTCGATGGAGCTTTTCGCCCGCGAGGTCATTCCGAACGTCGGCGCGCTTGCGGTCGCCACGTGAACGTTCTACGCTTCTCGAAAGCGAGGCCCCGATGATTGCCAACGAAACGCTTGAAGAACTCTGTCACGATGCGCGGTCGTGCGAAGCCGATCCGTTGTGGATGGCGTATGAGAGCGTCAGCCCGTCCGATCCAACGCCGAAAGCGACGCCGTGGGTCTGGTCCTATCGTGACCTCCGCCCGTTGCTCGATCGGGCGGGGCGCCTCATCGGGACGGATAAAGCGGAACGGCGCGTCCTCATGCTCACCAACCCGGGTATCGGGAAGATCCCGTACACGACGGATACGCTGTTTGCGGGCCTGCAGCACATCCTTCCGGGCGAGGTCGCGCGCGCTCATCGTCACGTAGCGTTCGCGCTGCGGTTCATCATCGAAGGCGAGCGGGGCTTCACCGCGGTCGGCGGGGAGAAGGTGACGATGTATCCCGGCGACGTCATCTTGACGCCCAATTGGGAGTATCACGATCACGGGAACGAATCGCAAGGACCGATCGTGTGGCTGGATGGACTCGATATTCCGATCTATCAGGCTTTCCCCGTGCACTTCACCCGGCGCTATTCGCAAGCGCGCTATCCATCGAAGCCCGCACCGGAGCATTCGCGGCTACAGTACCCCTGGAGCGAGATGCAGGCAAAGCTCGACGCCGCTCCAGGGCCGTTTGCAGCGATCGAATACCGGCATCGCCAAACCGGCGGGCCGATTTCGCTGACCTTGGGCGCGCAGGCCGAACGCGTCGATCGTGGAGCCCGTTCTCCGCGCCGGCGCCAAACGGCTAGCTGCGTGTATCACGTTCGCTCGGGACGAGGCCGGACGCAGGTCGGTGATGTCGTCCTCGAGTGGGCGGAGCACGATACCTTTGCCGTCCCCGCCTGGACGGCGTTCGAGCACGAGAACGCAGGCAACGAAACTGTTTATTTGTTCCGGTATGATGACGCGCCCGTGTTGAAAGCGATCGGCGCGTACCGCGAGGAAGGCGAATAACTGCAATGGCAAAGATCGTCGCAGGAATAGCTACGGTGCACAGCCCGCACGTCAGTACGCTTCCCGAGCAATGGGATCTGCACGCGCAACGCGACCGGAACAATCCCGATATCGACTTCGAAGGCTTAGCCAGGGCGGCACGGCCCGAGATCCATGCGGAACTGGCGTCAGAGGTCTATCGAAACAAGTACGATCGCTGCAACCGTGCGATCGACGAGCTCAGCAGCGCGTTGCTCGAAGCGAAACCGGATGTCGTCGTCATCATCGGTGACGATCAGCATGAGATGTTCCTCAACGATTGTATCCCGGCATTTGCCATTTTCCGCGGCGAAGAGATCCTGGACATCCCGGAGGATCTGGCCACGATGGACCCGTCGATTCGGGCTGCCGATTGGGCGCGACACGTCAGGGGCGGCGAGGCATATCCGTGCGACGCGGAGCTTGGCCGGCACCTGACCGCGCAGCTCTCCCAGGCCGATTTCGACGTCGCACAGCTGAGCCGGCAAGGCGAGGGCCGCGGGATCGGGCACGCGTTCAGCTTCATACGCATCAGGCTTATGAGGGAGCATCTCATTCCGATGGTCCCGATTTTTGTCAATTGCTTCTATCCGCCTAATCAGCCCACGCCCGGACGATGCTACGCGTTCGGTAAGGCGCTCGGACGAGCCATCGAATCGTGGGATTCGAACAAGCGCGTCGCAATCGCGGCCTCAGGGGGATTATCTCACTTCGTGATCGACGAAACGCTTGACTATCAGGTCATTCGCGGCTTAATCGAGAAACGAGCCGACATTCTCACGCAGCTACCGGTCGAAAAGCTCGTCTCGGGGACATCGGAAATCCGGAACTGGATCGTCGCGGCGGCGGCGCTCGAAGCGTTCGACATGGAACTGGTCGATTATACCGCAGCATATCGTTCGGCCGCTGGAACGGGCTGCGGAATGGGATTTGCGCGTTGGAATGCCGTTTCGGCGAGCGCGGAGAAAGGCCGGCTGCAAAGCTCCATCGCTTAGCTAGCGCTCGACAAACGGAGGTCCTTATGATCCGCATCGGTGTCGCCGCCGTCCTTGCTGCCGTTTTTCTCACGTCGCCGAGCTTCGCCGCCGACATCGTCACCGTCCATCGCCTCTCGGCTGCCCTCGCGGGAGAAGCCGTGATGGCGGCGGTCGCGACGTGCGCGCAGCAGGGCTATAGCGTCACCGCCGTCGTTGTCGATACCGACGGCGTGCAGCAGGCGACCCTGCGCGGCGATACGGCCGCGATCCACACGATGGAGGCGGCCTATGACAAGGCGTATACCTCGATGACGTCGCGCGTCGACACGCTCGCGCTGGTGGAACGTCAGAAAGCGGGGACTCTGCCGCCCGTGATGCTGCGCCCGCTCGATCACTTGCTCGTCGGACAGGGCGGACTCGTCATCAAGATCGGCAACGAGACCGTCAGCGCGATCGGAGTCAGCGGTGGACCGGGCGGCGACAAAGACGAGGCCTGCGCACGTGCGGGCCTCGAGCGGATTCGCAGCCGGCTGAACTAGCTACTGATCCAGACGCGCGAGACGGACGTCGAACGGCGCTCCGATGAGCGGTTGGATCGTTTCGCGGAAGCGCAGCGTCGTCGGCGTGCCGAGATGCGCGTCGTATGCCGCACGGTCGCGCCAAGTCTCGAGCATGATGAAGTGATTGGCCTGGGCAGCCTCTTGCAGAACCTCAAAGCGCACGGCGCCGGGTTCCCTGCGGCTGTCGACGGCATATTGCTGCAACGCCTTCTCGCCTGCGGCAGCGTTGCGCGGCGTGAAGTCGACGTGCGTTACGACGTACACGGGGCCGGCAGGCGCCGGACTTTGGGCGACGGTCCTAGCGGGGACGACAAAAAGGACCGAGGCGATCGACACTGCGATGAAAGCGACTCGCATCATACCGTGGACGATTTTGTCCATTTGAAGCATCGCCTTCATGACTCTGTACGGGGTGATCGTTTGCATATCGTTCTCCTCTTCGTATGTTCGGTTGACGGTGCTCTTGTCAGCCGCCGGCCATGGCTCCCACCACGAGAAGGGGTTCAGCCCCCGCCGCGACCGCTTCGGGCAGCGGAGCGTCCGGAAGTTCGTGTGACAGATCCTGCGCGCAGGCAAAGAACCTCACGAACGCTCGGCGCTTTTGCGTGACGTGGTCGCGCATCGTCCCACGCAGCACCGGGTACCGGGCCTCAAGGGCGTCGAGGACCGTGCGCTGCGTCGCCTGACCCTCAACGTCAATTTGCACCTCTCCGCTTACTCTCGCGAGCGTTCGCAGATGCGCGGGGAGGACGACGCGGATCATGACAGCGTCTGCACCTCGACGGACAGCACCGAGGGGAGATCTCGTACGATCGGTGCCCAACTGTCTCCGGCATCGGCCGAGGCGTACACTTGTCCGCCGGTCGTACCGAAGTACACGCCGCACGCATCCAGCGAATCGACCGCCATCGCGTCGCGCAAGACGTTGACGTAGCAGTTACTTTGGGGGAGACCCTTCGTGAGCGCCTCCCATTCGTTTCCGCCCTTCCGGCTGCGGTAGACGCGCAGCTTGCCGTCGAGCGGAAAATGTTCGGAGTCGCTTTTGATCGGTACGACGTAGATCGTGTCCGGCTCGTGCGCATGGACGTCGATCGGGAACCCGAAGTCGGTCGGCAAGTTCCCGCTGACCTCGCGCCACGATTCGCCGGCGTCATCACTGCGCATGACGTCCCAATGTTTCTGCATGAACAGCACGCCCGGACGTGAGGGGTGCATCGCGATGCGGTGGACGCAGTGGCCGACCTCGGCGGTCGGATCCGGAAGCTGTTCGGATTTCAGCCCCCGGTTGATCGGATGCCACGTTTTGCCGCCGTCATCGGTCCGGAATGCGCCCGCGGCGGAAATCGCAATGAAGATTCGCTCGGCATTACTGGGATCCAACAGGATCGTGTGCAGACACATCCCGCCGGCGCCCGGCTGCCAGCGGGGCCCCGATCCGTGGCCGCGCAGTCCGGAGAGCTCGTGCCACGTTTGCCCGCCGTCCGTCGTGCGAAACAACGCGGCGTCTTCAACACCGGCATAGACGGTGTCCGGATCAGTCAGCGATGGCTCCAGATGCCAGACGCGTGCGAACTCCCATGGGTGCGGCGTACCGTCGTACCACTGATGCGTCCCCGGAACGCCGTCGTACGCGAACGCGTTGCCGACGGGTTCCCATGTCTTGCCACCGTCGTTCGAGCGCTGGATCTGTTGCCCGAACCACCCGCTGGACTGCGATGCAAAGATCCGATTCGGATCGGCCGGAGAAGCCTTGAGATGGTAGATCTCCCAGCCCGCAAAGTGCGGACCGGCGACGTCCCATCGTTCGCGCTTCCCATCCGCCGTCAAAACGAAAGCGCCTTTGCGTGTACCGACGAGGACCCGTACCCCACTCATGTTCCGAACCTCCTTAATAGCGCACCGTCGGGGAAGAACATTGTACGCCGTGACGGAACCTCATTTCATGCTCGAGAACCAGAGTCACGCGCGCATCGTCGCCATGGGCGTTGCCCTTGTGCTCGCTGGGGCCGGTGGCCGGGCGAACGTCGCGAGCGCGCAGTCCGATCAAGTGATTCACGTCGGCGTGAGCGCATTCGAGGCGCACGGCGACGTGTACTATGCCCAAGACCTCGGTCTCTTCAAGCGAGCAGGCCTCAACATCGAGGTGCAGCAGTACCAAGGCGGATCGATCGTCGTCGCAGCGATCGTCAGCGGCGCCTTGCAGATCGGTGCCGGAAGTCCGCTGCCCCTCGCGAGCGCCCGGAGTAGGGGACTCCCCGTCGTCCTGATCGCCCCGGGCTACATCTATGACGCAGCTGCGCCGTCGCCGATCGACGCGCTTGTCGTTGCCGCAAATTCGCAGGCTCGAACCGGCAAGGACCTCAACGGCAAAACGATCGGAGTCACGGGGATTCGTTCGGTCGACCACATCGCGGCCTTTGCTTGGATCGACCAGCACGGCGGCGATTCCAGCACGGTGAAAGTCGTCGAAGTGCCGCAGAGCGCGATGCCCGACGCGGTCGCCGAAGGCCGGGTAGACGCAGCGATGATCGGCGATCCGGCACTCTCTGCCGGGATAGATTCCGGCAAAGTGCGTATCCTCGGCAAAGCGTACGACGCGATTTCGAAGCGCTTCTTTGCCGCTGGCTGGTTTTCAACCGAAAGCTGGGCTGCAAAAAATCCGGAGATCGTTCGCAAGTTCACGGCCGCGATCAACGCGGCATCGACTTGGGCGGTCAGAAATCCGGAGCAAGCCGCGCTCGTCCTCCAAAAATACATGAAGGTTACGTTCTCGCGAGCGCATGAGTATCACGCTCGGGCGCTCGACCCGGCACTGATTCAGCCGCTCCTCGATGCCGCCTTGAAATACAAATTCCTCGATTCCATGAACGCAAACGACCTTATTTGGAAAGGCCAGCCCTCCCAATAGAGGACCACCATGCGCCGCAGCACCGACCGGATCGTTACCACTCATACGGGCAGCCTGCCGCGCCCGCCGGAACTCGTCGCGATGTTGCGGGCCAAGGACTCGGGCCAGGCCTACGACGAGGCCGCGCTGGCAGCACGGGTTCGGGCGTCGGTGTTCGAGGTCGTCCGCAAGCAAGCCGCGACCGGCCTCGATGTCGTCGACGACGGCGAGCACAGCAAGTCGACGTTCACCGCGTATCTTCGAACGCGCTTGAGCGGGCTGTCCCAAACCGAGCAGACGTATAACGCCGGCACGGCTTCGACGCGCGACTACCTCGCATTCAAAGCTGCCTACGACGAGGCCGCCGTGATGCTCGCCGCCCGGCCGGTGACGCTGCGCAAGCCGCCGCGAGGGACGCGCAACACGGCGTGCACCGGACCTCTGGAGTACGTCGGGCAAGCCGAGCTCGCGACCGATCTCGCTAATCTGGGGGCAGCTCTCGCAGAGGTCAAGGTCGAGGAGGGCTTCGTCACGGCGCTCTCGCCCAACAATCTCGAGACCGTGTACCGCAACGACTATTACGCGACCGAGGATGAATATCTGCGGGCCCTAGCCGACGCAATGAACGTTGAGTATCGGGCGATCGTCGACGCCGGCTTCGTCGTGCAAGTCGACGACCCGCGGCTGGTGTCGCACTGGGACCGCAGCCCCGGGATCGATCTCGACGAGTGCCGCCGTTTCATGGCGCACCGCGTCGAGGTGCTCAACCACGCGCTGCGCGGTATCCCCGAGGATCGCGTCCGGTTCCACACGTGCTATAGCACGAACATCGCGCCGCGCGCGCACGATTTGGAGCTACGGCACTACGTCGACCTCATGTTGAACGTGCGCGCCGGTGCGTACTCTATCGAAGCCTCCAACCCCCGACACGAGCACGAATGGAGCGTCTGGGAGAACGTCAAGTTGCCCGACGGCAAGATCCTCATCCCCGGCGTCGTCTCGCACTGCGTCTCGCTCGTCGAGCATCCCGAGCTCGTCGCGCAGCGGATCGTACGCTACGCGAAAGTCCTCGGGCGGGAAAACGTCATCGCCGGGACGGATTGCGGCTTCGGCACCTCGTCGGTCGGCGATGAGGTCCATCCCGATGTGGCATGGGCGAAGTTGAGCGCGCTGGTCGAAGGCGCGCGGATCGCGAGCAAGGAGCTGTGGAAATGAAACGATTGGATGCAATCGCGCTGCTCGGCACATCACCCATCCTGTTCCAACCGCTGTGCGCGCAAGCGCAGTCGAGCGCCATCCGTCTCGGCGCGGCCATCAACGATTCCTATGCCGAACCGTACTTCGCCGCCGATAGCGGGTTTTTTACACGCGCCGGTTTGAACGTTGATATCACGACGTTTCCGAGCGCCCCCGCCATGATTGCGGCGGTGATCGGGAACGCCATCGACGTAGGCACGGCCGACGTCATTCAGTTAGGCAACGCATACAATCACGGGGTCGGCCTCGCGTTCTTCGCCGGCGCCGGGCTCTATACGAGTACTGCTCCCGCAACGTTTCTCTGCGTCGCAAAAGACAGCCCGGTCCGCACGGCCAAAGACCTCGAAGGAAAAACCGTCGCCGTGGTCGCCTTGACGTCGATCAGCACCATGACGGTCCGTGAATGGATCCGCGAGAACGGTGCCGATCCCGCTCTAGTGACGTTTTTCGAAATACCGTTCTCGTCGATGGTGCCCGCGCTCACTCGGGGTACGACGGCGGCGGCACTCATCGGCGAACCGTTCATTAGCGTCTCCAAGGGTGATGTGCGTCTTCTCGCCGACGCGCAGCACGTGATCGCAAAGTCCTTCTACATCTCGGCGTTGTTCGCGTCGCGCGATTGGTTGGCGCGCAACACGGATGCGGCGCGACGCCTCCGCGACTCGCTCTACCAGACGGCCCGCTGGGCCAACGCGCATCAAGCCGACACCGCGGCGATCCTCTCGAAGTACACGAAACTCGACGTTGACCGGATTCGCGCGATGACGCGGGCCCGTTTTGCGACCTCGCTCGATCCGCGCCTTATGCAGCCGGTCCTCGACTTTGCGTTCAAGAACGGCGCGCTCGACAAACCCGTCAACGCCGCCGCGTTGATCGCCCCTATTGCGCCATGATCTCCCGCGCGTCAAACGGCTTGGGGATGACATTGTACTTCGCGGCGATGTCGATCACGGGTTGAATATCACGGGCCTGCAGCGTGATACCGGTTACGATGCGTGGGACGCGCGCGGCCCGCTGTGGGTCGATCCCGGCCCAGGTTGCGAGCAAATCGACGGTCTCGGATTGATGAGCGTTCGTATAGGCCGACGCTTGCGCGACGATGCGCTGGAATTTCGCTACGACGTCCTTGTTCTTGGCGACGTAGTCCGTGCTCGCAAACCACGCCGACTCGAGAAAGCGGCTCGCCACCGCGCTGTAGGTCAGGCCGAGGACGCGCGCCTTCCCCGAATCGACCGCGTCGCTGATGAACGGCTTGACCTGCGCGATCGCCTGAACTCGTCCGGTCTCAAGCGCAGCGTCCAACGCCGGAAAGGGGATCTCGACGAACGAAATGCTGTGGGGATCGGCCTTGTTCGCCTCCATCCACGCTAAGGTCGCCATCGAATTCAAATCGTTGAGCGCCGGCGTGCCGACCGTCTTGCCGGCGAGGTCGCCGGCGGTGCGCAAGTTCGAACTCGCCGCGACGAGCAGCGCGGCGTCGGGCGCCTTCGGATCGTAGATTGCTGCCGGTGCAACCAGGACGAGCGGGATACCGCGCGCATGCCCCGCAACGATCGAGACGATATTCCCCTTTCCGATGTCGACCGATCCGCCCGCGACCGCCGCCGAGATCGCAGCGCCGCTGTTTGCGCGGTCCATGGTGACGTTGAGGCCCGCCTGCCGGAAAAGGCCGGCGCGCTGCGCATAGAGTACGGGCATCACGTCATCGACCGGCGACGCCGAGAGACGGATCGTTACAGGCGCGTTCGTCTGGCCCATAAGCGCTGCGGCGCACAGCAGTGCGGCGATACGCGCGAATTTGCTCATCGATCGCCTACCACGTTTTTGAGCGGGATGCCGCCCATCCCGCTGACCGCATAGAACTCCTGCGTCTTCGTGTTCCAGCTCGCCATCACGACCGACTGATCCGACAATCCGTGGCCGTCGCCGCGGGAGAAATCGTAGACGCCGTCGATCCCGGCGAAATTCCTTAGCCCCAAAATGTAGTTCTTCAGATCGGCGGCCGTCGCCGTTGGCCCGAGCTTGCGCAAACCGCTGAGCACGATGCTGGCCGCGTCCCAGAGGAACGGCGCCGAGCCCGGTTCGGGCTTGACGTTCGCACCTTTGAATGCGGCGAAGAATTCCGCAATCGGCGCGCGCAACGGCGAGTTTGCCGGCAGGTTCGGCACGAGATAGGGAACCCCGGGCATCACCAGTTCCTTCGGATAGAACGTCAGATACTGCGCGAGCTGGGCCGCGTGCATGTTCGCATTCGTCGTTTCGACGGGCAGCGTGACGCCGGCGTCGCTGAGCCCGCGGAGCACCGTCCCGAAGGCGGTCCCCGCGCTCCACACGATGACCGCCTGCGCGTTCGAACCCTTCACGTGCGTCGCTTGGGCGGTGATGTTGATATCGCTCGGATTGAAGTGTTCCCAGTCGACGATTTGAACGTTCTTGTTCTCCGGATATTTCAAAATGTTATTGGTCGAAACGTCGTCGACTTGGCCGGAGCCGTCGGTGCTCGAGATGATCGCGAGACGCGTCCACCCGCGCAGCTGCAGATAGCGAATCATCCCGTTGACGAACGGATCCAACGCTACTTGTGTGGCGAAAACGTAGCCGTCCTTCGGCGGATAGATCGACGGGACCAAACAATACATGACGGGACCGTCTTTGTAGTTCGGCATCATCGCGCTGCACAGCGATCCGCCGTTGGAGCCGAGGACGACCGCGGGATGTTTCGCAACCATTGCCTGGCTGAGCTGAACGGCAACCTGAGGCGACGATTGATCGTCGTGTACGTCGAAATGGATCGGCTGTCCGCGCAAGCCGCCGTGGCGGTTCGCGTAGTCTTCGAAGACCTTGAAGCCTTGCGCATCCGCTCCGCCGACGAACGCGTACGACCCGGTCAGCGATAAAATGACGTCGATGTTGTACGGCGACGCCGACGACGCCGGGCCGGCCGAGACGGCTAGCACGGCGCAAAACAAGATCAACGCGGTGATACGTTGCAATTTCATCGCTGGGCCTTCCCGGAATCATTCGTCAGTGCTGCAAAGACGCGTTCTGCGGTAATCGGAAATTCGTAGATGCGGATGCCGCCCGCGCGCGAGACGGCGTTCGCGATCGCGGGTGCAACGCCGGAGTTGCTGAGCTCGCCGGCCATCTTGGCGCCGTGCGGTCCATTGCCCGGCGGTGCTGCGACGTAGACCGTTCGCAAAGGCGGGACGTCCACGACGGTCGGAAGCTTGTAGTCTCCCAGACTTGCCGTGGAGATCCTTCCGTCTTCGTCGATCTCGATTTCTTCCGACAACGCGCCTCCCAAGCCATAGACGAAGCCGCCGGCGATCTGTCCGCGGTGTGCGGTCGGGTTGATGATCGGACCGACGTCGGCCACGAACACTGCGTCGCACAAGCGAAAAGCCCCGGTGGCCCGATCAAGCTCGACGTCGACGGCATATGCGCCAAACGTATAGTCGGGCAGCGTCCCGTCGCCGTGATGGTCACCGTCGAAGGTTCCGATAACCTCGAGCGGCCCGCTCGCGCCGCGCGCGATTTCGGCGCGCAATTTCTGCGCGGCGTCCTCGACCGCGCGGCCGACGATGTGCGTCACGCGGCTCGCTCCCGAGCCGGGGTCCATCGGAGCCTCCGCGGTCGTCCCGCGGCGCACGCTGATCCGTTCCGGATCGATCGAGAGCGCTGCAGCCGCGACTCGGCGCACCGCCGTGAACACCCCCGCACCTTGATCGGGGACCCCGAGGACGATCTCGACCCCGCCGTCGGCCGAAAGCCGCATGCGAACTGCGGTTTTGCCCCCGCCCGTATGCGTGCAGACGAGCGAGACGCCCCGCGCGCGGCCGGGCGGGAGCGCGGTGCGCGCGCTTTCGCGCGCGAGCTGCTCGAGGACCTCGCGACCCATGGGATGGTGCATCGCCTCGCCGGTCAAGGCCGTCTCGCCCTCGCGCATCACGTTGCAAATTCGAAACTCCAGCGGATCGCGATCCAATGCCGCCGCGATGATGTCGACGTGCTGCTCCCACGCGAAAAAGGTCTGAACTTCGGCCGGTCCGCGCATGTGCGCCGCCGGGACCGTGTTCGTATACACGCAGGTCACGTCAAGCCGGACGTTGGGGACGTGATAGGGGATCGCGCCGTAGCCGTAGCCGGGGACAAGCAGCGGGACGGGTTTGCCCGCCGCGTATGCCCCGCCGTCGTAGACGACTCGCGACGCATGAGCTACAAACTTGCCGTCTTCGTCAACCGCCGTTTTCAACGTCATCGAAGTGCGATGCCGCGTCGTCCCCGCAGTCAGCTCGTCGCCGTACGACTGCACGTGCCGCACCGGCCGGCCCGTCGCCTTGGCGAGAAAGTAGCACGCAAACTCGTCGATCGTGAGGCCTTTGCCGCCGAAGTCACCGCCGATCGCCGAGGTCTCAACGACGATGCGTTCCGGCGGTATCTCCGCGACGAACGAGAGCTGATCGCGCAGCGCAAACGGAGACTTGTTCGGCGATTGTACGTGCACGACGTCGTCGCCATCGATCCACACTAGCGCGGCGTGAGGTTCAACGTAACCGCAGTGCTGCCGCGGCGTGTGGAAGGTGTGCTCGAAGACGCGGTGCGCGCGCGCAAAGATCGGCGTGAGGTCGCTCTCGCCTTTCGTGTAGGCGACGGCACCCTGCACGTTCGGGTGCGGTCGCTGCGGGCGCGGCCGCCCGTTGAAGACGGGGAAATGGTATGCGTCCCACTCGGGATGCAACACGGGCGCACCGGCTTCGAGCGCCGCGTCGACATCGAGAATCGCGGGCAGTGGTTCGTAGACGACGCGAATCGCACGCGCCGCTTCTTCGGCCGCCTCGCGAGTCTCGGCCGCGACCGCGGCGACGCGCTCGCCGATGAACCGCACCACGTCGTATGCGAGGACGGGCCAGTCGTACAGCTGACGCCCGAAGCGACGCGGTCCGATATCGGCGCCGGTGAGAACCGCCTTCACACCCGTGACGGCCTCGGCCCCGCTTCTGTCGATTCGGACGATGCGCGCCGACGCGTGCGGGCTCATGACGAACGCCGCCCAAAGCGTCCCGGGCCGGGCGATGTCCGCGGTGTACTGCATCCGGCCGCTCACCTTATCGCGCCCTTCGATGCGATATTCAGGCTGCGAAAAAAGATCGACCGCCGTCGGGACGCCGGCGGTCATACCTGGAACTTGACGAGAGCCGTCCCGGTCAGCCACTCGCGCACCGGTTCATACGCGAGGATCTCCGCCGGGCGGTCGGCAACGAGGCCGGCAACGAGGAGCCAGTTCCGGATCTCTTGCGCTCCGTTGCCGGCTTCCTCATAAAGGCGGACGGAGTTCCACTCGTTCAGGAACGTCCGCGTCGCGCCTTTGCAGATGGTCTGTAGGAAAGCGCGATCGAAATCAATATTGATCGGCCCGACGTCATCGAGCGTCAAAGCCGGCTTCCCCATCGCCAAACGCGTCCCGGCGGGCCGGCGCATGAACTGCTGCTGTTCGACGGTGCCGACCCAGTGCGATAGCCCGCCGGTCCCGACGACGACGACCCTGCCCGGCGGTCCGCCCTCAATCGCGCTGCCCAGCTTGCTCCCGACCTCGTAACTGCGATGTAAGGTCGGAAGCGGCGGGACGTTGCAATTCTGCGCGATCGGGACGATCGGAATGAAGTCATCACCGAAAGCGAGCATGAGCGGCGTTATGAACGAGTGATCGATCTGCATCGATTCCGAAAATGCGAGATCGACGCTCTCCGCGATCGCGCCGTCGAGTATCGCCTGCGCAAAGCGCTGATGAACGGGGACCGTGAACTTGGGAAGCTCCGAGTCGCCGATTCCGGCGGCGGATTCGCTGACGCCGATCGTGAATTGCGGAACCTGCGAGAAAGGATAGATGCGTCCGTGATCGGTCGCGATCAGGACGAGCGCGTCGGGCGCAAGCTCGCGGATCTGCCGGCCCATCTCCGCAAAGGCGCCGTAGACGGAGTCGCGCTGCCCCTTCGGCGCACGGTCGCCTCGGCTGATGAACAAGCCGGCGTGCGAACAGGCGTAAGCTCCGACGATCTCCATGTCGCGCCTACGCCGTCAACTTCAAGAACGAGAGGACGAGCTCGTTGAATTCCTCGGCGTGCTCGACCTGCGCCCAGTGACCGCAATTTCCGAAGATGTGCATCTGCGCTTTGGGGATCATGCGCGTCATGAGCAACCCGACGTCGAGGGCGCCGGCGCGGTCGTCCATTCCCCAAACGACGAGCGTCGGTGCCTTGACGCGGCCGAACTCGGCGCTGAGATCCTGCTTCTGGCCCGCCGGCAGCGAATGTACCTTGACCGTGTCGGGATCGATGCTCGCCTCGTAGCGCTCTTTCACCAGCTCGTCGGTTACGAGGCTGGTGTCGTAGACCAGCGTCGTCAAGAGCTTGCGCATCTTCTCGATCGAAGGACCACCGTCTTTATAGTAGGCGCCGATCAGCTTGACGCCCTCGACGGGCATCGGTGCGAACAGGCTGTGGATCACCGGCGCGCTACCGATCATCACGACCCCTCCGACGCGCTCCGGATAGTCGATCGCGGTTTTGAGCGCGACTTGGCCGCCGTATGAGTTCCCGACGAAGTCGGCGCGTTCGACATCGACCGCGTCCATGAAATCGCGCATGATGCGCGCCAGATTGGTGAGCTTCGGCGCCTCGATCACGATCTTTTCCGATTTACCGAACATCGGTAAGTCGACCAACAGGACGCGATGCTCGCGCGAGAACGCATCGAGGTTGCAACGAAAGTTGCCCCAGCTGCTCGCGCCGGGACCGGCGCCGTGCAGGCAGATCATCGGCGGTCCGCTGCCAACTTCGTTGTAGTGGATCTTGACGTTTCCGGCTTGCACGAATTTGCTGGTCGACGCTTGCGAGATCGTGATCACGAGGATCGGGTCCTTTCTTTCGCTTCGAGGCCGACGTCGGTGCGAGATCGAGTGCAGGTGTCGATTGCGATGGCGATGAGCGAGCGCGTCAGCTGCTCCATCGCGCGAACGCTGACGACGCCCATCGAAAACCGGCCGGCGAACGGCGCGTCGGCACCGAGCTGCCCCATCCCGATCCGTGCCGTCGGGACGCCGTGGCCGCGCAGGATGTTCGCATCCGTCGCTCCGCTGGTCCCCGTGCGTGGGACGTGCGGACGCCCTTCGATCATCTCCCACGCTTTGACGCTCGAGGCGACGATCCAGTTGTCGGGCGGCGTCGACGTTCCGGGGATCGCCAGGATCATCGTCCTCTCGATCCTGATCCCGGGCTCGGCGGCTCGAATCGCGTCGAGAGCCTCATCGAGCTGGCGCTGCGCTTCGAGCGGGTCGGTGCGCGGGCTGACGCGCAAATCGACAAAGATCTTGCACGTTTCCGGGACGAACGCGGGCTTTTCGGGCCAGCCTCCCTCGATCGCGCTGATGCTTCCCCTCGGCGCGACCAGGCCCGAGGTATTGTGCGCCGTGTATTGGGGGAACCACGCCTGCAGCTTCGCGATGACGGTCGCCGCGTCGAGGATCGGATTTCTGCCTCCGGGACGCAATCCGATCCCGGCGTAGTTGAAATCACCGTGGACTGCGATTTCGAACCAGCACAGCCCGACCTCTTCGTGAGCGACGGCGCCGCCGGGTTTGGCGATTACCGCAAAATCCGGCTGGTAGCCGTGCTCGAGCATGAACGCGCAGCCGACGCCGTGGCCGACTCCGGGTTGCCTGATCGAGGGGTCTGGCGATTTGTTGACCGGCATTCCGCCGCCGCCTAGGCCGGCGATCAAGTCGCCGCGCAGAGGTATGCCCGCGCGAGCGATCGCTCGCGTCGCGGCGACGACGCAAGCCGCGTGCCCTTTCGGATTCTCCGCACCCAGGCCGATGACGTAGTCTCCGTCGGCGAGCGGTTTTGGAATCAGATCGGGCCTGCCGGAGAAGTCGATCCACGGCCCGTCTTCGACGGGATTGCCCGCGATGTGCATGTCGATCGGCGCATAGAGCATCAAGCTCGGGCCCGTTCCATCACCGGACCGGCGCGCGACGGCGTTTGCCTGCTTGCCTTCGATGCGCTGGCAGACCGCTTCGACACCGCCGTCACTCAATTCGCCGGCCACGTACTCGGCGAGCTCGAGCTCGCCGCCCGCCGGGCTCGGAATCGCGGTCATCGCCATGACGATCCGGCGCAAGTCGTCGCCGCTCACGAACGCGCACGCAGCCTCGAACCATGCCTGCTGTTCGCCGGAGAAACGTCCGGACGAGATCGCGGTGCTCAATCGACTCTTCCGTTCCCGGCCGCCGCGTGTTCCTCACACAGGCGCCGCCAGGCGATGAGCGAGTGATCCGGTCCGAAGAGCTGCTCCGGCGGCGTCCGCATGAGCCCGACCATGCTCGCATCCTGATCGTTGAACTGGACGTGAAACACCCAGCGCAAAAGAAGCCAATACCGCAAGCGGAAGACCAGCGCCCCGATGCCTGACGTGTGCTTGACCACGAACTGCAGGTAGCGATGCCGGCCCTCTTCCGTCGGAACATACCACTCAAAATGAATCCACCCGCCGTAGTGGACGCGAAGTACGCCGGGTAGCGCGATCGAGACGCGCGCTAGCGATCGACGCACTTTCCAGAAGCGCCGCTTCGGCCATTTGCCCAGACCGGGATAGTCGGCGAAGGACGTCGCCTGCGTCGTTTTGCGCGTCATCCAATGCCAATCGTCCGGTCCGATCTCGGTGCGCACGTACGCCGGAGGATGGCTGAAAAACACCATCAACGAGTCTCGATGCAAATACTTGCCGTGACTTTCGTCAAAGCCGTTCTCAGCGCCGTAGCGCCAATCGCCCGGACGCGTCGTGATGCGCCCTTCGACGACGGCGTTGCGCGCCAGCATCTCTTCGGGAATATTCGTCTCGACCGGTGGCGGTTCGCCCGAACCATGAAACATCCAAACGATTCCCGCGCGCTCCTCGACGGGGTACGTCCGGATGCTCGCCTTTCCGCACATCGGCGAGTCGGGTCCGTCGGTCAACGCCGCAACGAGCATTCCCGATTTCAAGTCGAAGGTCCACCCGTGATAGCGGCAGGTGAACGTCCCCGGAAATTCTTGGCGTCCGAGCGAGAGCGGGACGCCGCGGTGCGGACAGCGATCGCCTAAGGCCAGCGCTTTTCCGCGCTCGCGGAAAAACATGATCGGCTTGCCGAAAAGCTGCACCGCGACGGGCTTGCGCTCGCGCAGCCGGCTACCGAACATCACGGGATACCAGTAGCCCTCAAAACCTAGAACCGCGCTGTCGTAGCGCGGAAACCGCGTTTCCCCGCTGCGAATGCCGGTGATCTGCGAGCTCGAGTCCATCTAGCAGCCTTCCCCCGATGAAGAGGACCTATTGGACGGCGTGAATTATTTCCCTTATTAAGGAGAGACTCGATGACGCTGAAACTGCGACGCGTAGTGACCGGACATGACGCCGCCGGGCGTGCTATCGTCAAAATCGACGAACCGATAAAGAACGCGGCCTCGACGCGACCGGGCGCTACGGCAGCCGTCATCTGGACGACCGAATCTTTCCCGGTCGACAACACCGGCGACGCGGACGGCTCGCAACGGAAGGTCGGGACGACGCACAAGAACGGGACCGTCTTTCGGGTCGTCGAGTTTGGCCCGGGCGTCGCGCCGCGGAATCACCGGACGGATTCGATCGATTACGCCGTCGTACTCAAGGGCGAGATCGACATGATCCTAGACGAGACGGAAGTCCACCTCAAGGCCGGCGACGTGCTCGTGCAGCGCGGCACCATTCATAACTGGGACAATCGCGGGACCGAGCCGTGCGCAATCGCGTTCGTTCTCGTCGACGCCAAGCCCGTCGAGGTCGGCGGAAAGGTCCTCAACGCCGAAGGCTAGACCGCGTTTGGCGCGACGATATCGGCGACGGAAAAACGGCGCGGGATCAGGTTGTACTTCGCACAAACGTCGATGATCGGTTGGATCGTCGACGGATCGAGACGGACGGCGAACGGATCACGTCGCATCGTCTCGATCACGTCCAGCGGGACGCGCGTATACTTGGTGAGGATCGCGGCCGAGGCTTTCTGATTCTTGTTCGCCCATTGGGCGGTGGCTCGCATTGCCGCCACGAACTTTTGCACCGTCGTGGGATTGGCATCGACCCACGACCTGTTGGCCACCCACGCGCTTAACATGAGGCGCTTACCGACGCTGCTGTACGGCGCCGCGATAAAGCGGACTTCGTTCGCGGCCTTTGCCTTGGTGAGAAAGGGCTCCGGAAGGCCGGCCGCGTCGACCCGCTTCGATTGCAGCGCGGGGACGATCTCCGGCGAGGGGAGCTCGATGAACGAGACCGTCTTCGAGTCGCCGCCGTTTTGATCGAGCCAATTCTGCGTGGCAATTTGAAGAAAGCCACCCAACGTGAGGACCGCGATCCTCTTTCCGTTGAGGTCCCTCGGCGCGCGATACGTCGAATCGGGCGTGACCGCGAGCTCGGTCGTCGGCTCGCTGCTCGAATAAATCGCCCCCGGAGCGACTAAATAGAGTGGAAGGCCCTTCGCGTAGGCCTGCGCCATCGTCACGCAGTTGGTCGGGACGACATCGAGCGCTCCACCCATTGCAGCAGCGACGATCGCACCGGCGCTCGACATGGCTGAGACGCGCGCGTCGAGTCCCGCGCGTTTGAAAAAGCCGGCTTCATCGGCATAGTACGCTTCTGCAGACGATTCGATGTTGATCGCGCCGACTCGAATGGGTGCCGGCATCGGAGTCTGGGCGCGTGCCGGCGCGGCCGCAAGCGTTACCGCGCCCGCGGTAACCAGCAGCGCTTCGGAGCGTTTCACGAGCCGTCGCTATACGAGCGCTTCGGGCTTCTTGGCGTTCGCCTCGGCTTTGGGCTCTTCATAACCGCCCTCTGAAAGATCGAACCAGTTCCCCTCAGGATCGACGGCGCGGAATTCGGCGAACGCGCGATCGGGCGGACGGCGCTTGGGTTCTTCGAGTCCCTTAGCCGCGATGCGCTTGCGCAGCTTTTCAACGTCTGTCACCGCAAATCCGAAATGGTTGAGTCCCGTCATCGCAGATCCTTCGAGCTTATGCGGGAGAATGGCGAGGGTGAGATATCCGTCGCTCAAATAGTGCGACTTGCCGGGACCCTTCGTATAGACTACCTCCATCTCGAAGATGTCCTGATAGAATTTCGCGAGCTCGTCCGGATTGCGCGCGAAAATTGCGATGTGCCGAATCTTCGGTTTTGCCATTGAGTGTCTCCCTATCCCCGATCCGGGCCCATGCCCCCGCGATCGGCGTGCGCGACGACGCCACCCGCGACCGACGCATCGTATTCGGGCGAGACGCGTACGTCGACGACGCACACCTTGCCCGCCTTGACTTCCTTGATCGCCTGCGCGATCGCCGAGACCATCTCGTCGCGTCGCGCGATCGGTCCGATTCCGATCGCACCTTGCCCGCGCGCAAGGAGCGCCATGTCCGGAGCGGGCCCGTCGATTCGCTGTCCGATCCATTTGCGTTCGACCGGACGGTTGCGCACGACCGCCATCCGTTCCTGATGGACCTCATCGTTGAAGAACGAGCGGTTGTTCGCGACGATGACCAGCAGCGGGATCTCATTGGCGACCGCGGTCCAGAGCGCCGTCAGGCCCATCAAGTAGTCACCATCGCCCAGCACCGCGACCGGGAGACGATCCGTCTCGCGCAGCGCAAGTGCCGCGCCGACCGCCATCCCCGGGCCAGCGCCGACGCCGCCGCCGCCGTCACCGCCGAGGAAATCGAGTGGATGACGGAAGGTGAAGTCCGCTCCGTTCACACCGAGCGGCAAGCGAATGTAGCAGACTTCCTCGCCGGCGAACGCTTCGCCCAAGCCTTGCGAGAACGCCCGGATCCCGATCTCGTGCTCCGCGGATCCATTCGCTGCGGGACGCGCCGGCGCTCCGTTCTTATGAGGGGTCGCGGCTTTCGGCTTGCCCAGCGCCTCGAGAAGCGAATGCACTAAGACGTCGGGCGCCACGACGAGATCGATGTCGACCGGCGACAAGGTCTGATACTCCTTGCCCCAGCCCCTATGAAGGTAGCGGTCCAGCGACGCGCTGATGATCGTCGCGTCGACGCGCTCCTTGCCCCAAGCCGCCGAGAGCATTCCGCCCAGATCGACGTTGTCGAGGCTGAGGATGACGTCGGACTCGCGCAGCACTTTGGTCGCCTCGGCCGATAAGCGCGCCCCCGGCGGACCGACGAAGAGCGGATGGTCGCTCGGGAAGGTCGAGCCGATCTTGAAGTCGGTGATCACGCGCGCGTTCAACGCCTCCGCAAGCGCGATGCGCGCGTTCCAATCTTCGATCCTACGCGACATGCGTCCGAGCAGAATCATCGGGTGCTTCGCCCGTCTGAACGATCCGAGGATGCTCGTAACGTCGGCCGCGGCGGGAATCGCGGCGAACGGTACGCGGAAGCGGGCTTTATCCGGAATCGGGATGGGCTTCTCGAGCTTCTCTTCTTGAATGGTGACGTCGAGGTTGACGTAAACCGGACCATGCGGCGGCGTACTCGCGATTTGGGTCGCGCGCAGCAGCGACTCCAGGGCCGCTGCGGGTGAGCCGGGTTGATCGTCCCACTTCGTATAGTCCCGGACCAGTGCGCCTTGATCGGCCGTCGTGTGAATCCAATCAATCCACGGACGGCGCTTGGTCGCATCGACCGGACCGGTAGCTCCGAGGACGACGACGGGGACGCGGTCGCACCAGGCATCGAAGAATGCCATCGTCGCGTGCATCAAGCCGACGTTGCTGTGGACGATGGCGAGCATCGGCTTCTCGGTCACCTTCGCGTAGCCGTGCGCGATCGCGACCGCGTGCTCTTCATGCAGGCACAGGAGCATCTGCGGATTCTCATTGCCCAAATAGTTGACGATGCTGTCGTGAAGTCCACGATAACTCGCGCCCGGGACGAGTGCCGCATACTTGAAATCGAGCTCCCGCAGCATCGCAGCAATCGCGTCGCTGCCCCAACCCATCTCCGTCATCGGCATCCTCCAAAAGGCGCAAGAAGCTCAGCCCAGCGCGTTCTCTGCGGGACCCACGGAATCCCGGATTGAAGCACGGCGCCGATGGACGTCCGAGCCGTTTTCCGTCTGATCGTCTTTTTCGTCAGCGCCGCTTGCCTCGGCCCGGTGTCTGCGCAGACGAGCGCCCATGCTTTGCACATGCGATTCGTCAGTCACGTCGACATGGATAGCGGCGGCGAGGGCATGGCGATGAAGATCGCGCCGGGTGGCCGGCGCATCCTCTACGTCGCCCACGAGGCACCGCCGAAGTGTTACATGGTCGTCGACGTCACCGAGCCCGCCGAACCGAAGGTGATCGAAGATACCGATGCGCCGCTTCCGAATATCAATTGTAACTCGCTCGACGTCAGCGGCGATATCATGGTCGTTGCGGCCGAGAGTCCGAAGGAAGGCGAGCCGGGCGGCGGGATTCGCGTCTACAGTTTGGCCGATCCGCTCCATCCCAAAATGGTCAGCTACTTCGACTTGACCGGGCCCTACTCGCGCGGTACGCACCACGTCTGGCTCGAGAGCCCGACGCACGCCCACATCGCCTCAGGCGCATCCGACTTTCGCGCCAAGCGCGCAAACAAGGATGACCGCTTTTATATGAGCGTCGATCTAAGCGATCCGGCGCATCCCAAAGAGTCGGGACGGTGGTGGTTTCCGGGTCAACGCGAGAACGATCCCGAACCTGCGCCCGGAGCAATCCCGCAGGGCGACAACTCGCCGCAGAACGTGCAGCCGCACAATATCGACGTCTTTCCGGATCACCCCGGTCGCGCGTACATCGGCTATGTCGACGGCGGGATCGTGATTCTCGACATTCGCGACATCCGGCATCCCAAGGCGATCAGCATGGTAACCTATCTCTCCCCGGGTTACACCCACACGACGTTCCCGATCTTCTCACGCAAGCTTCTTGTCGTCAGCGAAGAAGCGACGGGCGATCGCTGCTCCGACGGGCCGCATCGCACCACGATCTGGGACATCGCCGACGAGGCGAAGCCGCGCTTTCTTGCCGCCGCGCCGTTCGCAACCGACAGCGCAGCGCTCTGCAAGAACGGTGGGCGTTACGGGGCCCACAATATCTATGAAGACAAGCCGTACGGCCCGACGTATAAATCGGACCGCTACATCATCGTGAGTTATTTTTCCGGAGGCGTGCGCGTCTTCGACATCGCCGATCCGCGCCGGCCGGTCGAGGCCGCGTACTACGTGCCGGCCCCGTCAGCGAGTTTCACCAAGGGCCAGATTCAGATCAACGACGTCTTCGCCGACGATCGCGGCTACGTCTACGCCTGCGATCGCTTCAACGGCGGACTCTACATCCTGCAAAGCGA
>Ga0209415_10000632_pt1 | contig 65755 bp, 58 predicted proteins | sample PeaSoiSIISIP2007_FD_187696 | JGI IMG/M metagenome (GOLD analysis project Ga0209415, IMG submission 187696) | Peat soil microbial communities from Weissenstadt, Germany - SII-SIP-2007 (SPAdes) (version 2) | ecosystem: Environmental > Terrestrial > Soil > Wetlands > Peat | place: Germany...
GCGAGGACGGCCGAGCTCGCGACCAGGAAGGCCGACCGGGCGGGTGTCGTGTACAGGAGCCCGATCGTCTGGGTCGCGAACCCGACGGCGAGCAATCCGCCGAGCACAAGGCCCGCCCGGAACTCGGAGGCCGTCACACCGCGGGCCCAATCCGCAAAGGGCACGAGCAGCGCTGCTCCGATCCCAAAGCGGATAGCGGTAAACGCGAGCGGAGTACTCGCCGTCAACGCTTGCTTCACCACCACGAAGCTCAAACCCCACGCGAGCGTGGCGAGGAGCAGCAGGCCCGTGGACCGGGCACCGGCGTCGGACGAGGTCGTGTTCACGGGGTGACCAAGTCGCGTAAGTACCGTCCGGTGAGCGAGCCCGGGTCCCGCGCGACGGCCTCCGGGGTCCCCTGCGCCACGATCCGGCCGCCCTCGTCGCCGGCCCCGGGTCCCAGTTCGATCACCCAGTCCGCACGACGGATCACGTCGAGGTGATGCTCGATCACGAGTACGGTGTGGCCCGCATCGACGAGGCGATCCAGCACGCGGCAGAGCGTTCGAACGTCGTCGAGATGGAGCCCCGTGGTGGGTTCGTCGAGGATGTACAGCTTGCGCCCCCGCGCCCGCCGGCCGCTCGCCACAGCCAGCTCGCGCGCGATCTTCAGTCGCTGCGCCTCGCCGCCCGAGAGAGAGGTTGCCGGCTGGCCGAGCCGCAGGTAGCCGAGCCCCACCTGCTGCAGTTGCCACAACGCCCGGCCCAGTTGCCCCTGCCTCCGAAACCGCGCGTGGGCCTGGTCCACCGTCCAACCCAACACGTCGTGGATCGACGCTCCGTTCAACTTGACCTCGAGCACCTCGCGCTTGAAACGCGTCCCTTGGCACACCTCGCACGGCACGAACACGTCGGCGAGGAACACCATGTCGATCAAGACGTAGCCCGCCCCTTCGCATTCCTCGCAGCGGCCGCCCTTGATGTTGAAGGAGAACCGGCTGGGCGTATACCGCCGCGAGCGCGCGAGGGGGGTCGCCGCGAACATCGCGCGCAACTCGCCAAATCCCTTGATGTAAGTCACGGGATTCGAGCGCGGCGTGCGGCCAATGGGCTGTTGGTCGATCAAGGCGACGTCTGCGAGCGCCTCCCACCCTTCCAGGGCCTGGACCTCGCCGACCGGCTCGCCCAGGTGTTGTTTAGCCGTGTGTTCGCCGTGGAGACGGGCTTCGAGCTGGCGATAGATCACGTCATGGACGAGCGTGGACTTTCCCGACCCCGACACACCGGCCACGGCCGTCAATGTGCCGAGCGGGATCCTCGCATCGACGCCCTGCAGGTTGTGGAGCCGCGCGCCGCGCACCGAGAGCCAGCGCACGGCGGGTCGGCGCGCGGAGGGAACGCCGATCCGCTTCTCACCCGAGAGGTACTGCCCGGTGAGCGTGCCCGCCGTGCGCACCCCGGCAGCCGGGCCCTGGTAGACCACGGTGCCACCTGCCTCGCCGCTCCCCGGTCCGAGCTCGACCATGTAGTCCGCGGCTTGCATCGCGGCGAGATCGTGTTCGACGACGACGACGGTGTTCCCGAGGTCTGCCAGCCGTCGCAAGAGCGCGAGCAGCCGGTCGGTGTCGGCGGGGTGGAGCCCGATCGTTGGCTCGTCCAGGACGTAGAGCGTATCGACTAGGTGCGAGCCGAGCGCGTTCGCTAGGGAGATCCGCTGGGCTTCGCCGCCCGACAAGGTCCGCGTCTGGCGGTCGAGGGTGAGGTAACCGAGCCCCACGTCGGTCAGGAACGCGACCCGGGCGGCGAGTTCGCGAAGGATGTGCGTAGCGACCGCCTGCTGGAACGGCGCGAGCGCGAGCGTCGCGATCCAGGCCTTCAGCGCGGCCGCCGTGAGCCCCGCGACCTCCGCGATGGTGCGATCACCGACCCGGACCGCCAGGGCCTCGGGCTTGAGCCGCGCTCCGCCGCACGCGGGGCAGGTTCTCGCCAGCTGATACTGCCGCAGGAAGACGCGCACGTACTGCTTGTAGCGCTTCGATTCGAGGCGCTCGAGGAATGGGAAGATGCCGAGGTAGCGGCTCCGGCGACCGGCGGCGACGCCTGGGCTGCCGGCGTGGAGCAGAAACTCACGCTCGGTCGGCGGTAACTCGCGCCACGGCGCGTCGAACGCGATGCCCCGCGTGCGGGCCGTATCGCGCAGGAGCCGTCGCCGACCCTCGTAGCGCGGCTTGGTCCAGGGATCGAGGGCGCCTTCGGCGAGCGAGCGCCCGGCATCGGGGACAATGAGCGACTCGTCGTACCGGAGAATGGCGCCGAATCCGTTGCAGGCGGGGCAGGCGCCTCGCGGATTATTGAACGAAAAGAGCGCGGGCGTCAGCGTTGGAGCCGCGAGGCCGCACGACGAGCACGTCGGGTGTTCGGAGAACCGCCGCCGGTGCCCGCCGTCCACCACCACGGCGACACCCTCACCCTCGGCGAACGCCGTAGCGATCGCATCGGTCGCCCGGCCCCGGGCGGCCTCGGAGAGGACGAGGCGGTCGACGACGACGACGACGTCGCGACCATCCCGCATGATCGTCTCGGCCTCGGCGTCATCGAGCCGCAGCACCCGGCCGTCGATTTGCGCCCGCACGAACCCCACCGCCCGCAGCTGTGCGGTAATGGCCACGTCGGGGCGAGGGGTGCTCGGGGGCAGGGGAAACCCGATCAGGACCCCGTCCCCGTTCGGTGCCGGCTCCTGCAACAGGTCGTCGACGACCTCCTGCACGGTGTCGACCTTCACCACGTGGCCGCAGCGGGCGCAGTACTGCGTGCCCGCGCGGGCCCAGAGCAGGCGAAGGAAGTCGTAGGTCTCGGTGGCGGTCCCGACCGTCGAGCGGCTCGTCGTCGTTGGGTTCTTCTGCTCAATGGCGACGGCGGGCGAAATCCCCTCGAGCCCGTCCACGAGGGGCTTGGGCATCCGCTCGAGGAACTGTTTGGCATACGTCGAGAGCGACTCGATGTAGCGCCGCTGCCCTTCGGCGTAGAGGGTGTCGAAGGCAAGAGAGCTCTTGCCGGCGCCCGATGGTCCGGTCACGACCGTGACCGCCCGGCGCGGGAGGGTGACCGTGATTCCCTTCAGATTGTGCTGTCGCGCGTTGCGGATGACGATTCGGTCGGGAGCCGCTGGCATAACCAGCAAAGATAACTAGTGGCTAGCCTGGGCCCACGCGGTGTCCGGAGGAACTTGGAGGGCTGCGGTCGGACCTCTTGGCGACGGGTGCGCCCGGCAAGCGCACGAGCCGTCGCGAGGGGTCGCCAGCGGTTCCCACCAGTTGTAGTTTCGGCTCCACATGCCTCTCAGGCTCACCCCGCGCGTCCTGCGTCGCGGCCTCGAGTTGTTTGCCGTCACGTCACTCGCGGGCGTCGCGTTGGGCCTCGTGATCTACGGTCACGACCTCAAGGCGATCGCCCACGCACTGCTCACTCTGCAGGGAGAGTGGCTCCTCGTAGGCCTCGGCCTTGCGTCCATGGACTGGCTTGGCGGCGGCACGCGGCTTTGGGTCGTGACCCGGCACCTGCATCCGGGCGTGCGCTGGCGGGACATGATTGTGGCAGGTGGAATGAGCGCTTGGGGTGCCTACCTCACGCCGTTCCAGACGGGCGCCGGGCCCATGATGATCTGGACGATGCGGCGGGGCGGTGTGCGTCTGCCCGAGGCGATGACCTCGACGTTCATGACGTTCGTGGCGACCGTCGCCTTCTTCGCCATCGCCGGTCCGCTCGCGATCTACTTCGGCGCCGGCAAGTCGCTCGCCCAGCACAACATCGTGCTGGGCATTTCCTACTACGGTCTTTTCCGCGCGAGCCTCACGCTCTTCGGCATTCTCGGCGTCCTGATGCTTGTGGCGCTCCTGTTCCCCCTATGGCTGCGCGGGCTGCTCCACGGCGTCGCCACCCGACTCGAGCGGCGCAGTCATCGGGTCGCGGCGCGCGTCGAGCGGTTGCGGGAAGGCATCGACCGAGCCCACGAATGCATCGTCGCCTTCCGAAGCCCCCGTGGCTGGTTCGCGCTCGGATGGGCGGTCATTCTTTCGGCCCCCTCGCACGCCAACAAACTCCTGGCCGGCTATGCGGCGCTGCGGGCCCTGGGAATCGAAGCCAACTTCTTCGATATCCTCTTGCTCCAGACGTTCATCACCTTCCTTCTCTACTTTGCCCCAACCCCGGGGGCGTCGGGGCTCGCCGAGCTGTTGTCAGGGGCCGTGATGTCGATCTACGTGCCCCGGCCCCTCGTGCCGAGCTATACCCTCCTGTGGCGCTTCATTAACAGCTACGCCACGGTCGCCGTGGGGTCGCTCATCTTCGGGCGCTGGATCCGCCGGGGCCTCGTCGGTCTCGAACAAACGGAGTCGCTCGATGCGGCCTAACCCGTGTTTCCTTGCGCGGTTACGGAGCCGGCCCTAACTTCGGGGTCGCTCTCCCCCTCCGGGGTTTCATGCGATGGCGCTCCTTGAGCTAGGCGGCAGGCGGTTCCCGGTCCCTTTGGGCGACGTGGTGGTAGGCAGCGATGCCGCGGCGGGTGTCGTCGTAGCGGGGAACGGCGTCCTGCCGGCCCATGCCTTGCTGCGCGCCCAGCCCGACGGGCAGGTCGCCATCCGCAAAGGCACCCCTACCGCCGAGATCCTCGTGAACGGTGTGCGGCTCGGCGCCGAACCGACGCCCCTACTTCACGGCGACAAGATCCAGATCGGTACCCAAGAACTGACGTTCGTCGACGAGCGCCGCAGCGGCAGCACTCAGTACATCACGGCTATGCCGCCGCCAGGGGCCCGACCCGACTCGAAGCCGGCCCGCTCGACCGGCGGCCCTGGCGCGACGGCCAACACGGGCGGTCGCGTCGTCAGCCTCACCGATGGGCGGGAGTACGTCATCACCGGCGCCTCCTTGGTGTTCGGGCGCGAGGCCGGGTGCGACGTCGTCGTGGCGGGCAAAGACGTGTCCCGGCGCCACGCCGAGATCATCCAGAGTGCCAAGGGCTATCTCCTCGTCGACGCGAGCACGAACGGCACGTTCGTCAACGACGAGCGAGTGACGGGCCAGCGTATCCTCGCCCGCGCCGACGTGGTCCGCATCGGTGACGAGAACTTCCGATTCTACGCCGATGTGGCCGCAGCGCCGGCCGAAAGTGGCCGTCCGAGCACTCCGCCCCCACCCCCATCCCCACCCCCCCCACCGCAGCCGCCTGCTGCACCTGTCGCTCCGCGCGCGAGCGAGAGGCTTCGCCCGACAACGATGGAGCCCGCGGTCCGCCCACCCGCCCCCGCTCCTGCGACTCCCCCGGCCCCCCCGGCGCCCAGCGTGCCGGCGCGCGCGCCCTCAGGTCAGGCAGCCGCCCCGGGTCGCGCGTCCCAGGCACAGCCGTTCGCCACGCTCTTCGTGACCGGGGGGAGCCTCAAGGGTCAGCGGTACTCGGTGCGGACGCCCCTCGTGAACATCGGTCGCGCCGACTACAACGACCTGGTCCTCGCCGACCCGTCCGTCTCCACCGTCCATGCGAAGCTGCAGCGCCGCGAAGGCGTGTTCGTGCTCGTGGACCTGGACTCGACGAATGGATCCTTCGTGGACGGCGAGCGGGTGCAGGGGGAGGCACCGATCTCCGCGGGTGCGAGCCTGCGTGTCGGGGATGTCCCGCTCCTCTTCGAGCCCACGGACGACGCGGTCGGGGTCGAAAAAGGCGGAGGCACGGTCGTGCTCTCGAGCTTCGCGCCCCTGCCGGCCGCCGCACCGCTGCCCCCAAAGCCCGCGGCGAGCGCGCTGCCCCCCGTGTCACCCCCGGCTCACCCACCCGAGCCGCCCAAGCCCGCACCCAAGCGCGCCCCTCCCGAGGCACCAAAGAAGAAGAAAGGAAAGGGGTGCGGCGCCGCGGTACTCGTCGTTCTCGCGAGCGGGGCCGCCGTAGCGGTCGTCCTGCGTTGGCTCCTCGTCTAGCGGCCGGGCGTGCACATCACCTGCGCGGGTCGCACGGACGTCGGCATCATTCGGTCGGGTAACGAAGACAACTACGTCATGGTGCCCGACCGGGGCCTGTTCGTCGTGGCCGACGGCATGGGTGGCCACGCGGCGGGCGAGGTGGCGAGCGAAATGGCGGTGAAGTTCATCGCGCGCGAACTCGGGTCGCTCGCCAATCTGAGTGAGGACGAGGTCGCCGAGCGTATGCGGACCGCGATCCGGGCCGCGAACGGCGCCATCTTCCAGCGCACGCTCACCGAGCTCGACAAGCGGGGCATGGGCACGACCGTCACCGCGCTCGTGCTCCACGGGGTGCGGTTCCTGATCGGCCAAGTGGGGGATAGTCGCGCGTACTTGCTGCGCGACGGCCGACTCATCCAGCTGACGAAAGATCACTCCTACGTCCAGGAGCAGGTGGACGCCGGGTACCTGACCCCGGAACAGGCCCGCTCTCACCCCTACAGCAACGTCATCACCCGCTGCGTGGGGGCGAACAGCGAGGTGATCCCCGACATCTATGTCGGTGCCGTGAAGGCTCAGGACCTCTTTCTGCTAGCGTCCGACGGCCTCACCGGGATGGTCGACGACCCGACGCTCGCGGCGCTGCTCACCGCCGACGCCCCCCCCGACGCCAAAGTCGACGCGTTGATCGCCGATGCGAACGGCCACGGCGGGCTCGACAACATCACCGCGATTCTCGTCCAAATCGACTCCGTCGATGCGCCGAGCGAAGGCGCCACGCTGGTCACGCAACCGATCCTCCGCCACGGCTAGCGCCACGGGCTGAGGAGCGCCTCGTCCGCGTCGAGGCGGCCGCGGACCCGCTCGGCCGGCTGGACGATGAGGTCGACGAGGGCGCGCTCCGATACCTGGGCCGGCCGGACCACGAATACCCGCAAGTGCCGCGCGGAGCGGTACAACTCCGCCGCGACCCGAGGCAGTCCGAGATACGTCGCCGCCTCCGCCCCAGCGAGCCGCAGCACCGACCCGTCCCGTCGCACGAGCGGTACATCGAGGGCGAGCATATCGGGCTTCGTCGGGAAGTCGAGGAACAGGTCGTCTTCCCCCATGCCGAGCTCGCGGGCGAGCTGCCGCTCGACCCGGGCCGTGAGGTCCGGATCGCTGCCCGGCCACAATGCGGTGTCAGCCGGCAGCTCGGTGGCGGGGACGTCGAGCGCGCGTTTGACGAGCCGCCGCTCCCGTAGCGCGCGCGCCAGGCCCGTCGTGTCCGCCTGCTCGATCTCGTGGATCAGCGCGTCGTCCGTCGTCAGCGACACCGCTTCCTGTCCCAGCCGACCGCTCGTGAGCGCGCCCCGTACCAGGCGCTTGAACATTACGGTGGCGCTCCGCACGGCATGGTGCCAGTAGACGTTGCGGTACATCTGGTACTTGGCAAACAACAGCGATTCGAGCGCCGACAGCCCCTTCTCGTGGAGCGCGAGCGTGGGGCACCCGCCCTCGGCGGTCAGTGTGAGGGACGCAAGCAGCCGGTCGACGTCGATGACGCCGTAGGGCACACCGCACATCCAGGCGTCACGGGACAGGTAGTCGAGCTTGTCGACATCGACCGAGCCCGACACGAGTCCCGCCAACGGCGCGCCGGGCTCGCCGGCGATGAGCCGGACGATCGTCGCGGGTGGCACCTCGAGTTGTTCGAGACGATGGGCGAGCTCCCCCGAGACGAGGTGGTGCGTGGCGAGCGCCTCGTGGTGCGGCAGCCCCGCTTCTTCCAGCGCGTGGGAGAACGGGTAGTGGCCGACATCGTGCAGCAGCGCGGCGAGCTTGAGGCACCGCGCCGTTTGGGGATCGAGCGGGGCGCGCCCGGTGGTCTCTTCCAAATGCCCGAGCGCGCGCCGGGCGAGATGGTAGGCACCGAGCGCGTGTTCGAAGCGGGTGTGCGTGGCGCCGGGATAAACGAGGAAGGCGTGACCAAGCTGTCTCACGTACCGCAGCCGCTGCACCGCCGGCGTCTCGAGCACGGCGAGCGCTTCCGGTTCGAGCCGGATGTTGTCCCACAAGGGGTCCCGCACGACTTCGAACCGGCTCACCGGCTTGAGTCCGGGGTGAGCACTTCGGTCGTCACGTGACCATCCGTCATGGTCAACGTTCGGCGAACGCGAGCCGCGACACGAGGGGCACGAAGCGCACGCTGCCCGCGTTGCGCTGCAGCACCCCGGTGGCCGTGCGCTCGAAGACGACGAGCTCCTGCGCGTCGCGCTCCCCCAGGGGGATCACGAGGCGACCGCCTACCGCCAGCTGATCGAGGAGCGGCTCGGGCACGTGCGGTGCCGCGGCGCCGACCAGGATCGCGTCAAACGGGGCGGCTTCGGGCCACCCCGGGGCGCCGTCGCCCAGTCGGGTTTCGATGTTCACCAGGCCTAACCTGCGGAACCGCTCTTCCGCTTCGACGAGCAGGTCGGGCAGTCGCTCGACCGTGTAGACCCGAGCCGCGAGCCGGGCGAGCACGGCCGTCTGGTAGCCCGAGCCGGTGCCGATCTCGAGTACGCGCGCGTGCCGCCCGAGCGCGAGCGCGGCCGTCATCACGCCAACCACATAAGGCTGCGAGATCGACTGGCCGTTGCCGATCGGCAGGGGTGTGTCTTCGTAACTCAGGGCCCACAGGGGTGGCGGCAGGCACCATTCCCGAGGGACCCAGGCCATGGCGGCAAGGACCCGCCGGTCCTGAACGCCGCGGCGGGCGCGCTGAGTAGTGAGCATGCGCCGCCGGCGCGCTCGGGTCTCAGGCGCCGGGCGCTTCATGCACGCTCCGTGCTTGCCTGTGCATTCCCCGAACTATACCTTCCGACCCCCAAAGGCGGGCGAGGCCCTCATCGTGCCGCAGCAGGCCCCGAGCAGCATTCTCCTCATAGGCGATCCCTCGGTCCGACCCGAGGGGTTGGAGCGCCTGTTGGTCCGGGCGGGCTTCCAGGTGACCGAAGCCCCCTACGGCACGGCCATTGCCCGTCCCGCGATCCCCCCGCACCTCGTCCTCTACAGCGTCGGCGCCCCGGATGCCGCCTTCGCGGCCAAAGTCCGCGACATCGTGGCGGCTCCTGAGTTCGCGGGGGTCCCGGTGTTTGCCCTCGTCGGCGATGGCGGGCCCGACGCCGTAGCCGAGGCGCTCCGTGGTGGCGCCACGGACGCCGTTGCGAATCCGGTGCATTTCGCGGAGCTCAGCGCCCGGCTTGAGAGCCACCTGCGCAGCCGGGCCACGCTGAAGGAAGCGCGGGACGCCCTGCTCGCCCGAGACCTGCTCTTCGACATCTTCCAGGAGGTGTCGGCCGCGCTCCGGGCGGACGAGATCTTCCAAACGCTCGTGCGCCGCGTCGGGCAGGCCTTCGGGCTGCGGCACTGCTCGTTCGTGCTTACGGCCCCCGGAGAGGACGACGGCCGGGTCGTGGCCGTCTACGAGAACCCGGCGATCCGCGACCTGCGCGTCGAGCTCGAACGCTACCCCGAGATCCAGGAGGCCATTCGCACCGAGCAGCCCGTCGTGATCCACGACGTCCACGATCACCCGCTCTTCGCCTCGGTGCGCCGCCGCTGGGTGCAGCAGGAGATCCACGTCAACGTCCAAGCCGCGGTGGCCCTGCCGGTCTTCGTCCAGGGCCGAGCGGCGGGGGTGTTTTTCTTGCGGACGGTGCGCGGGGATCCGGAGCTCCGGCCCCAGGACGTCGCGTTTGCGAACACGATCGCCCAGGCCGCCGCTCGCGTGCTCGAGAACGGGGAACGACGGGCCGCGATGTACCGCCGTCAGATCAGCGCCGGCGTCACCGACGCGGTGACCGGGTGCGCGAGTCTCGACGCCCTCGATCGGCGCCTGCGGGACGAGTTCGAGCGGGCCCGGCGGTACTCGCTGCGATTTGCCTTGGTGCTGCTCGACATCGACCGGCTCCGCGACGTGAACGAGCGGTTGGGACAGGCGGCGGGGGACCGCCTGCTCGCGGAGGTGGGCTCGATTCTCCAGCGGGAGATCCGGGCGCCCGATTTCGTGGCGCGCTATGGGGGCGACGAGTTTGCGCTGATCCTCCCCGAAACCGACACGTTAGGTGGGCGTCAGTTCGTGGCCCGCCTCCGGCACGTCGTGAGCCGCACCACGTTTGCCGATCTGGGGCCGGGGACGCTGCCGAGCCTCTCGGCCGGAGTGGTCGCGTTCCCGCACAGCGAGGCGCTGCGGCCCGAAGACCTGTTTACGCTCGCCGAAGGCGCACTCGCCCGCGGCAAGAACGCCGAGCCGGATCGCATCGGCGCCGCAGTCGCCCCAGGGATTCCCTAGTCGAGCGTCTTGTGGAAGCGGCGCACGGCCACCGCGATCAGCACGGTCGCGAACCCCGCCAGCACGATCACCTCGTGCCACAGAGCCTCGATCCCCACGCCCTTTAGCAGGATTCCCCGCAGGATCTTCAAGAAGTGCGTGAGGGGCAGCAGCAAGCCGACCCACTGGAACACGAGCGGCATCGCCTGGCGCGGGAACATGAAGCCCGAGAGCAGAATGTTGGGCAGCACGAAAAAGAAACTCACCTGCATGGCCTGCTGCTGCGTGCGCACGAGGGTCGAGATCACGAGTCCGAACGCGAGACTTGCGATGACGAAGAGGAGCGCGATGGCGTAGAGCAGGGCCACGTTGCCGGTGAGCGGTACGTCGAAGACGAAGCGCCCGACCAAGAGCACGGCCGTCATCTGCACCATCCCCACGCCGATGTAGGGCGCGATCTTCCCGAGCATGAGCTCCGTCTTCGTGATCGGCGTGACGATCAGCTGCTCGAGCGTCCCGCGCTCGCGCTCCCGGACGATCGCCATGGCCGTGATGAGGACCATCGTGATGGTGAGGATCACGCCGACCAGTCCCGGGACGATATAGTTCGGGCTCCGGAGCCCGGGGTTGTAGCGCGGACGCACGCGTGCGTCGATCGGAGGCACCCGCCCGGCCTCGCGGCTGAGGATGCGAAGGTTCCGCACCTGGGCCACGCCCGTCGCCGCGGCGATGGCGGCCTGCGACGAGAGCGGGTCGGCCGCGTCCACGATGACCTGGACCGTCGCGGTCTCGCCCCGAACGAGCCGGCGGGGATAGTCATATGGCACGATGATCCCCGCCTGGGCGTCACCCTGCGCGATCGCGCGATCGAGGGCGGGGCGACCGGCGACGCGGCCCACGAGGAGAAAGTTGCCGGTGTTCTGGAAGGCGGCGATCAGGTCCCGGCTCTCGGGTGTCTGGGACTCGTCGAGTACGACCGTCGGGAGGTTGCGGACGTCGGTCTGAATCGCGTAGCCGAACAGGAGGAGCTGGACGATGGGCAGCCCGATCATGATCGTGAGCGTCAGCCGGTCGCGCCGCATCTGAATGAATTCCTTGCGGAACATCGGCCAGAAGTGCGGCATCATCGCTCGTCGCGCTCCTGCAGCAGGATGAAGGCATCCTCGAGGGTCTGGCCGCCCACTTGCGCCGCCACTTCGTGTGGTGCGCCCATCGCGATGAGCCGACCCCCAGAGAGCATGGCAAGGCGGCCGCACCGTTCGGCTTCATCCATGTAATGCGTCGTGATGACGATGGTCGTGCCGCCGTCGGCCAGCGCGTGGATCGCTCGCCAGAAATTGCGCCGGGCGGCGGGATCGACGCCCGCCGTGGGCTCGTCGAGGAACAACACGGGGGGCTCGTGCAGGAACGCGCAGGCCAGCGCGAGCCGCTGCTTCCAGCCGCCCGAGAGCTCCGCCACAAGCTGTCCCAGCCGCCCGCGGAGCCCGATGAAGTCGACCACCGCGGCGATCCGCGTCGTGCGGGCCGCCCCGTTCAGTCCGTAGATCCCCGCGTAAAAGTCGAGGTTTTCCGCCGCCGTCAGGTCCTCGTAGAGCCCAAACCGCTGCGACATGTACCCGATGCGCCGCTTGATCTGCTCGGGCGCGGCGGCGACGTCGATGCCCGCGACGAGCGCCCAGCCGGCCGACGGTTCGAGGAGGCCACACAACATGCGAATCGTCGTCGTCTTGCCCGAACCGTTCGGTCCGAGTAGCCCGAATACTTCGCCCGGCGCGATCGCGAGCGTGAGTCGGTCGACGGCGACCTGCGGACCGAAACGCCGGGTGAGCTCGTGCGTCTCGATCGCGGGCGGGGTCACGGAAGGAGCGTGAGGTCGATCGTCGCGGGCATGCCCGCCTTGAGACGCCCACCCGCGTCACCGTCACTCGGCTCGACCTTGATCCCGAACATGAGGTCGGCGCGCTCCCGCTCGGTCAGCGCGACCCGCGGCGTAAACTCCGCCTCGGGTGCGATGTCCGTGACGCGACCGGCGAAGACGCGGCCCGGGTAGGCGTCGACGCGGATTTGCGCCGCGGCGCCCATCCGCAACCGCCCGATCACGCGCTCGTTCACGTAGGCGCGCACCCAGGGGTGGGCGACGAGCCCGAGCGACACGATCGGGGTGCCCGCCGCGAGGACCTCGCCCGGCTCGGCGTATCGCGTGAGAATGACCCCGGCGGCGGGCGCCAGTACGGTGAGTTCCTCGCGCGTCGCGAGCGCGGCGGACACGGCGGCGCGGGCCGCGGCCGATTCGCTTGGGGCCGCCCGCGCCGCCGCGAGCTGCGCGGTCGTGGCCGCGGCCGCGTTGCGGAGCGCGTCGTACTGCTGCTGGGAGACGATGCTCTGGGCGCGTAGCCGCTCGCCCCGGGCGAGATCATCGGCCGCCCGCGCGCTGTCCGCCTCGGCGCCCCCGACCTGGGCCACGCGGCTCGCGGCTGCGTGGGCCTCGGCGCGCCGCTGCTCGATCACGGCGTCGAGGCCGGGCTGATCGAGGACGGCGATCGTGTCGCCCGCCTGCACGGTGTCTCCTTCATCCTTGAGCAGGCGTTGCAGGCGCCCCGAGGCGAGCGGGGCGATCTGGATGTCCCGGATTTCGATCGTACCGGAAATCTCGAGAGCGTCGCGCGGGCCACCGCACGCCACGAGCGCGACGGCGGCAACGGCCGCAACGCGACGTCGCGTCACTTGGTGCTCTTGAGCCAGTTCAGCGGGTCGAGGGCGATGCCGCCCTGGCCGCGGATTTCGAAATGGAGATGCGGGCCCTGATCGCTCGAGTCCCCGCCGACGTGACCGATCACCTGCCCGCGCTGCACGCGGTCCCCCGTGGCGACCGTCGCGTCGCGCAGGTCGCCGTAGAACGAGTAGAAGCCGCCCCCGTGGTCGAGCAGTACCGAGGTCAAATAGGTCCCGAGCGGGCCCGCGAGACTCACCGTGCCCGCCGCGACGGCCTTCACGGGCGTCCCCGCCGCGGCGCCGATGCCGATCCCGTGCCATGGGATGCGGGTGTTGTTGGGACCGGTGGCGGTTCCGAACTGGTAGACGAGCCGGCCCGCCACGGGCCAATCGAGCTTCCCCAAGTCGGCCGTCGTGATGGCAGCGCCCGCTGCCGCCCCGCGGGCCTCGGCCTCGCGTCGCGCGCGCTCGAGGGCCGCGATCCGGTCGTTGAGTGTGTGCTCGTCGCGGTCGAGCTCGGACAGGCGCTCCGCGGCCGCGCGCGAGCTCCGGCGCGTCTCGGCCAGGCTCGCTTCGCGCTCGCGCTCGAGGGCCAGGTAGCGCTCGAGCTCCTCGGTGCGTTCCGCTTTGCGGCGGTCCATCTCATCGCGCGCGTCGAGCAGGCCCCGCCGCTCCCGCGCGATCCGGTTCTTGAGCTGGGACAAGTCGTTGGCGAGCTGGCGGTCCTGCCGACTCACCAGGTACAGGTACTTATAGCGCGACAGCAGGTCGCCGAAGGTCTCCGAGGCGAGCAGCACCTGATACGGATAAAGAGGGCCGCGCTTGTAGATGTCCACGAGCCGTCGCTCGAGCACGGCCCGCTTCGCGGCCAGGGCGTCCTCGGCGAGCACGAGGTCGACCGTCATCTGCTCGATCGCGGTCGAGAGCTCGCCGATCTGACGGTCGAGCTCGTTGACGATGCGGTTCGTCGTCTCGGCCTGGTGCTCGAGGTTCGCCACCTCGTCGACGAGGGAGTGGGCTTGGGTGCGCAGCTCCTCGAGCTGCGTCGTGATGGCGGACCGCTCCCGGCGGATGTCCTCGAGCCGGCGCTCGTTGTCCTGGAGTTGCTGTTCGAGCGGCTGGGGCAGTTGGGCGTACGCGGCGGCCGCGACCGCGAGGAGGGCGCCACACAGCCCGGTCGTCGAGAGGATCCGAAACGAGCGAGCGGATGCCCGCGGGGTCATACGTGGCGGAGGTGTCGCCCGACGCTCGCTGCGCTGCCGATCAGGCCGATCAGCGTGCCGAAGCCCACGACCGCGAGCGCCTGGGTCCGCGAAAGAAACGCCACGTGCAGGAGCCAGCGGTTGATCGCGGCGTAGGCTCCGTAGCAGAGGGCCATGGCGCAGAGCCCGCCCGCCAGACCTTTGAGCGCCCCCTCGAGCAGGAACGGCCGGCGGACGAAGCCGTCGGTCGCCCCGACCAGGCGCATGATCGCGATCTCCCGCGAGCGGTGCAGCACGGCCATGCGGATCGTGGTGCCGATGATGATGATGGCCACCGCGGCGAACGCCGCGCCGACGCCCAGGCCCACGGCGCCCGCGAGCTGGCGCAGCCGATCGAGCTTTTCGACCCAGTCGCGTCCGAACCGCACGTCGTCCACGAACCCGAATCCGCGCAGGCGCTCGGCCACCGCATCCACGCTCGCGGCGTCGCGGTAATGCGGCTTCAGGCGCACCTCGATCGAGGCCGGTAGGGGGTTGCGCTCGAGCTCCTGCAGCACGTCGCGGAACTCGACGAGCTCGGCGCGGGCCCGGGCGAGCGCCTGGTCCTCGGAGACAAAGTCGGCCGACTGCACCTCGGGGAACGCCTCAATGTCCTTGAGCGCGAGCGTCACCGTCTCGACCGGTGTGCCGGGCAGGAGGTAGGCCACGACCTCCACTCGCTCGGCCACCGCGCGGAGACCCTGCTGCAGGTTCACGGCGACCAGGCCGAACAGCGTCACGACGAAGAGCGAGAACGCGATCGTCGTCACGGACAGCGCAGACAGGAGCGGCGCCCGGCGAAAGGCAAGCGCCGCTTCCCGCACCACAAGTCTCACGGGCTCACCGCCTGGTCGTGCGCCTCATCCGCTTGTGAGTCGTAGACCAGCGCGCCGTCCTGCAGCTCGAGCACTCGGTAGGGCGCCTGGCGTACGAGGTCGAGATCATGCGTGGCCATCACGACCGCGGTTCCCCCGGCGTTGATGTCACGGAGGAGCTGGAAGACGCCGCGCGTCGCGCGTTCGTCGAGATTCCCGGTCGGCTCGTCCGCGAGCAGCACGAGCGGCTCGTTGACGAGGGCGCGAGCGATAGCGACTCGCTGCTGCTCGCCCCCTGAAAGCTCCCGCGGATACGCGGCCGCCTTCGCCGCCAGGCCCACCTGGGTGAGGACCCGCATGACCCGGGCGCTGATGCCCGCCCATCGGGCTCCCGTCACCTCGAGCGCGAACGCCACGTTCTCCTCCGCCGTGCGGTCTTCGAGCAGACGGAAATCCTGGAACACGATACCCAATCGCCTGCGGAGCCTGGGCACCTCGCGGCGCGTGATGGCGGTGACGTTGAATCCGGACACGCGGACTTCCCCGCTCGTCACGGGCTCGCCCGCGTACATCAGCTTCAGTATGGTGGACTTCCCGGCGCCCGAATGGCCGGTGAGGAAGGCGAACTCGCCCTTGGCGATGTGGAACGTCACATCCTTCACCGCCAGGCCTCCCTTGGGGAAGGCCTTGAAGACGCTCGCGAACTTGATCACTTACAACTGCGCGAGCGCCTGTGCGAAATCGGCGATGAGGTCGTCGGCGTCCTCCAGTCCGACGGAAAATCTCAAGAACCCGTCGGGAATGCCAGCCTGCGCGCGCTCTGCGGCCGAGAGCCCGGCGTGGGATGTCAGCCGCGGCTCGGATACCAGCGTCTCCGTGCCCCCGAGACTCGGCGCGTGGGCGGCGAGCACGAGCGCCCGCAGAAACCTCTCCGCGACGCTCGCGCCCCCTTTCAGCTCCACGCCGAACACCCCGCCCGAGCCTCGGAGCAGCCGGGCTGCGGTCGCGTGATCCGGGTGCCCGGGGAGGCCGGGATAGTGCACGGCTGCGAACGCCGCCTGGCCCGCGCACCACTGGGCGAGGGCGAGCGCGCTCGCGTTCTGCCGCTCGACTCGCACCACCAGCGTCTTCAGGCCGCGCTCGATCAGCCAGGCCGCCATCGGGTCGAGCGCCTGCCCCCACACCTGCATGAGCTTGCGGACCTCTTCGACTACCGCCTCCGTGCCGGCCACGACGCCCGCAATCACGTCGGAATGGCCGTTTAAGTACTTCGTCGCGCTGTGAATCACGACGTCGGCGCCGTGCTCGAGAGGCCGGAAGTTCACCGGAGTCGCAAAGGTGGAGTCGACAATGAACGCGAGGCCCTCGGCCTTGCAGAGCGTTGCGAGGGGCTCGAGGTCGACCACGCGGAGCAGGGGGTTGGTGGGTGTTTCGATGAAGATGGCGCGGGTGTTCTTCTTGAGCGCCCGCTTCCACAGCCGCGATTCGAGCGGGTTCACCATCGTGACGTCGATGCCCAGGCGGCCGAACTCCTGCGTGAAGAGCCGACGCACCCCGCCGTACACCCACTCGCTTGACAGCAAGTGGTCCCCCGGCCGCAGCACGGCGAGGTGGGCGAGCGCCGCCGCCGCCATGCCGCTCGAGACGAAGATGGCGGCCTCGGCGCCTTCGAGCAGGGCGAGGCGGCGGCCGATCGTCACCTGGCTCGGGTTGTTGCCGTAGCGCGTGTAGAGGACTTCGGCGGTCGATCCGATGGGGTTCGTGAATGTGCTGGTCTGGAACAGGGGGGGGACGATGGGTGTCCAGTCGGGCCGGACCTCCGGGTCGCCGCGCACGGCCCGGGTGGAGAGACCGTAGCGGCGCTTCACGGGCGCCTCATGCGGTGATGAGCGCGAGCGTGCCTCCGGGCCGGCGCCCCGCCACCCGCTCGGCCACGAGTCGCTCGAGGAGCGCCGCGGCCGCCGGGGCGTAGCCCACCGCGGCGAGGGAGCCATCGGGGTGCTCGAGCAGGATCGCGCGGCCGTGGCCCGCGAGCACGGGCTCGATGGCTTCGAAATGGCCGTCCGCGAGCCCACGGAGCACGACGAGCACCGCTCGACGGGCGGCGAGCTTGGCCACGATTTCGTCGGCGCACGAGTAGTCGATGCATCCGACCCCCGTGAAATCGATCCGGACCACCGGGGCGGCGTCTTCGGCGCCGAGCGCCCGTTCGATCCGCTCCCGCACGACGCGGCCCGTCGGACGGGTCACCAAGTTCGTGAAGCCGCTCGCGGGCGATTCGCGCAACAAGGCCCGGATCTCGATGTGCTGGATCACCGCGTCGCGGATCCTTGCTCCGGAATGATGATGAGCACTTGGGCGCCCGGGAATTCGGGCAACCCTTCCTTGAGAGGGACGTCGTCGTCCCAGTTCGGGACGAGGGCGATCCGCGCCGTACCGCTCCGAATGGCGATCTTGCCGTCCCAGCGCGCCAAGTAACGGCGGATGCCGGCGAGACCCTGCCCCCGGCCGGGGTCGCGGAAGCGGCTCACGCCCTGCACCAGAGCTGCTTCGAGCGCCGCGGCGTCCCCCCAGCGGTCCCCAAAACGGCGCGCTTGCGTGGGCTCGAGCGAGCGGCGGAACCCGATGCCAGCGTCGGCGACCGCGATCACCACGACGCGCCGCGCGAGCTTGCGTCGCCAGTGATAGCTCTGCACTGCAACCCATCCGCCCGTGCCCGCGTGCTCTACAATATTCTGACACGCCTCCGAAAGCGCCATAGCGAAGCCCATCGTCGCCTTCGGATCGAGCCGCAGTTCGGAGGCGAGGATCGCCGAGGCACGATCCTGGATGCGGCTCACGACGGAGTGCACGTCCTCCGCCGCCCGCACCGGCGTCACCGGGAGCAGTACATCGCTCTCATCGGCTGGCCGCGTGCGCGGAACGCGTCCGTGGAGTTCAAACAGCTGCGCCGCCTCCCGGAAGAATCCGGCGCGCGCCCAGTAGCTCATCACCTCGGCGTTCACCGGGACCGTGAGGAGAGGCCGCTCCTTCGCGCCACTGGCCGCGCCACCCGCGGCCTGCCCGGCGGCGAGCAGCCCCACGAGGCCGTAGGGCGACGCCCATTCGGCGGCATGGGCGTCGAAGAGCAGTCGTTCGCCATCATGCCCCGCGGCGGCAAACGAGCCGGCAAATTGATCGAACGACCGCTCGTCGAACTGCACGGGAACCTCAACGAGCTTGGTCACGCGAGACTCAGGCGTCCACGGAGGTAGTCGCGCAGCCCGCCCGCCCCGCGGTGGGATACATTGCGCGCCCCCATGCGCGCGCCGAGGCGCACCGCCTCCTCGAGCGGCGCGCCCCGCAACAGCGCGGCCACGACGCTCGCGCCGAAGACGTCGCCGCACCCGGTGGGATCGCCTCCTTCGATGACGCGGGGATCGGCGGGCACTCGCGCAGTGCGGATGGGCGATCCGGTGAAGTAGGCCGCCCCGAGCGGTCCGAGCGTCACGATCAGCGTCTCGCAGCCCGCCGCCAAGGCGCTCGCCGCGGTCGCCAACGGATCGGGTCCAAGCTGATTGAGTTCGTCCTCATTGAGTTGCACGACGTCGAAACAACCAAACCATTCCGGCGCCTTCGGCAGGCCCTGAGGCACCCGGGTGCCGTCGGCCGCCACTCCAAGAAAAAGACTGTGCAGATCGGCGTAGAGAAACCGCGGGAATCCGCAGCGCAGCTCTGCCGCGGTTGCGAGGTCCATCTCGTAGCCGGAGATGAAATTGAGATAGATCGCGTCGAGGTCGCGCACGAGCGGGCTCAGCTCGGGCCAGGTCCACGGTGGGACGCCGCCCGTCAACTGCTCGCAGCGCCGCGCGCTGTCGAAGTAGCGGAGCGTGACGCGGTTGTTCCGCCCCGGCACCTCGAGGAACCGCGCGCCGCGCGCCACGTGGTCCAGCGCGCCGAGAAACGCGCCCGCTGGAGCTGCGAGGTCCTGACCCACCTTGATGAGCGGGACGATCTCCCAGTCGGGGCCCAGAGTCGCGTCGAGAGCGGCAAGCGAGTAGGAGATGCCGCCCCACTCCTCCACGGCGTGCTGCGCCGGGTCGCGCTCGAAGATCGTGTCCCAGACCATCGTGCCCACGACCCCGAGCCGGCGGGGTGGCGCGCGGTCGGCGCGAGACGGCTCGCTGGCCGTCACGGCCGGCACCGGCGTGGAGCCCGGCCGTCTGGGCAAGGGCAAACGATCAGGGGGCGTGGGTGAGGATGATGACGTCCGCGTCGTCGTGCGCGGACTGCTGGAGCCACGCCACGATCTCGCCGGCCCGCTCGGGCGCCACGATCCCCGTGGCGCCGCGCGTGCGTCGGACCATCCGCAGCACCCCGTCCGATTGCGAGTACTCGACGCTCGTGCTCCCGAATGGCCCCGCCGCGGTGACGTTCGCGGGCAGCACGGCCTGCCACCCGGCCGGGAGCTTGAGCGAAAACTCGGCCACCGACTCCCCGTGGCCGCCGAGTGCCGCCAGGTCGATCGGAAAGCGCCGCGGCATGCGTGCTGCAATCTCGGATGCGGTCTCGGCGGCTGGAACGCGCAGCCCAACGAGCGGCAGTGGGACCACCGCGGGGCTCGTGAGGGTCTGGCGGTGGGTCACGACGAGGCTCACGCGGGCGGGCGCCGCGAGGTCCCGCCCGTCGAAGGCCTGCAAGCTGTCCCCGGTCGACCCCGTCAACACGAGGGCCGCCACGGCGGCCGCGGTCGCTGACCGATCCGCTGGGCCCATGGGCGCCTCGAACGTGTGGCGCAGCGCGTATTCCTCCGCGCCTTCGGCCGCGAGCGTGAAGCGGCCATGCAGGGTCCCGTCGGACTCGAGCGCCCCGTCGAAGCGGGCCGTCACGGTCGCCGGCTCGGGATCCGGCGGCAGCGTCACCAGCTGTCCGCCGCCTGCCCCCCCGACCACGAGCGCGAGCTGCCCGGGTTCTTCGGGCGGCAGCGAGCCGAAGGGCGTCAGGTCGCTCGTCAGATCCAGGTACACTGGCCCCCGGGTCAGGGTAACCGCGGCGATCACGTGATCGAACGCGCTGAGCGCCGGCGTATCGGGATCGACGTGCCCGCTCGAACGCAGGAGCACGGGCGCCGCTGTGAACCCGAAATGACGGGCGAGCGCGATGAAGAGGGTCGCCTTGTCTTTGCAGTCGCCGTAGCGTGTCGCGAGCACCTCGGCCGGGACCCGCGGCTGGTAGGCACCGAGCGCGAGGTCGAGCGATACGTAGCGGAAGTCCTGCGCCACCCAGCGGTAGAGGGCCCGGAGCGTGTCCTCGCGTGCCTTGGCGTCCTTCAGCACCGGGGTGAGGATCGTGTCGATTCCGGCGGGCAGCGCGTAGCGGTCGCGCGAGAGCTCGGCGTACCAGGTCGCGAGGTCTTCCCAGCGGATCGGCGCGGAGATGGACACCGACTGCACGACCCCATTTGAGTCCGAGGCGAACGGTTCCGGCTCGACGCGGGGGACCTCGGTCATGATCCATGTGTAGACGCGGCGACCGTGGACGTCGGCCGTCTGACGCCCGAACCCGACGTTTCTTTCCTTAATCCGGGGCTCGAGTGTTGCCGGGACATCCACGATGTAGCGCGACCGGCGGGTGAGCGCCCCGAGGTTCGTGAAGCCCCAGTGCAGCGCGAACTCACCGGCAAGCGGCGGACGCAGCCGCTCGATCGTCACGCTGTAGTCCACGATCGTGCCCGGTCCCACGCCCGCGAGCGATACGCGCACGACCTTTGCGTCGGAGTACATCGGGGCCGACAGCGCGACTGGGGCCACGGACTCCTGCACGTGCCCCGGGGCGGCGCTCACGACCGAGCCGTCGGGGCGAACGACGCGGGCCCAGTTCAGCGTGAAGCGCTCGCGGTCGCTGTTGTAGTCGAACGTGAGCTCGCCCCACGTGGTGCTCGCGGCCGGGGAGAGGATCTGGATGATCTGCCGGTACGTGCGCCGCAGCCGGCCGTCCGATTCGATCCGCACGACGCCGTCGTCCAGGAGGAACACGTAGCGCTCGTCGCGATGGGCGGACGAGTCGACGGCGAGTCGATAAATCGTGTCGGAAAGGACCGACGGGTCGCCCGCTGGCGTGATGTCGGGGGCCTGCGCGCGCGCCGCCGCCGCGACGCCGGTGAAGAAGAGCAGGGCACACCCGAGCTTCACGGTTTGCCCCAGGCGTGCCGCATGAAGACGGCCGCTGCCCCGTAAACCCCCGCGGTGCCGGTGAGTTCGCCTGGCACTATGCGACACGCGGCGGCCGCGGGTTTGAACGCGCGCCGCTTCACCTCGCTGCGCAGGGGCCCGAAGAGCTTGTCGCCGGCGAGCGTCACACCGCCGCAGATGACGACGACCTGGGGATTGAAGATGTTGATGATGTTCGCGACCCCGGCGCCGAGCACCTTCGCCGTGTCGTGCACGACTTCGTGCGCGTATTCGTCGCCGTCGTTCGCGGCCTCGTAGACGACCTGGGCCGTGATCTTCGAGAGATCGCCGTCGACATAGCTCGGCAGCGACGTTTCGGCGCCGGCTTCCACGCCCTCGACGGCGCGGGCCGCGATGGCCGGCCCCGAGGCGTACGCCTCCAGGCAGCCGTAGTTGCCGCACTTGCAGCGCCGACCGGTCGAGTCGATGGTCATGTGTCCGAGCTCGCCCGCGATGTCCGAGGCGCCATGATAGATCGCGCCGTCGATCACGATGCCGCCGCCGATGCCGGTGCCGATCGTGAGGCCGACCGCATGCGCGACACCCCGGGCCGCGCCGCGCCACCATTCCCCGAACACCGCGCAGTTGGCGTCGTTATCGAGCGTCGCGGGCAGGGAGAGTGCCTCCGCGACCCGGTCGCGGAGCGGGAAGTTCGTCCACCCGAGGTTCGGGGTGAGCAGCACGAGGCCACGCGCGGTGTCGAGGGGCCCGGGCGACCCGATGCCCACGCCCACGATCTCGCGCCCGCGGGCCTCGGCGATCGACGAACGGGCGAGCTCGACGATGCGGGCCACCACCCCGTCGGCGCCCTGCTCGGCATGAGTCGGTTGTGACACAAGACCGACGAGATCGGTGCCGTCTTCGGAAACCGTGCCGACGACGATGTTCGTTCCGCCGAGGTCAATTCCGACGACGTAACGCACCGGTGTCCTCGATTGCCGTGAGCACTCGCGCCACGGGAAGGTCCTGCATGCAGCGGTGATGGCCCAGCGGGCACTGTTGGGGCCCGTGATCCGAGCACGGCCGGCACCCGAGTCCGTCGAGCTCGACCACGGCGTCGTGCGCACCGAGCGGCCCGAACCCGAAGGCTGGCACCGTTGGACCGAAGACCGCCACCACCGGCGTTCCCATCGCCGTGGCCAGGTGCAGCGGCGCGCTATCGTTCGTCACGACGAGCTGCGCCCGCCGAATCAGGGCCGCCGACTGGGACACGGTCAGCTTACCGCACGCCGAGCGTTCTCGGGAGCCCCCCCCAGCCTCGGCCACCGTGTTGCCAAGCGCGGCATCTTCGGCGCCTCCGACGACGACGACGACGGCCGCCTGCTCGGCGAGGCGAGCGGCGAGCTCCGGATAAAAGGGCCACCGCTTCGTCCCCCAGATCGAGCCCGGCGCCAGCGCGATAAACGGCCCGGCCACGCCCGCTCGCGCGAGAAACGCGCTCGCGGCGCGGTCGTCCTCGGGGCTCGGGTACAGCCGCGGCAGCGGGCTTTCCTGCGCCCCCTCCGAGCCGAGCAGCGCGAGCAAGCGCAGCGATTCGGGGCCGTCCGCAGGGCGCCGGTGCACTTCGGTATAGAAGGCTGGCCACCCGTCCTCGAACCCGATGCGACGCGGGACCCCCGCGAGGCGCGCGAGCACGGCGGTGCGCAGCGAGCGGTGAGGGAGGTACGCCGTGTCGTAGTGGGCGGCGCGGAGTCTCAGCGCCAGGCCAACGAAGCTCGCGAGCCCGCGCTCGCGCCCGTGCTTGTCGTAGGTGATCACCGCGTGCACCGCCGGATGCGTTGCGAGCAGGGCCCCCGCGGCCGGCGTCGTCACCACGTCCACCGGACCCGCCCGCCGGGCCACGGCCGCAAGCAATGGCGTCGTGAGCACGACGTCCCCGAGAAACGCCGTCTGGACAACGAGACTAGTCAACCTGCAGAACCGCGAGGAACGCTTCCTGGGGGATCTCGACCGTGCCGACCTGCTTCATGCGCTTTTTGCCCTCCTTCTGCTTCTCGAGCAGCTTGCGCTTGCGCGTCACGTCGCCGCCGTAGCACTTCGCCGTCACGTTCTTGCGGAGCGGGCGGATCGTCTCGCGCGCGATCACCTTCGTCCCGATCGCCGCCTGGATCACGACCTCGAAGAGCTGGCGGGGGATGAGCTCCCTCAGCTTCTCGGCGATCTTCTTCCCCCACTCGTAGGCCTTCTCGTCGTGGATGATCACGCTGAAAGCGTCGACCGTCTCACCGTTCAGGAGCATATCGAGCTTGACCAGGTCCGAGGGCCGGTACTCGAGGAACTCGTAGTCGAGCGACGCGTAGCCGCGGCTAATGGTCTTCAGCCGGTCGTAGAAGTCGAGAATGATCTCGGCGAGCGGGAACTCCCAGGTGAACTCGACCCGCGTCGGGTCGACGTAGTGCATCCCGCGATAGACCCCCCGCCGTTCCTGGCCGAGCTTCATCATGGCGCCGATGTATTCCGCGGGCGCGAGGACGCGCGCCTTGACGAAGGGCTCCTCGATGCGCTCCACGCTCGAGTCGTGCGGCATGCGGCTTGGGTTCTCGACCAGTTCCCGGGTCCCGTCGGTCTTGTAGACGTGGTATTCGACGTTCGGGACCGTGCTGATGAGATCGAGGTTGAACTCGCGCTCGAGGCGCTCCCGCACGATCTCCATGTGCAGCAGCCCCAGGAACCCGCAGCGGAACCCGAATCCGAGCGCGATCGACGACTCCGGCTCGTAGTGCAGGGACGCGTCGTTGAGCTGCAGCTTCGCGAGCGCGTCGCGGAGCTCTTCGAATTGGCCCGCGTCAGTGGGGTAGAGGCCGGCGAACACCATGGATTTGATGTCCCGATAGCCGGGCAGGAGCGGCACGTCCCGCCGCTCGGCGTCGAGGACCGTGTCCCCCGGCCGGGTCTCGCGGACGCCCCGGACGTTCGCGACGAAGTATCCCACTTCCCCCGCGGCGAGCTCCTCGGTCGGCTTGTGGCCGAGCTGCAGGTACCCGACCTCGGCCACCGGGTAGCTGTCGTTCGTGTGTGCCCCGAAGGCCACCTGCATGCCGGCACGCAGCGTGCCGTCCACGATCCGCACGCTCGGGATCGCGCCGCGGTAGCGGTCGTAATAGGAATCGAAGATGAGCGCGCGGAGCGGCGCCGTGGGGTCTCCGCGCGGCGGAGGAATCCGGTGGACGACCGCTTCGAGCAGCTCGGGGACACCGCGCCCTTCTTTCGCCGAAATCCTGAGGATCTCCTCGGGCGGCACGCCCAGAAGATCGTGGATCTCCTGCGCTCGGCGGTCGGGCTCCGCGCCGGGCAGGTCGATCTTGTTCAGGACCGGCACGATTTCGAGGCCTGCGTCCATGGCGAGCAACAGGTTCGAGATCGTCTGCGCCTGCACGCCCTGAGAGGCATCCACGACGAGGATCGCCCCCTCGCAGGCTGCGAGCGAGCGAGAAACCTCGTAGGTGAAGTCCACATGCCCTGGCGTGTCGATCAGGTGCAGTTCGTAGACCTGGCCGTCGCGGGCGTGATACTGCATCCGCACGGCGTTCAGCTTGATCGTGATCCCGCGCTCCCGCTCGAGGTCCATGGTGTCGAGGACCTGGTCGCGCATGAGGCGCTTGTCGAGGGTGCCCGTGAGCTCGATCAGGCGGTCGGCGAGGGTCGACTTGCCGTGGTCGATGTGGGCCACGATGCAGAAGTTGCGAATTTGGGCCTGGCGCATGCGGCCGGGAATATAAGAGCGGCGCCTTCATGGACGCTTCATCCTCCTGTCAGACGGACCATGGCATCCTCTGCTTGCTCGGACTCGCGATCCACGGGGCTCGCGAGTGACCGTTTTTCGAACGAGAGGAGGAAGCCATGTCATCGCATCCCAACGTGGGTCGAGCAGACGGGTATTCACGGCGCATCGCAGGGATATTTGCCGTGATCGCGGGCGTCGTCTCGATTGAAGGCTTCTTTTTTGCGATGCCCTTCATTACCTGGCTCGTCCTCGCTTTCATGTTCTGCACGGGGCTGTTCTTCCTTCTGGCGGGCTGGAAGGGCGGAACCGCGATCTTCGGGGCGGGCGTGATGGCGCTGGCCGTGCTCGACGCGTGGCTCGCCCTCGCGCACGCCGGTAATTGGGCCCTTCTGCTGGGCCTGATCGTAGGTGCTGACGCCTGGCTGACGGCGTGGTGGGGGTGGAGTCCCTTGAATTCGCTGCTCCATCGGGACACTCACGACGCCGATGCGGAGTGGCAGCTGCGGTTCACGCACTAGGCAGGGCGTGAAGGGGTCGCCGGCGGGCTTCCGCTCGCCGGCGACCCGCGGGGAACAGCGTGATCGACTCGGGCGCCTCCTCTACCGGGAACCGAGCCGAGATCATTACGTTCGTTCGCCACCATGGTTGCGACACGGATCGATCTGCTGGACCCCTGGGATGTGGCCCGCCTGGGCGGTATTGAGATCGTAGCCCGGGGCGTGGTGGAGGGGTTTCTCTCGGGCGTCCACCGCTCTCCCTTCCGCGGATTCTCGGTTGAATTCACCGAACATCGCGCCTACCAGCCGGGTGACGAGCTGCGCTACCTCGATTGGCGGATGCTGGCGCGCTCAGACCGCCTGTTCGTGAAGCAGTTCGAAGAAGAGACGAACCTCCGCGCCATGATCTTGATCGACGTGAGTCGCTCCATGGCGTGGCGGGGCGCCGACGCGCGCCTGACGAAGCGGGCGTATGTCGACCGCCTGGCCGCCGCCCTCGCCCTCGTGCTCCTCCGCCAGCGCGACGCAACGGGTCTGATCGCGTTCGACGACGCGGTGCGCACGGTGGTGTCCGCGCGCGTGAAGGGCGGTCAGTGGGCGCGCCTGGTGCGCGCCATCGTGGAGACGCCGGACGGGGTCGGGACGGCGGCGGAGCCCGCCCTGCGCCAGGTCACGTCGCTGCTCACCCGTCGCGGACTCGTCGTTCTCATGTCGGACCTGTTGCTCGACCGCCGGTTGACCATGACCGCACTGCAGTATCTCCGCCACCGGGGTCACCACGTGATCGTCTGCCACGTGGTCGATCCCGCCGAACTCGAGCTCAGCGGACCGGCGGAAGTCAGGTTCCGCGACCCGGAATCGCAGGCGACCCTCGTCGTTCGCCCGCGGGAGTTGGCCCGTGCCTACGAGGCCACCGTGGCGCGCGAGACGATCGCCTGGCGCAGCACGTGCCGCCGACAGCGGATCGCGTATCACCAAGTTCGCACCGACCTGCCGTTCGGCCTCGCGCTGCGTATGCTCGGGTGACTTTTCTTCACCCGCTCGTCTTGCTCGGGCTCGCCGCCGGTGCGATCCCGACGCTCCTTCACCTGCTCGCTCGCCATGAGCCGCCCGACGCAGACTTTCCGGCACTCCGCTACCTGACCGAAGCCGAGCGCCGGAGCGCCCACCGGGTGCGGCTCCGGCATCTCATCCTGCTTGCCCTGCGCACGGCTCTCGTGCTCTTGATCGTGCTCGCAGCCGCGCGTCCGCTGCTGCGGACCACGGCGGGCGGGGGGCATGCGCCCACCGCCCTCGTCGTCATCTTCGACAACTCACCATCCGCGGGCGCGGTGGTTGAGGGGCGACCAGTGCTCGAGCGGCTGCGGGAGGTAGCGCGCGGCTCGGTCAACGCTGCGCGCCCGGAGGACCATCTCTGGTTGATGCTCGCGGACGGCGTCGCGCGAGCCGGGGAGCGCTCCGCGCTCCTCGCCGTCATCGACAGCGCGGGCGTCGCGCCGTGGCGCCTGGATCTTGGGGACGCCGTCACGAGGGCGGTCCAGGTCATCAGCGACGACCCCTTGCCGAACCGCGAGGTACATGTCGTGAGCGACCTCGAGCGCTCGGCGCTGGGCAGTGCTCGCGTCGAGGCTCGAGGTACGCTCGTGCTCGTTCTCGCCGGCGCGACACTGCCCGCTCCGAACCGTGGGGTGGGCCGCGCGGTGGTCACGGACGGACAGCTCGCTGTGAATGTTCTCGGGACACCGGGCACGGATCCCGGGGCCGTGACGGTGCGACTGGGCTCGACGGTCGTCACCCACGCGCTCGCCGGTCCCGGCACGACGCTTACGATCCCATTGCCCGTCGAGCCGCCCGGTTGGTGGCAGGGCGACGTCACGCTCGAGCCTGACGAGTTCCGCGCGGACGACCAGGTGCCATTCGTCTGGCACGTCGCGCGCGAGAGCGACGTCCACCCGGCCTCGGACGTCGGACCTTTCGTGACGGCCGCGCTCGCGGTCCTCGAGACGCGGTCAGGTCCGGTCGTGCGGCTCGGCGGATTGCCTGGGCCGGGGCCGAGCGTGCTCCTGCCGCCGCTCGAGCCCGCACTCGTCGGAGAGCTCGACCGGGCGCTCGCCGCCCGTGGCTCAAGCTGGCGTTACGGGCAGTCCGGGAGTCCAGGCGTGCTTGCCTCGCGGGCTCTCGCTGAGCTCGGCGGGGTCGCCGTAGCCCAACGCTACCGCCTGGAGCGATCAGTGAGCGGCAGCGATTCAGCCATCCTTGCCACCGTGAACGGGGAACCTTGGCTCGTGCGGGACGGCGACCTCGTGCTCGTTGGCAGTCGCCTGGACACGGCCTGGACGGACCTGCCGCGGCGGGTCGCGTTCGTGCCGTTCGTCGATGCCCTCGTGAACCGGCTCGTCCGGGGCGAGACTCCGGTGGAATGGATGGAAGGGCGCCCACGCATCGAGTTCCGCGTGCGGGGCTTAGACACGGTAGGCGCTAAGGTCTACGGTCTCGACCCCCGAGTCTCGGACCTGACGGCTGCGACCGCGGAGGAGGCACGGGGGCTCGGGGGTATGGTGCTCCCGGCGGCGCAGTTTGCCGCCGCGAGCTTTGCAGGCGGGCGCCGCGCCGACGCGAGCGGTCTCCTGCTCGCGCTTGCGCTCGTGGTGGCCGGCGCTGAGCTCGGCGTCGCCACGCTCGGTCGCTAACCGTGCTCGAGTTCCTGCTCGACCAGATGGAGGAATTGCCGGCGACGCGCGCCTTGCTCGAGGCGTTGCCCGCGGCTGGCGCCGAAGTCCGTGCAGGGGGGTTGCCCGGCTCGAGTGCGCCCGTGCTCGCCGCGACGCTCGCCCGCCGTTTGCCGCAACGGCTCTTGGTAGTCGTGACCCCGACACCCTCCGACGCCGACCGGTGGCTCGCCGACCTGCAAACGCTGCTCGGGTCAGCGGTCGCGCTCTATCCGCAGCGCGAAGGTCTGGGCGCCGAAGAGCCCCACTTCGAGATCGCGGGCGAACGGGCTGAAACGCTCGACTTGCTGTTGCGGGGGGACGCCCGCGTGCTTGTCACGAGCGCGCGGGCGACGGCCGAGCGGACGGCCGTGCCCGCGACCCTTGCCGCGCTTGCCCTCACGCTCGAGCCCCGGGGAGAGTCGGGTCCCCCGGGTCCCGGGCTCGGGGCGGTGTCAGAGCGCCTGGTCGCGATGGGGTACTCGCGCGTACCGACCGTCACCGAAGTCGCCGAGTTCAGCGTGCGCGGCGCCATCATCGACGTCTACGGGTTCGGAATGGCCTCGCCTGCGCGGCTCGAATGGTGGGGCGACGACCTCATTTCGCTGCGCGCGTTCGATTTGGACACCCAGCGGTCGGGCGACGCGCTCCCGCGCGTGAGCGTGCTCCCGATTCGCACCGAACCGCAGGCGTCTCCCGCCTCGGTCTCGCGCTCGTCGCTCCTTGAGGTGCTGCCGGCGGGGACGCTCCTCGTCGTGGATCAGGAGCCGACGGTCGTTCGCGACGTGGAGCGCGCCTGGGATGAGGCCGCCCACCATCTCGAAGTGGCGCGCCGCTTGGGCGAGGAACCGCCGGCGCGTGCCGACCTGTGGCTCGAGCCGAGCGCGTGGCGGGCGGCGTTCCGCGCGTTCGGGCGCCTCGTGCTGAGTGAGGCGGACGCGGAGGTCCGCTGGCCGATTGTGCCTCCGGAATCCGTCGAACGGGACCTGAACCGCCTGCGTCAGGTCGTCGCCTCCGAGCCACCGACCGTCATCCTTTGCGACAACGAGGGCCAACTCGAGCGGCTGGAGGAGCTCCTCGGCACGGGAGCCGGGCGGCTCGCCGTGGGCGCGTTGGACGGCGGCTTCGTCATGCCGACGCTCCGGGTCCTGACCGACCACCAAGTGTTCCGCCGGGCGCGCCGCATCAGGCGCCCGCACCGCTACCGCGCCGCCGCGCCGAGCGCGGCTCGACCGCTCGCCCTCGGCGGCTACGTCGTGCATCTCGAGCACGGTATCGGCATCTATCGAGGGCTGCAGACCATCGTTGTGGGCGAGGGGACGCTCGAGGTCGCCGTCGTCGAGTACGAGGGCGGCGATCGCTTGAACGTCCCGCTCTACGGCCTGGACCAACTCGAGCCCTACCGCGCCGCGGCGGACGGCGACGCGCCGCCGCCCCGCCTGCACCGTCTGGGGGGAACCGCCTGGCAGCGCCAGCGCGACAAGGCGCGCGCCGCCATCCGCGGCATGGCGGACGAGCTGCTCGACCTCTACGCCCGCCGCCAGCTCGCCCCGGGGTTCGCCTTCCCCGCCGACACCCCGTGGCAGCGGGCGCTCGAGTCCGCGTTCCTGTATGAGGATACGCCGGACCAGCGCCGGGCGACCCTCGAGGTGAAGCGCGACATGGAACGCGCGCACCCGATGGACCGGTTGCTCGTCGGCGATGTCGGGTATGGGAAGACGGAAGTGGCGGTGCGGGCCACGTTCAAGGCGGTGCAGGCGGGCAAACAGGTGGCGGTGCTCGTCCCGACCACCATCCTTGCCGAGCAGCATGGGCGCACCTTCCGGGAACGGCTGGCCGACTACCCGGTGCGGATCGAGGTCCTCTCGCGCTTTCGGCGGCCCCTTGAGACGCGCGGGGTGCTCGCGCGCCTCGCCCAGGGCGAGGTCGACGTCGTGATCGGTACCCACCGGCTGCTCTCACCCGACGTCCGGTTCCATGATCTGGGGCTCCTCGTCGTGGACGAAGAGCACCGCTTCGGGGTGCGCGCGAAGGAACGCCTCAAGGCGTTAAAGCTCACCGTCGACGTTCTGACCCTCACGGCCACGCCCATCCCCCGGACGTTGCACCTATCGATGGCGGGGCTGCGAGACCTGACCCTGCTCGAGACGCCACCCAAGGACCGCTCGGCCGTGGTCACGTTCGTCGAGCCGTGGGACGACGGGCTCCTCGAGGAGGCGCTCGCCCGGGAGCTCGATCGGAGCGGGCAGGTGTACGTCGTGCACAACCGGATCGAGACCATCGCGACCATCGCCGAGCGCGTGCGCCGCCTCGCGCGCCCGGACATTCGGATCGCGATCGCCCACGGGCAGATGGCGGAGCGCGAGCTCGACCACGTGATGGCCCGCTTCGTGAGCGGCGAGCTGGACATCCTCGTCGCGACGGCCATCGTCGAGTCGGGGCTCGACGTGCCGAATGCCAATACGATGATCGTCGATCGCGCCGACCGCTTCGGGTTGGCCCAGCTGTATCAGTTGCGCGGCCGCGTCGGGCGCAGCCACCGCCGGGCCTATTGCTACCTCTTGGTACCGGACCTCGTGGATCAGGCGGCGGACGAGCGGTTGCGCGTGCTCGAGCACCACACGGACTTGGGATCGGGCTACCAGATCGCCCTGCGGGACCTTGAGCTCCGCGGGGCGGGGAACCTGCTCGGCCGCGACCAGGCCGGCCACGCGCAGGCCGTGGGGTTCGATACCTACCTGCGCTGGCTCGAGGAGACCGTACGGGTCCTGCAGGCCGCAGACCTCCCGGGAGCCGCGCGCGGCGAGCCCCCAGAGGTCGTGCTCGATCGGCCGGCCCACCTGCCCGATGCGTACGTTCCGGATGACGCGGCGAAGCTCGATCTCTATCGCCGCCTGGCGCGGGCGGAGGAGCCCTACCACATTGCCGCCGTGCGAGAGGAGTTGCGCGACCGGTTCGGGCCGCTGCCCCCGGAGGCCGAACGCCTGCTCCTGGTCGCAGAACTCCGCGCCTTGGGCGCCCGCGTGGGCCTCTCCACCGTTCTCGTGGCCGGGGACGAGGCGCGACTCACGTTTCGCGCGGGGGCACACCCGCGCCTCGCGGGCCTCACGGCGGCCTTCGACGCCGTGCAGTTCGAAGCCGAAGTGCGCCGGTCGGCGCCCCTCTCCCTCAGGTTGCGACGGCTCGGCGGCGAAGCCGTGGGCCCTGGACTCGTGCGGGCGCTGACCGCGGTCGCGGTCCCGTCCCGCCCGTAGCGAGCCGCCATGCGGTGGGTGCCGCTCGTTCTCGGACTCGGCCTCGCGGGGTGTGGAACCGGCCCCGCGGCCACGGCCGCCGGCCAGACCCTCACCGTCAATCGCCTCGCGCGCTGGATTGCCGAGGTCAGACGCACGCAACCCCGATCCTCGCATTACGAGGCGATCGCTGCCCTCTACGTCGACGACATGCTGTTCGCCGATGCCGTAGCCCGCGGCCGCGACCTCGACGATTCACTCCTCATCCTGGCCGCGCGCTGGCCCCTTGTGGCACAGCTGCGCTGGACCCGGCTGCGAGACGTCCTGGCAACGGCGCGCGGTCCGCTCACCTCGGCGGAGGTGGACTCGGCCTACCAGGCCGGGCGGCTGCGGCTGATGCAGCACGTGCTCCTCCGTTTGTGGGCCGACGCCCCGCCCGCCACCGTGGCAAGGACCGAAGCGCGGGCAGAAACGTTGCGCCGGGAAATCGTGGCAGCACACGGGACGACGTTTGCGGCGGTCGCGCGCCGCTATTCCGAGGATCCGTTATCGCGCGCGGGTGGCGGGTACTTGAACGTGGGGGGGCGAGAGGAGTTCTTGAGTCCCTTCGACACGGTGGCGTGGTCGCTCGCCCCGGGCGAGATCAGCGCGGTCACACGCTCGCCGTTCGGCTTCCACATCATCCGCCGCCCGCCGCTTGAGGAAGTCCGGGCCGCCTACGCCGCCGGGCTCGCGCGGCTCTTCATCGCCCACGAGGACTCCGCTCGCCTGCGCCGCCTCGCCGCGGCGGCCCACGTGTTGGTCGAGGCCAACGCGCCCGAGCTTGTGCGCGAGATGTTGGGCGACCTGATCGCGGCCCGGACCGATCAGCGGTGGCTCGTGCGGTGGGAAGGAGGCGGACTCCGGGTGACGGACGTCGCGCGCTGGTTGTTCGCGCTGGAACCCGGGCAGGTCGCCTTGCTGCCGACCGCGAGCGACGCGCAGGTGCGGCAATTTCTCGAGGTGATCGCGGCGCGCGAGCTCGTCCTCGCCGAGGCCGATTCCGCCCACGTGGGCCTCAGCCCGACCGAGTGGCAAACCCTCCGGGCCCAGCACGACTCCTCCATTCGCGACGTGGAGGAGGCGCTGGGCGTCACGCCCGCGGCGCTCGGGGATGCGACGCCTGACGCGCGTCGCGCGCTCGCCGCCACGCACGTGCTCGCCTACCTTGACCGGATGTTCGGCAACAACGTACCGTTCGTGGCAGTGCCGCCGCTTCTTGCCTCGGTCCTCCGTGATAGTGCGACGTGGTCGATCAACCGCCGGGGCGTGGCGGCGGCCGGCGTGCGAGCCGACCAGCTCTTGGCCGCGGGTGCCGCAGGACCGGGAGGGCCGGCTCCGCTCGACACCGCGCATGGGAAGGGCCCCTAGTATGCGTCCACCGTTCATCATTCTCTGTGCACTCGTCGCGACGTGGGTGCGACCGGCGGCGGCGCAGCAGCCGCACGTGGGGCCGCACGCGCAGGTGCTCGACCGGATCGTGGCCGTCGTGGGGTCGGTGCCCATCCTCCTCTCGCAGGTCGAGGAACAGTTCCTCCTCGCCCAGTCGCAGGGAGCGAAGGTGCCTAACGATTCGGGAGCCCGGATGGCGGCTCGACGCGCGCTGCTCGAGCAGATGATTGACGAAGAGCTGATGGTGCAGGAGGCCCAGCGCGACACGAGCATCAAAGTCACCGATCAGGAGATCGACGACGAAGTCAACAAGACCGTCGACAACGTGCGCAAGCAGTTCAGCTCACAAGAGGAATTCCTGACCCAGCTGCGCACGGCCGGCTTTTCGACGGAGGACGACTGGCGCCGCTGGCTCGGTGACACGCAGCGCCGCACGATCTTGCAACAGCGCCTGATCGAGACCTTGAAGCAGACGAAGAAGCTGCGCTCGATTCCGCCGACCGACGCTCAGCTCAAGGAGTTCTGGGACCGCGACTCGACGCAGCGACCCAAGCACCCGCCCCTGATCTCGTATCGCCAGATCGTCATGGCGGTGAAGCCCGATTCCGTGGCGCTGGCGCGCGCCCTCGCGCTTGCCGACTCGCTCATGGAGGCTCTGCGGCACGGGGCGCCGTTTGGCGAGACGGCCAAGCGCTTCTCGGCCGACAGCGAGACGCGCTCGCAGGGCGGTGAGCTCGGCTGGTTCCGCCGGGGGGTCATGGTGAAACCCTTCGAAGACGTCGCGTTCCGCCTGAAGCCCGGGGACATCTCGGACGTCGTCCCCACGCAGTTCGGCTTCCACATCATTCAGGTCGAACGCGCCGAGCCGGCGGAGGTCCAGGCGCGCCACGTCCTCATTCAGCCCGAGATCATGCCCGCCCAGGTCGTGCTGACCCGGCACCTGGCGGACTCGGTGCATGACGCGTTGGCCAGCGGAGCGCCGTTCGATACGCTCGCCAAGCGCTACGGCGACCCGAGCGAGCCACGACTCGTGGAAACGCTCCCCGTGCCGCAGCTGCCGGCCGAGTACCAGGCAACGCTCGGCACCGACACGACGCTCGGGGTCAAGGCGCCCTTCGAAATCGGCAAGAACAGCGGGCGACCGAAGATCGTCGTCGTGGAAGTCACGAAATGGGAGGCGGGGGGCGAGCTCTCCTTCGCCGATGTCCGCGACCGGCTCCGCGACCAGCTCGGCGAGCAGCTTGCGGTGAAGCAGTACCTCGACCGCATGCGGCGCACGACCTTCATCGACATCCGCCTCTAACCCGTGGCCACCCGGCCGCGGCTCGCCGTCGCGCTCGGGGATCCCCGCGGCATCGGGGCTGAGGTGGTGGCGCGGGCGCTCGCGGCCCCCCTTGAGGCCGACATCACGCTGATCGGGGCCGCCGACCTGCTCGCGGGCGTCCCAGCGGCGCACCGAGTCCCGGTGGGGTCCTGGGGATTCGGGCTGGGCGAGGACGGCCGGCGCGGGCTTTCCCCCGAACGGCAGGCCGGGATCCCGGCGTCAGCCGAACTCGCGGCGCTCGCCGGGGACTTGGCCGGCCGCTCGATCGCGAAGGCTGTCGAGCTCGTCACGAGCGGCGCCGCCGACGCCGTGGTCACGGCACCCGTCAACAAGCACGCGCTCCACCTCGCCGGATACCGCTATCCAGGCGTCACCGAGTTTCTCGCACATTTGGCCGGCGACGTGGAAGTCGCGATGATGCTCGCGACGGGTCCGCTGCGCGTGGTGCTGGTGACCACCCACCTCCCGCTGCGCGAGGTGGCCGACCGCGTGACGACCGAGCGCGTCCTGTCGATCGGCCGGATTACCGCGGCCGCGCTCACGCAGTGGTGGGGCCTCGAGCATCCACGCCTCGCGGTGTGCGCGCTCAATCCGCACGCTGGCGAAGGGGGACTCTTCGGTGACGAAGACACGAGGGTGCTCGCACCGGCCGCCCGACTCCTCGGGGCCGCGGGCCCGCTGCCGGCCGACACCGTGTTCGTGCGCGCGCTGCGAGGGGAGTTCGACGCGGTGCTCGCGCCCTACCACGACGTCGGGCTCACGGCGATCAAGGTGGCGGGATTCGGCAAGGGCGTGAACGTGACGCTCGGGCTTCCGTTCCCGCGCACGGCTCCCGATCACGGCACGGCGTTCGACATCGCTGGTACGGGCGTCGCGGACGCTGGCTCCATGCGCGTGGCGCTCGAGGTGGGCGCGGAGCTCGGGAGCAAGGCCCGTGCGGCGCGCGGAGCGGCCTAGCGGGCCTTCTCCGTCGCGCGGCGCAACCGCTCGAGCAGACGCTCGTGGCGGTCCAGTTTGAGCTTGTGGCTCGCCCGGTTCACGACCAGCACCGCCCCCACATCAAGGATTCGCGCCCGCTCGACGAGCTCGTTTTCACGCAACGTGCGTCCCGTGTCCACCAGATCCACGATCCAATGCGAGAGCCCGAGCAGTGGGGCCACCTCGACCGAGCCGGCCACCGCGATCACCTCGATCGCGAGCCCGCGGTCGGCAAAGAACGCGCGGGTCAACCGCGGGTACTTGGTCGCCACGCGCGGCGTGGCCCCGCCCGGCAGCGAGGGATAGGGGGCCTCCGCCTTGCTTGCCACGACCATCCGGCAGGCCCCGAAGCCGAGCGCGAAGGGCTCGAGCACGTCCGGTTCGGCTTCGCGGAGCACGTCCGTGCCCGCGATTCCCAAGTCGGCGGCACCGGACTCGACGTACACGGGCACATCCGCTGGTTTGACGAAGAGGAAGGCGAGCTCGCCGTCCGTCGTTGGGACGAGGAGCCGGCGGGAGCTCGACGGCTCGGCCGATTCGTAGCCGGCGGTGCGCAGCAGGGCGAGCGCGGGCTCGAGCAACCGGCCCTTGGCGAGCGCCACAGTGAGGGGGGCGCGCGCGTTCATGGAGCTTGGTCGGCCAACGCGTTCAGATCGAGGGCCACGCCCACGGCCGGTAACGCTCGCCCAAATCGGGCCATGAGGTCGTCGTAGCGGCCCCCAGCGCCCACGGCGGTGCCCACGCCCGCGGCGAAGATCTCGAAGTGCATGCCGGTGTAATAGTCCAGGCCACGCACCTCGCCGAAATCGTAGACGACGTGGCGCCGCTCCTCGGCCGACAACGCGGCATCGATCGCCCGCAACCGTGCCACGGCCGCTTCCGCTTCGGGCGCCAGCTCGGCCGCGCGATCGAGCGCCTCGCGGCGCCCGATGACGAAGGGCAGGGTCCGAAGCGTGCCACGCGTTCGCGCGGCGAGGCCGGCGGCGTCCTTGCGGCCGATCAAGTCGCGGACCGTCGCGCGCTCGCCCGGGTCGAGCGCGTCGAGCGCGGGGGCGAGCGCGCCCGCGTGGCCCACGTTCAGCTGGAACTCGGGCGGCGCCGCCCGCCGCATGAGGTCGAGGGCGAGCTTGAGGATCTCGACGTCCGCCGCCACGCTCGCATCCCCCAGAAGCTCGGCCCCGACTTGGAGGATCTCGCGCGGCCTGCGGCCCTCGCGGCCCGGATCCTGTCGGAAGATGGGCCCGGTGTAGGAGACCCGAAGCGGCGTCGGTTGATCTGCCAGCTTGGTCGCCGCCAACCGGGCCACGCTCGCGGTGAAGTCGTAGCGGAGGGCGAGCAGCTGCCCGTCGAGATCGAGGAAGCGGATCAGGTGAGCGGCGACGCCCGAACCCGCCGCGCGCACGAAGACCTCGGCGTACTCGAAGGTCGGCGGAATGATCTCCTCGTATCCGCCCGCGGCCACCCGCGCGAGGAGCTCGCTCTCGAGCCGGCGCCGCCGGCGCACCGCCTCACCCGCGAGGTCGAGCGCCCCGGGGGGGATCGGCGCGATGCTCGCCCGGTCGGTCACGCGGGCACCGGTCGCGTGAGCAGCCGGGCGGCACCCACTCGGGGCCCTTCCATCGCGACGATCTCGAACACCGCCCCGCCCGTAAGGGTCACCCGATCCCCGACCCGCGGCAGGCGCCCGAGCGTCCCGAACAAGAGACCGCCCAGCGTGGTGAATTCCCCTTCCTCGAGGCCGAGATGATAGGTCTCGTTTACTTCGTCGATCGGCGTGGCCCCGGCGAGCACGGGCGTCTCCGCTCCGCCTGACGGCGGCCGCACTTCGGGCCGGTCATACTCGTCGTAGATCTGGCCGACGATCTCCTCGAGCAGATCCTCCATCGTCACGAGACCCGCCGTGCCGCCAAACTCGTCCAACACGATCGCGAGCTGGATCTTCTGCCGGCGCATGTCCGTGAGCACGTCCTCGATCTGACGCGTCCCCGGCAGGAACACCGCCGGCCGGAGAATGGCGTCGAGTGTGGCGCCGGGGCTCGAGCGCAAGTTGGCGAGGATGTCCTTGACGTGCACCGTGCCCACGATGTCGTCGAGCGATTCCCGATACACGGGGTAGCGGGATCGCCCGGCCCGGGCGACGCGGTCGGCTGCTTGTTCGCAGGTCATAGTCACCGGGAGCGCCACGATCGCCGTGCGGGGCGTCATCACGTCGCGCGCCGTCTTCTCGCTGAACTCGAAGACACCTTCGAGGAGCCGCGCGTCGGTCGGCGCGAGCGACCCTTTGGCCTGGCTCTGCTCGACCAGCATGCGGAGCTCCTCGGGCGAGTGGATGCGCTCGAGCTCCGCCAGCGTCCCCTGCACGCCGAGCATGCGCACGGCCCTCCGGGCGCTCCAGTTCAGGGCCCCCGTCAGTGGCCGCGTGAGCTGCGCAAACCACATGAGCGGCGCCGCGATCCACCGACTCGTCGATTCGGGGTGGGTGATGGCCCAGGCCTTGGGCGCCTGCTCACCGAACACCACGTGCAGAAACGACACCACGGCGACCGCTGCCACCGACGCCACCCCGCCGCGCGTGAGCACGCTCAAGGCCGTGGGCAACGCGGCAAACCAGACGCTGAACAGCCGCGACACCGTGTCTTGCGCCGCGTACCCGAGCAGGATCGAGGCGAGCGTAATCCCGAGCTGCGCGGCAGACAGTTGTCGATAAAGGTCTTGCAGCGCCTGCTGCACGGTCTTAGCCTTCCGGTCACCTCCCCGGGCCAGCGCGTCGATCCGTGTCCGCCGGGCCGCGACCAGCGCGAACTCGGCAGCGACAAAGAACGCGTTCGCCAGGACCAGCGCGACGACGACCAGCAGACGGAGTAACAGCGACCTGACGTTCGGATCGGTCATGCGATTGGCGCAAACCTAGCCAGTGCTCACTCTACTTCAAGCGCCGCCCTTCGAAGCGCTGGTGCCGCACCTGTCACCGCGGCACGTCACGGACAGCGAACTCTCCAAGAGCGTAGGCGCCATCGTGAACGATGTGCGCATCCGTGGGGACGCCGCCGTGCGAGATCACACCCGCCGCGTCGACGGCATCGATCTCGCGCCCGACACCTGGGAAATTCCGCGCGGCGAGTGGCAGGCGGCGTGCGCGCGTCTCGCCCCGCCGTTGCGCGAGGCGCTGGCGCTCGCCGTGACCCGTGTGCGCGCCTTTCACGCGCGCCAGACCCAATCCGGATTCTTGGAGCGCGACGGACAGACCACGCTCGGCATGCGCGTGCAGCCGCTCGAACGGGTCGGGGTGTACGTGCCCGGAGGGAAGGCATCCTACCCGTCGACCGTCGTGATGAACGTGGTCCCGGCGGTGGTGGCCGGGGTGCGGGACATCGTCATGGTCACTCCCCCTGGCGGCGTCACGGACGCGGTGCTCGCCGCGGCGGACCTCGCGGGCGTGACGCGCGCGTTTCGCGTGGGGGGGCCACAGGCGATCGCCGCGCTCGCCTTTGGAACCGCCACGATTCCCGGCGTCGACAAGGTCGTCGGCCCGGGCAACCGGTACGTGACCGAGGCGAAACGCCAGGTCGCGGGCACGGTCGGCATCGACATGCTCGCCGGGCCCACCGAAGTGCTCATCATGGCCGATGGCTCGGCCGACGTCCGCTTCGTGGCGGCTGATATGATCGCGCAGGCGGAACACGATGAGGACGCGACCGCCTGGTGCGTGACGACGAGTTCCGAACTCGCGGCAGCGCTGGACGGCGAGCTCGCCCGGCAGGTCGCGCGATCGCCCCGCCGGGCCATCGTCGAGCGCGCGCTCGAGGCGCACGGACTTGTAGTCCTCGTGCCCGATCTCGACACCGCGCTCGAGGTCGCCGCGCGCCGCGCGCCCGAGCACCTTGAACTCCTCGTGCAGGATCCCTGGCCGCTCGTCGACCGCGTCCGCCATGCCGGGGCGGTCTTCGTGGGAGCCTCGACCCCGGAGCCCGTCGGCGACTACGTGGCGGGTCCATCGCACGTGTTGCCCACGGGCGGCACCGCCCGGTTTGGCTCGCCGCTCGGTGTCTACGACTTCGTGAAGCACATGAGTGTCATCGCGTACGCCCCGGACCGCCTGGCAGCGGACGCGGCGCACATCATCGCGCTCGCCGAGGCGGAAGGCTTGTTCGGGCACGCCGCCGCGATCCGGATCCGCCAGGAGCGCAAATGACCGGCGCCCCGAGCCTCCCGGCCGAGGTCCAATGCGCGCACCGGCCCGCCGCAGCGCCACCGCGGCTCCCCTTGGTGTTCGGCGTCTCGCTCGCGGCGCTCGGGATCGAGATCGCGGGCGGGCTCATGGCGCACTCGCTCGCCCTGCTCGCCGACGCGGGCCACATGCTCGTGGACGTCGGCGCTCTCGCTCTCGCATGGTTCGTCGCCCGCCTCGCCCGTCGTCCGGCGACGCCTGAGCGGACGTTCGGTCTGCTGCGCCTCGAAATCCTCGCCGCACTCGTGAACGGGGCGCTCCTGATCGCCATCGCCGTGGGCATTGCCGTGGAGGCCTACCACCGGCTGCGCGCGCCGCCCGCCGTCCAGGCGCAGCTCCTGCTCGCCGTGGCCGGCATCGGTCTCGTCGCGAACGTGACCGGGGCCGCCATGCTCCATCAGGGCCACGAGGACTCGCTCAATCAGCGCGCCGTGTACCTCCATCTCCTGAGCGACGCGCTGGGCTCGCTCGGCGCCATGGTCGCCGGGGCCGTCATCCTGATCTTCGGGTGGCAACTCGCCGATCCGCTGATCTCGGTTGTGATCGCGGCCCTCATCCTGCGGAGCGCCTGGGGGCTGTCGCGGGAGAGCGTCGATGTGCTGCTCGAGGCCGCACCCGCCCACATTCCGCTGTCGGACGTCCACCAGCGACTGGCGTCACTTCCGGGCGTCGCCTCGGTCCACGATCTCCACGTCTGGACCCTCACGAGCGGCGTCGTGGCCATGAGTGGACATCTCGTCGTGCAAAACCCCGCCGACCATCAGCGGACGCTCGAGGCCGTGCAGGCACAGATGCGCGCGCTGGGCATTCACCACGTAACCGTGCAAATGGAGGCGGCGCCCACCTGTGCGTAAGCGAGCGCTTGTCTTTTGGGGAGCCCCTTTCTATACTGCCCCGCCCAAGGTCTATCCTCGACTGACTCGCTAAGGACGTCTCGCAGTGCTACTCCGCAACATCGCGATCATCGCGCACGTCGATCACGGCAAGACCACGCTCGTCGATCAGATGCTCCGCCAGGCCGGGGTTTTTCGGGCCAACCAGCAGGTGGGCGAGCGCGTCATGGACTCCAATCCGCTCGAGCGCGAACGCGGCATCACGATCTTGTCGAAGAATGCCGCCGTCCGCTGGGGCGACACCAAGATCAACCTGGTCGACACGCCGGGACACGCGGACTTTGGCGGCGAAGTCGAGCGGATCCTGCGGATGGTGGACGGGTTCCTGCTGCTGGTGGACGCGGCCGAGGGTCCGATGCCGCAGACCCGCTTCGTGGCGGGCAAGGCCCTGGCCTTGGGCCTCCGCCCCATTGTCGTGGTGAACAAGATCGATCGCAGCGATGCGGAGCCGCTCCGTGTCCATGACGAAGTGCTCGAGCTGCTGCTCGACCTCGAGGCCACACCGGAGCAGTTCAGCTGTCCCTTCCTCTACGCGTCGAGTCGCCTCGGGACCTCGACGCCCGATCTCAAAGTCCCCGGCACCGATCTCCGGCCGCTCTTTGACACGATCCTCGGCACGATCCCGGCGCCCTCTGGAGACCCCGAGGGACCGTTCCAGATGCTGATCTCGACGCTCGACTATTCCTCTTACCTGGGGCGGATCGGCATCGGACGCATCGAGCGCGGCCGGGTGCGCGTCGGGTCGACGGTCGCGGTGTTGCCGCTCGGCGAGCCTGGGGCCGTATTCGAGGGGCTGTACGAGCAGGCCCGCGTCGCCAAGCTGTTCACCTTCGAGGGGGTCGAGCGGGTCGAGACGGCCGAGGCCGCGGCGGGGGAGATCGTGGCGCTCGCCGGGCTCGAAGGGGTGGAGATCGGGAAGACGATTACGGCGCTCGACCACGCCGACCGTCTGGCGGGGATCGCGGTCGAGGAGCCCACGATCTCGGTCGACGTCCTGGTCAACAACGCCCCCTTCGCCGGTCGCGAAGGGCGGTTCGTGACCGGCCGGCAGGTGCGCGAGCGGCTCTACAAGGAACTCGAGCGCAACGTTGCACTTCGCGTCGAGGACACCGACACCCCCTATACCTTCACCGTGTCGGGCCGCGGCGAGCTCCACCTGGGCATCCTGATGGAGAACATGCGCCGCGAGGGCTACGAGTTTCAGGTCAGCCGCCCGCGCATCATCCCGCGCGAGGGCCCCGGTGGGGAGCTCTTGGAGCCCTACGAAGAGCTCATGATCGATTGTCCGGAATCGGGCGTGGGCGTCGTCATGGAGAAGCTCGGGCCGCGGCGCGCGACGCTCCTCGACATGCGCAATCCGGGGCTGGGCATGATCCGGATGCGGTTCAAGATCCCCGCCCGCGGCCTCCTCGGGTACCGGTCCGAGTTCTTGACGGATACCCGGGGGAACGGGATTCTCCACCACCGGTTCTTCGACTACGGCCCCTGGGCGGGGCCGATTTCCGGGCGGAGCCGGGGCGTCCTGGTGGCGGACCGGGAGGGGGTGGCGGTAGCATTTGCCCTGTTCAATTTGCAGGAGCGCGGGACCCTCTTCGTCCATCCGGGGGACCCCGTGTATGAGGGGATGATCGTCGGTGAGAGTGCGCGGGCCGACGACATCGACGTGAATGCCGCGAAGGAGAAGCGGCTCTCGAACATGCGGACCACGGCCTCGGATGAAATGATCATCCTCGAGCCGCCGCGCCAGATCACGCTCGAGTTGGCGCTCGAGTACATCGAAGACGACGAGTTGATTGAGGTGACGCCGTCATCGGTGCGGCTGCGCAAGCGGGTGCTAAACGCGACGGAGCGCCGCAAACTGGCCCGTAGTGCTCGGGCCGCGGTCGAGCCATAACCGCAGGTCAACCACAACCCTAGCCGGGGGTGACAATGTTGTCCCGTGACACGTCGGATGGGTCGCTCAAACGTCGCAGCGACAGTCTCGACGACCAAGACTTCGAAGATTTCGAAGAGGACAAAGAGCTCGAAGCGGATTTCGACGAGGAGCTCGACGACGAGGACGATGACGAGGAGGAGGGCGACGACCTCGACGAGTATGACGATTTGGACGACGAGTTCGACGGAGAGGAAGATGAGGAATTCCGGCCGCGCAAAGGTCCCCGCCGGGACTGGGACTGAGCGAACGGCCTGACGCCCGGCCCGCGCGCCGGGCACGTGGTCGGAGGCGCTCCTCCGACTACTGAAGCGGGGTGGTGCGCGGGAGCACGCAGGTGCTCCCGCGCGTGCGTTTTGAGCTGGCTAACGCCCCACCTACTGCGATGTGCCGCGACCGCCCGCTGGCGGGCGGCCTACGCGATCGGATCCTGACTAGCGCGAAGCCCCGATCGCGCGGGCCCTACGCGACCGCCTAGCGGTCGTGGTCGCCGTGATCGTCGTCGTCCCGATCGTGGTCCCCGTGCTCCTCCGTGCCCGGCGCAAACGACACGCCGCGGAGCACCTCGAGGTAGCGCGAGCGGCGCACGAGGTGGAAGTGCTCCGCGGCCGCGACCGTGGGATCGGCGTTCGAGAGCTTGTCCGTCACGGACATGAGGCTGTTCGGGTCCGCGCCCTGATCGCCATTGCCGCTGACGGTCGAGGTGATCCCCCAGATCGTCGCGGTGCCGTCGTGGTTCACACGGCCCGTGATGTTCCGCAGGCCGTCGGTCGCCGGCGCCCAGGGCAGGCTCGTGGCGGGGTTGTTGCCGGTCGGGTACCCCTTCACCGTGTAGGGAACTCCGAGGCCGAGACCCGTCTGGAGCGTGTAGGCCATGCTCCAGGTCTGCTTGACCGAGTCAAACACCCACTTCTGAAGCCCGGCGGTCGTCTGCGCCGCCGCGTGCGTGTAGAGTGTCGTGGCGCCCGCGCCGTCGCCTTCGTCCGCGACGTAGAGCGTTTTCGCGTTCGCAAACCAGATACCGAAGGGGAACGCGGTCGAGGTCTTGGCGAGGATCGTCGGGAACCCGGCCAGAATGCATATGTTGCTCGGCAGGCCGCTGGTCTGGAGCGTGGCCAAGTTGTACGTGAGCGACGTGGTCGGCAGCGTCGCGTTCGAGGCCGGGACACCGAAGCCCTTCGGGCATGCCTGGCCCGTCACGTCGAGGAAGTAGACGGTGTTGACGCCGTTCCCGCCGCTGCCCTTCGTGTAATAGAGCACGTTGTTGAAGATCGTGAGGCCGCGGAAGTTGTCATCCTTGCCGATCTTGTCCGCTTTGTCCCCAAGCTCGGTCACGTTGAAGCTCCCGACCGGCGTGGGCGTCCCAGGCGTCTGCAAGCGCTCGGGCAGGTCGGACGGGGTGATGATCTGGGCCCCCGCGCCGAGGATGATGCCGTTGGGCTGCGGGTTCGAGCCGTTGCCGGCGTTGCCCGCCGTGTAGTAGACGTTGGCGCCGTTGCTGTTGTTGAGAATGGCGGCCCGGCCGTTGTTCCCGCTGTAGGCATTCGTGAGCGTGAACTGGAACGTCCCCCACCGATCGAGCTGCGCCACCGCACGGTAGACGCCCTCGCCCACGGGGTTCGTGGGGTCGTTGGCGCCCGGCGTGTTCGAGTTCGAAGCGTCCAGCGAGTCGGGATGGGCGTAGTAGTCGATGAACGTGAGGTACTGCCGGTCGGTCGAGAGGTTGAGCGCGCCCTCTGATTTCGAGCTGAAGCTCGTGACCAGGTGATCCCGCTTCGAGCCCGGCCGTCCCTTCGGGACTGGGAGCGTGCCGATGAGCTCGCCCTCAGGGGAGATCTCGTCGAGGAAGAGCGGGGACGTGATGCCGAAGCTCCCGTCGTAGGCGTCGTTGTTCCACACCGTGGGATACAGGCCGTTGTCCGGCGCGCCGGATGCGGCGCCGCATCCGCCGGTCGTGGTGGCGCAGCCGGGCGGGAGAATCATCCCGACCTGCACCGTGCCGGCCAGGTTGTCATAGACGCTGCGACTCACGATCAGGTTGCCGGGCCGAAAACGGACCGGGTAGCGCGGGTCGTGCCACGCGAAGACGCCGCCAAGCAGAGCGCCCGACGTGAGAATCACGGCGCCGCGGCGGGCAAGCGCGCGCAGATACTCCCGAGGGGTCACACGTGTCGCTGTCATTTCCGAAGATCTCCTCGAAGGATGGTGATGGGGGGTGACGCGGAAGCTCTGACGGCATGCGGTTGGACGGGCGCCGTTGGCGTTGGCGATCCATGGGGAGCGACGAAGCTCCTGTTCGGCATCAACGCGGACGTTGGCGTTCTTGAGCATGGTCCCGGGGGCGCTCTGCCTCAAACGCGAATGGCGAGAAGTGGGTCGCACTGGTGCGGGACGATCGTCGCCCAATCCGGTTTCGCGGCCACGACGCCGTGGTCACGAGTCCGTAACACCATGTGGCGCGCGCGATGCGCAGCCCGCAGTCGCGCGTTGCGCCGATGCGACAGGGTTTTCCGGGACCGCTCGGCTCGAGCGACCGCGCGGGCGAGGAGCTGCGTGGGCGCTGTGCGCGGTGTCGAAACGCGACAAGTGGTCCGCGTCGGTGACGAGAGTGTTACATACGCCACGCTTCCATAACCCCTCGGGCGCCCGCACCTTCGGGCGTCGGTTCCTCAACCGTCTCGACGCTGTCCTCAGGACCGCTAGGACGAAGGCGCGGACCCCATCCCGCGCCGACCACCTGAATTCGCAAGAGGTTCTGATCGGCGCGCCTTCTCGTACAAGCACCGTGACGCACGCAACCCCGGCCTCATGGGCCGGGTGGCGGGCGCGGATCGCAAGCGCCCCGTGCTGACTCGCGTCGGCGTCGAGCTCGGACGGCGGGGCATCCGGGCCGTTCGCCTCGAGGGGTTTGGCCGGGAGCGACCGAGCGGGGTCGAAGCCCCTTGGGATCCCGAAAATCCCGAGGGAGCTCTCGACGTGCTGCGCGAGCACTGCGCATCGGCGCACCGTGTGGCCATAGCGATTGACCTGCCGCTCCTCTTCTTGAAGCGGGTGAAACTGCCCGCCGTGTCGGCCGCCGAGCGTCGAGAGATCCTCCGCCTCGAGCCCGACCGCTTCTTCCCCGTCCGATCCGAAGAGCTCGTACCCGCGGTGCGGGCGGATGAAGACTTGGTGTTCGCGGTGCGGGAACCCCAGGTCACAAGCTGGGTCGCGGCACTGGAACAGCTCGCCCCCGTCGAGCTGGTCGAGCCGGGACCGAGCGCGTGGTGCCGTGCGCTCGCGCGCGCGGGGATCGACACCGGCACGCTGGTGCTCGACGGCAACGGTGACGGCATCGGGCTCGTCGATTTCGCGGGCGGCCGAGTGGCTGGCGTGCGGCGGCTGTTCGGTGGGACGGAGGCCCTGCGGGGGATACTCGAGGCGCGCCCGGAGCGGACGGGCGTCTTCTTGACGCCCTGGGACGAGGCGCGCGCCGAGGCGCTGGCGACGGAGATCCCTGGCTCGTCATTCCGGCCGCTCCCCGTGGGCCCGGTGTCGAGCCCGTTCCTCGGTGCCTACGGGGCCGCGCTCGGTCTCGCGTCGGAGCCCGATCTCGCGGAGACCTTGGTGTCGCCCGTGCTCGGACGCCGAATTCGCGCCCGGCACCGTCGGGAGCGGGCGCTCGCAGCGCTCGCCTGCGCCGCGGGCTTCATGCTGCTCTTGCTCTCTATCGACGCATGGCGAACCCGAGCGACGCGGGAACTCGACCGTGGCCTCGCGTCGCTGCGCACCCAGGCCGCGCCGGCCCTCGCGCTCCAAAGCGAGCTCCAGGATTTGGGACAGCGGGCTGATGCGATCCGCGCCATCGAGGCCGACCGCCCGGACCCGCTCGGTGTGCTCCTCGAGCTCTCCGAGCGCCTGCCGCCCGGCGCGTATCTCCGCGGGGCTCACAACGCCGGACGCGAGTGGCAAATCGACGGTTACGCGGCGAGCGCAGCCCGGGTCATCGCTGCGCTTGGCGCGGCGCCCGGTGTTACGGACCTTCACTTTCTGTCCGCCACCAATCGTGCGCAGGTGGGGACCGAGCCCCTTGAAAGCTTTGCCCTCGCTTTCCGCTTCGTTTCAGCGCCTTAAGCCCCGCGAACGGCGCTTCGTGATCGGCGGCGCCATCATAGGCGCCACCGCGCTGCTCATTGTGGGCGTGGGGTTGCCGGCCGTCCATCGGTGGGCCGTGCGTGAGGCCGACTACGCAGCCCGGCGAGACCAGTGGACCCGCTTGCAGGCGCTCGTAGCAAACGCCGACCGCCTGCGCGACGCGCTCACGGCGCGTCGGCTCGCGTTCGCCGCGGATGGCGAACGGCTGGTCAGCGGCTCCACACCAGCGCTCGCGGCGTCGACCCTCCAGGGGCTGCTGCAGCGTTACGCCGACGAGAGTGCCGTGCAGTTCGATCGCGTGGACGTTGCCGCGGATCCTCGTCCCGCGGGGTCGGGCCTCCTTGAAATCCCGGTACAACTCCAGGCTCGCGGCGATGTGTACGGCCTCGTGGACTTCCTCTACCGCGTGGAACGCGGAGACAAGCTCGTCGTGGTGGACGAACTGACGTTGAACGGCGGCACTGACGAGGGTGGAGACGGGACGGAGACGCGGGGGCCGCAGACGTTGTCCTGGACCCTGGCCGTTCACGGCCTTTATGGGGGTGCGAACCCATGACCCGGTTACGCTTGTTGTACGCGATCGCCGGGGCGCTCGCCGTTCCAGGGCTCGCCCTGCAGGTGCTTCCCGCTTCGCTACCCGCGGCGGGCGCGCGTCCGCTCGCTCTTCCAAACCCTCCCGCGGCCAGCGCCGACCGGCCGCCGGCCCGCACCTACGGTGCGATCGTCGCCGCTGATCCGTTCTCCGCGCGACGCACGCCGCCGTCGGTTCGCTTTGTGCCGGCCGGGGGCGAGCATCGGGCGGCGTCTGCGCCGCATCGCGCGGAGCCGAAACTCTATGGCATCACCGTTGGACCCGAGGGGGCGGTGGCCGTCATCAGCGCCGATCCCGGCGTGCGGCGGGCTCAGCTCTACGAGATCGGCGATACGCTGGACGGTGCGCGCGTGGTCGCCATTTCCGCATCCACCGTGACGCTCGTCAAGCCGTCCGGACCGATCGTCCTTCACCTCGAGTTCGCGGGACAACCACCGCCGTGAGACGCTGTCTCGTCGTGCTCTGCCTCGGCCTCTTGGGCGCAATCCGCGGGACCGCGCAGACGCCCCCCATGATCCATATCAACTACGTGAACGCGGATCTGGGTGACGTCATTCGCTCGCTCGCCGCGGCACTCGGCGTCAACGTCGTGCTCACGGACATCCCGGACCGACGCGTCACGTTCCAGACTCCTGAGCCCGTGCCGGCGTCCCAGGCGGGTGCTGTGCTCGAGGCGATCCTCGAGGCGCAGGGCCTCGTGCTCGTGCAGGCGGGGCCCGTCGCCCAGGTCCTGCCCGAAGACAAACGGCCGTCGACCGGCCCCGTGCGCGTGGGCAAGGACCTCCCGTCGCCGCCGCCGCTCGGGCTCGGGACGCAGATCGTGCCGCTCGACTACATGCGGGCCGACGAAGCCGTCACGCTGCTCAGGGAAATCGCGAGCCGCACCGCCCGCATCGAAGTCGTCCCGCGCTCGAACGCCGTGCTCATCACGGACCGCGGCGTGAACCTCGCGCGCTACCTCGAGCTCTTGCGACAACTGGACGTCAAAACGGGCGGGGAAGCCGGGCTCAGCACGTTCGTCTATCCGCTCAAGCACGCCAGCGCGGCCGAGCTCGCCGGCACGCTCGGCCAGGTGTTCGGGGCCACGGTGGCGACGCCACCGCCGCGCCAGCGGGTGCAGGAGCTCGAAGGGCGCAGCCTCTCGGGCGAGCTGACCGGGTTCGCGAACCGCGAGCTCCAGTCGCTGCAGCAGCGGGGTCAGACGGCCGCGCCTGCGGCCCCAGCCTTCCCGGCCCAGGCCGCCGCGTCGGCCGAGAGCGGGAGTGCGGGCCTAGTGGGCGGGACGACGATCGTCCCCGACCAGGCCACGAACTCCCTCGTCATTCGCACCGCTCCGCCCAATTTCTCCGTTCTTGAAGAGACAATTCAGCAGCTCGACGTGCGGCCGCCCCAGGTTCTCCTCGAGGTGCTTATCGCCGAGGTCACGCTCGATCGGGCGACGCAGTTCGGCATCAACTGGCAGGCCGTAGCACAGCGCGGGTTCTCAGGTGACAGCACCCGCGGCGTCGTGGTGGGGAGCGGCCCGGGGACGTTCTCGGATACCGCCCTCTCGAGTCTCGGCGGCCTCGGCGCCCGGGTCGTGAGCCTCGCGAGCGTAAACGTGCGGGCGCTGCTCCAGGCGATCGCGTCCCACTCGAACGTGAAGGTGTTGACCGCCCCGAGCGTGCTCGCCTTGAACAACGAGCTCGCGCGCATCCTCGTGGGCAGCGAAGTGCCCTTCACCTCCGCGACGCTCACGACGCAGAGCGCGCTCGTCGACCAGGTCGTGCAGTTCGAGAATGTGGGGACCCAGCTCACCGTTGTGCCCACCGTCAATCAAGACGGGTACGTCACATTCCGGATCCTCCAGGAGGTGAGCGCGCTCTCCGACCAGACGATCGCCTCGGCGCAAAACGCGCCCATCATCACGACGCGCGAAGCCGAGACCAGCGCCATCGTCAAGACGGGGCACACGATCGTGATCGCCGGCCTGATCGGCGAGCAGTCCCAGGCGACGCAGTCCGGGGTGCCGATCCTGAGCGACATCCCGCTCGTCGGCGATCTCTTCAAAAGCCGCAGCGTGAGCCACGAGCGCACCGAGCTCGCCATCTTCCTCACGCCCTACGTCGTTTACAGCGACGAGGAGGCCGACTCGCTCCTGCAATCCGAGCGGGCGAAGCTCCCCGCGCTGCGACAGCCGCTCGACAGCATCCTCGGCCCCAAGGCGCCCCGGCCGTGAGACCGGCCCAGCGGCCCTCGCCCGAGGCTCCTGCGCCGGGCCCCGTCGCCGCCGACACCACCTTCACCGCGGCCGACCTCCGCGCCGCAGCAGCCGGCGCGCTCGCGCAGCGCCTCTCGCCCCGCTACCTCGAGGAGCACTGCCTCCTACCCCTCGCGATCACGGACGCGGGCGAGCTCGTGATCCTCGCGGGCGCCCCGCTCGACCCAACGGTCACGGACGAGCTGTGCTGGACGTACGAGCACCCCGTGGTCGTGCGGGAAGCCCCGGCGGCCGAGATCCACGCGGCCGTGCTGTCGGCGCACGCCGACGCGGACGTTCCCTCGAACGATGTGCGGGACCTGGTCGTGTTGAGCGACGAGGAAGAGACGATTGACGACCTGCGGTCGCTTGCCAATCAGGCACCCGTCATCAAGCTCGTGAACCTGCTCATCCTCGAAGCGCTCCGCGCGCGGGCGAGCGACATCCACTTGGAGCCCGGGGGAGACGGCCTGCGGGTGCGCTACCGCATCGACGGCGTGCTGCAGGACATCTCGAACCCCCCTCGTCAGTATCAGGCGGCCGTGATCAGCCGGGTCAAAATCATGGCCGGGCTGAACATTGCCGAGCGACGCTTGGCGCAGGACGGCCGGATCAGGCTCAGGCTTTCGGATCGCGAGGTCGACCTTCGCGTCTCGATCACACCCTCGCTGCACGGCGAGGGGGTGGTGCTGCGCCTGCTCGATCGCGGGGCCGGGGTGCGGGACCTCGGGGAACTCGGGATGCCGGGCCCCCTGCTCGAGGAGTTCGGAAACCTGCTCCGCCAACCCCACGGTATCTTGCTCGTCACTGGCCCGACGGGCTCGGGCAAGACGACGACCTTGTACGGAGCGGTGAGTCGTCTGAACGGGCCGGGGGTGAAGATCGTCACCGTCGAAGACCCGGTCGAATATCAGATGGATGGCGCCACGCAGATCGCGGTGGCGCCGAAGATCGGGTTGACGTTCGCCGCGGCACTCCGCTCGATCCTGCGGCACGATCCCGACATCATCATGGTGGGCGAAATGCGGGATCGGGAAACGGCCGAGATCGCCATTCAGGCCGCGCTCACGGGCCATCTCGTATTCTCGACGCTGCACACGAATGATGCGCCGTCGGGCGTGACCCGGATGGTGGACATGGGGATCGAGCCCTATCTGGTCGCGGCGACGGTCCTCGGGATCGTCGCGCAGCGGCTCGTGCGCGTGGTGTGCGAAGCCTGCGCCGAGCCGGTCCGCGCCACTCCGGCCCTGATCGCGCAAATTCCGGCCACCCGGCCGGATCTCCCCAAGCCGCGGCTGCGCCAAGGCCGCGGATGCCCGGCCTGCGGCGGGACCGGCTATCGCGGGCGCACGGGACTCTACGAGCTCATGCGCATGGACGAAGACCTGCGCGCGCTCGTGCTCAAGAAGGCTTCGTTGAGCGAACTGCGGGCGGTCGCGCAGACGCGGGGCATGACGCCGCTTCGGACGGCGGCATGGGCGAAGGCCTGCGCCGGCGTGACGACGGTGGACGAAGCGCTGCGCGTGACGCGGGACGAGGTCCTCGGGTGACGACGCGGTTCCGTTATCGCGCCGCGACGCCGGACGGGCAGGTCGTCGAGGGAGTGATCCAGGCGCCGTCACGACAGACGGTGCTCGACGGTCTGCGGCGCCAGCGCCTTTATCCCGTCGCGGTGGACGAGGCGGCGGCCGCGGGTACGAAACCCGCGATGCGGCGAATGGGCCGGCGGGCGGCGGTCGCCCTGTGGACGCGCAACGCGGCGGTCCTGCTCGGCGCCGGGGTGTCGGTCGATCGGACCCTTGCGTTCACCGCCCAGCAGACGACGCACGAAGGCCTCGCCCTCGCCCTCCGGGATGTCCGGCGCGCGGTGCAGGGCGGCAAGGCGCTCTCCGAGGCGCTTGCCCAAGAACCGCGCTACTTCGATCCGCTGTTCGTGGCGATGGTGTCGGCGGGCGAGGCGAGCGGCGCGCTCGAAATCGTCTTCGAGCGGCTTTCGGAGCAGCTCGAAGAAGGCACGGAACTGCGCGGCCAGATCCGGTCGGCGCTTCTCTATCCCGCCCTGATGGGGGTCATGGCCTGCATTGGGATCGCGGTCCTGCTCGGCTTCGTGATCCCGCGCTTCGCGGCCATCCTCTCGGATGTCGGCGGCACGCTCCCCCTGAGCACCCAACTCCTCCTCGGCGCAAGCGCCATCCTGACGAAAGTGTGGTGGCTGTGGCTGCTGCTCGCCGCGGGCGCTGTGTACACGGCGTCCGAGTTGTACGCGCGCCCAGAAGTGCAGCGCCGGTGGCACGAGCTGCGGCTGACTTGGCCTGTGGTGGGGGACATCGAGCTCAAGTACGCCGCCGCGCGATTCGCGCGCACGCTGGGCCTTCTACTAAAGAGCGGCGTACCGGTGCTCCCCGCGCTCGGCATCGCGCGCGCCTCCGTGCCGAACATCGTCGTCCAAGAGGGCGTGGACCGGGCGGCGAGGTCCGTGGCGGAAGGCGGAACGCTCGCGGGTGCCCTGGCGGGTACCCTGCCGCCGCTCGCGCTGCAGATGATGGCGGTGGGGGAAGAAAGCGGGCGGCTTGAGGACCTGTGCCTGCGGATCGCCGATACCTACGATCAGGAAGTGCGCCGGGCGGTCCGCACCGCCGTGACGCTGCTCGAGCCCGCGCTCATTCTCGGGTTCGGGGCAGTGGTCGGTTTCATTGCGCTCGCGATGCTGCAGGCGATCTACGGGATCAATCTCAAGACCTTTTGAGCCCTAGCGGTCGTGCTCTTCCCACTGCTGGAGCACGAGCCAGTGGCCGAGCACGAGATAGACGGCCTGGATTTCGTGCGTGAGCGGCTGACCCGGTTGCCAGCCCCGGCTCACGAGCAGGAGGCGTGTGGGGGAGAGCGTGAGAAGCGGGCTGACGACGGCGCCGGCCTCCCCGGGGCCCGAGGTGGGCGCGTTCGCCTGTTCGGCGCTCCGCAGGTCGTCCGTCGAGCCGAAGACGTGACCACCGTCGCGCTGGGCCACAATCGCTGCCGCGGTTGCGCTCCCGATGCCCGGGACCGCGGCGAGCACGGGGGCCGGGGCAGCGTTCACATCGACCAGGCCGTCACCCCATACGGTGACGTAGGGTGCCACGGCCAGCGCGAGCGAGTCGTCCATCCCGGGGACGCGCGCGAGTTCGGCGAGCCGGGAGAGCGATTCCCGCTTGAGGGCCGTCACGATGGCTTCCGCTCGGGCCGGCGAGGTGAATTCGCTGAAGAGATTGCGCAGGGTGCGCTCGTCCGTACGGTTCAGGTCGAGCCGCGCGTTCAGGTCGACGATCGCCACGCCGAACCGGGCGTCACCGAGCGCGACCTCCGCGAGCGAGCGGCGGAGTTCCGGGTCGCGGAGCGCGGTAACACGGTCGCCGGGGGCGGTGGTCGAGTCGAGGCGACTCTCGATCGCCGCGGTGGCCATGAGGATGCCGCTCTCGGCGGCGTAGCGGCCGATGGTCCGCGTCTCGAGGGTCGTGACGACCCGTCCTTCGGCTCGGACGTGGGCCGCGACCTCGGTCGCCGCGGCGCCGAGGAGGACGAGGAGCCACAGGACGAAGACGAGCGCTACGCCTCGCCGTGTCACCATGCCTCGTCGGGCCCGGCGCTGCCCGGCGAGCGCGGTTTCGCGAGCCGGCTCAGATCAAAGTGGGCGCCGTCGGGCAGGAACACCGAGACTGTGACGAGGTCGAGGCCGTCCTGCCACGGACGGCGCGTAAGTTGACGGCGAAACCCGCCCGGGAGCGCGGTCGGGGAAGCGTTGAGAGGCAACGTCCCGAGCTTCGCCTGCTCGATCGCGTTTTCGGCGTAGGCGACCGCGTCCGACCAGTCGCTCGCCCCGGTCGCGATGCGGTGACTCTGATGAAAGAGCTCGAGGTACGCGAGACCCACGAGGGTGAGTACCACGAGGGCGACGAGGACCTCGAGCAGCGCGAAACCGATACGCCGTGACGGGGCGCGAGCGGCTGTCACGGTTCCGTATCCGCGGTGGCCGGCGTGCTGGCCGACCACAGGACGACGTCGAGCGGTTGCCCGACCGGCGTCGCGTCGCGCCAGAACGTGACGGCGACCGCGCGAGGCAGGAGCGTTGGGGCGGTCCAGTTGTCCTGCCAGGCCGAGTCGTCGAGCGCGAGCGTCTGGACGCGCCAACGGGTGATTCCGGCGGCCCGGAACGTGACGCGAGCCGCTGGTGCGTGCCCGAGCGGCGCGGCCGACACGTCGAGGCCATGGGGCCCCGCAGCGGCCGAAATGAGCCAGTCGTAATCGGGATCGAGAGGTGCTGCGCCCCCGCTCGCGACGAACGACAGCCGGCCAGCAGTCAGTTCGAATCCGGGATCGCCGGGATGTTCGGGCACGCGGGCGTTCCGGAGTGCGTCACGCAGAAACTCGCTGATCGCGCGCAGCCGATCGGCTTCGTCGAGCCGCGCGGTGAGACGCGCTCGGGCTTCGAAGCTGACCTGCGCGGCGGCGTACGCCACCAACACGACCAGTCCCGTTAGCACGAGGGCGAGCATGACTTCAAGCAGCGTAAAGCCGGAGTGCACGCGGGGCCGGACCGGGCGCGTCAATCGAGTCAGGCGGCGGTCAGGGTTCACGCTGATCGAAATCCTCGTCGTGATCATTATCCTGGGTCTGCTTGCGGCGCTCGTCGGCCCCCGCATTCTGGGCCGCGTCTCGGAAGCAAAGAGTGCCACCGCCCGCACCCAGATCGAGCTCCTCGGGGTCGCCCTCGACAACTACCACCTCGACACAGGCCGCTATCCGACCACCGAGCAGGGCTTGGACGCGCTGATGACGAAGCCCGAACGCGAGCCCATCCCGGTGAACTGGCGCGGCCCCTACTTAAAGCGCGACGTCCCGGTCGACCCCTGGGGCCGCCCCTACATCTATAAGAGTCCCGGCGACCACAATCCGTCCGGTTACGACCTCTCGACCCTCGGCCGGGACGGACAACCCGGTGGCGACGGAGAGGACGCGGACATCACGAGCTGGAAGTAGCAGTCATCGACCCTGGGCACCCGGCTCGAGCGTGCATCCGAGGGCGTCGAGCCCGCGGACCGCGCCGCTAGCCGCGCTCGGGACGTCGGGCGCGCAACTTCCCAGCGGCGAGACGATCAGCGTGAAGGGCGCGCCGCTCGCGGGCAGTCGGCCGTGTGCCAGGTTGCTTTCCCGCTGACCAGCACCATCGAGCTGCCACGCGCCGCTCGCTTCAACCCGCAGATACAGCACCTCACCGCGCTCGGCGGCCGCTTGTTGGGTGGTCGCGATAAGCGAGGCGAGAGCGTCCTTGCGCGGACCCGGCGTCAGCAGAGCCGGAACGACGAGCGCCGCCGCGATTCCCATCAACACGAGCACGACGAGCAACTCGAGCAGCGTGTAGCCCCTCGGGCGGACGGGAGGGACGCGCAGCGGGCCGCGATGAGCGCTCTGCTGTCGACCGTCGTGCGGCGGATGGGAGTGTGCAGCCGGGCTCACGCGGGACGAACGTACGCGCCCGCGCTGCATGCGGCAATCGAAGCGTCGCGGGCGTTACAGAATCGTCGCACTTCCCGCTGCGCTCGGTGGTGCACGTAGGAACCTTCACTGTCGCTGCACTCAGCCAGTGTCGACGCGCGCACGCGCCACGCCCGCTCGCGGTTTGCGGGCCAATGATGAACTCGTGCCGCGACCCTGCCTCAATCGTGACGGGTTTGAGATGCGGAGCTCTCATGTTCGGGCGTGCTTCGCGCCGAGCTGCGCGCGAAGGCACGCGGGACGTGAGACACTCTGCAGAGGAGACTTGTGCAATGAACATACTTCGCTTCACCCAGCGAGCGGCTGTGTATGCCATCGCCGGGGTCGCGTTCAGCGCCTTCATCGTCGGCCAGCATCCTGAGCCGGCGGTGGCAGCTGCGCGCGAATACGGTTGGAACGACAACGCCACGCGGACGCCGATCAAGCACGTGCTCTACATCATCGGCGAGAACCGCACATTCGACCATGTGTTCGGGACGCTGGTGCCAAAGCACGGTCAGCGCATCTGGAACATCCTGTCGGAAGGGATCATCAACGCCGACGGCACGCCGGGACCGCACTTCAGCCGCGCGACACAGTGGATGGCCTCTGATTCGAGCGCGTATTCCCCGCGTCCCTCGAAGACCACAGCCTACACCACGCTGCCGCGCGTCAACACCGACGGCACTCCGAAGACGGCTCCCTTCCCGGATACTGCCACGGCCCATTCGATCGAGCCGGCATTGCCTCTGAGCTACTACACGTTCCTCACGGTCGGCGGCAGCGGCTTGAGTTCCGACATCATCGACCCCCGCTTCCCAGCGCTTCCGAGCGGACCGTTCCAGGTCACGCGCTACATCTCCTACAACGACTACGCGAGCAGCCCCGTTCACCGCTTCTACCAGATGTGGCAGCAGCTCGATTGCTCGATGAGCGCGGCGACGCGGCACAACCCGAGCGGGTGCCGGGCGGATCTCTTCCCGTGGGTCGAGACGACGATCGGCGCCGGGAGCAACGGGAAGCCGCTCCCCACGGGCTTTACGGACCAGACCACAGGTGAAGGCGCGACGTCGATGGGCGTCTATAACGTGCTGTCAGGTGACGAGAGCTATTCGCTCGAGCTCGCCTCGAAGTACGCTGTGAACGACAACTACCACCAGGCCGTTATGGGTGGCACGGGTGCCAATCATCTGGCGCTGGGCTACGGGCAGACGATCTACTACGCCGATGCGACCGGCGCGCCCACCACGCCTCCCTCGAACCAGATCGAGAATCCGACCCCGCTCAAGGGCACGAACAACTGGTACACGCAGGACGGGTACAGCGGCGGGTCGTACGTGAACTGCGCCGATCCTACCCAGCCGGGCGTGGATTCGGTGACGGCGTACCTCAAGTCCCTGCCGTACAAAGTCTTCCGCGGCGGCGACTGCGTAAAGGGCGGCTATTATCTGGTCAACAACTACAACCCCGGCTACCTCGGCACGGGCACGCCGGCGCCGCTCGGGCCGTCCATCTTCACGATCCCGCCCACGACGCAGCGGAATGTTGGGCTGCTCCTGAACGACCACGGCATCTCGTGGAAGTACTACGGCGAGGGCTGGGCGAACGGCGCCGAGACGGGCGAAGCGAGCACCTACTGCAACATCTGCAACCCCTTCCTGTATTCGACGCAGATCATGACCGACGCCGTCCAGCGGAAGACCCACTTGGCGGACATCACCGATCTCTACAACGACATCCAGAACAACACCCTTCCCGCCGTCTCGATCGTCAAGCCCGACGGGATCCTTGACGGGCACCCGGCGTCTTCGAAGTGGGAGCTGTACGAAGGCTTCGTGCACAAGATCGTCGACATGGTGAAGGCCAACCCGACGCTGTGGCAGAACACCGCCATCATGATCACGGCCGATGAGGGTGGCGGGTACTGGGATTCGGGCTACGTGCAGCCGCTCGACTTCTTCGGCGACGGCACGCGGATTCCGCTGATCGTCGTGTCCAAGTACTCGGAAGGCGTGGGCGTCGTCCACGACTACGGCGACCACGTGTCGTTCGACAAGTTCGTCGAGGCGAACTGGGGCATCGAGACGATCGCTCCGAGCGGTCGGGACAACCTCCCGAACCCGATCACCTCGGGTGACAATCCGTGGGTGCCGAAGAACAGCCCGGCGATCACGGACCTGATGGGCATGTTCAATTTCCATAACGACGGGGACCACGATCGGGACGATCGCGGCGAGTAGTTTCCCCGAGGTGTAACGAGGACCGGCCAGGGCTGCTCCCAAGCAGTCCTGGTCGGTTCTCGTTTTTGGGTGGCGGGCGCGTCGGCCCGACCAGTGGGTGTCGCGAGGACTACTTTTGAAGTATGGTGATCCAGACGTGTCCGACTGACGTGGTCGCTGCTCCTCCGGAACGGGTGTGGGACCTGGTCACGTACGCCGAGCCCCTGGCCAGATGGTCCGGCACGAGGCTGCTCGCCGGTCCCCGAAACCGCCGGCTCATGCCCGGTGATCGGCTGGTGCTCGCCGCGGCACTCGGATTGAAAGTGGTCTTCGACATCCGCGCCCTGGAACCGCCGCACTCCCTGACCGTGGACGTGCAGCTTCCCTTCGGCGTGATGAATCACGAAATCATCCGGATCACGCCGGCCGGCGACGACCGATCCCGGGTGAGTCTTGGCTGAAACTTCCATTTCCCGCCCGGGTGGCGCGGCGAGATCTTAGGAAGGGTGCTCGGTCACCTCTTCGTGAGCGGCCCGCGCGACTCGCTCGCGAGCCTCAAGCAGGCCGCCGAAGGGGGCCAGACAGGCTAACGCTCGACGTGCGAAATGCGTCTGAAGCCACAGGAGGCGCGGCGACCCGCGCCGCAGGCCCTCTGCAACTGTTGACCAGGGCAGGGGATACGTCGGGGCACCGAGTTTGCATCGGATAAAGTCATGATCAGACCCCTGATCCACCGGGCGCTCTCGCGGGAAGATCTGCATCGTCTGGTCGCGGAAATCGCGCGACTGGACCGCGCGGAGGCGCGCGCTGCGGAGCAAGCCATTCAGGCGGGCGACGTCGACGCGGTGCTCGACTCACCGGCCGCGCTCGAAGCGGTCCGCGGCCACGGGGGGACGCCGGCGGCGGTCGCGTTGACCCTGCTCTGGTACGTCCCGGTGCGGGCTGCACTCTGCGCACGAGGCGTGGCCGACGTCGAGCTCGCCGATTATGCGGCGAGCGTACCCGTCGTGTTCGCCACGCGTCGCGCGGTGGTCAGCGTAGCGCGCGGCGAGACGGGCATCGCCGTGTGGTGGCGTCACGTGGCTTCTCTGCCCGACGGCTCGATGGCGCAGGCTGAGGGCGCGGCCGACGTGGCCGCCCTGGCGCTGTGGTGGGCGGGGTGCTTCCCGGAGCGGATCACGCGGCGCGCGGGGGTCGGGGTACTCGAGGCGTACGTGACGTTTGCCGCGCAAGCTCTGCGGCTCGCAGCTCGCATTCTCGCCGCTAACGGCGCCGGGTCGCTTTGCGCGCGGGCGGCGGACCAGGCCGAGGCTCTGTACGCCGCTCTCGCCGATACGCGACAGGACTATTTGGGCCGGGACGCTCACAGTCCCGAAGGGCGCCTGGCTCGGTACCTCGCTCGACTCGATCCTGGATCCAAGCGCATGCCTCTGAACTAGCCCCAGGGCTCCTTGCGCCCCACCCAAGTCCCAAGAAGGCCAGTCGAACCGGTGGGTGGTCGGTTCCCAAAGCGCTCGTTGATCTTGTCCGCTTGGGGAGCCACCCGCAATATGTGGTCTCGTGCCTCTGATGCTGGCCCCGGGGCGTCATGGTTGGTGTGACCTGGCTTGGAGCGAGACGCCACGGTCCGCGATCTCGGTTCCTCGTGGTGAGGGCCTTGAGTCCAAAGGGCTGGAGGGGACATGGATCCAGTTTCCGGGGTGCTGAAATCGAAAGGGCGAATCCTCGTCATAGATGACGACTCGAGGCTCCGGAGCTCGCTCCGACGGGTTCTTGAGCAAGAGGGGTACGAGGTCTTCGAGGCGCCCGACGGTAACGCTGGGTTGCGCCTCCTCCGCCATGGTGGGGCGGACCTCGTCATCCTCGACATCTACATGCCTGGCCGGGACGGCCTTGAGTTCCTGCGGGACGTTCGGAACGAGGGTCCTCAGACGAAGGTCGTGGCCATGTCGGGGGGTGGGGACGTCGCCCGGCTCGACCTGCTCGAGGTCGCCGTCGCGTTCGGAGCGCTCCGGACGCTGTCCAAACCCCTGTCGCCCGCCGAAGTCCTAACCACCGTCCGTGAGTTGTTGGAAGCGCGCGCGTAGGGCCTGACCGACACTCCAATCGCAAGTTCGATCCCTCCGACCTCGGGCCGGGCGGTTCGCCTCGTGGCGCCGTCTGGTCCCCCATTCCAAGCGATCGCCGGCGAGCTGCTCGGTGCAAGACGAGCACCGTGTGTTTTGCAGTAGTGCACACTCTATCATAAAAACTACATGAAATTGTCAATTGAGTGCAATTTTTGCACATTTGTAATGACACCATGCTTGACTGGGTCGGCCACCCTCCGCTAGACTGATTGACGGCAGAGCAGTTACCCCTCCGGCCTCGCGAGGCAGTCGGTGTCTATCACTCGAGCCCCCGAACCCCGCACCGCCTCGGCAGGCATGTTCGACCACTACGAGCCGGTCGAGCCCGCCTACGACGAGGCGTTCGCCGCCCCGGGCAAGCCCCGCGGGGCGATGGCCTCGACGATTGCCTGCTTCGAGAGCATGGGGCTGGCCGACGTTCGGAAGCGGAAGCGGCTCGCCGACCAAGCATTCCGCGATCTCGGCGTGACGTTTCTCGTGCATGGGGACGCACGCGGCGTGGAACGCACACTGCCGTTCGATCCCATTCCCCGAGTCATTACGGCATCGGATTGGGCGCTGCTCGAACGAGGACTGGAACAGCGGGTCCGCGCCCTGAACGCGTTTCTTGGAGACGTCTACGGCCAACAGCGGATCCTGAAAGACGGACGCGTGCCGCGCGACGTCGTGTTGGGGTCAGGGGGATTCCTGGCCGCTGTGCACGGAGTGCGTCCGCGGGGCGGGGTGTACATCCACGTGGCCGGCATCGACGTGATCCGCCGGCCGGACGGCGAGTTCGCCGTGCTCGAAGACAATTTGCGAACGCCGTCGGGCGTGTCGTACGTGCTTGAGAACCGCAAGGTCATGAAGCGGCTGTTCCCGCAGGCCCTGTCGCGCAACGACGTCCGACCGGTGGACGAGTACCCGGCCCGGCTCCGTGAGGCCCTGAGCTCCCTCGTCCCTGGCGGGTCGGCGCGCGGTGTCGTCCTCACGCCGGGCCCGTACAACTCCGCCTACTTCGAACACTGCTTCCTGGCTCGGCAGATGGGCTGCGGGTTGGTCCAAGGCTCTGACCTCGCCGTGCGGTCCGACGGCGTTTTCATGCGCACGACGCACGGGCTCGCACAGGTGGACGTCATCTATCGGCGCATCGACGACGCATTCCTCGACCCCGAGACGTTTCGCGCCGACAGCCTGATCGGCGTGCCCGGGCTGGTGCGGGCCTACGCGGCCGGAACGGTCGTCGTCGCGAACGGAATCGGTAACGGAGTGGCCGACGACAAGTCGGTCTATCCATTCGTGCCGGAGATGGTCCGTTTCTATTTGGACGAGACCCCACTCCTCCGGCAAGTGGAAACCTTCCGGTGCGGAACCCCTCGCGACCGCGACTACGTGTTGGCGAACCTCGCGAGCCTGGTGGTCAAGGCGGTCGGCGGGGCGGGTGGGTACGGGATGCTGGTCGGCCCCGCGGCCACGCGGAAGGAGCGCAGCGCGTTCGCCGACCGCATCCGCGCGAACGGCGCGGAATACATCGCTCAGCCGCTGATCGAGCTCGCGACCTGCCCCACGCTGTTGCCGGCGCGGGTCGCGCCGCGGCGCGTCGATCTGCGCCCCTACGTCGTGACCGGTCGGTCGTCGTGGGTGCTGCCCGGCGGGCTCACGCGCGTCGCGATGCGGAATGGCTCCTACGTCGTGAATTCCAGCCAGGGAGGCGGCTCGAAGGACACCTGGGTGCTTGCCGACAGCGCGGCGTGATCTCCCGCGCGGCCGAACACTGCTTCTGGCTGCACCGCTACGTGGAGCGAGCCGAGAACACGGCCCGGCTACTGCAGGTGAACTTGGCGTTCGTGCTGGACGCACGGGTGGCCGAGCACGAGCAGTGGTGGCCCGTGCTGCGCGCGCTCGGCGAGGAGCGGCAGTTCTCGGACACTGGTTTGCCCAGTCGGGTGACCGCCGATGGGGTGCAGGACTTCGTGGTCTGGGACCCGGAAAATCCGGGCGCGCTCCTCAATTCGGTGCATCAGGCCCGGGTCAACGCCCACGCCATCCGCGAAACAATCAGCCTCGAGATGTGGGAGGCGGTCAACACCCTGTGGCTCTGGTTGACGGGCGACGAGGCGCACCGCCTATACCACGAGGATCGTTACGCGTTCTACGACGCCGCGAAGCACGGGTGCCAGCGGTTTCAGGGCTCGTTGTACACCACGGTCTCCTACGACCAGCCGTTCGATTTCATGCGCCTCGGTGCCCTCGTCGAGCGCGCTGACCAGACCACCAGAATGCTCGACACGGCATTCTTGCGGGCGGAGACAGGCGCCGCGCCCGACACGCCGCTCTGGCTCGCGACGCTGCGTTCATGTTCCGCGATGGAATCCTACTTCAAGCGCGGCCAGGTCCCTGTGTCCGGGCGCCGCGTTGGTGAGTTCCTCCTCTTTGATCTCGCGTTCCCCCGCGCGGTCGCCCATTGCCTCCAGCGCAGTAGTCATTTTCTCCGTCGTATCGGCGCGGGCCGCGGGTCCGCAGGACGGCCGGCAGGCGCTACGACCGAGGCCCTGCTCGCGCGGCTGCGTGCCACGGCGCCCGGGGTGGTGCTCGATGGCGACAAGCACGCGGAACTGGAGGGTCTCCTGGTAGCCATCGGAGCCGTCGCGGATGCCATTGTATCCGAGTACTTCCCGGCGGTCCCCGCCGCGGCGTCGGCCATGGAGGCACTCAGCGTCGATGCCTGAGCCGACGCTCACCATCGTACACGAGACTACCTATCGCTACGACCGACCCGTCGAGCGTAGTCGACATCTCTTCCGACTTCGTCCGGTCGACGATCTACGCCAGCATGTCGTGGACTTTTCGCTCTGCATGTCGGTCGGCGGGGTCGAGTACGAGTTCGAGGACGTGTTCGGAAATCGGGCGGCCGCGGCGGCCGTGGACGTGCCGTTTACCGAGCTCTCGATCGTCACCCGCTCGCGCGTTAGGGTAGTGGCCGACGTGCTGCCGGACGGCCCGCGCCGTAGGCTCAGCTCGGCGGGCCTCTTCCTCCCTCGCGAACGGCAAGTATTGCTGCCATACCTCCTCCCCCCTGAGCTCCCCGACGACCAGCTCCGTGAAATGGCGGACTACGCTTCGGAGTTTGCCGAACGCAATGATTTCGACGTCCTCGACACGCTCCTCGACGTGAACGCCACGATCCATCGCGACTTCGCCTACGCGCGAGGGACCACGACGGGCGCTACGACCGCCTACGAGGTCTTCTGCACGCGGCGAGGTGTGTGCCAAGACTTTACGACGCTGTTTCTCTGTCTGGCGCGGCTTCTTGGCATCCCGGCGCGATATCGGATGGGTTACTTCCACGGCGGTGGAGATGGAGGCGCGGGGGCAGAACGCGCGACGCACGCGTGGGCGGAGGCGTATCTCGCCAATCTGGGGTGGCGCGGATTCGATCCCACACATGGCTGCCTGGCCCAGGCGGGCCACGTCCGCGTGGCATGCGGACGCACAGCTGGCGATGCGACGCCGACGTCGGGCGCGATCTCCCCGGGCGGATGCAGGGAGGTGCTCAACGTCGCAGTCCGCGTGGACGAAGGGGAACCCTGAGCACTCCAAGGGTATTCTCCTTTGCCGGAGGTTCGATATCCTGCTGGGCGCGGTGCGCGGCCCGCCCGGTTTGGCTGCAGCCTTGCGGGGTCCCTGGTTGCGAAAGGCTAGTCAACCGGCGCCGGTGGGCACCAAATCACTGAGCGGGGGAGTCTGTTGCGCGACCTAACCCGGCGTTCCCTTCGGGAACTCGTTCAGCCGACGTCGCTTACCAGGCGGCCCGACGCATGCGTGACTGGCTTGCGGGGGGGTGATGCTATGCGTATCGTCCCCAAAACAAGCGGACGAGCCGTCGGTCCACACGTTTCCCCCTCAGGGGATTCCTTTAGGCATTAGGAGGGCGTCCTGTGCACGCTCGATATCTGGTCTTAGGCCTCGTGCTGGCCGGGGTGGGCTGCACGTCTATGCAGGTCATTGATCCCGCGCAGATCATCCCAGCCCAGAATCCACCTTACGTATACCTGCAAAAGTCGAATGGCGAAGTTCTTGATCTGCTCAAACCGGTGATCAAGGGTGACCTCCTGACGGGGACCAGGGCCCAAACGGGCGAGCCCTTCAGCGTCCCCCTGAAGGACATCACCTGGGTGAAGGCCAAAGAGCACGACAAGACGAGAACTTTGGTAGCGACTGTCGGCGGTGTCGCGGTCGGGTCGGCTATCCTCATCGGGCTGGCCAGTCAGAGCGGAAGTCACGTCGGTCAACCCTGCTCATTCATAGCTCAGCAAAACAACCAGTGCGTGGGTGCCGGCCAATAGTGCGCTCGGCGCGATCTTCGATGCTCATGAGCCAGCGCAGCAAAGCAAACCAACGCGAGCCTGTGCCGAGGCCGTCGACTTGAACCGGGCGGATGCTTCTCGGGCGAGGCGTGAGGACACCAGTCCTGGAACGCGTGCATGCCTAGGAGGGGAGGAAACAATGAGGCATGGAACACATTCAGTATGGACAGCATTTGTCCTGGTCGGATTGCTGGTCCCGGTCGGTGCGTCCGGCCAATCGCGCTGGACGGTGGAAGCGAATTCCAGCCTCGCGTGGTGGCAGATCAACCCCAACATGGCCCACTTGTGGGCTACGACCTGCCCAGGGGACCCCGACTGGCGACCCGGGGAGGGGTACAGTTCCGGGTGGTCGTTCGATCATGCGCTCAAAGCCCTTCCGGACAATGGGTGGGCAGGGGGCGGGCAGGGTGCGTCCGATACTGTGCACGTGCCGCTCTTTCCTCGGTACGACGTCCGTCACGTGTGCACGGAGGCTGTGCGGGGTGAGTTCACAGTAGACGATACGGCACATTGGTCCGGCTTGCACGGCTGGCTGGCGGTGCGGTCTGCCGCCCTCGTAACGGGCGAGCAGTTGCACGACGTGGCGATGCGGCGGGCCCTCGGGGCATCGAGCCCTGAGGCCGAGATCCGCGTCACCGTCGACAGTGTGGTGGACATGACCCGGGATGGCGACACCCTGGTCGGCAAGGCGGCCGGGAACATGGCCCTTAATGGCACGAACACGCCGATGCTCGCCTCGGTGCGGGCGTTCCCGGATTCGGGCGGGATGCGGGTCTTGGTCAAGTGGCGACTTCCCGCGAAGGCGCTCTACACGCTCACGCCAAGTCTCGCCAAAATGAGTCTCGGTCTCGATTTCAATCTCTGGAAGGATCTGTACATGGGCGCGGACCTCGTGCTCCGTCCCTCGAAGCGCCTCGCCCTGGGCTCGTAGGAGGACCCCTCATTGCGGCGCTGCCGTGCGCCGCCCAAAACAGGGTTGAGATTACGCCCTTCGTGGGTGCTTATCTGCCGGGCAACGACTTCGGAAGCAACATTGCCCACGACTCTGGCATTGATACCTACTACATCAGCGGCACGTCCTGGGGCTCGCGCCATGACGTCGCAAGCGACGGCACGGGAGCGATGCCTTCGGTGTCATCGTTCCCGTCATTGTTAGGTCCGACAAGGTCCGACGCACCAGGCTATTTTGGGTGACTGGTTGCGCCTGTTGGCACGGCCTACGGCACGAAACGGTTAGAACGCACGCCTCTTGGGGCGCAAGTTTTGGAACGCACGTCTTGGCGCGTAAGTTGTTGTAGTTGTGAGGGCCTGTAGCTCAGGTGGTTAGAGCGCACGCCTGATAAGCGTGAGGTCGGAGGTTCAACTCCTCCCGGGCCCATTCGTCGGAACTGCCAGCCCTGCTTCGCGTTACGCCGCCAAGCAGGGCTCTGCACATCCTTCAAAAACCGCCGTGGTGCCGATTGTGGTGTCGATTCGCTGTTACAAACCACCCACCGGCGCCCCCGGCTCGCCAACGCCGGCCGCCTCGCTGCGTGAGAAGCAGCTCGCCCTGTCAGCGTAGCGCGTCGAACTCCTCGACCGACAGGCGCGCCTGCTTGAGGATGTGCGCGAGTGTCGACCGCTTGATCGGGCGGTGGGCAGGGACAATCAGCTTGAGCGTCTCGCCGGGCGTGTGTTTTTGCAAGCGGATATGACTGCCATGCTGCCGGACCACGACCCAGCCTGCGCGCTGCAAGGCCCGCACAACGACGGGATAAGGCAGGTTGGGGACTTTCGTCAGACGGCGATCTCCACGACCTCACCTTCCGCGGCTGAGGCGGTGTCGTCCTCAACCGGCTCGAGGTAAAGTTGGATCGCCTCTTGGATGTTTGCGAGCGCCTCCTCGCGCGTGTCGCCCTCGCTGATGCAGCCTGGCAAGGTCGGGACCCGGACGGTGTACCCGCCTTCTTCGCTTGGCTCAAGCAAGACACGGACTTTCATGCCCCACCTCCCCGCAAAGACGTAACTTCAGCGGCTGATGCGGATGGGTCGCTGCTCCTGTCGGCGCGCGCGATCCGACCTAAGATAACTCTGGAACGAAGTCGGGTGCGTTTGCGCTGCCGACCACTATCTCCCTATCCATGGAAGTCGTCCGTCGTGCTCCGCTCGCCGGTGCGGGCCAGGTAAAGCGACTCCGCAGGCCATCCTGTCTGGGAAGAATCACAGGAAGGTCACGGTCCCCTAACCCAGGTGTCCTTCAGCCCAGGTCAACATCAGCATGAGCAGGTCCCGAATCACGTCCTTCTTGGCCTCGAAGTAAACATCGGCGGGGTGAATCAAGGCGTCACGCCACTTGACTTGTCTAGAAAACCGGGCCCGCGCCATTTATCGAAAAAATGAAAGGGAGCCTCACCAAAACTCGCACCGCCCTCTGACCCAAACGTCGGGTCAGGGCCCG
>Ga0209415_10000634_pt1 | contig 65701 bp, 47 predicted proteins | sample PeaSoiSIISIP2007_FD_187696 | JGI IMG/M metagenome (GOLD analysis project Ga0209415, IMG submission 187696) | Peat soil microbial communities from Weissenstadt, Germany - SII-SIP-2007 (SPAdes) (version 2) | ecosystem: Environmental > Terrestrial > Soil > Wetlands > Peat | place: Germany...
GGCAGCAGTACGGGCGGTGGCGGCGATGGTGCGGGTGCCACCGGCGGCAGCAGTACGGGCGGTGGCGGCAATGGCGGCCCACACCACCGGCAGCATCAGAACGGCGGCGACGCTGGCGCGCCAGCGGGCGGCGCTTCGTCGGGCGGCGCCGCTGCGTCGGGCGGCGCTGCGCCGCCGGCGTGAAGCCTCTCAGCATGGCGCAATGAACCCATCACGCCCGTACATCCTGCGGCCGGTCGCCACCTCGTTGCTGATGGCGGCGATTCTGATCGTCGGTGCGATCGGCTACCTGTTTCTGCCGCTGTCGGCATTGCCCGAGGTGGATTACCCGACCATTCAGGTGCAGACCTTCCTGCCCGGAGCGAGCCCGGAGGTCATGACCTCGACCGTGACGGCGCCGCTCGAACGTCAATTCGGGCAGATGCCGGGCCTCAAGGAGATGTCGTCGCGCAGCTCGGCCGGCGCCTCCGTGCTGACGCTGCAATTCGACTTGAGCCTGAATATCGATATTGCGGAGCAGGAGGTTCAGGCCGCGATCAATGCTGCCGGCAATCTGCTGCCGAGTACCCTGCCCGCGCCGCCGATCTACGCCAAAGTCAATCCGGCTGATGCGCCCATCCTGACTCTGGCCGTGACCTCGAGCTCGATGCCTATCACACAGGTCGAGGACCTGGCCGATACGCGCATCGCGCAGAAGATCTCGCAGCTCGCCGGCGTCGGTCTGGTCAGCATCAACGGCGCGCAGCGGCCGGCCGTGCGCATCCAGATGAACCTGCAGGCGCTGGCCGCCTACGGACTGAACGTCGATGACGTTCGCACGACCATCAGCAACGCCAACTCGGATGCCCCCAAGGGCAGCTTCGACGGCACTGCGCGCGCCTACTCGATCGACGCCAATGATCAGATCGCGAATGCGCAGCAATACCGCGACATCATCGTCGGCTACAACGCCACCAACGGCGCGCCGGTACGGCTGTCGGATGTCGCCAACGTGACGCAAAGCGCCGAGAACAACAAGCTGTCGAGCTGGATGAACAATACTCCGGCGATCCTGCTCAACGTCCAGCGGCAGCCGGGCGCCAACGTCATCGCGGTGGTCGATCAGATCCGCAAGCTCCTGCCGAGCATCCGCAACTCGCTGCCGGCGAACCTCGACGTGACGGTGCTCACCGACCGCACCAACACCATCCGCGCCTCGGTCAACGATGTACAGTTCGAGCTCTCGCTGGCGGTCGCGCTCGTGGTGCTGGTGATATTCCTGTTCTTGCGCAGCGTGCCGGCGACCATCATTCCGAGCCTGTCGGTGCCGCTGTCGTTGATCGGTACTTTCGCGGCGATGTACCTCTGCGGCTTCAGCCTCAATAATCTGTCGCTGATGGCGCTCACGATCGCCTCCGGCTTCGTGGTCGACGATGCAATCGTGATGATCGAGAACATCTCGCGCTACATCGAGAAGGGCGAAAAGCCGCTCGCCGCCGCGCTCAAGGGATCCGAGGAGATCGGCTTCACCATCGTGTCGCTGACCGTATCGCTGATCGCGGTACTGATTCCGCTGCTGTTCATGCGTGAAGTGGTGGGACGCCTGTTCCGCGAATTCGCCATCACGCTTGCCATCTCGATTCTGATTTCGGCCGTGGTGTCGCTGACACTGGTACCTATGCTGTGCGCGAAGATGCTGCGATCGCGCGAGCAGCAGGCGCAGCGCCGGCGCAGCGCGATTGCCATCAAGTCGGAGCAGGCCTTCAATGAGCTGGTGGCCCGCTACGATCGGCTGCTGCGCCGCGTGCTCGACCACCAGACGCTGGTGCTGTGGCTCGCCGCCGCCACGGTAGTGCTGACGGTGGCGCTGTACATGATGATTCCGAAGGGCTTCTTCCCGCTGCAGGACACCGGCATTCTGCAGGGCATGACCGCGGCGGACCCGAAGATCTCCTTCGACGCCATGATCGAGCGGCAGCAGCAGCTGGCCGATGCGATCCGCCAAGAGCGCGAAGTCGAGAGCCTGTCGTCCTTCGTTGGCGTCGATGGCACCAATACCACGCTCAATACCGGCCGCTTTCTGATCAACCTGGTGCCGAAGGATCAGCGCAGCGACAGCATCGAGCAGATCATGGCGCGCCTGCGGTACGCGGCACGACAGGTGAGCGGCATCACGCTGTCGCTGCAGCCGGTGCAGGATCTGACCATCGACTCCACGGTTGGCCGCGCGCAGTACCAGTTCATCCTCGAAGCCGCAAGCAGCACGGCCCTCAAGCCCTGGGTCCCGGCGCTGCTGAACCGTCTGACCCGGGCTCCCGAACTCAGCAACGTCTCGACCAATTTCACCGACAGTGGACTCACGGCGCAGATCGATATCGATCGCGATACCGCGGCGCGCTTCGGCGTGACTGCGGCGACCATCGACAACGCCCTCTATGATGCCTTCGGGCAACGCATCATCTCGACCATTTACGCCGAGTCGAACGAATACCGCGTCATCATGGAGGCCGATCCGAAGTTGCAGAGCACGGTGGACTCCCTGAACTATATCTACGTGCCCTCTGCCGGGGGTGGCCAGGTGCCGCTTGGGTCCATTGCGCACATTAGCGTACGATCCGCGCCGCTCGAGATCGATCACCTTGGACAGTTTCCGGCGGCGTTGTTCTCGTTCGACGTCGCCCCGACGGCCTCACTCGAGCAGGCGGTGGATGCGGTCCGGGCGGCCGAGCACGCGCTCAATCTGCCGAGCAGCATCTCGACCACATTCGAAGGCGCGGCCCTGGCGTTTCAATCATCGCTGCGCAATGAAGTGCTGCTGATCCTCGCCGCGATCGTCACGGTGTACATCGTGCTGGGTGTGTTGTACGAAAGCTATATTCACCCATTGACGATCCTCTCGACACTGCCGTCGGCCGGCATCGGCGCGCTGCTGGCATTGATCATGGCCGGTCTCGATCTGAACATCATCTCGATCATCGGCATCATCCTGTTGATCGGTATCGTCAAGAAGAACGCCATCATGATGATCGACTTCGCCCTGAGCGCCGAGCGTGAACACGGTAAGTCGCCACGCGAGGCGATACACGAGGCGGCCCTGCTGCGCTTCCGGCCGATCCTCATGACGACGGTCGCGGCATTATTCGCCGCCTTGCCTCTGATGCTCGGCACCGGCACGGGCTCGGAACTGCGCGCGCCATTGGGCATCTCGATCGTCGGCGGACTTCTGGTCAGTCAGTTGCTGACGCTGTTCACGACACCGGTGATCTACCTGTTCTTCGATCGGCTTGCGCAGCGCACGCGTCGCCGATTTCCGCGACGGCAGGAGACCGGCACGGCGCCTTCACGAGCCGGTGAGCTCGGTGCCTGAGGCTCTGGCCCCGCCGCCATGAGCATCTCCGAACCCTTCATCCGCCGGCCGGTCGCAACCACGCTGCTGACCATCGGCTTGGCGCTGGCGGGCGGACTGGCCTTCTTCCTGCTGCCGGTATCGCCGATGCCGAACGTCGATTTTCCGGTCATCGTCGTGTCGGCCTCGCTTCCTGGCGCCAGTCCCGAGACCGTCGCGACCAGCGTCACCACGCCACTCGAACGCCATCTGGGCACGATCGCCGGCGTCACGGAAATGACCTCCCAGAGTGCCGTCGGCAGCTCGCGCGTTTCGTTGCAGTTCGAGCTCAGTCGCGACATCGACGGCGCAGCGCGCGACGTCGAAGCTGCGATCCAGGGGGCGCGCGTCGACCTGCCGAGCTCGCTGCGCAGCAATCCAACTTACCGCAAGATCAATCCAGCCGATGCACCGGTGCTGATTCTGGCGCTGACTTCCGACACCCTGACTGGCGGTCAGATCTACGACTCCGCCTCGACCATCATGCAGCAGAAGCTACTGCAGGTGCAGGGCATCGGTGATGTCACGATCGGCGGCGGCTCGCTGCCGGCGGTGCGCGTCGAGCTCAATCCGCGCGCGTTGTTTCAGTATGGCATCGGCCTGGAGGATGTGCGCGCCGCGCTCTCGGCCGCCAATGCCAACAGCCCTAAGGGGGCGTTGCAACAGGGCGAGCAGCGCTATCAGATCTACGTCAATGACACTGCCAAGCTCGCCAGTGAATACCAGCCACTGATCGTCGCCTACCGCAACAACGCCGCCGTGCGTCTGCAGGACGTCGCTACGATCTCCGCGGGCGTCGAAGACGTGCGCAATCTTGGCTTGGCCGACGGCACCACGGCCATTCTGGTAGTGCTGCACCGCCAGCCGGGAGCCAACGTGATCGACGTGGTCGATCGCGTGCGCGCACTGATTCCCGAACTTCAGGCCTCGATCCCGGCCAGCATCCGTATCATCCAGACCAACGACCGCACCGAGACCATTCGTGCCTCGTTGCGCGACGTCGAGCGCACGCTGCTGATCGCGATCGCTCTGGTGGTGTTGGTGGTATTCCTGATGCTGCGCGACGGCCGCGCGGCGCTGGTCCCGAGCGTCGCCGTGCCGTTGTCGCTGATCGGCACCTTCGGCGTGATGTATCTGCTCGGATTCAGTCTCGACAATCTGTCGCTCATGGCGCTCACGGTTGCGACCGGCTTCGTGGTGGACGACGCCATCGTCATGCTCGAGAACATTGCCCGCCATGTCGAGCAGGGCATGCCGCGCGTGCAGGCGGCGCTGCTCGGAGCGCGCGAGGTCGGATTCACGGTGCTGGCCATGAGCCTGTCGCTGGTGGCGGTGTTTCTGCCCATCCTGCTGATGGGGGGCCTGGTGGGTCGCACGTTTCGCGAATTCGCGCTGACGCTGTCGGTGGCCATCGCGATCTCGCTACTGGTGTCGCTGACCACGACACCGATGATGTGCGCTGCGGTGCTGCGCAGCCACCACCACCAGGGCCGCTTTCTGACCGCCATGGAGCGCGGCTTCGATGCGATGCGCGATTTCTACGGGCGCACGCTGCGCGTGGCGCTCGAGCATCCGCGCACCGTCATGCTGGTGCTCGCGGCCACGGTGGCACTGAACTTCTACCTGTTCGCGATCGTGCCCAAGGGATTCTTCCCGCAACAGGACACCGGCACGCTGGTGGGCAATCTTCGGGCCGATCAGAGCATTTCCTTTCAGTCCATGGTGCAGAAATTGCGCAGCGCCATGGCCATCGTACAGAGCGACCCGGCGGTTCAGGACGTCGTCGGCTACACCGGCGGTGGCAGTGGCTACGGCGGTGGCACCAATAGCGCCAACATTTTCGTCGGACTCAAGCCGCTGGCGCAGCGCAAAGTCAAAGGCGATCGCGTGATCGCCCGGCTACGGGTCAAGCTGCAGGCGGTGACCGGCGCACGGCTGTTTCTGCAGGCGATCCAGGATATCCGCGCGGGTGCGCGCCAGAGCAATTCGCAATACCAGTACACGATCCTCGCCGACAGCCTCGAGGATCTCAGGACCTGGACACCGCGGATCACCGAGGCGCTCAAGAGCGTGCCTGAGCTTGCGGACGTCAGTTCGGATCAGCAGGACAAGGGGCTCACCGTGGCCCTCAAGCTCGACCGCGCGACCGCGGCACGGCTGGGCATCAATCTCTCCAATATCGACAACACGCTCTACGACGCCTTCGGCCAGCGGCAGGTGTCGACCATCTATAACGATATGAATCAATACCACGTCGTCATGGAGGTCGAGCCGCGCTTCTGGCAGAACCCGAGCACGCTGCAGGAAGTCTGGGTCAGCACCACTGGCGGCGCCTTGAGCGGCACGCAGACCACGGCAGCCGGCGTGAGCTCCTTCAGCAACGCCTCGGCCAGCACGCTCGCCGGTAGCACGGCCGGTGCCGCGAGCAAGATCAGCGGCATCAGCGCGCTGAGCGCCACCGGCACGACCGGCAATAGCGGCGTCAGCGGCAGCGCCGGTAGCATCAGCGGCAGCGCCGCCACCGGCAGTACGCTGGCGACGACCGCGACCGCGACCGCCGCGCGCAATCTGGCGCTCAACCAGCTTACCAACAGCGGCCGCGGTGGCGCTTCGACCGGAGCATCGGTCAGTACCAGCGCCGAGACCATGGTGCCGCTGGCGGCGATCGGCAGTTACGGACCGGGCACCACGCCGCTGGCGATCAATCATCAGGGACCGTTCGTGGCGACGACCTTCTCTTTCAATCTGCCCGAGGATGTCTCCCTGGGCACGGCCATTGCGGCCATCGCGCGCACCATGCAGACCCTGCACGTGCCGATCTCGGTGCACGGCTCGTTTGCGGGCACCGCCCAGGTGTTTCAGCAGTCGCTCGCGAACGAGCCCTGGCTGATCGCCGCTGCCATACTGGCCGTCTACATCGTGCTCGGCATCCTCTATGAAAGCTACGTGCATCCGATCACGATCCTCTCGACGCTGCCATCGGCGGGCGTCGGTGCGGTGCTGGCATTGCTGCTGTTCGGCACCGAGTTCAGCCTGATCGCGCTGATCGGCGTGATCCTGCTGATCGGTATCGTCAAGAAGAACGCCATTATGATGATCGATGTCGCGCTCGAGACCGAGCGCACGCGCCATGTCGATGCACGCGCGGCGATCTATGATGCCTGCTTGCTGCGCTTCAGGCCGATCATGATGACCACGATGGCAGCCCTGCTCGGCGCCGTGCCGTTGGCCGTTACCACCGGCAGCGGCGCCGAAATGCGCCAACCGCTCGGCATCTCCATCGTCGGCGGTCTGCTGGTCAGTCAGGTGCTGACGCTCTACACCACCCCGGTGGTTTATCTTTATATGGACCGCTTCCGCGGCTGGCTGTCGACGCTCTGGCGAGGTCACGGCCGGATTGCACAGGGCGCACAGCAACAGTACACATGATGCACAAGACTTTTCACTGCCTGCCGCTTGCGGCCTTGCTGCTGCTGGCCGCGTGCAAGGTCGGACCCAATTACCGCCGGCCGGACGTACCCGTGGCCAGCGCCTATAAAGAGGACCAGGGCTGGAAGCCGGCCGTGCCGGCACAGGTGGCGAAGGACGAGCCCTGGTGGGCGATTTATGGCGATCCGCAGCTCGATGCGCTCGAGCGGCAGGTGGCCGTCTCCAACCAGACGCTCATCGCCTCCGAGGCCGCCTACCGCGCCGCGACGGCGCAGGTTGCGATCGATCGCGGGCCGTTGCTGCCCGATATCAGTCTGACCGGCGTCAACACGCGAAGCGGCGGCGGCAGCGGGTTCTCGCAGGGCGTGACGACGGGCGCCGGCACGACGATCTCGGCCAACAACAGTTCGCGCAACAACATCTACAGCGCCGGTGCCCAGGGCAGCTGGCAGCTGGACGTCTGGGGCCGCATTCGGCGCACGGTGGAATCGGATGTCGCCAAGGCGCAGGTCAGCGCGGCCGATGTCGCGGCCGCGCAGCTCTCAGCGCAAATCACCCTGGCGCAGGACTACTTCCAACTGCGTGCGGCGGACGAACAGCGGCAGCTCTATGCGGCATCGATCAAGGCATTTCAGGCCTCGCTGACGATCGCGCAGAACCAGGTCAAGGCCGGTATTACCACGCTCGCTGACGTCTATTCGGCTGAGACCGAGCTCGAAAGCACGTCGGCCTCGGACGTCAGCGTTGAGCTGACGCGCGCCAAATATGAACATGCCATCGCGGTGCTGATCGGCAAGAACCCTGAGGACCTGGCGCTCGACCATGGCGCTCTGACCAAGACCGTGCCGGTCGCGCCCGCCGGCATTCCCTCCGAGCTGCTGCAGCGGCGGCCGGACATCGCGGCCGCGGAGCGCGCCGTGGCGAGCGCCAATGCGCTGATCGGCGTGGCCGAGTCCGCCTGGTATCCGAGTGTGACGCTGTCGGCCTCGTACGGCTTCACCGCGACCGCACTGCCGGGACTGCTCAACGCCGGCAATTCGTTGTGGTCGTTCGGGCCCTCGCTCGCGGAAACGCTGTTCAATGGCGGCGCGCGCCTCGCCACCAACCGCCAGGCGCGTGCCAACTATGATCAGGCGGTGGCGAGCTATCGGGCCACGGTGCTGTCGGCATTTCAGGCGGTCGAGGATGATCTGTCGAGCCTGCGCGTTCTGGAGCAGCAGGCGGCGCTGCAGAGCACCGCGGTCGAGGATGCGCGCAAGTCCGAGGCACTGTATTTGAATCAATACAAGTCCGGCATCATCGTCTACACGACCCTGCTGACGGCACAGACCACGCGCCTCGCGGCCGAGATCAGCCTGCTCGGCATCCAAAGTCAGCAGCTGGTCTCCAGCGTCGACCTGGTGGCGCAGCTCGGCGGCGGCTGGAACGCCTCGGAACTCGACCAGGCCAATCGCGGTGTCGCGACGCGCTGAGGCGAGCCAGCGCTCGAGCCAAGCTTCAAAATTTGTAGCCGAACGACGCGCCGATCACCCGCGGCCGCAGCGGCGTCTGCGCGACGATGAACTGGTCGTCGCTGATAAACGTAGCGGCGTTTGAATTGCTTAAGTTCTCACCGTACACGGTCACATTCCAGGCATCCTTCGAGACGCCGAAGGACGCGGCGTAGGTCGAATAAGCCGGCAGCTCGAAGCGCAACCTCGAAGTTGTGAACGCCACCTGTGCGAGCGTCGGGTTCGAGCCCGCCTGCGTGTAGGAATGGCCGCTATGGGTAGCGCCGAATTGCACAAACGGGCTGTAGCCCGCGATGGACCACTCGTACCGGGCGCGCAGGCTGAACTGAATCGGCGGCGCATCGGCACTGGGGGACCCGATCGGGCCGAACGGACTGGTGATCTGCGTGCAACCGGTACCGGTAGCGCTGCAGACCTGCGTAATCGGCTTGCCGTAGTTCGCGCTGGCGGGGTTGTTGTCGGTCAACACGGGTGAATTCGTCTGCACGCTCTGGTTCCAGGCGATCGAACCCTGCAAGGTCAGCCCGTTCGTGACCCGGCCGACCAGCGAGGTCTCGATACCTCTGATCCGAAAGTTCTGGCCGTTGGTGTCGAAGAAAATGTTGCCGGTCACCCCGGGGTTGAAGAAGGAGACCTGGACGTTGTCCCAGTTTTCCTGGTAGATGGCCCCGTTCCATTGCAGGCGATGATCGAAGAACTCCGTCTTCCAGCCGATCTCGTTGTTGGTCAGCTTGTCGGACGAGTACGCCTTGGGAGTCGCGAACTGCGCCGTTCCCGCATCCGGCCCGGGGGCATAGGCATAGATACCGCCGTTCTGGTTGAAGCCGCCCGGCCGGAAGCCCTGTGAGAAGGTGTAGTAGACCATGACATCGGGAATGATGTGCCAAGTCAGATTGGCGCGGCTCTTCCAGCCGGTCTCGGTGTCGCGCAGATTCTGTGCGTTGAGGTTGTAAGAGTCAGCGGACTGACAGCCACCGGGCGGCACGCCCGCCTCTTGGCAGAGAAAACTGGACATGACACTGCCCGCCGACAGGTTCTCGAACAGGAAGTGCCGGGTGCCGACGGTGGCAGTCAGCACCTTCGGAATCAGGTCGAAGTCGATGGACGCAAAAAACGCCAGCTGCTTGGTCTGGCGAATCTGGTCCTGGTAGAAGGAGGTGTGGTCGCCCTGGACACCGGGATTCTGCACGGTGGTGCCGGGGAACGTGCCGACGTTCGACAGGCAGGCGCTGTTACCGGCCGTCCCAGCCGCGCCATTCGAGGTGCACGGCGGAATGTTCTTGTACATCCAGGCGGTCTGATCGTAGACGGTATTGTTTTCCCAGAACGCGCCGCCAATCGCGCGCAGGCGCCAGTCGTCCGGTGTGCTCAGGCGCAATTCGTGCTGCTGGTGCGTATTGCGCTCGCTCGAATGCCACGTGGCACTCGGCGAGTAGCATTTCGAGGTTGGGGCGAAAACTCCGAGGCCTGGGCCGACGCACTGGTAGTAATCGGCAAACAGGCCGCGCGCATAATTGGTGTAGTCGCCGACCTGATCGACATTGCGCACCAGATAACCGCCGGTATAGACGGCCTTGAGATCGCCGAACTTGCCGTTCAGCGTCCACGCCGTGCTCTCGAAACGGTCCTTGTCATACCCGTTGTTGAACAGCGTCACTTCGAGCGGTTGCAGCGGCGCGCCATTCGAGGCATTGGGCTGCTGGTAGAACACGCCCTCGGTGTGCAAGTCCTGGTAGGACTGCGTGATCAGCGCGTCCCAGTCATCGTTGAACTTGTACAGCGCCTCGACGCGCAGGCCTTCGTAGGTCGCCGGGTTGATGTCATTTCCCACCACGGCGGCGTTATTGATGACCGGACTGCCGGGCGGCACGCAATAACCATTGTTCACCCCGCCGTCCGGGCATGCCCCGCCGACTGCCGGATAGCCCGCATTGCTGATACCGGCGTCGGTGTTCTGGCGCGTGAAGGTTGCCGGCACATTGTCGATGTAGCCGCCGCGCCAGTCACCGTAGATCACCGCCCGCACGGCCATGGTATTGGCGATCAGTGGCAGGTTGATGACTGCGGTCACGTCCCCGTTCGGATCGCCGTGCGCAGTCCCGCTGACGCCGCCCTTGATGCTACCCTCAGTCGTGTCGAGCTTCGGTTCGTTGGTGATGTAGCGGATCACACCGGCCTCGGCGCCGGCACCGAACAACGTGCCCTGCGGACCCTCGAGGACCTCGATACGATTCAGGTCGGCGGCATAGATGTCGAGGTTGCGATTGGGCAGCTGACCGGATTGATTGTCCAGGTAGATCGCGACGTTCGGGTTCAAGCCCGTTGAGCCGCTGCCCTGGCTGGCCTGCGAACCGGCGCTCAGTCCGCGCATGAACACCTCGTTCTGGCCCGGCCCGTTGTTCGCCGTCGTGACGTTCGGCAGCGTCTTGATGTAGTCGTCGAAGGTCTCGACGTTGAGTTGCTGCAGCGTTTCCGATGTCAGCGCCTGCATCGAGATCGGCACGTCCTGGATGTTCTGCGTGCGGCGCTGCGCGGTGACGGTGACCTCGGCAAGCATTTCGCCACCCGCTTCGGTCGTCTCGGTCGCCGTCTCGGCAGCAAACGCCCCGAAGGACGCGCCTCCGAGGATGGCCGCTACCGCATATGAGACCTTCGAGTTCATTGTCTGACCCCCTTAGTCACCTGATGTGCACCCCGGATGCGCCGGCGTTGGTCGCGCGCTGCGGCTGCCATCTTGTACGCTCGGGCCCGCGCGGCCTCAAGGCTTTGGTTTCGATTAAATCCGCCCCGTCCCGCCGACGATTGAACGAACGCGTCGTTGCGGTGTTACGGACGCGCCGTTCAGCACTCCGGTACGTTGACTGCCAGACCGCCCTGCGAGGTTTCCTTGTATTTCGACTGCATATCGGCCCCCGTTTGCCGCATGGTCGCAATGACCTGATCGAGTGACACATGGTGCGTGCCATCGCCGTGCATGGCCAGCGAGGCGGCGGTGATCGCCTTGACGGCGCCAAAGGCGTTGCGCTCGATACAGGGAATCTGGACCAGCCCGCCGATCGGATCGCAGGTCATGCCGAGATGATGTTCCATGGCGATCTCCGCGGCGTTTTCGATCTGCGCATTGCTGCCTGCGAGCGCGGCGACCAGGCCGGCAGCGGCCATGGCGCAGGCCGAGCCGACTTCGCCCTGGCAGCCGACCTCGGCGCCAGAAATCGAGGCGTTGAGCTTACAAAGCGCCCCGATCGCGGTGGCGGTCAGCAAAAACGTGTGAATCCCGGCTCGATCGGCGCCGGCCACATGATCACGATAATAACGCAGCACCCCCGGGATCACGCCCGCGGCACCATTGGTGGGCGCAGTGACCACCCGGCCGCCGGCGGCATTCTCCTCGTTGACGGCAATGGCATAGAGGCTCACATAATCCATGATCTCGTGTGGCGCGTGCACCGCGCGGCTCTGCGCCGAGCGCAACCGCTGGTGCAGTGCCGGCGCCCGCCGACGCACCTTCAGACCGCCCGGCAATTCACCGGCGGCGGCGATGCCGCGATCGATGCAGGCCATCATGGTCCCCGCCACGCGATCGAGGTGCTGTTCGATCTGCTCGTGCGAATGAAGCGCCTGCTCATTGCGCAACACCAGCGCCGAGATCGACAGTCCATCGCGTGCAGCCAGCGCGAGCAGCTCAGCCGCGGACGCGAACCGATGCGGCACCGTCGCGCACGGCACCGACGAGACCGCCACGTCGTGCTCGAGCGCGATGAAGCCGCCGCCGACCGAGCACCAGCGTTGCTGCAACAGCGGCGCGCCCGAGGCGCCGCGGGCCTCGAAGATCATCGTGTTGGGATGCACCGGGGTCGCCGCGGCAGTATCGAACACGAGGTCGGTGTGCGGCTCGAAATCGATGCGCCGGTCGGCGATCTGCAGCCAATGCTCATCGGTTGCCCGTTGCAGCAACGCCTGCAACGCCGTGGGCTCGACCGTGTCCGGCTGCTCGCCGCTCAAACCGGCGATGATCGCGCGGTCGCTGCCGTGACCACGGCCGGTCCATGCCAGAGACCCCAGCAGCACGACCTGGATGCGCGCGAGCTGATCTAGCGCATCGCTCGAGCGCAAGGCATCGATGAACGCGGCGGCGGCTCTCATCGGTCCGACGGTATGCGACGAGGAGGGGCCGATGCCGATCTTGAACAAATCGAACACGCTGATCATGAGGTCACGGCTCGAATTCCCGTGCGACTTCCTGCAGCAGCAGCTGCACGTACGGAGCGAACGAACGCCATACCTCGAGGTGAAACGACTCGACCGCGGTCCGCCACAGCACGATCGGTGCTTTGGCGAGCAGCGTGCGCGTGCACATGCCGACCGGAAACGCCGCGGGGTGCAGATCGAGCGGGCAGCCGGCGTTGAGCAGGTTCGCGGCGCGCGGGCCGCTGATCTGCAGCGCGAGCTGTCGTTGGCTTACGTCGATCAGCGAATGCGGCCTGCCGGCGAGCGCCGCCTCGAGCGAGCGCAGCGTCGCGGCCCATTCCGACTCCTGCACCAGCAGCAGCTGCTCGTCGGGCCCAAGCCACAGCGCGGCCCGCATATCGCCTTCGCTCGAGCGACAGGCCTCGGCCGGCAGTTCCACACCGAACGCCCGACCGGCGGCGCTCATGACCTCAGGGGCTCCGCGCAGGCTCAAGCGGCCCAGCCCCGAGAGCGAAGCGACCGTGGCTTCAGGCATGCAGGCGCTCTGCGCTCGGGTCGTAGAACACGGGCGAGGTCACCTCGACGGCGATCGAGCCGTGCGGCATGGGCACGTACAAGGTCTGGCCGATGCGCGCGCGGCCGCCGCTCACCAGCGCCAGCGCGATCGATCGTCCCAGCGTCGCACTATGATAGGCCGAGCTCACGTGGCCGAGCGGCCGGATGGACTTCGAGGGTGCGGCATCGAGCATGACCTGCGCGCCTTCCTCGAGTACCGATTGCGGATCGTCACGGGTAGTGAGCCCGACCAGCTGCTTGCGATCGCTGGCCGACATCGCCGCTCGCTCGAGCGAGCGCTTGCCGACGAAATCGGATTTGTTCTTGCCGATGGTCCAGCCGAGTCCGGCATCGTCCGGTGTCACGGTGCCGTCGGTATCCTGGCCAACGATGATGTAGCCCTTCTCTGCGCGCAGTACATGCATGGTCTCGGTGCCGTAGGCGCAGATGCCGTAATGCCTGCCGGCCTCGAACACGGTCTCCCAGAGCTCCATGCCGCGATCGCCGGGTACGTTGACTTCGAAGCCGAGTTCGCCGGTGAAACTCACACGGAACAGCCGCATCGGCGCATCGCAGAACTCGCCCACCAGCGCACTCATGTGCGGCATCGACCCCGCGCTGATATCCACGCCGCGCATCATGCCGGCATCGATCAGCTGCTGCAGTACTGCGCGTGCATGCGGTCCCTGCACGGCCACCACGGCCCACTGTTCGGTGGTCGAGGTCAGCCAGACCTGCAGATGCGCCCACTCGGTCTGCAGATAGTCCTCCATGAGCGCGAGCACGCGGGCGGCACCGCCGGTGGTGGTCGTGACGTGGAAGCGGTCGGCCGCGAGCCGCGCCACCACGCCGTCGTCGATGATGAACCCATCCTCGCGCAGCAGCAGCCCGTAGCGGACGCGCCCGGGGAGGAGTTTTCCCCAGGAATTCACATACAACCGCTCCATGAAGGTCGCCGCATCGGGGCCGACCACTTCGATCTTGCCGAGCGTCGAGGCATCCAGCATGCCGCAGCTCGAGCGCACGTTGAGACATTCGCGCGCGACCGCCTGCTGCATGCTCTCCGCTTCCTGCGGGAAGTAGCGGACGCGCTTCCAGAGGCCGACATCCTCGAACACCGCGCCGCGCTCCACGGCCCAGTCGTGCGAGGGCGTGTTGCGCACCGGATCGAACAGGTGGCCGCGCGCATAACCCGCCAGGGTGCCAAACGTGACCGGAGTGTAGGGCATGCGGAAGCTCGTCACGCCCACTTCGGAAATTGACTTGCCCAGTGTCTTGGCGACGATGCCGAGCGCATGCAGGTTCGAGCTCTTGCCCTGGTCGGTCGCCATGCCGGTGGTGGTGTAGCGCTTGATATGTTCGATCGAGGCGAAGCCCTCGCGCATTGCGAGCTTCAGGTCGCGCACGGTGACGTCGTTCTGCCAATCGACCAGGGCGGCATCATCACCGTCGCTGCGCCGCTGCGGCAGCGAGCCGATCCAACCGCCGGTGCCCATATCAATTGCATCGACCTGGCGCTTCGGCGTGGTCGGCGATGAGTAGCCCGTCGCGCGCAGCGCCGCCTGTGCGGCCGCTGCGCCGTCGCTCAGGGCGTCCGCAAGCGCGCCCGCTGCACGACAGGCTCCGGCCGAGCGCACGTGCTCGAATGCCTCGCCTGGCACAAATGCCTGCTGCGCTTGATCCCACAACAGCCGGCCGCGCGTCTGCGAAAACAGATGCACGCTCGGCGTGTAGCCGCCGGACATCAGCACGGCATCACAACGCAGCTTGAGCGCGCCGCCCGCCTGCACACGGCCGTCGGCGTCGCGAGGGGCGCATGCGACTTCGCTCACTCGCAGGCCACCGCGCGTTGCGGTCACGGTCATGCGCTCGTGAACACTCAGGCCGGCCGCGCGCGCGGCCTGCGGCAGGGGGCCCTCGGCCGCATCGCGCACATCGGCGATGCCCGCGATCTGCGCGCCGGCAGCGTGCAGATCCAATGCGGTTTGGTAGGCTGCATCGTGCGCGGTGAGCACCACCACTCGCCTGCCTGCGAGCACGCCATAGCGGTTCAGGTAGCTGCCGGCGGCGCCGGCCAGCAGAATGCCGGGGCGATCGTTGCCCGGAAAAATCAGCGGCCGCTCCAGCGCGCCGCAGGCGAAGATCACTTCGCGGGCGCGCACCTGCCAGAGCCGCTCACGCGGCTGGAACGGCGGCGGATCGCTCAGGTGATCCTGCAATCGCTCGCACAGGGCGACGAAGTTGTGGCTGAAATAACCAAAGGCCGTGGTGCGCGCGAGCACGGTGACGTTGGCGCGCGCGCGCAGGATGCCGCTGACATGCTGCGCCCATGCCGGCGCGCTCATGCCGCCGATGCGTGCCGCCGCATCCGACAGCAACTCGCCGCCGAGCTGTGCTTGCTCATCGCATAGGATCACGCGCGCGCCGCTCACGGCCGCGGTCAGCGCCGCGGCCAGACCGGCGGCGCCAGCGCCAATGATCAGTAGGTCGCAATGCGCATAGCGATTGGCGTAACAGTCCGGGTCCGCTGCGCCCGGCGCGGTGCCTAAGCCGGCGGCGGCTCGAATGCGTGGCTCATAGAGCTTGTGCCACGCGCGCCGCGGCCACATGAAGGTCTTGTAGTAGAAGCCCGCGGCAATGAACGGCCAGAGCATGCCATTCACCGCGCCCAGATCGAACGACAGGCTCGGCCATCGATTCTGGCTCACCGCCTGCAGCCCGTCGTAGAGCTCGAGCTGCGTGGCGCGAAGATTCGGGGTATAGCGGGCGCGGTCGCGCTGCACCGCGACCAGCGCATTGGGCTCATCGGCGCCGGCACTCAATATGCCGCGCGGACGATGGTACTTGAATGACCGACCGGTCAGATGCACGCCGTTGGCCAGCAGCGCCGAGGCGAGCGTATCGCCCGCGCATCCCTGCAGCGCGCGGCCGTCGAAGCTGAAGCGCAACGGTCGCGTACGGTCGATCAACCCCCCGGTTGCGGTGCGAAAGCGGCTCACGGTGCGGCCGGCCCTCCCGCGCCGAGCTTGGGTTGCGGCTCACCGATGCGATAGGTCGCCAGGATCTGATCGGAGCTCGTATCGCGCAGGGCATTGAAGAAGCGCGCACAGCCGTGCACGTGCCGCCAGCGCTCGGCGTGCACGCCCTTGCGATTGCGTCGCATATAAAGATAGTCGGCCCAATCCTGGTCGGATAGTTCCTGTGGATTCGCCGGCCGAGCCAGATGCGCCTGACCACCGTAGCTGAATTCGATCTCGGGGCGCTCGCCGCAGTACGGACAGTGGATTAGCAGCATCGCGTCAAATCCTAGTGGGCCACAGCGGCAGCGGCCGCCTCATCGATCAGGCGGCCATCGCGGAAACGCTCGATCGAGAACGGCGCGTTGATCGGATGCGGCTCATCGCGTGCGATGGTCCAGGCGAACAAATGCGCTGCCCCCGGCGTCGCCTTGAAGCCGCCAGTGCCCCAGCCGCAATTCACATACAGCCCTGGCACCGGCGTGCGCGCGATGATCGGCGAGCGGTCCGGCGTCACATCGACGATACCGCCCCAATTGCGCAGCATGCGCAGTCGCCGGAATTGCGGAAACAGCTCGCAGATCGCCTCGAGCGTGTGCGTATTGACGTGCAATCCGCCGCGCTGCGTGTACGAGGTGTAGGCATCCGTGCCGGCACCGATAACCAACTCGCCCTTGTCCGACTGGCTGATATAGGCGTGAATCGTATTGGACATGACCACGCACGGAAATACCGGCTTGACCGGCTCGGACACCAAGGCCTGCAGCGGATAGCTCTCGAGTGGCAGCCGCACGCCCGCCATGTCCATGATCACACTGGTATGTCCCGCCGCCGCTACGCCGATCTTGCGCGTACTGATGTTGCCGCGCGTCGTGGCCACTCCGCTCACGGCGCCCGTCGGGTCCTGGCCGATGCCGATGACTTCGCAGTTCTGAATGATATCCACGCCGAGCGCATCGGCCGCGCGCGCATAGCCCCACGCGACTGCATCGTGCCGGGCCGTGCCGCCACGTCGCTGCAGCGCCGCACCGAGCACCGGATAGCGCATGTTGGCTTCGATGTTCAGCGGCGGACAAAAGGCTTTGGCCTGCGCCGGCGTCAGCCACTCGTTGTCGACGCCGTTGGCGCGATTGGCATGCACGTGTCGCTTGAAGGACTGCACGTCGTGCACGGTATGCGCCAGCATCAGCACACCGCGCTGCGAGAACATGACGTTGTAGTTGAGTACCTGCGACAGGTGTTCCCACAGCTTGACCGAGTGGTCATAGAGTGCGGCGCTCTGCTCGTACAGATAGTTCGAGCGGATGATGGTGGTGTTGCGGCCGGTATTGCCGCCGCCGATCCAGCCCTTCTCGAGCACCGCTATGCGGCGCATGCCATGCTCGCGCGCCAGGTAGTAGGCCGCGCCCAGGCCATGGCCACCGCCGCCGATGATGACCGCCTCGTAGTCGCTCTGCAGCTTGGGCGAGCGCCACTGCGCACCCCATCCCCGCTGGCGGCGCAGTCCCTCCCGCAGCAGCCTCAAGGCCGAAAATTTCCGCATCACGACCCCGCTCCCCTAATCGCACTGCATGATGCCCAGGGCAGCCGATGCGGCACGAGCATCGGCGCGCCGCGGGCTTTGAACGCAGCCGACATCGGCAGGCGTGGCATTGCCTTTTGGTGTCGTTTTATTGAAGATGCATGTCGCTTTCAGGCAATATAATCCCACGTGGCTTTGCGACACTTCCCCCGCCCGGTCGCAGGCAGTCTCGAGTTCGCAATGATGAGCGATGACGCTGAGCGGATCCATGCTTTTCCCGCGACCGGTTGCGATGGCGCCGCTGCCGCACGCGTGGCTGCCGCAAGCGTCGGCGGCGCCCGCTGCGACCGCCGCTGACAGGCGAGTGGCATGGACTTGGGCGCACTCGGACAGTTCGGTTTTCTGACGCTGCCGAACTATTCGATGATCGCCTGCGCCAACGCCATCGAGGCGCTGCGCATGGCCAACCGCGTCAGTGCGCGCAACGTCTACCGATGGCAGCTGCTGACGCTCGACGGCGCGCCGGCGCGGGCCAGCAACGGCATGAGCATGCATCCGACCGCGGCCCTGGGCTCGACGCGAGCGCTGGATGTCGTATTCGTCTGTGGTGGGGTCGATATCCGCCGCTCCACGGGCCGGAGCCTGCTTGCGGCGCTGCGGCGGCTGTCGCGCGAACAGATCGTGCTCGGGGCGCTGTGCACCGGCACCTTTGCGCTCGCCGAGGCCGGATTGCTCTCGGGCTATCGCTGCGCCATTCACTGGGAAAACCTCGGTGCCATCCGCGAGGAATTTCCCGATATCCATTTTCTGGACGATCTCTACGCGATCGATCGCGACCGCATCACCTGCACCGGCGGCATCGCACCGCTCGACCTCATGCTGACCCTGATCCGCGCGCGGCTCGGACACGACATCGCCGAGCGTATTGCCAGCCAGTTCATCCTCGAGCGCGGCCGGCGCGCCAGCGAGCGCCAGCCGCTGCTGCCGGTCGTGCCCGCGGGGGCCTCGCACGAGCGCCTGGAAATGGCGCTGCGCCTGATCCAGAGTCGGCTCGATGAGCGGCTGCGCACCAGCACCATTGCCGCCGCGGCCGGACTGTCGACGCGCCAGCTCGAGCGGCTGTTCAAGCGTCATCTGGGGCAGACGCCGGCCGTGCTCTGGAAACGACTGCGGCTCGAGCGCGCCCGGGCGCTGCTGACTCAAACGGCCATGCCGATCACCGATGTCAGCGTCGCCTGCGGCTTCAGCACCGCAGCCCATTTCGCCACCGCCTACCGACATCAGTTCGGCTGCACCCCGAGCACGGAGCGCGCCACATCATGAGAAAGCAGAGGCAAGTATGAAGAAGGTCGCGCGCGTGGTGGTCATCGGGGGTGGCGTGGTCGGGGTGGGTACGCTCTACCACCTGGTCAAGCAGGGCTGGTCGGACGTCGTGCTGATCGAGCGCAAGGAGTTGACCTCGGGCTCCACCTGGCATGCCGCGGGACTGCTACCGCTGTTCAACATCAGCTACTCGAACGGCCAGTTGCACAAGTACTCGGTCAAACTCTACCAGTCGCTGGCGGCCGAGACCGGCCAGGATGTCGGCTTCCGGCAGGTCAGCAACATCCGACTCGCCTGCTCCACAGACCGGCTCGATGAATTCAGGTACTACGCCGGCGTGGCCGCGACGATCGGCGTCGACGTCAAATTCCTGACGGCCCAGCAGGTCAAGCAGATCTGGCCGCTGTGCAACGTCGATGGCGTGCTCGGTGCGATCCAGCATCCTGAGGATGGCTACATTCAGCCGGCCGACCTGACCCAGGCTTTTGCCAAGGCTGCCCGCGCCGGCGGCGCCGAGATCTATCGCTACACTACCGTGCTCGGCATCGAGCCGCGCCGCGGCGGCGAATGGCGGGTCAGAACCGACAAGGGCGATGTCGTCTGCGAACACGTGGTCTCGGCGACCGGCAATTTCGCCCGCCAAACCGGCGCCATGATCGGGCTCGACGTGCCGGTGATCCCGGTCGAGCACCAATATATCGTCACCGAGCCGCATCCCGCGATCCAGGAGCGCAAGCGCCAGGGCCTGCCTGAGATGGGCGTGCTGCGGGAGTCCGACGCCTCCTACTACATGCGCGAGGAAGCGGGCGGACTGCTGCTCGGCCCCTATGAAAAGGGTGCTCCCTGCTGTTACCTCGATGGGCCGTCGGCGCAGGCCGAATACGAGCTGTTCCCTGAGGATCTCGACCGGTTGGGACCGCATATCGAGGCCGCAATCCACCGCGTGCCAGCCTTCGCCGAAGTCGGTATCAAAAAAATCTACAACGGCGCCATTGCCTACACGCCCGATGGCGGACCGATCGTGGGACCGGCCTGGGGCTTGCGGAATTTCTGGCTGAACGAAGGCCACAGCTTCGGCGTGACTGCGGCGGGCGGCGCCGGCTGGCAGCTCGCGCAGTGGATCATCGAGGGCGAGCCCAGCATCGACATGATGGGCGTCGATCCGCGCCGCTTCGGCCCCTACGCCTCGCGCGGCTATCTGCGCCGGAAGAACGAGGAGGCCTATGCCGCCGTCTTCACCGTCCACTACCCGGACGAAGAGCGCCCCGGTGCCCGGCCGCTGAAGCAGTCGCCCTGCTATGAGCGCATGCAGGCCAAGGGAGCGGTGTTCGGCACCGTCTACGGCTGGGAGCGGCCGGGCTGGTTCGCCCCAAGCGGCTACGGCCTCGATGAGCAGGCACTGGGCAAGTCCGACGTGCTGCTGAACGAGAACCACGCGCCGGCGGCGCCGGGTGCGCGTCCGCGCGAGCGCTGGAGCTTCCGCCGCTCCAACTATTTCGAGTATGTCGGCAACGAGTGCCGACACGTCTCCGATGCGGTGGGGCTGCTCGACATGAGCGCCTTCGCCAAATTCGAGGTCTCTGGCGCCGGCGCCGAGCACTGGCTCGATTGGATCTTCGCCAATCGCATGCCTGCGAGGATCGGCGGTCTGGCGCTCTGCCACCTGCTGACCAGCCAGGGCGGAATCCGCGCCGAGGCGACCGTGCTGCGCGAAGGGCCGCAGCAGTTCTACCTGGTCTCGGCCGGCGCGTTCGAACGCCACGACTGGGACTATTTCCAAAAGCTGCTGCCGACCGACGGCTCGGTGCAGATACAGAAGGTCACGACGCAGTACGGCGTCTTCGTGCTGGCCGGTCCGCGCTCGCGCGAGCTGCTGCAAAAGCTGACCGACACGGATCTTTCGAACGCCGCCTTCCCCTGGCTCACCGGCAAGTCGATCAGCGTCGGGCTGGCGCAGGCGCGCGCGCTGCGGGTCAATTTCGTCGGCGAGCTGGGCTGGGAGCTGCATCACCCGATCGAGATGCAGAACTACCTCTTCGACCTGCTGTTCGCGGCGGGCGCACAGTTCGATCTCAAGCCCTTCGGCATCAAGGCGATGGATTCGCTGCGCCTGGAGAAGTCTTACCGCCTGATCCCGCGCGAGATGTCGGTCGAGTATGCGATCCTCGAATCCGGGCTCGACCGGTTCGCCCGCCTCGACAAAGGCAACTTTCTCGGCCGCGACGGCTTGGTTGCATGGCAGCGCAAGGGCTTTCGCAACCGCTTCGTGACGCTCGAGGTGCACGGTATCACCGATGCCGACGCACGCGGCTCCGAACCGATCGAGCATGAGGGGCGGCTGGTCGGACGCACCACCTCGGGCGGCTACGGCTGGCGACTCGGTAAGTCGCTCGCCTTAGGGATGGTCCCCCCGGAGTTAAGCGAGCGGGGCACTGCGCTTGAGGTCACCATCCTGGGTGAGCGCCACACCGCAACGGTGATCGAAGAGTCCCCGTTCGACCCGAAGAACGAGCGGCTGCGCGCGTAGGCCCGCGCTCGTCGGTGTGCGGCGCCTGCAATTCTGGCCGCACCGGCGCGCCATCGGCTTCCGGCTCAGCCGGCCTTGACCGCCTTGCCGGCAAGCGCGCGCACGATCTCGTACTCATCGCAGACGCCGCAGACGACGCCCTCCTGCGCCAACAGCACCGGGTGACCGGTCATTTGTCGCAGTTGAATGAGCCGATGCAGCGGCAGCGCCGCCGGGGCTATGACCAGTCCGGCCGGCACAGCGCCGTTGCCGCCGAGGTCCTCGTGCCGTGCGAACGGCACCGCCACACCCGCGACGCGCAGCGCCACGCACTCGCCGCGCTCGTCGAGCGTGACCTGATAGCGCCGCGCGGCATCGAGCCAGAGCTCACGTCCCTCGTGCTGCAACTCGTCCTGGCGGCGCATGATCATGCCGCCCGTGAGCACGGTCAGCGGATTCATGTGGCGCACGAACTCGGCGACATAGTCATTGGCGGGACGCAGCACGATGTCCTGCGCCGCGCCGGTCTGCACGATGCGGCCACCCTCGAGTATTGAAATGTGGTTGCCGAGCTTGAGGGCTTCATCCAGATCGTGACTGACGAACAGGATGGTCTTCTTGACCTGCCGCTGCAGCATCAGCAGCTCATCCTGCAGCTTGGTGCGGATCAGCGGATCGAGCGCCGAGAACGGCTCGTCCATCAGCAGGATGTCGGCTTCGGTCGCGAACGCGCGCGCCAGGCCGACGCGCTGCTGCATGCCGCCCGAGAGCTCGCTGGCATAGCGATCGGCCCAGTCCTTGAGGCCGACCAACAGCAGTTTTTCATCGACGATGCGTGCTCGCTGCGCCGGCGCGACACCGCGCAGCTCCAGACCCAGACCGACGTTTTCGCGCACCGTGCGCCACGGCAGCAGGCCGAATTGCTGGAACACCATGGCGATGCGCTCGCGTCGCACCTGCCGCAGCCGTGCCTGATCACAGGCGGCGACGTCCACGACCGACGCGCCGCCGCCGACCAGCACATGGCCACGCGTGACGGCGTTCAAACCATTGGCGGCGCGCAGCAGCGTGGATTTGCCCGAACCCGACAACCCCATGAGCACCGAGATCTCGCCGGCCTCGACACTCAGGCAGGCATCGGCAACACCGACCACGACACCGGTGCGTTCGGCAATCTGCATGCGCGCCACGCCGCTATCGAGCAACTCGAGCGCACGGCGCAGGCGCTCGCGCTGGTTGCGCCCCGCCTGCTGACCCGCGAACAGGATGTCGACGTGGCAAAACTCCAGCGCGCTGCTCATCGGGGCAGATGCCGCTGCGGCGGTCGCATGACGCGGTCGAGAATCACGGCCAGCAGCACGATGGCGATACCGGCCTCGAAGCCCATGCCGATCTGCACCGTGTTGAGCGCGCGCACCACGGGCACGCCCAGACCGCCGGCACCGACCAGCGCGGCGATCACGACCATCGACAGGCTCAGCATGATGCACTGGGTGATGCCGGCGAAAATGCTGGGCGCGGCCGCCGGCAGTTCGATCTTCCAGAGCAACTGCCAGCGCGTCGCGCCGAAGGCCTGACCGGCTTCCAGCAATGCGCTCGACACCGAGGAAACGCCCAGATGCGTGAGCCGAATCGGCGCCGGCAATGCGAAGATCACTGTCGAAATCAATCCGGGCACCACGCCCAGTCCGAACAGCACCAACGTCGGGATCAAATAGACAAATGTCGGCAGCGTCTGCATGAGATCCAGCACCGGGCGCAGCAGCGCATAGAGCCAGGGACGATGCGCCGCGGCGATACCGATCGGCACACCGAGCGCGGTGGAGACCGCCGCGGCGAAGGTGACCAGCGACAGCGTCTCGAGCGTGGCGGTCCAATAGCCCTGATTGACGATGAACAGCAGCGCCAGCCCCACGAACAGAGCCAGCCAGCCCGAACGCCGCCAGAACCAGATCACGCCGGCGATACTTAAGATCAGCAGCGGCCCCGGCACGGCTTCGAGCAGGTACGTGAGACCGTCGACTCCGGCATGAACCAGCGTGGCGATCCCCGTGAAAAACGCACCGCCGTGTGACTTGATGTAGGTGATGAATACATTCATCGAATCGCCCACGGGGATCTTGTGCTGCACGATGGCCAGCTCGAGCCGCTCGAGCCAACCGTGCACCGGGGTGGCCTTTAGTTCGGCCGCCTCCGCGCCGCCGAAGCTCGCTACCCCCCGGAGCCACTGCGAGTGCATGTCGGGATGTTTCGCCAGCCACTCGACCGCCGCCGCATGCGGATCCAGGTGCTGCTCGAGCACCGCGCTCATGAGTTGATTCTCAAGATCGAGGTTGAACTTCAGATTGCGCAGCAACTGCACGACGTTGGGGCACTGCTGCGCATAGCCCGCCCGTATGTTGGTGTAGATGGTGGCGCCGCCGAAGTTGGGCCCGAAGACCGCGTCGCCACCGGACAGGTAGCGCATGTCGAAACGCAGATTCATCGGATGCGGCGCCCATCCGAGAAACACGATGGGCCGGTGGGCTCGGCTCGCGCGCTCGACTTCGGCCAGCATGCCCTGCTCACTCGACTCCAGCAGCTTGAAGTCACCGAGCCCGTAGGCGTTGCCGCGGATCATGCCGAGCACCAGACGGTTGCCATCGTTGCCAGGCTCGATGCCGTAGAGCGTGTGATCGAGCGCGGCGGCGAATTTAACGATGTCCGCGAAGTCGCGCAGTCCCGCTTCGTACGTATAGGCCGGTACGGCCAGCGTGTACTTCGCGCCCGTGAGATTCGGGCCCAGCACCTCGACCGAGCCATCGTCGACATAGGGCTTGCGGTCGGCTTCCATCGACGGCATCCAGTTGCCCATGAAGGCATCGATGTCCTGGCGCTTCATCGACGCATAGGTCACCGGCACCGACAGCACTGTGATCTGCGGCCGATAACCGCGCTGCTCGAGCAGCACCGCGGTCAGTGCCGTCATCGCGGTGACATCGGTCCAACCGATATCCGACAGGCGCACGCCCTGGCAACTGGGCGGCTCGGCCGCGGCGGCGGGCGCGGCGGCGCTCAGCAGCGTCAGCAGCGTCAGCAGCGGGACGAGCGCCGCAACGACCGCACGATACTGATTGAACAGGCATTTAAGCACTCGTCCCACCGGCCCGACACGGCCACCCACGAGCGTCGCGCCCGCTGCGCTTTTTTCTTGGTTTATCATGCGCAAGTTAACTTCATTCGATATAGTTATCGACATTAAATGACGATTCAATCGGGAGTCGCAATGGCCAGGAGTGCAGGCACGGGCGCGACAATGGCCGATGCCGGGGTTGCGCGGCGCTCGCAGCTCATCGAGATGACCATAGACAGCCTCGCGGACGTGGGCTATGTCGAGAGTACCCTGACTCGGATCGGCAAGCGCGCCGGCGTATCGGCTGGCCTCATCGCACACTACTTCGAGGACAAGGACGGTCTGCTCGAAGCGACCTTCCGCACGCTCGTGGCTCGCTTGAGCGCGCGCGCGCGTTCACGGCTGCGACAGGCGCACACGCCGCGCGGGCGCGTGCAGGCCATCATCGATACCAACCTCGCGGCCGAGGAGTTCGATCGACGCACGGGCACCGCCTGGCTTGCCTTCTGGGGGCAGGTGCCCCATGTGGCGCGCCTGCGCCGTGTACAGCGCGTGTACCAGCGTCGCATGCTGTCGAATCTGCGACACGCCCTGCGCGCGCTGCTCGATCCCGACGATGCCAACAGTCTCGCCGCGATGATCGCCGCGATGATCGATGGCGTCTGGCTGCGCGCGGCGCTGTCGAATTGGACCGAGGCGGACAGCGAGGGCGCGCGCGCGTTGCTGGCGACGTTCCTCGACTACCGGCTCAAACCGCAAAGCGCCCCGGTGCTGGCGCCGCCCTCGAGCGGCGAGCGGCGAGTGTCCGACGGCGGCTTGGTAGTCTCGATCAATCCGGCCACCGGTAAGGAACTGGCGCGGCTCGCGGTGGCCGGGCCGCGCGAAGTGGAAGCGGCCGTGGCACGCGCTCGCGAGGCGCAGCGCGACTGGGCCGCGCGCACCGGTGCGCAGCGCGGCCGCGTGCTGCGGCGCGCGGCCGATCTGCTGCGCGCCCATAACGAGCGGCTCGCCGTGCTGGAGACCTGCGATACCGGTAAGCCGATTCAGGAGACCCGCGTGGTCGACGTCGCATCGGGCGCGGATTGCTTCGAATACTACGCCGGCGTCGCCGGCAGTTTGGCCGGCGAGTATCTCGATCTCGGGCGCGAAGCCTTCGGCTATACACGCCGCGAACCACTGGGCGTCGTCGCCGGGATCGGCGCCTGGAACTACCCGTTGCAGATCGCCTGCTGGAAGGCCGCTCCCGCACTGGCCTGCGGCAACGCCATGATCTTCAAACCCGCCGAGCTCACACCGCTGACGGCTGTGGAGCTGCAGGCGCTGTTGCATGAGGCTGGGCTGCCCGACGGCGTTTTCCAGGTCCTCCAGGGCTATGCCGATACCGGAAGGCTGCTGACGCGTCACCCGCAGATTCGCAAAGTGTCGCTGACCGGCGAGGTCGGCACCGGCAAGGCCGTGATGGCCGATGCCGCGGCCACGCTCAAGTCGGTGACGCTCGAGCTCGGCGGCAAATCGCCGCTGATCCTGTTCGAGGATGCCGACCTCGACAATGCGGTCGCGGGCGCCATGCTCGGCAATTTTTATTCGGCCGGCGAAGTGTGCTCGAACGGTACGCGCGTGTTCGTCCAGCGCCGGCTGCTCTCGGCGTTTCTCGAGCGGTTGCAACGGCGCGTACAGGCCCTGCGCGTCGGCGATCCGATGCGCGCCGATACCCAGATCGGCGCATTGATCAGCACCGAGCACATGGAAAAAGTTCTGGGCTACATCGCACGCGGCCGCGCCGAAGGGGCGCGCTTGCTGACGGGAGGCGCGCGTGTAGTCGACGGCGATCTCGCCAACGGCTGCTTCGTGATGCCGACGATCTTCGTCGACTGTCACGATGACATGGGTATCGTACGCGAGGAAATCTTCGGGCCGGTCATGGCGGTGCTGTTGTTCGATGACGAGGATGAGGTCATCGAACGCGCGAACGATACCCCGTTCGGACTCGCGGCCGGCGTATTCACGCGCGATCTGACGCGCGCGCATCGGGTGATTGCGCGGCTCGAGGCCGGCACCTGCTGGATCAACCAATACAACGTCACTCCGGTGGAGCTGCCCTTCGGCGGCGTCAAGATGTCCGGTCTCGGGCGTGAGAACGGCCGGGCCGCCATCGAACACTACACGCAGCTCAAGAGCGTCTACGTCGCGATGGGCGATGTGGCGTCGCCTTACTGAGCGGCGCGGCGGCAATGCAGCGCGAGCAATTCGATTACGTCATCGTCGGTGCCGGCTCGGCGGGCTGCGTCCTGGCGAACCGGTTGACCGAGGATGGCCGCCATTCGGTGCTGCTGCTGGAATACGGCGGCTCGGATCGCTCGATGTTCATTCAAATGCCGAGCGCATTGTCGATCCCGATGAACACCGAGCGCTACGCCTGGCGCTACCACTCCGAGCCCGAGCCAAAGCTCGGCGGCCGGCGTATCTACACACCGCGCGGCAAGGTCCTCGGCGGCTCATCCTCGATCAACGGCCTGGTGTACGTACGCGGCAATGCGTTCGACTTCGACGGCTGGGAAAAGCAGGGCGCGGAGGGCTGGGGCTATCGGCAGGTGCTACCCTACTTCCGGCGCGCCGAGCAGCGCCAGGAAGGCGGCGATGAGTATCGGGGCGCGAGCGGACCCTTGCATACCTGCTACGGCACGCTGCGCAACCCACTGCACCACGCCTGGCTCGCGGCCGCGCGCGAGGCGGGCTATCCGGCGACCGCGGACATCAATGGTTACCAGCAGGAGGGCTTCGGCCGCATGGACATGACGGTGCAGGACGGGCGGCGCTGCAGCGCGGCCAACGCCTACCTGCGGCCGGCCATGCGACGGCCCAATCTCGCGCTGCGCACGCACGCGCTTGCCACGCGGATCCTGTTCGACGGCCTACGCGCCCGCGGCGTGCGCTACCGGCGCGGCGCGGTCGAGGCCGACGCGATTGCCGGGCGCGAGCTGATCCTGGCCGCCGGCTCCATCAACTCACCGCAGCTGCTGAAGCTCTCGGGTGTCGGTCCCGCGGCCGAGCTCAAGGCGCATGGCATCCCAGTGGTCCACGATCTGCCCGGCGTCGGCGAGAATCTGCAGGACCACTTGGAGTTTTATTTCCAAGTGGCCTGCCGCGAGCCGATCACTCTGTATTCGGTCATGAACCCTCTGTCCAAGGGACTGATCGGCGCGCGCTGGCTTCTGCGGCACGACGGCCTCGGCGCCACCAATCACTTCGAAAGCTGTGGTTTCATCCGCAGTCGCGCTGGCATTGCGTATCCGGACATCCAGTACCATTTTCTGCCCATGGCGGTCAGTTACGACGGCTCGAATCAGGCGACGCAGCACGGCTTTCAGGCGCACGTCGGTCCGATGTGCTCCAAGAGCCGCGGCTGGGTGCGGTTGGCGAGCGCCGATGCGCGCGAGGCGCCGCGCATTCAGTTCAATTACATGAGCCATCCCGACGACTGGCTCGACGTGCGCGCCTGCGTGCGTTTGACGCGCGAGATCTTTGCGCAGCGCGCCTTCGACCGCTATCGCGGCGATGAGTTGCAGCCCGGCGCCGCCGTGCAGACCGATGAGCAGATCGATGCCTTCATCGCCGAGAAGATCGAGACCGCCTATCACCCATCCTGCAGCTGCAAGATGGGGGCGAACGACGACCCAGAAGCCGTGGTCGACAGCCGCGCGCGCGTCATTGGCCTGTCCGCACTGCGCGTGGTCGACTCCTCGATCATGCCCTCGATCACCAATGGCAACCTGAATGCACCGACCATCATGATCGCGGAGAAAGTCTCGGACCTGATCCGCGGCGTGCCGCCGTTGCCCGCGGCCGACGTGCGCGTGTACCGCGCGCCCAACTGGGCGCAGACGCAGCGCTGAGGCCGCGACACGGCTTCAGACCATCGAGTCGGGGAAGGATGCCTTGCGGCGGGCGATGTAATCGCGCATGGCTTCATCGATGGCCGGATCGAGCGGCGGCTCGACATACTCGGCAAGCTGCTTCTTCCAGAGCGCATTGGCACGCTTGGCCATATCGCTCGCCCCTTCCGCTTCCCATTGCTCATAGCTGTTGTTATCCGCCAGCGGGGAGCGATAGAACGCGTTCTCGAAGTTGGCCTGCGTGTGAGCGCAGCCCAGGAAGTGCTTGCCGGGGCCGACTTCTCGCATGGCATCGAGTGCCTGGCCGTTGGCCGACAGGTCCACGCCCGCGAGCAAGGTATGCATCATGCCGGCCTGATCCACGTCCATGACGAATTTCTCGTAGCCCATCGCCAGGCCGCCTTCAAGCCAGCCCGCCACATGCAGCATGAAGTTCACACCCGCCAGGCAGCTCGGCAGCAGCGTATTGGCCGACTCGAATGCCGCCTGCGCATCCGGGATCTTGGAAGCACACAGGCTCCCGCCCGATCGGAACGGCACTCCCAGGCGCCGCGCCAGCGCCGCCATCGAATACAGCACCAGCGCCGGCTCCGGCGTGCCGAAAGTCGGGGCACCGGATTGCATCGAGATCGATGAGGCGAAACTGCCGAGCACCACCGGCGCGCCGGGATTGACCAGCTGCACGAATGCGAGCCCGGCCAGCGCCTCGGCCAGCGTTTGCGCAATGGTCCCGGCGACCGTGACCGGCGACATGGCGCCGGCGAGGATGAAGGGCGTGATGATCGTGGCCTGATTGGCGCGCGCGTACACCTTGGCGGAACCGAGCATGGTGGCATCGTAGGTCATCGGCGAGTTGACGTTGATGAGGTTGATGATCGTCGTCTTGGGCCGCCCGGTCACAGGGTCGTTGAGCTCAGGACCGAAGGCGATGTTGGCCAAGGCAATCGAGTCGGCCGCGCGCTCCGGGTGCGTCACCGAGCCCATGAAGGGCTTGTCGCTGTATTTCAAATGGCTGTACACCATGTCGAGGTGACGCTTGTTGACCGGCAGGTCGACCGGCTCGCAGATCGTGCCGCCCGAGTGATGCAAGGCATTGGACATGTACGCGAGCTTGACGAAATTGCGAAAATCCTCGATGCGCGCATAGCGGCGTCCTTCGTCCAGATTGCGCACAAACGGCGAGCCGTAGGCCGGCGCAAAGACGGTGTTTTTGCCGCCGATGAGGACGCTGCGTGCTCCGTTGCGCGCATGCTGCGTGAATTCGCGCGGCGCGCTGCGCTGGATGATCGAGCGGCACATGCCGGCGGGAAAGCGCACGCGCTCGCCACGCACATCGGCGCCGGCTGCCTTCCAGATCGAGAGCGCCTCGGCATCGTCGCGAAAATCGATGCCAATCTCCTCGAGGATGGTGTCGGCGTTGTGCTCGAGCAGCAGCAGCCCCGCCTCATCGAGGACCTCGTAGTAGGGAATGCGGCGAGTGATATAGGGGACCGAGGAGGCGGCACGCGCAGCCCGGGAGGCCCGTTTGGCATCGCGGCCGCTCGGGCGTCGCGCGTGACTCGGTTGCGTTTGCGGATCATTCATATTCTTTCCCCCTCATGCTGGCAGTCGAAAGGATTGCTCACGCAACCGCCGAATCGCCGATCCTCACCGCAGCCGGTTGCAATCACTGCGCCTTCACCGGCTCCGCGCGACGCGGCCGGCGACCGCGTGTCTGGTTTTGACTCGCGGCATCCTTCCGTTGCGGCAGCTCGACCACGCGGCGCAGGTGCGTGTAGTCGGCGCTCTTGTGCGGGATTGCCATGGCCTCGACGAAGTGTTGCTGGAACCGCGGCTCGATCGCGGTTTCCATCTTTTCGATGCGTCGCACCAGCGCTTCGATGACACCGCGTGAGGTCACATCCAGCAGCGCGATGCGGGCGCCGGTTCCGGCGGCATTGCCTGCGGAGCGCACCTGCCGCAGGTCGCAGTCGGGAATCATGCCGAGTATGGTCGCGTACTTGACGTCGATATGGCTGCCAAAGGCGCCCGCCAGGCGGATGCAGTCCACGTGATCGATGCCGAGGCGTTCCATGAGCAGCGCGATGCCGGCATAGAGAGCCGCCTTGGCCAGCTGGATGGCGCGCACGTCGTTCTGTGTGATCTTGAGCTCAGGGGTGCCCTGGTGCAGCACGTAGGCGAAGGTCCTGCCGTTGCTCACCACGCGCGGCGATCGCGCCGCCAGGGCGCCATCGACCACGCCATCCTGATTGATGATGCCGGCAAGGTACATCTCGGCGATCACTTCGATGATGCCCGAGCCGCACACGCCGGTGATGCCGGTGGCGGCCGTGGCGGCCTCGAAACCGCGCTCGTCGGACCACAGATCCGTGCCGATGAGTTTGAAACGCGGTTCGAGCGTCTGACGATCGATGCGCACGCGCTCGATCGCTCCGGGCGCCGCGCGTTGTCCGCAACTGATCTGAGCACCCTCGAATGCCGGGCCGGTGGGACTCGAGCAGGCGACCAGGCGCGTACGATTGCCGAGCACGATCTCGGCGTTGGTCCCCACATCCACCAGCAGAGTCATCTTGTCGGAAAGATCAGGGCGTTCCGCCAGCACCATGCCGGCGGCATCCGCGCCGACGTGCCCGGCAATGCACGGCAGCACGTAGACGCGCGCGTTGCGATTGAGCTTCAGATCGATCGCATTCGCGCGCAGCGTGAGTGAATGGTCGGTGGCCAGGGCGAATGGGGCGCCACCGAGCTCGACCGGATCGATGCCCAGCAGCAGATGGTGCATGATGGGATTTCCCACCACCGTCGCCTCGAGAATATTGTCGGCGCAGGTGCCGGCGCTGCGCGCCACCTCCTCCGCCAGCGTGCTCAGTGCCGCACGCACCGCCGCCGTCATCTGCGCCGCGCCGCCCGGATTCATCATCGAGAAGGACACGCGGCTCATGAGGTCTTCACCGAAGCGGATCTGCGGATTCATGACGCCCGCGGAGGCCACGACATCGCCGCTGAGCAGATCGCACAGATGCGCGGCGATGGTGGTGGAGCCAACGTCGACCGCGAGCCCATAGATCTGCTCATGCAGGCCGGGCCAGACGCCGATGATCTGCTTGCCGGCGTGCACCGCCACGGTGACCTGCCAGGCGCCCGTGCGCAATGCTGCCTGCAGCGACTGCAGCACCGAAAGATCGCAGCTCAGGCCCGTCAGTCGCCATTCGAGCTCGAGCGCATCGTACAGGCGGCGCAGATCGCCGGACGGATCGTGCATGTCGGGCGGCTGCACCTGAACATAGTGCAGGCGCACCACCGGATGCAGCTCGATCGCACGCACCTCGGCATCCTTGCGCACGACCTGGCGATGCACCTGGCTGCTCGCAGGCACATCGATGACCACGTCGGCCTCGACGCACGCCGCGCACGAGAGCCGCCGCCCCTCGATCATCGGCATGCGCCTGGCGTAGCGCTGTTCCGTTTCGCTGAATGGCGAGAGGCTGGCGGCCGAGGAGGACACTCCGTGTTTGGCGAACTCCCCTTCCGCCACCAGAATCTGACAGCGTCCGCACAGACCGCGTCCGCCGCACACCGAATCGATATCCACACCCAGCGCGCGCGCCGCACTCAGCAGCGGCGTGCCCGCAGGGAAGTGACCGCGCTTACCCGAGGGCATGAACACGACCAGCGGATCCTCGGTGAGCACCATGGCTGCCGCTCCTTAGGTTGCGCGCCGTCGATGACCGCCCTCACGGCGGCCGCGCGGTGCTTCCCCGGGGGCGGCGTTGCTGGCCGGCGGCGGCTCGCGGAAGCGACGGATCCAGCGCGCGCAATCCGGATCGTGGCCGAGCATGACGTCCGCGCCCATGCAGGCGCGCACCACATCGAGGTGCAATGGATTGGTGATTGCCGAGGTAAGCCCGGCGCTGATCGCCATGGTCAGAAAGGCGCTGTTGATGCCGTCGCGATTGGGCAGTCCGAAACTGATGTTGGAGGCGCCGCATGAGGTGTTGACCTTGAGCTCGGTGCGCAGCCGGTGCACGAGGCGCATGACCTGCACCCCGGCCTGGTTGATGGCACCGATCGGCATCACCAGCGGGTCGACGACCACGTCGCTGGCGGGAATGCCATAGTCCATGGCGCGCTCGACAATTTTCTTGGCGACCGCAAAGCGCACGTCCGGGTCCTCGGAAATTCCGGTTTCATCGTTGGATATGGCGATCACCGCCGCGCCGTAGCGCTTCACCAGCGGCAGCACCGCCTGCAGGCGTTCGTCCTCGCCGGTCACCGAATTGACCAGCGCCTTGCCCTTATAGACTGCGAGCCCGGCGTGCAATGCCGCCACGATCGATGAGTCGATCGACAGCGGCACGTCCGTGATCGACTGCACCAGCTGCACGGCGCGCGCCAGAATCGCCGGCTCATCGGCCAGCGGGATGCCGGCGTTGACGTCGAGCATGTGTGCGCCCGCTTCAACCTGGGCACGGGCATCGGCTTCGACACGGCTGAAATCGCCGGCTGTCATCTCCGCGGCCAGGATCTTGCGTCCGGTGGGGTTAATGCGCTCGCCAATGATCACGAACGGTCGATCGAAGCCGATGACGACTTCCTTGGTGGCGGAACTGATGACGGTGTCGGTCATGATGCGGTCCTATGCGAAGCCTTGGACGTGTCGCGTGCCGGATACCAGGGATCGCGACCCTTGAGAACACCGGATTGATCGATGACCTCGGCCACCGATTCCTCCTGACGGTACGCCATGACGTGCACGCCGCTGACGCCACGGATCTCATGTATCTCTTCAATGAGCTCGATGCAGATGTGGCGTCCCTCGCGCGCCTGATCCTGCGCTCCGCGCAGGCGCGCGATCAGCGCATCCGGCACATGCATGCCCGGAACATGCGCGCGCATCCATTCCGCGGCCTTGGCCGAGCGCAGCGGCCCGATGCCAACCAGAATGAAGACCTTGCCGAGCAGGCCGAGCGCCTCCACTTCCTGCATGAAGGAGCGCAGCAGGATCAGCTCGTAGCAGTACTGAGTCTGGATGAACTGCGCCCCGGCCGCGACTTTCTTGGCGAGCCGGCGCGCACGCCATTCGTGCGGCAGCGCCGAGGGGTTTTCGGCCGCGCCGAAGAACACGCGCGGCGCCGCCGTGATCTTGCGCCCGCTCTGGAATCGGTGCTCATCGCGCAGCGCGCGCGCCGTTTCCAGTAGCGACACGCAATCGAGATCAAATACCGGTTTTGCCTGCGGATGATCGCCGGCCTGCACGCCATCGCCGGTCAAACACAGGATGTTGCACACGCCCATGGCGGCGGCGCCGAGGATGTCGCCCTGAATGGCAATACGATTCTTGTCGCGACACGAAATCTGCATGATCGGTGCGTAGCCCACGCGCGTGAGCAGCGCACACACGGCCAGACTCGACATGTGGCAATTCGCGCCGCTGCCGTCGGTGGCGTTGATGGCATCGACGTAGCCGTCGAACACGCGGGCCCGACGGTACACCTCCTCGGGATCGGCGGAATCGGGCGGCGCGAGCTCGGTCGTGACGGCGAAGCCGCCGGCGCGCAGTACACGCTCGAAGCGTCCCGGGGAGGTATGACCGGGCAGAATAGGCAGTGGATAGCCAGGGACCGGTTCGTCTTCAAAGATCACGGCGCCCCGTACCTCTCGCGCACCACCCGCAGCCACGAGGATCGGCCTTGCTGGCGGTGATCGACCGCAAACTGGATCGCGCTCATGGCCTCGATGCCGCCCGCAATGCGCTTGCTGCCGCGATAGGCCTCGACCCAGACACATTTCATCTCCGGTTTCACCTCGCAGCACTCGTCCGACCGCACGCCGCCACAGGGCCCATTGCGCAGCGTCTTCGGGCAATTCATCGGACAGGACATGCCGGTGGAGCTCAGCACGCATTGACCGCACATGCGGCAGTCGAACAGCAGCCCCTTGACGGCTTTTTCCACAGCGGCCACGGGACGTTCGAGCCGCTGGTAGCCGATCGCACGGAACAGTCCGTGCATCCCGAGCAGGACACGCTCGAAGCGGCGATAGAAGGCGTTCAGGCCGCGCGCATGCCGCACCGACCAGTACCGCAGCGCAGACATCAGGACACCTCGGAGGCCGAGCCGGACGCGGCATCGCCCGGGCTGCGGCGCTCGTCGAGACCCTTGGCACGGATAAGTCGCTCAAGATCCTCATCCGTGTAGCGCTGCTCGAGGCGCGCCGCCTCGGCGGCCGCCTCCGCCTGCAGATCATCGCCGCACTGACGCGGCGCACTGCGCTGCCAGTCGGCGAGGTAGGCATCGGAACTGCCGCGGCCGGCACGCATCGCCGCACGATCGACGGCCTGCTGAAAACGAGCCGAAAGCTGTACCTTGGCGGACTCACGGCCGCGCTTGACTACGACCTGCGCCGGAATATCGCGCCACGATATGATGCTCAGTGCGCCCAAACGGCCCCCTGCTGCCGAGGCTGCTGCGCCTGCTGCCGCTGCATCGCCGCCGCCAGACTTGTGCCGAGCGTGCCGTGCCCGGTGCGGCAATGTTCGAAGGCAAGGCCCATGCGCGCGGCGATCGAGCGGGCGCGCTCGATTGCGGCGGCATCGCCCGCCTGCGCCAGGTAGACCAGCTTGCGGTAGCTGCCGAAGTACGTCGGGAACAGCTCCGGGTGGCGATCGAGGCCGAGACCTTTGATCACGAGCCGATCAAAATGGCGCAGCAGAAAATCGGTCAGGTAAAACGTGCCGATTTCCGCCTCGGTAAGCCGCTCAAACACGGCCGAGGTGGCGAAGAACTCATAGCAGTGCGCGCCCGGAATGCGCTCGACGCCCTCTTGCCGCAGTACGCGGTCGAGCTCGCCGCCCGTGCCGCAATCGCCGTAGGCAACGAATATCGATCGATAGCGCCCGCGCGCGCCTTGAATCAGCGCGCGCACGGCGCCGGGAATACGCTCGGGCCGGTTGTGCAGCTGTGGCGGCAGGCAGCTCACGTCCAGCTGCGTCCAGCCATTGGCACGGCGCAAAGCCGCGATCTCGCGCGCGAGCGCGCCGCAGGCGATGACCAAGGTGCCTTCGGTCCCACGCTCCATCGCCGACAGCGGCTGCATTGCCTTAAGCGCTCAGTTGGCTAGCGCGACCGCTCGACGCTTCGCGATCAGTCCTTTGGCCGTCTCGACGGCGATGGCGGCGTCACGGCAATAGGCGTCAGCGCCGACGGCCTTGCCGAATTCCTCGTTGAGCGGTGCACCGCCGACCAGCACGATGTAGTCGTCGCGGATGCCGCGCTCCTTGAGCGTATCGATGACGACCTTCATATAGGGCATGGTGGTGGTGAGCAATGCCGACATGCCGAGGATGTCCGGTTTGTGCTTCGCGAGCGCATCTAGATACTTATCGACCGGATTGTTGATGCCCAGATCGATCACTTCGAAGCCGGCACCTTCCAGCATCATCGAAACCAGATTCTTGCCGATGTCGTGAATGTCGCCCTTGACCGTACCGATGACGATCTTGCCGATCGGCTCCACACCCGACTCGGCCAGCAACGGACGCAGGATCTCCATGCCGGCCTTCATGGAGTTTGCGGCCAGCAGTACCTCGGGCACGAACAGGATGCCGTCGCGAAAATCGATGCCGACGATGCGCATGCCTTCCACCAGCGCCTCATTGAGCACGCGTTCGGCGCCCCAGCCACGCTCGAGAAAGATCCGCGTCGCCTCTTCGACCTCGCTCCTGAGACCGTTGTAGAGATCGTCGTGAACCTGCTCGGTGAGTTCCGAATCATCGAGCGAGGCCAGATCGAATTCGTCCGCAGTCTGCTCCGACATGCGCGCTCTCCGTTTTTTTGTGAGCCGCCACCGTAACTTACGGCGGCAAGGTTAAGACGCAATTTTAATGGGGCAAGGTCGCGGTGATTTTCAAAATAGCGGCGTATGCTTTTCTAAAAGCGACAAGCGGGCCACGGCTTTGTCTTAACATCAAGCCAATCGCTCTGCACCAAGCGCGGCGGCCGCACCGTCGGGGCTGAGACCACGGGGCCGGCGGCAGGAGGAATCGGGATGGCCATCACACGGGGTCGATGTCTTTGCGGCGGTGTCGAATTTTCGGTCGATGGATCGCTGCGAGCGGTGGTCTATTGCCATTGCAAGATCTGCCGGCGCAGCGGCGGGCACTTTGTCGCCGCCACCGCCTGTGCCCTGCCGCAGCTCTCGATGGTTCGATCCGAGACGCTGCGGTGGTACCGGTCCTCCGCCGAGGCCGAACGTGGCTTCTGCGGCGTCTGCGGCTGCAACCTGTTCTGGAAGCCGGGCAGCGCGACGCACGTGTCCATCATGGCGGGCAGCCTGGAGGATCCCACCGGCCTCAAAGCCGCCGCACATATCTTTGTTCAGGACAAAGGCGATTACTACAGCCTCGAGGATCGGCTACCCCAACACATCGACGGCCTGCACGGGGTGCCACTGCCGGCGCAGCGAGCGGCTTCCGGGCGCGAATTCGAGCCGGCTATGCCGCGATTGTGGTATGATTTGCTCTGATCGTTGACGTCCCCGTGCCAACCTTGCATCGTTGTTGATGCATTTGAGGTTGGGCCGAGCCACCTGCGATCAGGTGACAGGATTACGGTTTGATGGCTCGTGAGACGATCTCTCCTTGACTTCAGTGCTGTGCCTGCCGTGTATAGCGGCCTCTCGGCAACATTTGCAATACCGAAGCGCGCCGCTCGAGTCAATTGGAGTTTTTTTATTCATGGCTAAAATTTACGTTGGAAACCTGCCCTTTACGGCGACGGACGAAGAGATCCGCACTCTCTTTTCCCAGTTTGGCACGGTGGAGTCGGTCGCTCTTCCGCCCGATCGTGACACGGGGCGCCCGCGCGGCTTCGGCTTTGTCGAGATGAGCCAGTCCGATGCTTCCCGCGCGATCCAGAACCTCAATGGGAAGGATCTGGGTGGGCGTCCGTTGCGAGTCAACGAGGCTCAGGACAAGCCCCGCTCAGGCGGCGGCGGTCGTCCGAGTGGCGGCGGCTTCCGCGGCGGCGCCGGCCGCTACTGAACGCGGCACACTGTGCATGCCAAGGCCCGGTTTATCCGGGCCTTGGCGTTGTAAGGAGAACGTGATGGGGCAGGAAAATTTGCGCGATCGTATCGTCTTCGGCGGGGCACCGCATGTGGGCGAGAGCAGTGCCGATTACCGTGAACGCATGGCGTTCATCCAGGCCGAGGCGCTCAAGCGCCGGCAGCAAGAGCTGCTGGAGCAGTCGTCCCCCGCCAACGCGCCCTCTGCCCGTATACGTCTATGGGAGCGGCTGCACCAGGTGCAACTGCCGCGCAATCCCGGCCATCGCCTCATTGCTGTGATCGCCGAGAATACCGGTCTGAGCGCCGACGACGTCCGCGCCGAGCAGCGATTGCGCGCCAATCCGCCGCCGCCGCCGGCCGCCACGGCATTGCCGGATCCGTCACTGTGAAAGTCGTCTCACGCAAGAGCTCGAACCCCGCCACGCAACGGCGCGACCTGATGCTGAGCCAGCGCACACGCGCCGCGGCGCTACGCCAGGTCTTTCCCGATGTCGCACAATTGCAGATCGAACTGGTCTTCAACGATGTGACGACTGCCATGCCCTCGCCGCAGGTGCATACACTGTATCCGGCCGCGCCCGCGTTCTTTCGCTTCGTCTGTCCCTGTGCTGACTGCGATGGTGACTTCGATCTCACCATCGCCGTGACCGAGCTGATCGGCAACGCCTCCGGACGCAAGCGAGGCCGCATATCGGCCAGTGGTCAACTGTGCTGCCATGGGATTCGGCTGCGCGATCGGGCCACCAACAAACCCTGCTCGATGCAACTGAACTTTCAGCTCGTAGCCTCGCCACCCACCACGGCATGATCGCAGCGGCCTGCACGAGCGCCACTCCCGGGCATTGAGGGGTTTCGAACGCTGCGCGCCTCGGCTCCCCGCGCGCGTCAATCAAATACGCGCGTGCAGGCCCGATCGCTTGCGCCCGCGCTGGACACGACGCCCTGCTTGCGTCGCAGCGAGGGCGATAGACCGTAAGTCTCTTTGTACTGCCGCGAGAAGTGCGCGCCGTCGGCAAAGCCGGCCTCGAGCGCGATGGTCGTCATCGATCGATCGGTATTGTTGATGAGCCACTGTGCGTAGCGCATGCGGATACGCCGATACAAGGACGCCGGACCGGTGCCGAGAGCGCTGCGACAGAGGCGCTCGAATTGTCGCACCGACAATCCAAGCTGTTTGGCGACGTAGCCGATGGCTACGGGTCGGGCTAGATTCTGCTCCATGAGCAGCAATGCGCGGCGCACGCGCTCGTCGGCGACGTTCTCGAACAATGGCGGACGCGGCTGCGCGTTGTCACCGTCGCGGGCGCGATCGAACAGCAGTACCTGGTGGGCCTTTTGAGCCGCCGCGCGGCCAAGGTGCAACTCGAGGATGAAGGTGGCCAGGTCGGCAGTCCCGGCCCCGCCCGCGCAGGTGATGCGATCCCGATCGGCAATGAACAGCCGATCGGCAACGACTTCGTGATCGGGAAACTCCTCGATGAAGTCCTGGTAGTGGTACCAGCTCACGCAGCAGCGGCGCCCCCGCATCAAGCCGCTGCGGCAGAGGATGAAACTGCCGGTGCACAGGCCGATCAACGGCACGCCGCTGGCGGCTGCATCGCGCAGGTACTGCGTCGTGACCTGATCGATCTGCGGGCCGCCGTGCAGTAGACCGCCGACGACCACGACGTAGTCGAGTGCGGCCGGATCGAGCAGACCCGAGGTCGGGGAAATCAGCACGCCACAGCTCGCCCGCACCGGATCCGTGCGGCTCGACATCGTCGACCACTGCACGTGCACCGGCCGACTGCGATCGCCTTCGTCCGCCGCCAGGCGCAGATGATCCACGAACAGCGCGAAGGCCGAGAGCGTGAAATTGTTAGCCAGTAAGACGCCGACCCGAAGCGGCTCGGAGCGCAGAGGCAGTGGCGGCGACTTAATCGGGGTCGTCACGTCACTGATTGAACGAGCGCGCAATCCGCTTGTCAAGCGCTACCGCACCGGCGGCTGCGGCGACGCGGACTCGAGCGAAGCGGATGGGTTTTCAGGATTTTGCGTTTTTATTTAATCAGTTGCGCGCAATGGAGTAACCCAGCGTCGCCCGCACCAAGCTCGGCCGTGTTGAACCGTGATTCAACCACGGGCTCGAGGATTCAAGACTGCAGCAGCAGGGCCGCATTGGCGTCCCAGCTCACATACACCTCATCGCTCCAATCGATGCTCCACTCGGAGCTGCGGCGCTCGTTCTGTGCAAACACGGTGACGATCTTTCCGCTGGAGGTCTTGATCTGATAGGTCGAGCGATTGCCGAGATAACCGAGCTGCCAGACCGTGCCCTTGAGCTGATTGACGCGCTCGCCGCTCACGGGCTGCTTGGTCAGGCGGATCTTCTCGGGCCGCAGCGCTACCCAGACGCGCTGCCCGGCCGTAAAGCGCCCGATATCGTCCACCCATAGCGCGCAGCCAGTCTCCTCGCACTGCACCGTGATCAGGCCGGGCCGGCAATCGGCGATCGTGCCTTCGAACAGATTGGTGCTACCCACGAAGTCGGCCACGAACCGACTCTGCGGGAACTCGTAGATTTCCGACGGCGTGCCCACCTGCACCACCCGACCGCGGTCCATCACGGCGATACGGGAAGCCAGAGCCATCGCCTCGTCCTGGTCGTGTGTGACCATGATGAAGGTGGTACCCACCTTATACTGCAGATCCATGAGCTCGAACTGCGTGCGCTCGCGCAGCTTCTTGTCCAGCGCCGATAGCGGCTCGTCGAGCAGCAGCACCTTGGGGCGGCGAATCAGCGCCCGCGCCAGAGCCACGCGCTGCCTCTGGCCGCCCGAGAGCTGGTGCGGCTTGCGCCCGCTCAGCGCCCCGAGCTGCACCATGTCGAGCGCCTGCTGCACACGCTGCCGCTTCTCGGCGCGCTCGAGCTCGAAGCGCCGCAGCCCGTAACCGACGTTCTGCTCGACCGTCATATGCGGAAACAACGCATAGGACTGAAACATCATGTTGACGGGGCGCAGATGCGGCGGCACGCCGGCCATTTCCACGCCATCGATCAGAATGTTGCCGGCACTCTGCGTCACGAACCCGGCCAGCATGCGCAGCAGCGTGGTCTTGCCGCAGCCGGAGGCGCCGACCAACGCGAAAATTTCGCCCTTGAAGATCTTCAGACTGACGCTGTCGACTGCCGCGAAGCTGCCGTAGCTCTTGCTCAAGTTCTCGATGACCAGTTGCGGCACGGCCTGCGGATCGATCCAGGGGCGATCGGGGTTCGATTTCAGCTGACTCATCAACATGGGCGACTCAGTAGTCCGCAGGCGGCGTCGCGCGCCGCCGTTGCGGCGCAAAGAACGGCCGTTCGACGATCTGCGCCCTGCACATGCGCCGCTCCCAGACCAGCTCGCTGTTCAAGTAGATCTCCACCCAGACCTCGCGCCCGACGTCGATGTGAGGCGCATCGAGCAATGCGAGCGCTATGTTGCGTTTGCAGGTTGGCGACCAGGTGGCCGACGTGACTGCGCCGACCTGCCTGCGTCCCGAGCGCGCAGCATAAACCAAGGCATTATGCGCCGGTTTATTGCCCTCGATGTCGAGGCCCACCAGGCGCCGCGCTGGGCCGGCGCGCCGCTCGGCCAGCAATGCGCGGCGACCGTTGAAATGGCCTTTGTCGAAATCCACCAGCCAGTCGAGGCCGAGCTCGAACGGCGAGCGATCACGGCCCACGCGCAGCGTGCGCTCGGCCGACACGAACTCGACGTTCGGCAATATGAATCCGGCTTCGATGCGCACCATATTGAGTGCGCGCGATCCGAGCGGGCGAATGCCGCGCGAGCGGCCGGCGGCCATGAGCAGGTCCCAGACGCCGAGGGCATCGCTGGGCGCCATCCAGAGCTCGTAGCCGAGATCGCCCGTAAAGCCCGTTCTGGAAACCGTGATGTCGGCTGCTTGCAGCTTGAAATAGCCGATTTCGAAGGGCTTGAGCCGCTCGATCCCGCTCAAGCCCACGGCCTCGAGCACGGCGCAGCAGGTCGGCCCTTGCAGCGCCAGAGCAGCCCAATGCTCGGTCTCATCGATGAGCTCGACCTCGAAGCCTAAGGCCGAATCGAGCAGCCAGTCGAGCTGTCGCTCCTGCGCGCAAAGTCTGTACTCGGATTCGCCGAGCCGAAATACCGTGCCGTCATCGATCAGGTGCCCGCTGTCGTTGCACCAGACCGCATAGGCGACGCGGTTCGGCTTGAGTTTCGACAGATCGCGGGTTACGAGACGGTTCAGGAAGCGCAACGCATCGACCCCACGGATGCGGTACTTGGCCATCGGCGTCAGATCGTACAGCGTGCTGGCGTTGCGCACGGCGAAGTACTCGTGCTCCACGCTGCTGAACACATCCACGCTCGTATAGCCATTCCAGGGGATGAAGCTGTCGAGCTGGCTCAGGGCGCGCGCACGCTCGTGAAAGGGCGTTCGCAACAGCGGTTCGAGGTAGATCGGCGGGGCGTCGGTGGCGCTGCCCATCTGCTGCCTCATGCCGCCAGCGCCGCAATGCGGCGTGCGGCGTTACGGCCGGCCGTGCCCATGACGCCGCCGCCGGGGTGACAACCGGCACCGCACAGATACAGGCCCGGCAGCGGCGTCTCGTACTGGGCGGCGCCCGGCACCGGCCGCACGAACAAGAACTGATCGAGCGCGAGCTCGCCGTGGTGCCAATGGCCGCCGACCGTGCGGAACTGCTGCTCGAGGTCCAGCGGCGTGAGCAACTCCGCGGCCGTGATCGAGGCGCGCAATCCGGGCGCATGAGCCTCGATGCGATCGACAATGAGGTCGAGCAAGGGCTGCCTGGCCTGCTGCCAACCGCCGCCGAGCGCGTACGGGACGTATTGCACGATGGCGGACAGGACGTGCGCGCCGGCGGGCGCGAGCTGCGCATCGTTGAGACTCGGCAGCGTGATTTCCAGGCTTGGCTGCGCGGAGTACTCACCGTACTTGCTGTGGTTATAGGCGCGCTCGAGATAATCGAGCGAGGGCGCGATGAGCAGCCGTCCGCCGTGCGCTGCGCCGTCGAGGCCCGCAAAGCGCGGCAGCCGATCGAGCGCCAGATGCAGCTTGGCCGCAAGTCCCGCCGAACGCAGGTGGCTGACACGGCGCACGAAGCCGGTATCGAGATGCTCGCTGCCGAGCAGCCCGAGAAAGGTCGTCTTCGGATCAGCATTCGAGACCACGACACGCGCGCTGATGCTCTCCCCGGATTCGAGCGTCACTCCGGCCGCGCGATCGTGCTCGACGCGGATGCGCCGAACCGGTGCGTCGGTACGGATGCTGGCGCCGCTGGCGCGTGCCGAGCGCGCCAGAGCTTCCGACAAGGCACCCAGGCCGCCCTTCGGCTGCGCCGGCGCCGAGCGTGCGCCGTTGGCGCCGGCAGCCAGGCGGTACAAGAGCGTGAACACCGAGCCCGGAGAGCGCGGCCCCAGATTTGTACCGAGCAGTGCATCGAATGCCAGCGCTCCCTGGAGCTGCATGCTCACGAAGTGCTCCTGCATAAGATCGTAGACGCACATGCCGGCGATGCGCAGCAGCTCGCGCATGTCGCGACGCCCCAGGCGTCGGATCTGCCAACCAAGGCGCAGCAGCGCGAGCCGCTCGGAGCGCGCGGCCGTGCCCAGACGCGGCGGAACACCGGACAGCATCGACCCAAGCGCCTGTGCAAAGCGCTGCAGTTGCGCGTTCAGGGCGGCATAGGCTGGCGCATCGGCCGGCGAGCGCGCCTGAATGCCTTGAGGGTCGAGCCTCATGGGCGCGCCTTCAAGCGACAAGGCCACCGTCGGCAGATCCTCCGCCGCGAATGCCAGGCCATGAGCGCCGAGCGCGAGCTCCTCGATCATCGTGCGCGGCATCCACTGCAGCAGATGAGCGCCGGCCGAGACGCGAAATCCGGGTGCGAACTCACGCGTGACCGCGGCGCCGCCGACCTGGGCTGCCGCCTCAAGCACCAGCACCGAGCGGCCGCTGCGTGCCAGATAGTTCGCGCACACCAGGCCGTTGTGGCCGGCACCGATCACGATGCAGTCGTAGTCGGCCGCGGCGTTCAATGCCCCCTCCCGAGATCCTGCAGGATGGCCTGTGCGGCATTAGCGCCCGGAGCTCCCATGACCCCGCCGCCCGGATGTGTGCTGGAGCCGCACATGTAGAGGCCCTGCACCGGCGCGCGGTACTGCGCATAGCCGGGAATGGGCCGATTGAACAGCAACTGATCGAAGGTCAGCTCACCCTGAAAGATATTGCCCTCGGTCAGTCCGACCTCGTGTTCGATGTCCCAGGGCGTGCGAACCTCGGCGTGTAGAATCAGTGATTTGAAATCCGGACTGTGCTGCGCGATCGTATCGATGACCGTGCGTCCAAACGCCGCGCGACGCTGGTCCGTCCAGCCGCCCTCGGCGAGCCGATAGGGACAGTACTGCACGAACACCGACATGTAGTGCTTGCCATGCGGCGCCATCGTCGGGTCGATCTGCGAGGGGATCAGCATGTCGAGATAGGGGGCCCTGGACCAGCGGCCTTCCTTCCAATCATCGTACGCGCGTTCCATCATCTCGACGGTATCGGTGACGTGCATGTCGCCGCGCAGGCTCGGCGAATCGGCCGGCAAGGCCGGGAAATGCGGCAGACCGTCCAGGGCGATGTTCAACTTGCCCGATGAGCCGCGAATCTTGAAGTTGCGCACCTGCTGCAGGAATTCGGCCGGCAGATCCTTGGCATCCATGGTCTCGAGAAAGGTGCGTTTGACGTCGAGATTCGAGATCACGATTTTGGCGCTGAATTCCTCGCCGTCCTCCAGCACGACCCCAGCGGCGCGAGCGTGCCGCACCAGGATGCGATCGACCGGCGCGGCGGTGCGTATGCGCCCGCCGCTCGCCTGCAGCGAGCCGGCGAGCGCATTCGATACCGCACCCATGCCCCCGCGGGCGAAGCCCCAGGCGCCGACGCTGCCGTCGATACCGCCCATGTAATGATGCAACAGCACGTAGGCGGTGCCGGGCGAGCGCGGGCCGAGCGCGGTACCGATGATCGAGCTGCCGGCCATGTGCGCCTTGACGATCTCGCTTTCGAAATACTCATCGAGAAAGTCGGCGCAGCTCATGGTCCAGAAGCGCAACGTGTCGTACATGCGCTCTGCGCCCAGATTATTGAAGTGCCTGCCGAGGTGAATCAGCTCGCGGATATCGCTCAGGCGCAACGACGTCGGATCGGGCGGCGTGCGCATGAGCAGCGGCCGGATGAAACGGCATTGCCGCAACACGTCCCGCACGTAGCGGTCATAGCTTTCGGCGTCGCGCTTCGAGTGGCGTGCGATCTCGCGACGCAGGGCATCGTGGTTGTCGTAGAGCGCCAAATGCCCGCCATTGCGCATCAGGGTGCAACCGCCGTCGTACGGAATGATCTGCAACCCGAAGCGCGGCAGCTCGAGCGTGCGCATGATCTCGGGCCGCAGCAAGCTGCAGACGTACGAGCAGTTCGAGTAGATGAAGTCCTGGTAGAGACGGCGGCTGACCGCCGCCCCGCCGATCCAGGCATTGCGCTCCAGCACCAGCACATCGAGGCCGGCGCGCGCCAGATAACAGGCCGCAACCAGACCATTGTGGCCCGCGCCGACCACGATCGCATCGTGGTGCTTAGCCGGAGTGCTCACCGGATTGTCCCGCCCCCGGCCGTTTAAGGCCGTTCAGGCCGGCATCTTGTGCGAGATGCCGACTGAGCGCAGCGTCGTATCGATCGCGATCTCAAAGGCCGCCAGTGTGTCCTTGAGGCACGAGTCATCATGCGCGGCGCTGACGAACCAGGGCTCGCGCGAGTCCGGCTCGCACAGCACACCCTGGTCATGCAACACCCGTGCGGTGGCATCGTAGAAGGCGTAGTCGCTGCTCTTCCAATCGCGATAGTTGCGCGGCGGATCGTGCGCAAAGTACAGGCCGCTCATGGAGGGATGTCCGACGAAACTGTGCGGAATGCCACGCGCATTGAGCAGCGCGTGCATGCCCTGACGCAGTCGCGTGCCGTACTGTGCAACGCGCTCGAGTGCGTCGGTCTGCTCGAGGATCTCGAGGGTCTTGTCGGCCGCCGCCAGTGAAACTGAATGCGCCGTATAAGTGCCGCCGTGAGCCACACCGTGGCCGATCTTGCGCATGATCTGCTCGCGGCCGGCGAGCACCGAGATCGGATAGCCGTTCGCGACTGCCTTGGCAAACGTGCAGAGGTCGGCCTTGACGCCGTAGAGCTCCTGCACGCCGCCGCGTGCCACGCGAAAGCCGGTCTTGACCTCATCGATGATGAGCACCACGCCGTACTGATCGCACAGGGCGCGCGCTGCGCGCACGTACTCGGGCTCCGCCGCGATCCCCAGACAGTTGCCCATAATGGGTTCGATCAGCAGACAGGCAATCCTGCCCGCGTGACGCTTGAACACATCCTCGAGCTGGTTGGCGTCATTGGCCTGCACGAAATGCGCAAAACTGCGGGTGCTCAGCGGGATGCCCTCGCTGTAGGGCTGTACCTGCGGATCGCCCACCTGCTGCCACTTGTCCATGGGCGTGTACCACATGGCGGCATCGAACAGTCCGTGGTAGCTGCCTTCGAGGATGACGTAGTCGTCCTTGCCGGTGAAGGCGCGCGCGAGGCGCAACGCCGCCATGACCGCCTCGGTGCCGGAATTGGAGAAGCGCACGAGCTCCGCAGCGCTCACCATGCGGCAGATGCGCTCGGCGACGCTGAGCTCACGCTCGGTCGAGAGCGCGAACACCCCGCCGATCTCCATGCCCGCGCGTGCCGCCTCATCGACCCGTGGATCGGCATAGCCGAGAATCGCCGGGCCGTAGCCCATGCGGTAGTCGACGTAGACGTTGTCGTCGAGATCGACGATGCGCGCCCCGCGTCCGGATTTCACATAAATGGTTCGATCTTCCCCCCAATAACGAAAGTTGGAGGACACTCCGAGCGGCAGCCGCTGCACAGCGCGCTGAAAATGCGCATGGCTCTTATTCAAGCTTCGAGTCATGTGGTGTTACTCCCTCGAAAGTCGGGCCACGGTACCATCCCCCCCGCCGAGTTGTCTATATGATCATATAAATTTATCAGGGTACGCCATAATCATTTGAAAATAAAGGAACTTATCGCGTTTAGAGCTCTGGCGAGGCGCCGGACAGGCTTGCATGCCGGGCCCGTGCGAGCGTAAATTGAACGAGCATATAAATTCGGTCCGCCATCTCATCCTCGGGAGCGCCCATGAATTCGCCTGCTCTGTCGCCAACCGAGTCGAACGTTGCGCCCATTGCGCGCGCGCTTCCGGCCTGGACCTACAACCATCCGGAGATGGCGCGGCTCGAATATGAGCGCATGCTGCGCCCGAGCTGGCAGATCGTCGGTCATGTCAACTCCATGCCGAATCCTGGCGACTTCCTGACGCTCGATATCGGCCCGGATAGCGTGGTCGCAGTGCGCAATGCCAAGAGCGAAATCCAGGCCTTTCACAACGTCTGCCGCCATCGCGGCGCGCGCATCCTGGACGGTGCCGGTCATTGTCCCGGTGCCATCACCTGCCCGTATCACGGCTGGTCCTACCGGCTCAGCGGCGAGCTCCTCGGCATGAGCATGCGCGCGAGCTTCCCGGGCGTGGACCGTTCACAGCTCGGCTTGCGCCCGGTGCGCATGGAAGTGGCCTTCGGCTTTGTGTTCGTGTGCCTGGGCGCCGATCCGCCGCCGCTGAAATCGATCTGGGGCGAGTTCCTGGCGGATTTCGCGCCGTACCGATTCGAGCAGATGGTGCCGCTCGCCCCGCTGTATTACGAGCAGTGGCCGGTCGATTGGAAAGTTGCGATGGACAATTATCTCGAGTCCTATCACGTGCCGATCGGCCATCCGGGACTGGCGCGAATGTTCACGCCCGACTACGAAGATCAGAAGATTCTGCCGAGCGGTGTTGCGCGCGGCACCAGTCACATGCGAGCGCAGCCGTCGAGCAAGTGGAGCGAGCGGCTCTATCAGAAGATGGTCGCTGAGGTGGCGGGGGATCTGCCCGAATCACTGCGGCAGCGCTGGACCTTTTATAGCATGCTGCCGAATCTCGGCATCGACGTGTTCCCGGATCAGATGGATTTCTTCCAGGTACTGCCTCGCGGACCCGGTCAGTGCACGATTCGCGGCGGCACGTTTGGGCTGCCAAATCCGAACCGGACCATGCGCGCCGTGCGCTACCTCAACGCACGCGTCAACCGTCAGGTGCAGCGCGAAGATGAATTTCTCTGCCGTAGGGTGCAGCGCGGCCTCGCCTCGAGCAGCTACGAGCCCGGTCCGCTCTCGCAGCTCGAGCGGTGCATGTGGAATTTTCATGAGATTCTGCGCGAGCGCATCCCCGAGGCGCGCCACGCGCGCGCGCCGGCGCACTTCGCCTAGAGCCGCAACGCCGCTGCACTGACACTATCGGCGCAGCGCCGCCAAGCCGTCAGCGCGGCGCTCATGCGCCCGTCAACAGGCTGAAGACTGACTGGCGGAATGCGACCAACGCCGGCGGCACCGGCCCGGCCTCGGTGGCCTCCTCATCGGTCGTCTTCAGCCCCGACTGGATCGATGCGGCAAGCGCGACATCCTGCTCGAGCCAGCGGCGGATCAGTCGCTGCGACAGAAAATTCATTGCCCGTCCGATGCGCGTGCCATGCGCGGCACAAAGGTCGATGCGCCGAATGCGGCAGCGCCCCGGTGCGTCGGGCAGGACCTGCAGCAGCAATGCGCCCTCGGGGCGAATTTCGATGAGCTGATTCGGAGGCATGAACAGCCGCTGCCAGACTGCGGCGCCGCTGCGCTGTGCCAGCCGCACGTAGTGATCTGCGCTCCAGCCCGGCGCAGTGCTGAGCAGGCTCGCCTGCCATTCGACCGCATGGGCCGCAGCCGCGAGCTGCAGCACCGGCGGCTGCACCAGAGCCCCCAGCAACCCCCGCGGCTGCTGCGCGAGGGCCGACTCGAGCCACTGCTCGACGATGAGCTTCCAGTCCGCAGCCACCTCGATCTCGCGCTCCCCGCTAGGATGCAGCCCATGCAAGCCCTGCCAGCCGCTCCAGGCACACAGCGGCTGCGCAGCGGCTCGTGCGCCGTCGGCCGGCCGCACCAGAATCAACCCCGCCTGTTGCACGAGCTCGAGCGCGAGCAGATCGCCCGGCGTCTCCCCGCGCAGCAACCGGCCGTCATAGCCGTAGTGCAGATCATGCACCGTGCAAGCGATCGTGCCGTCGATCGTGCCGGCGCGGGCAGCGAGCAAGGTATGCGGGCGATGGCGGCAGGCATTGTGGAACGCGCGAATTCCATCGGTCTGATCGCGCAACAGCAGCGCGCGCTCAGTCGGAAGATCGATCGTCAGATAGGCGCCCGGTCGGGCCAGGTCCGCAACGTGGCCCGCGATCTGCCAGGCGGCGCGAAACAGCTGCTCGCGCTCGAGTGCAAATAACGCCGTATCGGCGTAGGCCCAGGCGGGCAGCCGCGCCAGTGGCGGCCTCGGCGCCGCTGCCAGCCCGGTACGCGCGCGCAGCGCATCGTCATTCGATGCGGCGTGCGCAAACTGGCGCGGGAACAGCGAGCGCAGGTAATTCATGACGCGGCGCTTGGCCACCGGTCGATCGATGTGAGCTTCGGTCTGAAAGGCGATGTTCTGCCACAGCACCTCGAGTGCACCCATCAGGCCGAGTGCAACGCCGTCCGCGTCCAGATGCGGCTCGCCCGATTGCTCGATCAAGCGCTGCATGAGCTCGCGCACCAGCGCCTCGAAGTCCTCGTCCTTCTTGCCACAGATCTGCAGATACTCCTGGCGCGAGCTGGCCTCGCCCCAGAAGCAATACCAGACGGATACTTTGCGCGGACTGGCAATGTCGGCATCCAGATACAGCTCCACCAGCAGCTCCAGCGCCTGCACGGGCGTGGCTTTGAGAGCCGCCACCGGCTCGAGCACGCGCTGCTCGAACTCCGCGGCCAGGAATTCCAGCGACGCGACCAGCATCGCCACCTTGGACTCGAAGTAGAAACGCACGATGCCCGGCGACATGTCCGCCAGCGCGACCACGCGCTCGACCGTGGTACGCGAGGGCCCGTAGATGTGCAACGCCGAGATGCAGGCGTCGATGAGTCGCTGACGCTGGCGCAGCCGCGAGGCGCGCTCGGGCACCGGCGGCGAGGCCGGCTCCGGCAACGGCTTGGACGCCCCTTCGCTAGACACGATCCATCTCCCGATTCAGCGGCTGCTCGCCCGCCAGATAAAAATTGTACAGTCCGATCGGTGTATGCGCAGAATTAACCCCAGCTCTCTGCAAGCGCAACTCATGAAAAGCACTGCTCGCCCCGGGCGTTGGCTCATCATTCTGCCGCCGCTGCTATTCCTGCTCATTTTCTTTCTGATTCCGTTCGCCGTCGCCCTCAAGATCAGCTTCGCCGAGACCGCGCCGCGCGTGCCGCCGTTCACCGACATTCTGCGCACCACGGCCGATCATCATCTGCAGCTGTCCTTGAGCTTCGGCAACTACAAGTATCTGCTCACCGATGAGGTCTACGGCGTCGCCTATCTGTACTCACTGCGCACGGCCTTCTTCTCGACGCTGATCTGCCTGTTGCTCGGCTATCCGATGGCCTACGCGATCGCGCGCGCCTCCAAATCCGTGCAGAACATTCTGCTGTTCGTAATCATCCTGCCGTTCTGGACATCCTTTCTGCTGCGCGTCTACGCCCTCGAGGGCATCATCCGCGACAATGGTCTGCTCAACAGCGTGCTGCTGTATCTGGGGCTCATCAGGCAGCCGCTGCACATCATGCGCACCAGCCTGGCGGTGTATCTGGGCATCATCTACTCCTACCTGCCGTTCATGGTATTGCCGCTGTTCGCGACGCTGGAAAAGCTCGATCACACCCTGCGCGAGGCGGCGGCCGATTTGGGCAGCCCGCCGTGGCGGGTGTTCAGTGAGATTACGCTGCCGCTGTCGATGCCGGGGGTGATTGCGGGCTCGATGCTGGTGTTCATCCCGGCAGTGGGTGAATTCGTCATACCATCGCTGCTCGGCGGTCCCGACAATCTCATGATCGGTCGCGTGCTCTGGGACGAATTCTTCGGCAATCACGATTGGCCGGTGGCCTCGGCCGTAGCGATCGCCTTTCTGGTACTGCTGGTCGGGCCGATCGCGCTTTACCAGTACTACAGCGTCCGTCAGCTGGAAGCCTGAGAGCCATGGAAGCGCGCATATCGCCATTGCTGCTCGGCACACTGTGCATCGGCATCGCAATCCTGTACATCCCCATCCTGGTTCTGATCGGCTATTCCTTCAACGCCTCCGCGCTGGTGAACGTCTGGGGCGGATTTTCGACCGCCTGGTACGGGCAGCTGTTGCACAACCGCCAAGTACTGGAAGCCGCGCTGCTGTCGGTCGAAGTCGGCATTGCGGCCTCCAGCGGCGCCGTGCTGCTCGGAACTCTCGCGGCGATCGCGCTGGTTCGTTTCGGCAAGTTTCCCGGGCGCTTGGCGCTGACGGGCATGGTGAATGCACCGCTCGTCATGCCCGAAATCATCACCGGCATCACGCAGCTGTTGCTGTTCGTGTCGATGCTGCAGCTGCTGTCCTGGCCGCATCGCGGCTTCACGACCATCGTGATCGCGCACGTCGCCTTCTGCACCGCCTATGTGACCGTGACCGTGCAATCGCGGCTGCAGGGAGCCGACCGTTCGCTCGAGGAAGCCGCCATGGACCTGGGATCCAGCCCGGCGCGCGCCTTCATCGACATCACGCTACCGATCATCGCCCCGGCGCTGCTCTCGAGCTGGCTGCTGAGCTTCACGCTCTCGCTCGATGACCTGGTGATCTCCAGTTTCGTCTCGGGCCCTGGCGCCGGCACGCTGCCGATGGTCATCTACTCCAAAGTCAAACTGGGTGTCAGTCCCGACATCAATGCGCTCGCAAGCCTGATCATCTGCGCGGTCGGTGCCTGCGTGCTCTTCGCCGCCGTCGTGCTGCGCCGCGCGGAGCGCAGACGGCTGCTGGAGCTGCAGGCTGCCGAGCGCTGAACGCCGGGCGCGGCGGCCGGCGGCCTCAATGCGCAGTCTTGATGCGCGTCCAGGTGCGGGTGCGGATGCGCTCGGTGGCCGGATTGACTTCGGCCGTCTGATACAGCCGACTCTCGACGTCCGGCGTCGGATAGATGGTCGGATCGTGCAGGATCGCCGGATCGACATAGGCATCGGCCGCCTTGTTGTCGTTACCGTAATGAATCTCGTTGGTGATCGCCGCCACGACCTTGGGCTCGAGAATGAAATTGAGGAACTCATGGGCCGCATGCGGATGCGGCGCACCGGTCGGAATCAACAGTGCATCGAAAGATTCATTGGCGCCTTCCTTCGGCAGCGTGAAGGCGAGATTCACCTTGATCCCGGCTGCCGCGGCGCGCGCGCGCGCCGTGGCGTAATCGGCCGACCAGGACATCGCAATGCATATCTCCTGGTTGGCCAGTCCGTTCATGTACTCGGCCGAATCAAAGTTACGGATGTACGGCCGCACCGACAGCACCAGCTGCTCGGCGGCCCTGTAGTCCTCGGGCCGTGTCGAGTTCGGGTCCAGGTGCAGGTAGCTCATTGCCAGCTGCAGCACGTCCTCGGCCGAGTCGAGCAATGTGACGCCGCAGTCGGCGAAATGCGCCACCACTTGCGGCTTGAAAAGCATATCGAGGCTGTCCACGGGCGCATCCGGCATGCGCGCGCGGATCATGTCGACGTTGTAGGCGAAGCCGTTGACGGCATGCAGATACGGCATGGCGTGCAGATTGCCGGGATCGGCCAGTGCTTCGACCGCGAGCACGTGCGGATCGAGATTGCCCCAGTTCGGCAGCTGCGAGTGGTCGAGCGGCAGGTAGATGCCGGCCTTGATCTGGCGGCTGAAGTAGCTGGTCGAGGTGCTGACCACGTCGTAACCGGAGTCGCCTGCCATCATCTTCGCCTCGAGCGTCTCGTCGGAGTCGTAGGTGTCGTAGACCACCTTGATGCCAGTGGTGCGCTCGAACCGCGCGATCGTGTCCCGGCCGATGTAGTCGGCCCAGTTGTAGATATAGAGCACCTTGCGCTCGGGAGCCTCGGAGCCGCCGCCATCACGGCCGCTGCAGGCGTTCAAGCCCAGCGCCAGCCCGAGCGCGAGTGCCAGCGCCGCGGCGACGCGCCGACCCGGCGCGGTGCAAGCGAAGCTGGGGCGCAAACTGGCGGCTGACACGCTGGAGCCCTGGGGGCGGCTGTAGTAATATATTATTGACGCTATAATATTAAACGGCAAGCGCAATGCGCCGGCCTCGAGGAGCGTGCTATGAACTTCGACGTCATGATCACTTGCGCCGTCACCGGCGATGACACCAAGGTCACCAAGAGTCCGCACTGCCCGATCACGCCGGAGCAAATCGCGGCCTCAGCCGTCGCCGCCGCGCGCGCCGGCGCCGCGATCGTGCACATTCACGTACGCGAACCGGAAACCGGTGCGTTCAGCATGGCGACGCGCCACTACCGCGAAGTCGTCAGGCACATACGCGAAAGCAAGGTCGATGTGCTGGTGAATCTGACCTGCGGCATGGGCGGCTATCTGTGCATCGGCGATAAGGGTCTGGAGGACACGCCCGCGCCGGGCACGGATTTCGTCAGCCAGGAAGAGCGCATGCGGCACATCATAGAGCTGTGCCAGGAAGGGCTCTATCGCCCGGACATCGCCACGCTCGATTGCGGCAGTCTGAACTTCGGCGATGACAACCGTGCCTACATCTCGACGCCGAATTACCTGCGCAAGGGTGCCGGCATCCTGCGCGATCTGGGCGTCAAGGCCGAGCTCGAGATCTTCGACACCGGCAATCTCTGGTTCGTGAAGCAGATGATCAAGGAGGGGCTGCTTGCGGCGCCGGCGCTGATTCAGCTGTGCGCCGGCATTCCCTACGGCGTGCCGGCCGATGTCGGTCATCTCGTGGCCATGGTCAATTCCCTGCCCGCCGACAGCGTCTGGACCTCCTTCGCCATCAGCCGCATGCAGATGCCCTGGGTGGCGCAGTCGGTGCTGCTCGGCGGCAACGTGCGCGTCGGTCTGGAGGACAACCTCTACCTGAGCCGCGGCGTATATGCCAGCAATGCCCAGCTGGTCGAGAAGGCGCGCAGCATCATCGAGGCCATGGGGGCGCGTGTGATCAGCGCCCCGCAGGCGCGCGAGCGGCTGCGCCTGCATTAGACGGCGCGCAACGTGGCGGGGGTACCGATTTTTCGAACCGGGATCGCCCCGGAGTGGATCGACTACAACGGCCATGTGCGCGACGCCTATTACGGCCTCATGGCCAGCTACGCCATCGATGCGCTCATGCAGCGCGTCGGGCTCGATCAGGGCTATCGCGAGCGCAGCGGCTGTACGCTCTACACGCTCGAAATGCATATCCACTACCTGCGCGAAATCAAAGCCGATGACACCGTGGCGGTGAACGTGCGCATCATCGGCGCAGATCACAAGCGCATTCACGCCGTATTCGAGCTCTGCTGCGAGCCGCAGACGGCGCCCGCCGCCACGGCCGAGGTCATGCTGCTGCACGTGCAGCAGGCGCAGGGCGTGGCGAGCGCAACGTTCCCGCCGGCGCTGAGCGCCGCGATCGCCGAGCTGCAGCAGGCCGGCGCCAGTCTCGCCGCCGGCGGCCCTGGATCGCGGCAGATGCAGTTGCCACGGCGATGAAGCACAGCGCATGCGTGCTGCGGCCATGATGCGCCTGCTCGCGCCGCGCAGCGTGGTACTGATCGGCGGTGTCTGGGCCGACGCGGTGGCTGCGGCCAGTCGGGTCATCGGCTTCGATGGCGAGCTCTGGCGCGTGCACCCCTCGCGGCCCTCGACGCCACAGACAGCGTATTTCCGCAGCATCGAGCAACTGCCCAGCGCGCCGGACGCCGCGTTCGTGGCGGTTCCAAGCCGGGAAGTGCCGAAGATTGCGGCCGCATTGGTGCAGCGAGGCGCCGGTGGCTTCGTCTGCTTCACCGCCGGCTTCTCCGAAACGGCCACCGCCGAGGGGCAATCCCTGACCGAGCAACTGCTCGCGAGCGCCGGGGAACTGCCGTTCTTCGGTCCCAACTGCTACGGGTTCATCAATTTCTTCGAGCGCGCGGCGCTGTGGCCGGACCAGGTGGTGGGCACGCGGCGCGAGCGCGGTGTGGCGCTGATCTGCCAAAGTGGAACCATCGCACTGAATCTGCTGTTCAATCACCGCTCGCTGCCCATAGGCTACGTCATCACCGTGGGCAATCAAACCCGCCTCGCGGTCGAGGACCTCATCGAGCAGCTCTGCGAGGATGCGCGTGTTACGGCGTTCGGCCTGTACGTCGAGGGTATCAAGGATGTCGAGCGCTTTGCGCGCGCGGTGGAACACGCACGCGCGGCCGGCAAGCCGATCGCGCTCGTCAAAGCCGGGCGCACCGAGTCGGCTGCGCGTACCGCGCGCAGCCACACCGGCGCCATGGCCGGTGCCGACGTGGCGTTCGAGGCATTCTGCCGGCAGGCGGGCATCGCGCGCTGCGAGACGCTCGCGACGCTGAGCGAGACATTGAAGCTGCTTCATTGTGGCGGACCCCTGCCCGGCCGGCGCGTGTTGATCATGGGCGCTTCGGGCGGCGACATGGCCATGAGTGCCGATGTCGCCCGCGGCCTCGGCCTGCAATTCGACCCGATTCCCGCGGCGCACGCCGCACGTCTGCACAGCATCTTGGGCCCGCACGTGCACATCGCCAACCCGTTCGACTTCCATACGCACCTATGGTTCGACCGTCCGGGGCTGCGCTCGGTCTTTCTGCAGGCGCAGCAGGCAGGTTTCGACGCCGTGGGGCTCATGGTCGACTCGCCGCCGGCCGACCAGGCCGATCCATCGAGCTATGTCGCCGCCATCGAGGAATTCATGGTCGCGTGCCCGACCACAACGAGCCGGCGCGCCGTGATCTCATCGCTGCCTGAATCCATGGCGGCATCGATACGCGAGCAATGTCTGGCCGCGGGCGTCGTGCCCTTGCAAGGACAACGCGAAGCGCTCGAGGCGCTCGATCTGGCCGGGGCGCTGGGGGAATGCTGGAGCGGTGGCCGTGGCGTGCAGCTGCGCCGCTCGGGCCGCCCGCGCGACTCGACGCTGATGCTCGCGGAGCATGAGGCCAAGAGCGCGCTGGCGGCCTTTGGCGTGCCTGTCGCGCGCTCGCGCGTCGTGGTTCCAGGCGAGGTGCTCGACGCGGCTGAGACCATCGGCTATCCGCTCGTCATCAAGGCGACGGGCAACGCGCTGCAGCACAAGTCGGATGTGGGCGCGGTCATTCTCAACGTGGGCAATGCGAGCGATGCGCTGGCGGCGGCGCGCCGCCTGAGCGCGCTGTCCGATACTTTGCTGGTCGAGCAGATGGTCACCGACGGCGTGGCCGAGATTCTCATCGGCATGACGCTCGACGCCCAATTCGGCCAGATACTCGTGCTCGGCGCCGGCGGTACGCTGACCGAGTTGCTGCACGACACGGTCGCGCTGCTGCCACCGTTTACGCCCGAGTCGATCGGCTCGGCCTTGAGAGGGCTCAAGGTCGCAAGGCTATTGGCCGGTCATCGCGGCCGCAGCGCGGCAGATGTGCCAGCATTGATCGATGCGGCTCTGGCATGCACGCGTTATGCCGAGGCCCATCTCGAGCGGCTCATCGAGCTCGATCTCAACCCGGTCATCGTGCGACCCGCGGGCCGCGGCGCGGTCGCAGTGGACGCACTAATTCGGCTGGCTAAGGAGCACTGACATGCCAGAAGGGGTAAAGACGCAGACCACAGGGGCGATTCTCGAAGTGACCCTGGATCGACCCAAGGCCAACGCCATCGATCTGCCGACCAGCCGGCGATTGAACGATGTCTTCAGCCAATTTCGCGACGATCCGGCGCTGCGCGTGGCCATAATCACCGGCGCAGGCGATCGATTCTTCTGCGCCGGCTGGGATCTCAAAGCCGCCAGCGCCGGTGAGCGCTCCGACGAGGATTGGGGACCCGGTGGCTTCGGCGGTTTGAACTATCCGCGCAATCTCGACAAGCCGATCATCTCGGCAGTCAACGGCATCGCCTGCGGTGGCGGTTTCGAAATCGTGCTCGGAACCGACATCATCGTCATGGAGGAACACGCCCGCTTCGGCTTGCCCGAGATCAACGTCGGTGTGCTGGCCGATGCCGGCACAATCAAACTGCGGCGGCGTATTCCCTATCACGTGGCCGTGGAATTCCTCATGACCGGCCGTTGGATGGATGCCACCGAAGCCAAGCACTGGGGGCTCGCCAATCACGTCGTGCCCACGGGTGCAGCGCTCGCCAAGGCGCGTCAGATCGCGCGACACCTGGTCGACGGGCCACCGCTGCTGTTTCCCGCAATCAAGCAGCTGCTGCGCCACAGTGAAGTGGTCAGCGAGCACGCGGCGTTCGAGCTGCACGACAGCCTGCAGGCCGTACAGGCGGTATTGCGCTCCGAGGATCTCAAGGAGGGGGCACGCTCCTTCGCCGAGAAGCGCAAACCGGTCTGGCAGGGCAAATAAAGGGCCGCCACCGCCGAGGATCCAGCGGCTTGCCGGCTCAGGGGCGGCTCAGCCGCCGAGCGGGCGCAGTAGCGAGCGCGAGATGATGTGGCGCTGCACTTCGCTGGTACCGTCCCAGATGCGCTCGATGCGCGCATCGCGCCAGATGCGCTCCAGCGGCAGCTCGGTCATCAGACCCATGCCACCGTGAATCTGCAAGGCTTCGTCCGCGACCATCGCCAGCATCTCGCTCGCCTTGAGCTTGGCGATGGCCATATCCATGTCGGTGGCCGTTTTCTGCTCGAGCTTCCAGGCCGCCTCGAGCGTCAGCAGCTCCGCGGCGCGCAACTCCACCGCCATATCCGCGAGTTTGAACGCCACCCCCTGGAACTTGCCGATCTGCTGTCCGAACTGCCTGCGATCGACGGCCCACTGCTTGGCGAGCTCGAGCGCACGCTCAGCGCGCCCGAGGCAGGTCGCTGCGACCTGCAATCGGGTCGATCCGAGCCAGGTATTGGCGACTTCGAAACCCTTGTGCAGCTCCCCGAGCACCGCGCTCTGCGGCACGCGACAATTGTCGAAGTGCAGGATGCTGTTGTTATAGCCGCGGTGCGAGACATTGCTGTAACCCGGCAGCACTTCCAAGCCGGGCGTACCCCGATCGATCAGAAACGCCGTCATGAGCTTGCGTGGGCCGCGCGCGCTCTGCTCCTCGCCCGAGGCGGCGAACAGGATCACGAAATCGGCGTGATCGGCATGACTGATGAAGTGCTTGGTGCCGTTGATGATGAAATCGCCGCCCTGCTGCACGGCCGTGGTCTTCATGCCGCGCAGATCCGAGCCGGCCTGCGGCTCGCTCATGGCGAGGCATTCGACCCGCTCGCCGCGCACCGTCGGCAATAGATAGCGCTCGCGCTGCTCGCCTTCGCAGGCGAGCAAGATGTTCGAGGGCCGGCCGACGCAGCTGTAATGCAGGATATAACTGGTGCGCCCGAGCTCTTTCTCGTACAGCACCCAGCTCACGGCGTCCAGGCCGGCGCCACCGACCTCCGCGGGCATGTTTGCGGCGTACAAGCCGGCGCTGATCGCCTTTGCCTTAAGCGTGCGCAGCAGCTCCGCGCTCAGCACGCCGGTGCGTTCGACCTGCTGCTCGTGCGGATAAAGCTCCTGCTGCACGAATTCGCGCGTCGTCGCAACGATCATCTGCTGCTCTTCGCTCAAGTCAAAGTTCATGGCTTTCTCCCCGCCCGTCTGGCCCAGGCCCGCAGCAGCTGCAGTTGCAGCCGCAGCTGCTCGATCTGCCGCACCGCGGGCCAATCGCTGCGGCTCACGACCGCACTGGCCGTGAGCCCGTTGATGAAGGTCACGACCGAGCGCAGCACGTGCTCGCGCGTCGAGGGCGACCAGTGTTGCCACTCCGGCCAGCCCTGGGAAACACAGCGCTCGAACAGCCGCATGTATTCGCGATGAACCCAGGCGTTGATGCGCCGCAGGCGCCTATCGGTCGAAACCTGACCCCAGAATGCAGTCCAGAATGCGCATTCGGTGTAGCGCTGCTGGTCAACCGGCAGCGCCTCGCTCAGCACCGCCAGCAGCTGCGCGCGGCGGCCGAGCGCGGGCTTGGTGAGCCGCGTCTCGATGCGCTGCAGGATCAGGCGCAAGGCGGCAACGACGATGTCCTGCTTGGTGTCGAAGTAATGCGCCACCATGCCGGTGGTGTAGCCGGCTTCGCGGGCGATGCGCACGATGGTGGTCTGCTCGAAGCCGTATTCGGCCACGACCCGGCAGGCGACCAGCGCGATCTGATCGCGGCGTTGCTGGTGATCGACGATCTTAGGCATGCCGGCGGTCAGCCCCGCGGCAGGCCGACATGACGGCCTGCTTGCGCGGGCGGCGCGAGCTTGGCCTGAGCCTCACGCCAGCGCTCGAGACCGGCGCGCACCGCCGGCGGCATGGCCGCAGCCTTGCCCGCCAGGCTCGACACGTGCAGGTACAGCAGCTCTGCGGTCGCGACCAGCACCCCGTCATCGCCCCGATGCAGGCAGTGGAACAGCTGCAGCCGCTTATCGTCGACGCCGAGCACGCGAACCGTCACGTACAGCGCCTGCTGCGCCTTGGCCTCCGACTGATGCGTCACGTGCGATTCAACGGTGTAGAAGGACTGGCCCGCGGCGCGATAGGCCTCGTCAACGCCCACCGAGCGCAGCAGGGCGTCGGTCGCGTCACCGAACACCTGCAGATAGCGCGAATCGGTCATGTGGCCGTTGTAATCGACCCAGTCCGGGCGCACCTCGAGTTCGAGCAAGCGCGCCGGCTGATCGACGCTCGCGGCGAGGGCGAGGCGCGCCGCCGCGCCGCTCTGCTGGTATAGCCGTGCCTCGAGCGCACGCAGCGTGGCTCCGGCACCGATGTCGTATTGCCGCAGGACCTGTTGAATCGCGACCAGGCAGTCATCCCGCAGGCGCTCGAGCTCGCGGATCGAGCGCCCGGCGGCCTGCGCCTGCGTGCCCTCGACCATGCGGTCGATCAAAGCCTCGGTGAGCTCCGGCGCCTCCAGGTGTGTCCACGGCCATTTGAGGCACGGCCCGAATTGCCGCAGCATGTGCCGCATGCCGGTCTCGCCGCCGGCCAGGTGGTAGATCAGATTGGTGCCCATGGCCGCCCAGCGCAGACCCGGGCCGTAAACGATCGACTCGTCGAGTTCCCCGGTGCTCGCCACCCCGTCATTGACCATGTGCAGGATCTCGCGCCACAGGGCCTCCTGCAGTCGATCGGTCAAATGGCCGGGAATCTCGCGCCGCACACGCAGCGGATGCATGCCGATGTAGCGGTAGAAGCCGCTCGCGGCATCGAGCGCTGCTGGCGAAGTGCGCGTGCCGCCGACCACTTCCACCAGCGGCAGCAGGTAGACCGGATTGAACGGATGCCCCACCAGCAGCCGTTCCGGTGCCTGCATGTCGCGCTGCAGATCCGAGGGCATGAGCCCCGAGGTGCTCGAGGCAATCAGCACGTCTGCGCTCGCGTGACGGCTCGCCTCGGCCAGCACACGCTGCTTCAATTCGAGCTGTTCGGGAATGTTCTCCTGGATGAAATCGACCTGCTGCGCCATGGCGGCCAGCGAGCTCGTGAACGACAGCCGGCCCGGCCGCGGTAACGGCGCCATGGTCAGGCGCGAAAGCGCACCGGCGGCATTCTGGACCGCACCGCGGATCCAGGCCTGCATTTTCGGATTGACGTCACTGGCCACGACGTCGATGCCGAAGTGCAGCGCGCGCGCTGCCCAACCGCCGCCGATGACTCCCGTGCCGAGCAGACCCAGCGTCTTCACCTGCCTCATGTGATAAATCCTTGCCGGCGCAGCGCCGCACCACGCAGTCGCTTTTATAATGTCGTCGTAATAATATAACAGTCGCGCGCGGCCGGCGAACCCACGGCCGGAGGGAAATCGAATGGCCGGCCGCACGCTCATCGAAAAGCGCTCGATCGACTACGTGCCGCTCTGCGAACGGCACGGCAAGGTGTGGCACCTCTGGCCGGTGTGGTTCTCGGGCGATGCGCATCTGGCGACGCTGGCGGTCGGGGTGCTGGGCGTCAGCCTCGGCGGCAATCTGCTCTGGACCGCGCTGGCGGTCATCATGGGCTGCGCCCTCGGCACCTTCTTCATGGCATTCCACTCGACCCAGGGCCCGCAACTCGGGCTGCCGCAGATGATCCAGTCGCGGCCGCAGTTCGGCTACGCCGGTGCGCTGCTGGTCTGGGTGGTGGCGCTGGTTGCCTACATCGGCTACAACGCCTTCAATCAGGTGCTGTGCGCGCAGGCGCTGCATCAGCTGACCCCGGCCATCGCGCCCAATTCCGCGCTCGCCATCGTGCTGTTCGCGCTCGCCGCGCTGAGCCTCGCGGTCGTGGGTTACGACAAGATCCATCTCGCGCAGCGCGGCTTCGCCTACCTGATGATTGCGATCCTGACGGTGTTCTCGATCGGCGGCGTGTTCGTATTGAAGTTTCCCGCCAATGAATTCTCACTGGCCGGCTTCCGGTCCGTGCCGTTCCTGGCACAGTTGTTCGCCGCGGCCTCTTATCAGTTGAGCTGGTCGATCTACGTATCCGACTATTCGCGCTACCTGCCGCGCGACGTCGGCACCCGCGAGAGCTTCTGGTGGACCTATCTCGGCGCCTTCATCGGCAGCGCTTGGATGATGCTGGTCGGCACTATTGCCGCGGCGCTGCGCCCGAAGCTGGATGTCGCGGCGGCAATGCAGAGCGCGGCCGACATGGTCGCTCCCGGGCTCGGCAAGACGCTGCTGCTCGGCTCGCTGCTCGGGCTGGTGACGATCTCAGCGCTCAACTTCTATGGCGCTTCGCTGACGCTGCTGAGCGTGGCGGACACGCTCAAGCCGCTGCGCTGCACCGCGGCCAAGCGCATCGCAAGCCTGCTGGCCGCGGCACTGGCCGCAACCGCACTGGCGTTGATGTCCTCGAGCGACTTCATCAATCGTTTCGGCGATTTCCTCGCGCTGCTGCTCTATCTGTTCACGCCGTGGACGGCCATCAATCTGGTCGATTTCTACGTGGTGCGCCGCGGACATTATTCGATCCGCGAGATCTTCAATCCCCGGGGCATGTACGGCCGATGGAACTGGCGCGGTCTCACCGCCTACGGCACGGGCTTCCTGGTCATGATCCCATTCTTCAGCACGGCGGCATTCCAGGGCCCGGTGGCCCGGCGGTTGGGCGGGGCGGACGTCGCCATGCTGGTAGGCCTGCCGGTAGCCGCTGCCGTCTACCTGCTCGCCTGTCGTTCCCTGAACCTCGAGCAGGACCGGCGGCAGGCGCTGGCCGCCGATGCCGGGCTGGATTCCTAGGCGCACGGCGGCTGAATCTCCCCTTTGCCGATACATCTGTGCAACATAAGGGCGCAGACGTGCAAGATTGGGCCGGCGTTGTGCATTCACTCTGGGCACCCGTAGGCAGCTAGTCCTGGTCAAGGCCGCGTTCCAAGAGGTATCCATGTCGAGGCGTAGAGCATCGTTCCCGTTCGGCTTGCGGGTGTGGTGCAAGCCATGGGCTGTCGCGCTGCTGCTCGCCGGTCCGCTGGCCGCTGCCGTTGCGCTCGCGGACACGAACGCCGGCGACAGCGCGGGGGCGGACCAGACGCTCGAGCCGGTGATCGTCAGCGCCGAGAAGCGCGAGCTGAGCCTTGAGAGCGCGCCGGTGGCGATCACGGTCCTCAGCGGTGCAATGCTCGATCAGTCGAATAGCACGCAGATGGCCGACCTCAACGGCAGCGTGCCGGGTCTGACGATCGCCAAGAGCAGCGGCTTCGAGCGCATCGTCTCGATCCGCGGCATCGGTTCCGAAACGCCCGAGAATGCCTACACGACGCAGCCCGGCGTGTCATTCCACGTCGACGGGGTTTACATCGCCAATACCATTTCCCTGGACCAGACGCTGTTCGATGTCGATCAGATCGAGGTATCGCGCGGGCCGCAGGCGACCGTGTTCGGGCAGACCTCGACCGGCGGCACGATCAATTTGATCAGCAAGCAGCCGGAACTGGGGCGCTACGACGCCTACGTCGATGCCAGCGCCGGCAACTACGATCTGCTGCGCGGCCGCGGCGTGCTGAATCTGCCGCTCGGCGACACGCTGGCCCTGCGCGCCTCCGTGCAGGGCTATGGTCACGAGGGCTTTGCCACCGACACGGACATCGCGGGATTCCGGCTCGACGCCGCCGACGACCAGAGCGGCAAGGTGGCCTTGCTGTGGCAGCCGCAGCAGGACTTCAGCGGCACATTGACCGTCCAGCTCTACCATGCGCATCACCACGGCGATGAGCAGAAGAACATTCTGGATCCCAACCCCGATGCGCGCACGGTGTCACAGGATTACCCCAGCTACTTCGAGCTCGCGAACCAGCTCTACTATCTCAATCTGAAGTGGGAATTGCCCTGGGCCGAGCTGAAATCCACCAGCAGCTGGCAGGTGCTCGAGAACCACATCCAGGAGGACGGCACGCGGTTTGATAGCGCGCACCTCGGGTTCTTCGATCACGTGCAGCCGTGGGACACCTGGATGCGCGATCTCACGCAGGAGCTCAGTCTTGTTTCGCACCCGGGCAGCTTCTGGGATTGGACCGTGGGCGCCTTCTATCTGGCGCAGATCAATCACCAGTACGTCTATGAGAGCAGCAACGTGGTGGCTGCACCGTACCTGCTTTATGACAATGACGGACACATCGATCGGCATTCGTACGCCGCCTATGCGCAGCTGATAGCGCATCTGTCCGCCGCCTGGCGCCTCACCGCGGGCGCCCGCTACAACCACGACGCCTACGGCGGACCGAGCACCTCCTACGGCGTCACGACTAACGACCGCTACTCCCAGGGCGTGCCGACCGCCAAGCTGGAGCTGCAGCACGATCTCAGCGCGGCGGCCATGGCCTATGCCAGCTATACGCGCGGCTACAAGCCCGGTGGGGTGAACGACAATCCGGGCGCCGTGCTGGTGCCAGAGCTTTACCGTCACGAGGGTATCAATGCCTTCGAGCTCGGATCCAAGTATCACTCGCTCGACGGCACGGTACAGCTCAATGGAGCGGCCTATTATTACGACTACCAGGACATGCAGTACATCGCCGACGACCCAGTGCCTTTCAAATATGGCATCGACAACATCCCAACCGCCCAGATCCTCGGACTGGAGCTCGAGGGGGCGTATCTCACGCTCGAGAATCGGCTGCGCATAAACGGCAATCTCTCGCTCGCGCGCGGGCGCTTGATCGGTGATTTCCACACGCTGGATGCTAAGGCCGCTTCAACCATCATCGCCGAAACCCCGGCATGCCAATTCGGGGGCGTTTACACGAGTGCGACCTGTCATACCGAGGTGGCGGAGCTTGCACCGAACACCGACGGCAATCTGGTGCCGAAGCTGCCGCAATGGCAGGGCTCGCTGAATGCCGGCTACACCGCATCACTGGGCAGCTATCGGCTGCTCGCGCGTCTGGAGTACATCTACCGCGGCGGCTTCGAATACCGGATCTTCAATGATGGCGCGCTCGACCATGTGCCGTCGTACGATGAGTGGAATGTGTACCTGCAGCTCACGCCGCCAGGCCGGCATTGGAACTACCAGCTCGGGATCAGCAATCTGTTCAATGTCGCGGGCATCAATGCGCGCTACACCGATCCGTACGGCACGGGCCAGACCAGCGACCAATACATTCCGCCGCGACAACTCATCGGCACAGTCGCGTACCGCTTCTGAAAGTCTCAGGCCACGACCTCGCATGCGGCGCGCACAGGGGGGCCACGCATCAGGAAGATCGGCAGCGCCACGGCGAGCAGCAGCGCCGCGTAGAGCACGAAGATCGGGCTGAAGCTGCCGAATCGATCGGCGATGATGCCGGCCGCAACGGGCCCCGCTGCGGCCAGGGTGCTCACCATCCAGACCACCGACAGGATGCGCGCGCCGACCTCGCGGCCAAAGTAGTCCAGCAGCACTAGATTGGCGGCGACGTAGCTCAGACCCCAGCCGACGCCGAAGGCACAGGCAAAGGTGTAATCACCGAGCACCGAGCCGCCACGGCCGCCGCTGAAGGCGATGTCCCCCACGCCCTGCAGCAGCAGACCCGCCGCCAACACGCGGCTCGGCCGAACGTTCTCCGACAGACGGCCGGCGAGTCCCTTGGCCAGTGTCGCGATCAAAGCCACGAGGCTCAGAATGAAGGCAGCAAACGCCGGCGTCATGCCGAGGTGCACCAGGTGCGTCACCGCCACGCTCGAGTTGGTCGTGACACCGGCGATCGTGAGCGTCATCGATGTGGCCACCAGCAGGAATTGCCGCGTCAGCATGGCATCACGATCGCGCCAGGGAATCAGCCCCGTGCGGGACGCAGCGCTACCCGGCGCGGCCACCGCGACTGGCCCGTCGGCCGACCCGGCCGTGCCCGGTGCGTCGCGCAGAACGATCAGGCAAAGCAGCGTAATGGCGGCCGCGACGATCCCCATCAGCAGCCAATTAAAGCGCCAGCTGTGGCTGGAAGCGACCACTGCGGCCACTAGCGGCGGACCGATCACGTTACCGGCCGCACCGAGCATCAGATAGAAGCCGATAGCGCGCCTCGAGCTGTGCGGAAACCAGCTCGCGATCAGATAGACACCGGGAATATTGCCGGCCAAGGCGTAGCCCAGGCCGAGCAACACCATGGCGAGGTCGAACGCGGGCAGGCCGCTGGTGGCAAAGGCCAGAGCGAACCCGGCCGTCAGGCACAGCCCCCCGAGAACTACGACCCGGCGGCAGCCGAAGCGCCGCATCAGCAGCGCCGGCAGCGGGCTGGCGACGCCGCAGGCGATGCCGAGTATCGAAAAGCTCATGCCCCCTTCGGTCTGCGACCAGTGCAGGTCCCTGATCATGCTGTACAGCACCACGCCGAGCGAAGCAAAGGTGGCGCCATTCAGGAAGAAAAAAATCAGGCTCGCCGCCGCCAGTACCAGCCATTTCTGCTGCATGGGAGGGACTTTAGCGTGGCGCGCGCTGCCGCGCATACCGCGCCGAGAAGTCACGCAGAAACTTTGCCTGCTCGAGCGGCGAGATCATGAGCGAGCGGCCGCGGTCATATTCGATGCGCAGCCGATCGAGCGACAGCGCCGGGCTGC
>Ga0209415_10000635_pt1 | contig 65661 bp, 65 predicted proteins | sample PeaSoiSIISIP2007_FD_187696 | JGI IMG/M metagenome (GOLD analysis project Ga0209415, IMG submission 187696) | Peat soil microbial communities from Weissenstadt, Germany - SII-SIP-2007 (SPAdes) (version 2) | ecosystem: Environmental > Terrestrial > Soil > Wetlands > Peat | place: Germany...
GACCCCGCGACGCCTTCGAACCCGAGTCCCAGGCTCGACAGACCTAGATCCTAGACCGCTAGACTACCAGGGCAGCCCCGACGGGCTATTCCTTCCACGGTATGAACCTTGCTCCGTGGGCCGGAGGGGCGTCGCGCGCGCGCACGCGTTCGAGCTCCCCCATTCCGCGGGTAGGCGCACCCTCCCGTGCCGATGGAAGCGGAGATTTATCTATCGACGAGCGGAATTCGCTTCCCTCGCCGAGGTGCCCGAAGATGGTGGCCAAAACCGCGGAGGCTTGGACCGTTTCGATCCTGGCCGTGCTCGGGCTCGTGATCGCGCTGAACTCGCTGGGGGTCAGTGTCCCCTCGGTGCTCGGGGCGATCGTGCACGGGGCCGAGCAGTTCCTGAATCGCCCGCTCTAACGCGTGCGACCTCGCGCCGAGGCCGAGCGCCGGCCGAGGGTCCGCGCGAGGTCGCGCGGGCGGACGATCCCGCCCGGGGTGATGAACGCCGTGACGAATCGCGCGGGCGTGACATCGAACGCCGGGTTGCGGGAGGGGCTGGAGGCGGGCGTGAGGCGTCGGCCCGCCATCATCGCCACTTCGTCGGGGTCGCGCTCCTCCACCGGGATTCTCGCACCGGTCGCACGCCGGGCGTCGAAGGTGCTCCACGGGGCGGCCACGTAGAACGGCACGCCGTTCTCACGGGCCAGCACCGCTTTCTCGTAGGTGCCGATCTTGTTGGCGAAGTCCCCGTTCCGGGCGATTCGGTCGGCGCCGACGATGACCGCGTCGACTTGGCCCGTGGAGAGGAAGTGGCCCGCGGCATTGTCCGCGATCACCGCGTGCGGGATGTGCTCTCGGGCGAGTTCCCACGCAGTGAGCCGGGCGCCTTGGAGGAGGGGCCGGGTCTCATCGATCCATACGAACAGACGCGCCCCCCGTTGACGGGCTACCCGAAGGGGTGCGAGCGCGGTCCCCCATTCGACCGTCGCGAGCGCGCCGGCGTTGCAGTGGGTGAGCACCCGTCGGGTCTTCGCGAAGAGCTGGGCCCCCACGGTCCCGATCTGGTGGCACTCTTCCACCACCCTCCTCCGGTAGGCGTTGGCCGCGGCTTCGACGTCCGCTCCGGACGCCCAGGCCGACCGGACGACCTCGATCCCGACGAACAGGTCATGCGCGGTCGGCCGGGTCGCGCCGAGCCGCTTCGCGGCGCGCGCGGGCGTGTAGATGCCTTCGCGCTTTCCGAGGACCATCCCGTAGGCCGCCGCGACCCCGATGGACGGAGCCCCGCGCACGGTGAGGGTCCGGATCGCCTCTGCCGTCGCGGCCAGTGTTCGGAGGCGGAGCACCCGCATTTTTCCGGGAAGGGCGCGTTGGTCGAGGACCGAGAGCACCCCTCGGGAGTACCAGAGCGCACGGACCGGCACGAGCCCTCCTAGGCGTCGAACGTGTGCAAGAGGTCGAGCCAGTCGGCGCTCACGACCTTGGCAGAGCCCACGGCTTCCGCTAGGGGTATCCCGATCACGGAGGAGCCTCGAAGGACCGCGACTTCCCCGAATCGTCCGGCGAGGACGAGGTCGACCGCTCCCGAGCCGAGCCGGGTCGCCAGGATCCGGTCGAAGAGTTCCGGCGGGCCCCCCCGCTGGATGTGACCGATCTGGGCGCTGCGGCTCTCGATCCCGGTCGACTCCTGGATCCGGCGGGCCAGCTCCGCGCCGACCTCGCGCTCGCGGAGCAGTTCGTGCCCGAACTCGTCCTTCGCTCCGGCCGAGCCGTGGCGCGCACCGAGGTCGATCCCCTCGCTGGCGACCACGAGAGCGAAGCCGCGGGCCCTCGCCGCGGCGCGGACCCGTTCGAGCAGCCAAGCCTCGTCATACGGTTCTTCCGGAAGGAGCGTGGCGTCGGCCCCGGAGGCGAGTCCCGTCGCGAGCGCGACCCATCCGGCGTGTCGGCCCATGACCTCGAGCACGATCGCGCGGTGGTGGCTCGCCGCCGTATCGCGGAGGCGTTCGACCGCGTCAACCGCGACCGCGACCGCGGAGTGAAACCCGAAGGTCCAGTCGGTACCCGAGACGTCGTTGTCCATCGTCTTCGGCACGCCGACGACGCGACCTCCGCGTCGGGCGAGCTCTCGGGCCGCCGAGAGCGTGTCGTCCCCGCCGATGACGACCAGGGCATCGACCTGGTCGGACGCGAGGCGATCGATGACCTTCTGGGCGTCGGGTTCGTGGGCGAACGGGTTCGTGCGGGAGCTCCCTAGGAGGGTCCCACCCCGGCCGATCAGCGGACGCACCTCGTCGGGGGTGAGCGGCCGGGAGAGCCCGTCCCGGACCCCCTTCCAGCCGTCCAAGTAGCCGATCGTTGCATGGCCCTTCTGGTGGGCCCGCAGCACCACGGCCCGGATCGCGGGATTCAGTCCTGGGCAGTCGCCCCCACCGGTAAGGACCCCGAACTTCACGCCGAGACCTCAATGTACCCGCGGGGTGCGGTGGTGAGGAACTCGTAGCCGTTCTTCGTGAGCACGACGTCGTCCTCGATCCGAACGCCGCCGCGGCCCTGGATGTAGATCCCGGGTTCGACCGTGACGACCATTCCCTCTTCGAGGAGCTCGTCGGACGTCGGCCCCAGACCGGGTCCGCCGTCATGCACCGCGAGCCCGAGCGCGTGGCCGAGGCCGTGATTGAACAGCCCCTTCCACTTGGTAGCGTTGATGACGTTCTCCGCGGCCTGATGGACCTCCTTGCCGGGGACCCCCGGTCGGAGGACGGCGAGCGCCGCCTGCTGGGCGGCTTCGACCGCGTCGTGCACCTGCTTCAGCTCGTCATCGCGGGGTCCGAAGTGGAACGAACGCGTGATGTCGCACGCGTAGCGCCGGTAGTAGGCCCCGAAGTCACAGACCATCGAAACGCCGGGCGTGAGCTTGGCGTCGCCGGCCTGGTAGTGGGGCTCCGCGCTGTGGGGGCCGAAGCCCACGATGGTCGAGAAGGAGCGCCCGTTCGCGCCGTACTTGTTCATCCGGTACTCCATCTCGGCGGCCAGCTCGTGCTCGGTCATCCCGGCCTTGAGGAGGGAGGGGATCTCCTTGCCGACCCGCGAGCCGATCTCGGCGGCCTTTCGGATCTTCTCGACCTCCGAAGGGTCCTTGATCGCGCGGGAGTGACGGACCCCCGCGGTCGCGTCGACGAACTTGGCCGACGGGAGCAGTTTCTCCAGGCGCAGGTACCACCCGTGGGTCAGCTCCGGAAAGTTGAGGCCAACCGTCGGGGAGCCCGGGAGGAGCTGGTGGAGGAGCGCCTCGAGGCTTTCCGGGCCATCGCGGTTCACCACGTGGATCCGCACGTGGGGGTCGTGCTTGGCGGCGAGGTGGGCCGTCTCCGCTTCGAGCGGAGAGCTCGTGACGTCGAGCGAACCGTCCGGATGGGCGATGGCCACGGACCCCTCGAACAGGCCTCCCGGGACCTCGAAGAGGTGGAAGAAACTCTGGTCGAGATGCGGATCGGTCGCATTTGCGAGGAGGACGACATCCGGTTTCGATTCGAGGTGGGCGAAGACCTGCTCCACACGCCGCTTCATGGCGGAGAAGACACCGGCGCCGCCTTTTCATGGTTTGGGGTCCGCCGCCGGAGGTCCTTCCAGGAGAGGGTCGGCTCCCGCGCCGCGCGGACCTCGTCCACCCGTTTCACGGCCAGGTTCTGCGGGGCGGCGTGCAGGTGCTCGGGCGTGTCGTTCACGGCCCGCTCGAACGCCGCGGCGTACTCGTCGAGATCCCTTCGCGACTCGGTCTCGGGGAGTTCGATCATAATCGCCTCGTCCACGATCGACGGGAAGTAGATCGTCGGGGCGTGGATCCCCTCGTCGAGGAGGCGCTTCGCCAGGTCGAGCGTCCGGACCCCATGGGCCTTCAGCGGGGTTCCCGAGAGAAGGAACTCGTGCTTGACCAACGTGCGGAAGGGCCGAGGGAGGGATTTGCCGAGCCGCTGGCCCAGGTAGTTGGAATTGAGCACCGACCGCCGGGCGACGTGCTGGAGGCCAGCTTCCCCGTGGGAGATCGCGAAGGCGTAGGCTCGGAGGTCGAGGCCAAAGTTCCCATAGGACGACTTGATCTTGCCGATCGATTTCGGGCGGTCGTAGTCGAGCCGGAACTTGCGTCCATTCTTGACGATCCGCGGGATGGGCAGATAGGGCCCCAACCTCTCGCCGGCGGCCAGGACTCCGGCCCCCGGACCGCCGCCGCCATGGGGGGTCGCGAAGGTCTTGTGCAGGTTCAGGTGCGCGACGTCGAAACCCATCCGGCCCGGATGCGTGATCCCGAGGATCGCGTTGAGGTTCGCTCCGTCGTAGTACAGCATCCCTCCCGCGCCGTGGACCGTTTCCGCGATCTCGAGGATCTGCGATTCGAAGAGACCCGCCGTGTTCGGGTTCGTCAGCATGAAGCACGCCGTGCGGTCGCTGACCGCGGCCTTGAGCGCGTCCAGGTCGACACAGCCATCCTTCGAAGCGATCTCTCGAGTGGTGAAGCCCGCCATGGACGCGGAGGCGGGGTTCGTCCCGTGGGCCGTGTCGGGCAGGAGCACCTCGGTCCGTCGCTCGAGCTCGCCGTGCTCCAGGAAATAGGCACGGACCATCAGCAGGGCCGCGTATTCGCCATGGGCGCCCGCGCCCGGTTGGAGAGAGATCTCGGGAAGCCCGGTGACCTTGGCCAGAATTCGTTCGAGTCGCCAGAGGATCTCGAGCGCGCCCTGGACCGTCGACTCGGGTTGGTTCGGGTGGAGCTCGGCGGCGCCCTTGCGGCGGGCGAGGACCTCCGACACTCGAGGGTTGTACTTCATGGTACAGGAACCGAGCGCGTACGGACCCGACTCGATCCCGAAGTTCATCTGGGAGAGTCGGGTGTAATGTCGCAGCACCTGTAGCTCGGAGAGCTCGGGCCACAGCACCCGCTCCTTACGACGCATCCGCTCCGGCAGTCCCGGGACCGCCGGGGCCGGCTCGGGACCCGGGATGGCCGAGAGGTCCCAGACCGACGGCTCGTCCCAGCGCGCCTGTCGGTACGTCATGCAGAGCCTCCCGCGGCGGCCGCGCGTGCCGCTCGGGCGTACTTTTGGATGTCCTTCTCCGTCGTCGAGTCGGTCGCGGCGACCAGGATGCGGGCGGGAGCCGGCGGGACCCCCGGTCGGGGATCGGCGAGGGAGATCCCCCCGAGTATGCGGCGACGACGGAGGCGGTCCAGGAACGTGTCCCCGCTGGCCTGCTTCAGCTCGATCGTGAACTCGCCGAGGTACGGTGCCTCGAATCGAGGAGCCTGTACCCCCTCCACCGCGCCGAGCGCACTGGCGAGCGTGCGAGCCTTCTCGGCGATGGAGACCTGCAGGGCCGCCAGTCCCCGAGGCCCTACGAGGCTGGCATACACGACGAACGCGACGGCCATGAGCGACTGATTGGTGCAAATGTTGGACGTGGCACGGGAGCGGCGGATGTGTTGCTCGCGGGTTTGGAGCGTGAGGGCGTAGGCGGGCGCCCCTTCCGCGTCGAGGGTGGCCCCCACGATCCGGCCGGGCGTCAGGCGCAAGTGCTCCTTCCGACAGGCGAACAGGCCGAGGAGCGGGCCCCCGTACGAGGGAGCGATTCCGAACCCCTGTCCCTCACCCACGACGACGTCCGCGCCGTAGTTCCCGGGCGGCTCGAGGACGGTCAGGGCCAGCGGGTCGGCCGAGACGACGAAGGGAACGTCCCCGACGAGCGATTTGAGGTCCCAGAGACCCTCATCCACGTGCCCGAACCCGTTCGGCACGTCGGCCAGGATGCCGAAGACGTCGTGCGACCGGATCGCGGTGCGGACGAACTCGAGGTCGAGGTTACCGGTCCGGGGGTCGTACGGGACCTCCTCGACGAGGAGACCCGGGCCGACCGCGTAGTTCCGGAGGACGCTCTTTTCCTCCCAGGGAAGGCTCGCCGGGATCAGGAACCGATGACCCTCGTGCAGCCGGCGGCAGAGGAGCATCGCCTCTCCGGACGCGGTGGCCCCGTCGTAGAGCGAGGCGTTGGCCGCATCCAGTCCCGAGAGCTCGACCCAGAGGCTCTGGAACTCGAAGAGGACCCGGAGCATGCCCTGGCTCGCCTCGGGCTGATAGGGTGTGTAGGAGGTGTAGAACTCGCTCCGCTGGAGGATCGAATCGACCGCGGCCGGCACGTAGCGCGAGGAGATGCGGCCCCCGAGGAAGTTCGAGAACTTGCTGAGCGGGCGGTTCCTCTCGAGGATCTTGTCGATGTGGGCGACGACCTCGGGTTCCTCGAGGCCGGCCGAAAGGCCGAGTCGCCCGATCCGTGCCTTCTTCGGAACGTCGGAAAAGAGCGCCTCGACCGACGGGATCCCGAGGGCGGCGAGGAGGCCCGCCTCTTCTCCCGCCTCGTCCGGAATCCACCGAGCCACGCCGTTCCCCGGTGACGCGCCAGCGGAACCGCGCATAAATGGATTGGGCACGTCCTACCCGCTGGACCGAGGGAAAGGGTATTCGGGCGCCCGGGCTCGGGCCGCCGGGGGATTCGATGGGCCGACGGCTGACGAACGCGCGGGAACGTCGGGGTTCCCAACCACCGCCGCCGCCCTCCGTGGCGATCCTGGACACGGCGTTCCACCGCGCTTCCCTCGCGGACCCCCATGGGACGTCCAAGGCGGAGCGGGACCGGCGGCGCGCGGAGCTCAAGATCGTACGCGCGTCGGCGACGGTCGTTCGCCACCTCCGCCTTGAAACCCGTCGATTCCTCAAGCCTCCGCTCACCGAGTTCGACCGGGCCCTCGTGGCGGGCCGATGGGGGGACGGGCCCATGGACCGCTCCCTGGTCCGCGTCCGCCGGGCGGAAGAGCGAATCCGCAACCTCGCCCGGGAGGCCGAGCGCGAGGCGCATCGGGCCCGGGGCTCGGAGGATCTCGGCGACCTGATCCGATCGTACTACGGGCGCCTTTCGAGCCACGTGCGGGAGGTCGATGCGGACCTCTCGCGACTGCGCGAGATCGGGGACTTCTTGAGCGACCGTCCCCGCCTCGACCCGGACGCCCCGACGCTGGTCGTGGCCGGCTTCCCGAACGTCGGCAAATCCTCGCTCGTCGCGAAGCTCTCCACCGCGCGCCCGAAGGTCGCGGACTACCCGTTCACTACGTTATCGATCGCGGTCGGCCACGCGGACCTTGGCTTCGACCGGCTTCAGGTCGTGGACACGCCCGGAGTGCTGGGCCGGAAGCGGCACGTCAATCCCGCCGAGACCGAGGCGGAGACGGCGGTCCGCCGGGCCGCCACGGTCGTACTTTTCGTCATCGACCCGACCGGCACGTCCGGACACACGGTGGAGGAGCAGGAGGAACTCCTGGCGCGGTGGAAGGCCGAGTTCCCGACCCTGCCCATCATCCCCGTCGAGACGAAGAGCGATCTCGTCCGGCGTCCGGTGGACCGCGTGCACGTGTCCGCGGTCACCGGCGAGGGGATCGACGAGCTGCTGACTCGCATCCGCGCCGACGTCACGCCGCGGGGAGGACTTCCTCCGATGCAGGAGGAGCTCGTGGAAGAGATTCCCGACATCGAGGACGAAGGCCCGGAGGAAGCGGTCGCTCCCCGCCCGACGCGCCGACGCCGGTGACCGAAGTAGGAGGCGGGGTCCGATGTCGTGGAAGCCGACGGGGGTCGCCGCGACGACGCTGGTACCGGGTAGTCTCCGGGAAGTGAGAGTAGGGAGTTCCTCGGTGCTCCTCGTCCGCCTGGCCGAGGAGATCCATGCGCTCGACCCGTACTGCCCGCACGCGGGAGGGGTCCTGGGCGAAGGGACCCTCGAAGGTCGCCGCCTCGCCTGTCCCGTGCACGTGGCGGTCTTCGATGCGAGCAGCGGCGAGGTCCTCGAGGACCCGTTCGGGATCACCCCTCCGGAAGGTGGGGTCGACCCACTGACCCTCTACCCGGTGCGCGTCGTCGACGGCACGATCGAAGTCGACCTGCCCTGACGCACGGGTCCGCTCACGCGATCGAGAATGAGGGCCCGTTCGCGGGCAGGATCACGTCGGCGATCCCGGAGAGCGCGTCCCGCAGGAGCTCCCGGCGGTCGCCGTGCATGAGCACGACGGTCTGCGCCCGGGTGGACTCCGCGAACCGGACGAGGTCGGAATGCCCGGCGTGCGCCGAGAAATCGAACCGCCCGATCTCGCATACCGGTCGGATCGTGGTGTCGTCGACCGTCATCGTGCCCTCGTCGAGCAGCTGCCGGCCGTTCGAGCCCTCGACCTGGAAGCCCGTGAGGAGGATCGAGGAATTGGGGTCTCGGTAGAGTTCGCCGACGTAGTAGAGGACCGGACCGCCGTCGAGCATCCCACCGGTCGTAACGATCACCTCGCCTTCCCGCAGGGCCTTCCTCCGCTCGCTGGGATGCTCGATCACGTGGACCCCCTCTAGGGCGTGGCGGAATCGCCGGGAATCCCGGAGATACTCGGGCGCGCTGAGGTAGATCGAGTTGACCGCGCGGGCCATGCCGTCGAGGTAGGTCTCGAACCCGGTCGACGCGAGCGCCATCAGTACCTCCTGGGCACGGCCGACGGCGAACGCGGGGACGATGGCCTTCCCCCCGCGAGCGATCGTCTCGGCCACCTTGTCCCGGAACCGCCGCTCCGTCTCCTTCCGATCGGGGTGCTCCTTCCCAGCGTAGGTCGACTCCATGACGAGCACGTCGCACTCGACGGATTCGGCGCCGCCGACCAAGTGCGTCGGGATCGTCTGAAGGTCGCCCGTGAACAGCACGTCCTTCGCGCCTCGATACAGCATCATCGAGGCCCCGGGAATGTGCCCGGCCGGGGTGAACTCGATCTCGATGCCACGATGTCGGAACGTCCCGTGGCGGTCCACCGCGGTCGCTCGCGCCCCGAATGAGTGGATATCGGCGGTCGTGAACATCGCCGTGTATCCCTCGAGCCGGGCGATCTTGAGGGCGTCCCGGGTCAGAAGGTCGGCGACCGCGAGCGTGACCGGCGTGGCGACCAAACGGGCCTTCGGGAGCCGGCTGAGGATCGGCGTCATTCCCGAGTGGTCCAGGTGCGCGTGGGAGAGCACCGCGACGTCGATATTCGGCGGCGCCGGCTGGGGGTAGCTGGGCGGGTCGGTCGGGGTCATCCCATAGTCGAAGAGCAGGGTCCGGCCCTGGTCGCGCACGACCAGGCCGAGCGAGCCGATCTCGGAAGCGCCTCCGAGGAACTGGAAGTCCATCGGGCGCCCGAACGGTCCTCCCAGATAACATCATCCGGCCTCTCGGAAGGTGCGTCGACCGGGAGGCGTCATTAGGAAGGTCGCCGGTCCCCGCGCTCGTGGTCCCCTCTCCCCTCCGTCCCGAGATCGAGGTCCTGTACCGCGTCAGCGTGGCCGTCCACCGGGTCTTCCGTGACGCGGTGACGTCCCCTCATCGGGCCGAGATCGTCGCGATGGGGGCGGACGGCTCGCCCACGGAGCAGATCGACCGGCTCGCGGAGTCGGAGATCCTGAGGGTTCTCGACGCCGAGGGAGTCGACTGGAACCTCATCTCGGAGGAGATCGGGCCGGTCGACCGGGGCGGTTCGCGGACGCTCGTGGTCGACCCGATCGACGGGAGCCACAACGTGTTCCGGAACCTCCCATTCTCCACCGTCTCGCTCGCACTCGGGTCGAACGACCTGTCCGGCGTCGACCTCGGCCTCGTCCGGGACCTGAATCTCGGAACGACGTACTGGGCCGCGCGAGGGGAAGGGGCGTGGCGGGACGGCCGTCCGCTGCACGTGCGACCGTGGGTCCCGAAGGGAGAGGTCCTCTTCGTGAACCTCGGCGCCCACGCGAGCGAGCGGGCAATTCAGTTCGCCCATCGGGGCCGTCGGATCCGCTCCCTCGGTTGCGCGACCCTCGAGACGCTGGCCGTGGCCGGCGGCGGGGGCGACGGGTACTTCTTCGAGAACACCCCGGAGAGTCGGAACCTCCGGGCCACGGACATCGCGGCCGTCTACCGCATCTTGATCGAGTCCGGCGGGGGGATGTGGGACACGCACGGGAAGGAGATCGGGACGTTCCCTCTGACGGTAGATCGACGGACGAGTGTCTTCGCCTGGGGGGACCGCGCCTTTGCGGATGCGACCCTGGCCGGAGGGCTCGCGTGAAGATCGGTCTCCAGGCGAACCCGCGCAATCCCCGCGCGCTCAAGCTCGGCCAGCGCCTGGTCGAGCGCGTCGCGGGGCGCGCGGACCTCGTCGTCAGCGACGAGAACGGTGCCATCGGTACCGACCTTCCCCACCAGCCCCTCGGGGAGATGCGCCCGGATGTGGTCGTGGCGATCGGGGGCGACGGCACGTTCCTGTACACGCTCAGTCGAACGAGCGCCCCCGTGCTCCCCATCAACGCCGGGACGATCGGGGTTCTGGCCGAGGTCGCCGCGGAACGACCCGCGGTGCTCGACGCCGCTCTCGAGCGACTTCTGTCCGGGTTCTATCACCTCGAGGAACGGATGAAGCTCGGGGCGGACCTCGCAGGTCGACCCCTCCCCGACGCGACCAATGAATACGTGGTCCACGCCGACCACCCCGGCAAAATGGGGGTGTTCGAGGTCGCGTTCGACGGCGAGGTCACGGGGCGCATTCGGGCCGACGGTGTCATCGTGGCGACACCGACCGGTTCGACCGCCTACTCGCTCAGCTCCTTCGGACCGATCGTCGATCCGGGGCTCGACGCTCTCATCCTCACGGCCATCGCCCCGTTCCGGGCCGAGGCTCGTGCGATCGTCGTCGAACCGCTCCACACGCTCCGACTGCGGAACCTCCTTCCCGGCCGCTCGGCGCTCACGATCGCGGACGGCCAGTCCGAATTCGCGATGGCGCCGGACACGGCCCTCACGGTCTACCGTTCGCCGCGGCGTGCCACGTTCGTGCGGTTCGGTTCGACCTTCATCGACCGGCTCCGGGGGAAGCGGATCCTTCCCTGGAGCGAGGACGCCAACTCAGGAGGCGGGGACCACGCCGATGTTCCGCCCCCACCGTAAGCGGGCTCCCGGCGGGCCGCGACTCGGCGACGCACCGAACGAGATCACGCGCCGGGCGCTCACGAGCGCGCTCGCGAGCGGCCGGAGCTCCTATCCCAACGAGTTCGGGGGAGTCCTCCGGGCCGAACCGCCCGGAGTGATCTCCGAGCTCATGCTCGTCCCCGGCGGGACCGCGGGGCGCCGGCACGCGAACTTCCACCTCTACATGCTGCCGGCCGATCTATCGGTCGTCGGAACGGTGCACTCCCACCCCTCGGGAGCCCTCCACCCTTCGGAGGCGGACCTGCGCCTGTTCCGCAACTGGGGCCGTCGGCACATCATCATCGGGTCGCCGTTCTCCCCCGGCTCCTGGAGGGCCTACGACGGGAACGGGGCGCCGATCTCGCTGCAGGTGGTCGGGGAAGGACCGGCCGGTTCTCGATCGGAAGTCCATCTGCCGGAGTACCGGCCCCGCGCGATCCACCGGCCCGACCGGGAGGAGGCCCTCCCGGAGTTCCCGCCCGACGAGCCGTGAGCGGCCGGGCTCACTCCCGGACAGGGATGGTCGGGATCGGAAGTCGGTCGGGGGCCAAGTTGGGGTCGATCATGGGGCGGGCGGGCCGTCGGGCCGGGCTCCACAGCCCGTTCATCCGGGCGAGCGTCTCGAGGAACGCGATGAAGCCACGGAACCCGGCGCGGTAGAGCCGCGTGTTCGACCCTTCCATGTCGAAGAACTCGTTGAGCATCGCCTTGGATTGACGGACCCCGTGCGTCAAGGCCCGCTTGAAGAGCTCCACTTGGAGCGGGGAGAGCCGGTCGCGCCGGAACCAGTCGCGGGATTTGAGGTGGCCGAGCGGCACGAAGAACATCGGCACCAAGAGGCCCTTAAAGTCCCAGAGGTCGTCGATGAGGTCGATCGTCTTCGAGACATCGTCCTCCGTCTCCTGCGGTAGACCCACGATGAACGTGCACGCCGGGAAGACGTGGTTGTCGTTCATGAGGCCGGCCGCCTGGACGACGAGCTCCGGCCACTGCGACGCCTTGAACGGAGCGACCTTGCCCGGCATGGCCGCGGTGATCATCCGGGGGGAACCGGTCTCGACCCCGACCTCGACGCCCCACCAGGACTGCTTTTCGTCGATGAGGACCTCGGCACACTTCTGGAGCAGTTTCGGTTTGGTCATCAGGCTCGCGATGGCGACATGGCTCCAGCCGACCTGGTCGTAGTAGCGCTTCGCGAGCTTGAGGAGGGGGATGAGCTTCTCCTCGTGAGGCATGACGTTCGGGCTGCCGTAGAAGTATACATCATCCGAATGGAGCAGGCCCTTGCGGAAGCCGACCTTCGCGTTGACCTTCAACTCCTCCTCGATCTTCTCGAGGGGGTACCAGCGCGTCGGACGGGTCGTGACCGAGCAGAAGGAGCAGCCGCGGCAGCACCCCCGTCCGATCTCGATGAGGCCGTTGACGCTCGCGAACTTGATGGAGGAGATCTGCTCGACCTTCGGGGCCTCCTTCGCTCCGAGCACGACGTGGGGGGGAAGGAACTCATCCCGCAGCGCCTTGCCGACGATCTCCTTGACGAAAATGTCGCTTTCCCCCTCGACGACGGTATCGATTCCGCCGATCGAGTCGACGAACTCTTGGATCCAAGGCAGCTTCATCCGGGTGGCCGGGGAGAGCTGCCAAGCACAGGGGCCCCCGGCGATGATCTTCATTCCCTGCTTCCGGGCCTCGACGACCGCCGGTTGGAGGAGCATCCGCTTGAAGCTCACGGAGTTCATCGGCTCCTTCTTCATCACCCCTCCGAACGTCGAGCTCGGGGGGTTGAGGCCGAAGTAGTCGTGACCGGAGAAGAGCAGGACCTTGGCCTGGCCCGGCATGTACTTGTTGAGGTGGCTGGGGTGGACGATCCGGGCGTCGAAGCCGCCGTCCATCAGCGAGGCCTCGATCTTCCGCATCCCGTACGGCGCCTCGCGGGGGTAGCCGTTCGCGTCGACCTCCATGGTGGGGAAGAACAGCCGCTGATAGACGCGTTCGGGGAGGATGTAGGCCGGAGTGGTGGTGCCGAACCCCAGGAACTCCTTCCCGTGGTGGTTGCTCATCAGCGTCCAGTCGCAGGTGATGACGACCTCGGGCATCGACTATTATCCTCCGTCCAACACCGGGGAGCCCCCCCGAGATTGCGTAGTTCCTCGGAGGACGAAGCTCTGCTAATTAAGGACTCCGAAGCGAACGGAGCTACGGAGGGCTAGAAGCCCACCTCCTTGGTCGGCTCAGCGGAGGGTTCGCCGAAGCGCACCTTGCGACGAACGTGCGCGTCGTCGCGACCCGGTTCGGCTCGATCTCGACAATCGAGAAATCAGGGCTCGCGACGCTGGCGCCCTTCGGCCCCAGCCACCTGCTCATGAGGAAGCGTCGGGTAGACCTCCGCCCCGGCTCCCGCGAGCGGACGATCCCGAGCCCCGTCAGCCGAAGTCGGGGTCGTCGTCGTCCCGAGAGAGGACGCCGTCGAGCGTGTCGCCCGACTCTTCTCCGCCTTCGTCGTGTTCGTCCGACTCCCGGAAGGCCGGGTCCCGTTGCAGGAGATGGACCCGGACGCAGTCCCGGTGGGCCGGGCTGCCGTTCCATGAGCTAGTCTCCGACGGGTTCCCGAGCGGTTCCTTGCACAGGGTGCAGATCTCCGGAGGGGGGCTGATCCAAGCGATACGACGGGGGGGCGCAGCCATGACGATCATTCGTAGGAAGGTTCGGGGTCCTCCTTTACTTTTCGGCCGTCGGTGAGGTGGACTACCGGCCCCGGGAAGCCGTCTAGTACCTGATGGCTGTCGTGAGCCCTCGCCGTGAACGTCCTCGTAGAGATCCGGAAACGGCGCGTCGCCTTGGGAGTGCCCCTCGGTGAGCTCGCCCGAGCGGTCGGGCGAAGCGATGCGACCCTGTCCCGGATCGAGCGGGGCAAGATCCGCCCCTCCTACGAGCTGGTCCAGCGCATCCTGAAGTACCTCGAGGAGCAGGAGGGCCTCGCGACGCCCCGGCTCACGGTCCGCGACATCATGAATCGGACCGTGGTCACGGTGGACTCGTCCGCGACCCTCCACGTGGCCGCCCAACGGATGGAGGGAGGCGCCTTCTCCCAGCTTCCGGTCCTTAGCGACGGCCGGGTGGTCGGCTCCCTCTCCGAAGGAGCCCTGCTCCGAGCCCTCGGCCATCCGCGGGCTCGACGGATCCGGGTTCGGGAGATCCTCGAGCCGGCCTATCCGCTGGTGGATGAAGGGTTCCCTGCGGAGCTGCTACCAAACCTCTTCGCCCACTATCCGGCCGTCCTGGTCACGCGACGGGGAGACCTCAAGGGAATTGTCACCAAGGCCGACCTGATCCGAGGCCTCCACGGAACGAGCCTGCGGAGGACGACGCCCCCCTAGGGGATCCGGTTGGAGGCGCGGACCGCCCTCAGGAGCGCGTCGATCGCGCAGGAGGCTCCGAGTGCCCCGAGCGCGTCCGCCGTTCCGCCAGGGCGTTGCTCCCGGGGGGCCGCCCCGGCCGCTCCCGTCGCCGCGGCGAAGAGCAGGTCCCCATCGGTCGCACTTTGGAAGGGGACGATCGCTCCGCCGAGGCCGGCGTGGGCGATGGAGGCGATTCGCTGGAGCACTGGCCGTTCGACCGCGAGGTCGGTGACGATGAGTGTGAGGGTCGTCCCAAAGCTCGAGTGCGCCGTCGTTCGGCGGGGGGAAGGCGATACCACGCGTCCCCGGGCGCTCCGCGCTCCGGCGACCCACTGCCCGCGGGCCGGGTCCCGGACGGCACCGACCGCGTTCGCGGCGACCAGAGCGCCGATATGCCCTCGCCGACCGGTCGGCCGTTGCGCCCAGCCGACGCCGCCCCGCATCGCCGCCGCTCGTCCGCGATACTTTCCCACGAGGGCGCCGGCCCCGGCCCCCACCCTCCCCATGGCCACGGGACCGTTCCGAGCGCGGCGGGCTGCCTCGTAGCCGAGAGCCCGGTAGTCGGGGAGCGGGTTCAGGTCCTGGGGAAGGTCGAACAGCACCGCTCCGGAAACCGGGGCAAGCCGGCGCGGATTGTGGAAGACCCGTTGGCCGCCTCCCGTCTCGAGGATATGGTCCCGGACCCCCGCGGCCGCGTCGAGGCCGAAGAGGCTCCCCCCCGAGAAAAAGACGGCCCAACGCCGTCCGAACGTGGCATCCAGGGAGAGCGAGGCCAGGTCATAGGTCGCCGAGGCGCCGCCCCGGACGTCGACGACGAGCGGCGTCGGTCCGTCGAAGAGAGCGACCGTCACACCGGACGCGCCGTCGCTCGTCCTGGCATGACCGATGCGTAGCCCACGGACGGAGAGCGCCGCGGAGTCACGCCGTGCCATGTCCGAGGGACAGCCGCGTACGGAATACCCCTTCTGGTCCGCGGGCTGCGCCGAGGAGTGACGTTTTCTATCGGCCTCGCTCCGGGCCGCCCGATGGGTCCCGCCGCGAAGAAGGTCAGGCCCGAACCGGATCCTCCGGCAGCGTTCCGGATGGACCGCGAGCTCCCGCTCGGCCGCCACCCGATCCTCGACGTCTTCCCCGGGCTCGACCGCTTGCCCCCGGGGCGGACCATCCACCCGGACGCGCAGGTGCGGCGCCGCCTCTTCGCCCACACGTTCGTCGAACTGGTCGACGCTGATCTGTGGATGTACGTGGCCCCCTGGGAGGTCCCTGCGATCGCGCGGGGGCGTTGGCGACCCGTGGTGACCCCCGGTACCGATTGTATCGTCGTCGGCTTCGGCCACTATCGGGAGAGCCTCCCGCTCATCGTTTACCTCGACATCTACCACGAGCTCTGCCACATCCTCCAGCGACACGACGGCGCCAACCTGTTCGAGCCCGGGGTGAGCTATGTGGATCGCCCGACGGAGGTCGAGGCGTACCGATTCGTCGTCGTCGAGGCCCGCCGCCTCGGAGCCAGTGACGAGTTCATGCGCGAGTACCTCCGGGTGGAGTGGATCACCAAGCGTGAACACCTCCAGCTGCTGAAGACGCTCGACGTGCCCCCGCCGCTCAAGAAGCGGTAGGCTCCCGGACGGCCCGCGCCGCCGTGACCTTTCCGACGGAACTCACCCTTTATCTCGCGGTCCCCGGGATTCTCCCCCCCACCTGGAGGAGGGCGTGTCGTTCGACGTCAAGACGCGCGGGGTCGTACGTGCCTCCTCGAGTGACCTCTGGTTCCTCGCCTACCTTCCCCTCGCGATTTCGGATGGTATCGCCACCCCGCTGATCCCCCTCCTCGCGCTCCAGCACTTCGGCGCGTCGGCGTTCGCGGTCACGATCATCATCGCGGCGAGCGCGATGAGCCAGGTGCCCTTCACCATCCTCTGGGGCAACCTCTCCGACCGCGTGGCGCACCGGAAGTTTTTCCTCGTCGGGTCGTTCGTCGCGACCGGGGTCGCGATCATCGCGATCGCCCTCGCCCACGACCTCCTCACCTACTTCTGGCTCAACATCGTCGAGGGTCTTGCCTCGGCGGCGAGCGCCCCGATCGGGACGATGCTCCTCCTCGAGACGCGCCACAAGCGCTGGTGGCCCCAGGACATCGGGCTCTTCGGTCTCATCTCGGGACTCGGGACCACCGTGGGGCTCGCGCTCGGGTTCGTGTGGCTGTTCGTCGTAGGAGTCTCCACTCCGGCGGTCCAGGTGATGACCGGGTTGCTGATCCTCTCGGGGGTGTTGGCGCTCCTTTCCGCGATCGTAGCCTGGGCCTGGATCGAGGAGCCCAACTCCCGCATCGACCGTCGTTCGGTGTCCGACCTGGTCCATCTCCACCGGGGGGTCGTCGAGCGCATCCGCCAGGTCCGTCTGCGCGTGGTCGGGATCGTCGACCTCACCCGTTCTAGCGCCGAGCGTCTGCCCGGGCGTGAGTATCTCTTCCTGCTCGCCCTCGGCGTGATGAGCGTGGGGTTCGACATCTTCTACGGGCCCTTCCCTGTGTTCCTCTGGCAGAACGCGCGGTTCAGCGACGCGGGGGTCTTCATCGTCTACCTCGGGTCCGCCGCCGCGTCGACCGCCCTCTTCTTCCATTCGGGCAAAGCGGTGGACCACCACTCGCCGAAGTCCGTCTTCCTCGAGTCGCTCGGCGCCCGCGTCCTCCTCCTGCTGCTGTTCTTGTGGGGGCCGGTGTACGTGCTCTTCGGGCTCGGCTCGCCCGCCCTCCTCGCGTGGTTGACGTTGCTCAACGCGCTCCTCGGCGTGACGTGGGCGTTCATCAGCACGGCGAGCACTCTGTTCTTGGTCCGCCTCGTAGGGCGGTCGGCACGGGGGCGCGCCCTCGGCCTGTACAATGCGTTCGCCGGAGCGGGGGGGCTGGTCGGGGTCCTTCTCGGGGGATATCTGTATGCCACCTACGGGGTACACGTGGCCTACTCGATCGCGGCGCTCACGGTCGTCGTCGGCGCGGTGATGCTCCTCCCCATCCCCTACCACATGTTCCAGATCCCGCACTCGAGGGCTCGCCGACTGCGCGATGTCGGCGGGACCCGCGCCGCGAGTCCCGGCCCGGGAGGGCGGGGGCGCCGTCCCTAGACCCGCGGGGGAGGAGGGCCTTCGTCCGGGACGCGGCCCCGAGCCCGGTACCGTGCGAGGCAGGCCGAGCGGGACGGCAGGATCATCAGGCCCTCGTCCGGGTTCCCGATCGCGAAGAAGTCTCCACGCAAGTACGCACGGCCGACGAGCGCGCAGGTGACGCCGTCCAACTCGTCGTGCGTGAGGTTGGTTCGCTGGAGGTCGCCGCGCAGCCCGAACCGAAGGAGCCCACGGCGGAGCGCCTCGACCCCGGCCTGCTTGCGGGGGATCCCGAGTAGGTCCTGGGCGGCCCCCGGATAGCTCTCGATCGTCCGGAACCCCTCGGCCTCCAATCGTTGCCGGAGTCGCAGCCCGCGGGCGGTGAGCATCCGCATCGGACCGAGCGTGAGGGGGAAGAAGCGTATCCCGAGGCGGAGAAGTTCCCGGTCCGCCGACCGAAGGTGAGGCCCCCAGCGGTCGTCGATCGTCCGTCGCCCGTGGGGAAGCGAGAGCGGAGCGTCGATGCTCACGACCTCCGGGCGAGATGCCCGGGTCGCCTCCATGATCTCCTCGTCCGTATGGAGAGCGGCGACGCGGACGTTCGGCCCCCGGCCGAGGAAGCAGAAACCGGTCGTCCGCTGCGGGCTTCCCGCGAGGTCCAGGCCCACGACCCGTTCCATGGGATCTCGACCGGCCGGGGGGGATAAGCCCCGCGAGCCTGCGGTTAGCCGAACATCTCCCAGGTAAGGGTCCGGATCACGTACCCGACCGAGAGGTTCGCGAAGATGACCTCGAGTTCGGGCGGGTAGTCCTTCAACGTGCAGGAGCGGAAACCGAGCTGTCCGACTCCCACGGGTTCGGTCTCCCGAAGGATCGTGAACCGGCCCGTGAGCCGTTCGTTGATCGTGAAGTGGACGCCCCCGTAGTTGAGGCCGAGGGGCCCGAAGGCCGTGGAAGTGGTCTTCACGAGATTCCCTCCGAGCTGGATACGGATCTCGTCGTTCTTCGCGTGGTAGGAAACGGTCGAGTGTACCACGCCCGGCTCGCTGGGCCGGTAGGTAAGGTACTCCGTCGCGAACAGGGCGGCGATGCGTCGTCCGAGCCCCGCGTCGTCCGCGCCCGCGGGTCGCGCGGTCCACTCCTCGTCCCCGACCCGGAGCTCGATGACATTCTTCAGTACGCGTGCCGTAGCCTCGATCATCGGCGGCTACCCGGACGAACGGGTCCGCCATCTAATAATGACCCCCCGACTCCCGCCGATGTGCCGGAGGCCCGGGTCCCGCCCCTCCCCGAGCGCGCGATCGGCCTCGAATTCTACGGAAGCCACGCGCCCGGCGTTTCAGGGCGTCTCAAATCGTCGAGCGATGCCTTCCGTGTCACGGAGATCTCCTCTTACCCCCTACCGGACCCGGAGGGCACGTACACCGTCCTCCGGGTCGTCAGCCAGGACTGGGAGCAGCACGAGCTCGCGGACGCCATCGCGCGCCGGCTCGGGCTCGGGAGGAACGCGGTCCAATGGGCCGGGACGAAGGACCGTCGCGCCGTGGCCGAACGTCTCCTCTCCTACCGCGGTCCGCTGCCCGAGCGGGATCTCGGCCTGCCGCATGTGGAGATCCTCGAGGCGTACCGCGCTCGGGACGGGCTGGTGCTCGGTCACCACTACGGGAATGCGTTCGACGTCCGGGTCGACCAGCTCTCTCGCCCTCCTGCGGAAGCGGTGGCAGCCTACCGGGTCGTCGAGGCCGAGCTCCGAAGCGCAGGAGGATTCCCGAATTTTTTCGGGCCTCAACGGTTCGGCGAGGTCCGGCCGATCACCCACGAGGTCGGGCGCTGGGTCGTCCGCGGCGACCTCGCCCGAGCCGTCGATGCCTACCTGATCGACCGTCCCCCCGGCGGCCGCGAAGGGAGCGGCGACGGAGCCCGCGCCGCGTACGCCGAGCACCGCGATGCCGAGCGGGCGCTGCGCGAGTTCCCCCCCGAGTATCGCTTCGAGCGCACGCTGCTCGAGCACCTCGCGCGAGGCCACACCCCCGAGCGCGCCTTCCGGGCCCTGTCCCGGGACCTACGGCTCCTGTTCGTTCACGCGTTCCAATCCTACCTATTCAATCGGTGGTTGAGCGAGCGCGTGAAGGACGGTCTACCGCTCGCAGCGCCCGTCGAGGGGGACGAGATCCTCCGGCTCGGCCGCGACGGTGCGGTCCGAAGCCAGGAGGGGATTCCGGTCGGGAGCGACAACCTCGGCGAGTGCGCAGACCTCGTCGGACGAGGCCGCGCGCTGGTCGCCGGCCCGCTCGTCGGATTCGAGACGCCCGAGTCGCCCGGTCCGGCGGGCGCCCTGCTCGGGCGTCTCCTCGCGTCCGAAGGGGTCGACCGGGCGATGTTCCGATTGCCCGCCACGCCCGAGATCGCGAGCCGCGGCGCGGCCCGCCCGGTGCTGGTGCCGATGCCTCCTCTATGGATCTCCCCGGAAGGTGACGACCGGGTCCGGTTCCTGTTCGCGCTTCCCAAAGGGGCGTACGCGACCGTGCTCCTGCGGGAATTCCTCAAGGAGGGCGCGGCGGGCTAGAACGCCGCCCTTCCAGAGGAGCCTACTAATACCCGGCGCCCGCGTCGGGCCGCCGGAGTCACTTACCCGATGGCCGCCCAGTCTCCACGCCCGTTCCTCCTCCCTCTGCAGAGCCCTTCCGGGGGGCCTCGTCCGCCGGACCTGGCCGGCGCTCCCCCCCGCATTCCCACGGGGGTGCCCGACTTCGACTACCTCACCGGCGGACTCCCGACGGGGTCGGTCGTCCTCCTCTGGGGCGCGGCCGGCGCGGGACACCAGGAATTCGCGCTCACCTCCGCGGCGCACCTGATGCTCCACTACGATTACCCCCGGCTCCATGAGTTCTACCTCGGGAGTGCGAAGGGCCCGTTCGTGTACCCCGAGGGCGTCGTCTATGTCAGCACCAGTCGTTCGAGGAGCCAGGTCCTCGACGAGGTCCGCGGTTCATTCGAGTCGACGTACGGAGAAGTGCTCGGGCGCCACCTCACCTTCATCGACCTCTCGCGAGAATACTTCCAGGACACCGTCGTCCCCTCGGCTTGGGCGTCGGTACCGAGCCCCTTGCTCGGCGCCCGTTCTCCCACCGTCGGTGCCGACAACGGCCCGCTCCGCGCCCTCGCGGACGGGGTCGACCAGGCCGCGGGACGCCAACTGGTGATCATCGACTCACTCACCGACCTTCTCGTCCGGCGAGGAGTAGAGGCGAGCGACCTGCTCACGCTGTTGAAGGGGCTCCGGCGACGGGCCAAGGAATGGAACGCGATCGTCTACCTGCTCCTCTCCGAGGGGGTCGCTCCGGCGGCGGTCGAGCAGGCCGTGATCGACTCGGTCGATGGAGTGCTCCACTTCAGCTGGACCTCGAGCCCGAGCCACTCCCACCGTCAGCGGACGATGTTGATCGAGAAGTTCATGCCGGTCCTCTCGCGCGTCCCGGCGGAGTACCAAGGTCGTTTCGTGATCCGAGTGGGCGCGGCGAACGGGCTGGTGACAACACAATATGAGCGAGTCTAGCGCCCCCCGACCCAAGGTCCCGACCGGCGTGGCCGGATTGGACGAGATGCTGGGCGGCGGCTTCCCCGCCGGCTCTGTCGTGCTCGTGACGGGTCTCCCCGGCACCGGCAAGACCTGCTTCGGTCTCCAATTCCTGCTCTCGGGGGTGGCCCACGGCGAGAAGGCTGTCTTCCTCTCCCTCGAGGAGGACGTGCCGCAGCTGACCGAGACCGCCCGCCAGTTCCACTGGCCGGTGGACGCGGCCCTCAAGGACGGGACCCTCAAGATCGTCCGGCTCGACCCGAAGGAGACCCGGCAGAGCCTGCACCGGATCCAGGGCGAGCTCGGCAAGGAGCTCGAGGCGCTCGGCGCGACCCGGATCGTGCTCGACTCCGTCTCCCTGCTCAACATGCTGAGCGACGACGAACCGGGCCGCCGTACGACGCTCTTCGCCCTTGCCGGAGCGTGCCGGGCGTCGGGCGCCACCACCGTCCTTACGGCGGAAGCCGACCCCCGCCACCCGGAGATCACGCGGGACGGGCTGTCGGAGTACGTCTCCGACGGGGTGATCCTGCTGGGGTACCGGACCGGAGGCGACGGCCACCGGGTCGGACTCTCGGTCCGGGTGCTCAAGATGCGCCGGACGTCGCACGTTCGGACCGTCCAGCCGTATTCGATCGGCCCGAACGGCCTGGTCGTCGACGCGAAAGCGGTCGACTTCGGCGGACCGTAGGGTCCAGCCTACCGGAGTTTTTCGTCCCGCCCGTATTCACGAGCGGAGGTCAACGCTGACGGCCGAGCCCGTTCGAGCCAGCGAGCCGGTGCTGCTCGAGAACCCCACCCCTCCCCCCGAAGATCGATGGGTCGTCTACGTCATCGTGCCCGGACTGGCGCCCGCGGGCCGTTCACGGGGATTTCCTCCTCCATGGCATCCTCCTCCCCAGCGCTTGAGGCGGGGCGGGCGGATCGCGATCCGAAGGAGTAGGGCCGCCCTTTCTGGGGCCATCCCACGTCTCCCAGACACGAGATGATCCCGGCGGCGGCTTCTTCACCCAAGTGCGGTCGGACGCACGTCACAGCTCGAGGGGACCAGGAAGTGGAGTCCGCTGGCCCAAGGGCTCCGGCTCATCGAAGGCATCGGACGTTCCGAAGAGCTCCCGCGCGGTGGCGACGCTCCGAAAGCCGGGGAAGGCCCGGACGGCGGCCGCGGACGTGAGCGCGAGCACAACCACGACCGTGATGAAAATCGAATACCAACCCGGGCTGATCAGCCCGAGGCCGAGGACGAGCGTCAGGATGACGGTGGCGCTCGTCAGGCGCGTGTTCATGAGGACGGTGACGGGTGCGGCCCGTGCCTTGCCGAAGACCGAGCGGACGGCCGGATAGAGCGACACCATCTTCAACGCCGAAGCAGCCACGATGAGGCCCAGCAGGAGGGGCCAGTGGGCGACGACAAACTGAAGGTTGACCTTCAACCCGACCGCGACGAAGTAGAGCGGTATGAACAGGGCGAACGCGATGGGTCGTACATTTGCGAGGTACCCCTTCCACGCCTGGGGGGGGAGGAGCTGGGAGAAGATGAGTCCCGTCAGGAACACGAACAGGATTCCGGGGACTCCCACCAGCGCCGAGAGAAGCGCGAGGACCGCCAGGGAGAAGAGGAGCGAGCGCGCGCCGATGTTCGTGAACTGCTTCTCCTCGCTGCCCTCGACCGCCTTCGACAGCCGAGGGAGGAGGAGGGCCGCGACCCCAAGCGCCCCCAGGACGCCCATGGTGAACAGGAATCCGGGCGTGGTCAGAATCGTCGCGGAGGTGACCGTGAAGTCCTCGAGCAGATTAATGCAAAGCGTCGAGGCGAGGACGAGGCGGCCGAACGGCAGGTTCGCGAGGTCGTACTGCTGCAGCGTGGTGTAGGTGATCGAAATCGACGTGTCCGCTAGGACCGTGGCCCCGACCACGCTGATGAAGAGGGGTGCGTGGACCAGGTAATACAGTATCAGGAAGAGACCAACAAATGGACCGAGAAATCCCGCCAGGCCCACCGTCAGGGCCTTTCGGAGGTTCGCCCGGAGGAACCCGAATCCGGTCTCAAATCCCGCCAAGAAAACGATGAACAGGCCCCCCAGAATGATGATCGAGTCCGTTCCGGCGGGCAGATCGAACCCGAGGACTGCTATGAGGGCGATGCCTGCGATGATCTCGAGCGCTGTGATGGGGAGCTGGGTCCATCGGGCGATGAACGCAGTGACGACCACGGCGCCGAAGATGATGACCAAGTCCAGGTCAAGCGTGTTCAAGACCACCATTCGGCGGTGAGGACTTTCAACGGTGATATGAATGAACGTATTTTCCTGAATACCGAATCCCTTTGCAACAACTCTCGGTGAAACCACGCCGGAGGGCGATGGCAGGCTCGACCGATTCGAGGAGGACGGTCACGGACCGCTTCGCAGGCTCGCTCGGGAGGCGGCGGGACCATGAGCGGATTCGAACCCAGTGCGGGCCCTGGAGTCCTCGATGATGACTCTTCCGGACCCGAGAGAAGGCTAATGGTCAGGGTCGAGGGTTGGTTCGTCGAACCGATGCCCCGGGGCCAACTTCGACCGGAAGGGGATATTCTTGAAAACGTCACCTCCCCCGTTTCGTGGATAGTCTACGTCGACCTGGACGCGTACTACGTGTCGTGCGAGGTCCGCGACCGCCCCGACCTCGTGGGGAAGGAGGTGATTGTCGGACCGCCTCCGACCGCAGGCCCCACGCGAGGGGTCGTGCTTTCCGCGAGCTACGAAGCCCGGCGCCACGGAGTGAAGAGCGCGATGCCGGCCACGGCCGCCGCTCGCCTCGCCCCGGAGGCGGTCTGGCTCCCACCGGACTTCCCGAAGTACGAACGGGTGGCCCAGCAGGTCCGGGAGCTGCTGCGCCGGTTCTCGCCCGACGTCGTTCCGTTGAGCATCGACGAGGCCGCGGTGGGATTGGGGTCGGTGTCGGCCGGAGCCGCTCGGAGCGTCGCCGAAGAGATCCAGCGGACCCTGCGCAAGGAGCTCGACCTTCCGGCATCTCTCGGAGTAGCCACCTCGCGCGTCGTGGCGAAGATCGCCACCGACCGGGCGAAACCGGGGGGGATCCTCGTGGTCCTGCCGGGGGAGGTGGCGGCGTTCCTCGAGCCGCTGCCGGTGCGCGCCATTCCCGGGGTCGGTCCCAAGACCGAGGCGATCCTCGGGGCGCTCGAGGTGCGGACGATCGGAGAGTTGGCCCGACGCCGCCCACGAGACCTCGAACGGGCGCTGGGGTCGTTCGCCCGGGAGCTCGTCTCGCTCGCCCGCGGAGCGCCAACCGACCGCCACGAGGTCGACCCCGGACCGCGGGCCCGCTCGACCGACCGTACGTTCCCCCGCGACGTGACCACATGGGAGGAGATCGAGCCGGCGGTTCGCAAGATGGCATCCGATCTGGCGCAGAGCCTGGAGAAGGAGGAGTTGCGCTACGCCACCGTCGGCGTCGCGTTCCGCTGGGGCGACTTCACTCGCTCCCAGCGGAGCCGGGCGCTCGGAGCCGCCCGCGAGGGGATCGGACCGCTCACCATGGCGGCGCTCCGTCTCGCCCGGGAGCTCTGGGAGGCCGAGCGTTCGTCCCGGGGTCGCCCGATCCGGACGCTCTCCGTGAAGACCGAACACCTATCAGAACGGCGCCAGAAGCAGGTGTCGCTGGACGACTTCCCCCAACCCCCTCCGGCGGCGGCCGCAGCACGGTCCAGGCGCCCGGACCTTCAATAAGGCCCGGCCGCTCGGCCGTCCGGCAAATGTCGGAATTCCGGAAGGACCCGATCACCGGCATCTGGCGCATCGTCGCCGAAGGCCGGGGGACCCGGCCGAACGAATATGCCGCCCCGCCCCCCTCTCCTTCCGCCGAGGCCGACTGTCCGTTCTGCGAGGGTCGAGAGGCACGCACCCCGCCCGAAGTCGCGGCCGTTCGCCTCGACCGGAGTGCTCCGAACGGACCCGGCTGGACGGTGCGCGCGATCCCCAATCGCTTCCCGACGGTGGGTTCGGTTTCGACCCCCCACCCCTTCCGGAACTCTCGGCGGTTCGAACGGGCCCCCGGGACGGGGGTCCATGAAGTGATCATCGAGAGCCCGAAGCACTCGCCCGAGCTGCCGTACCTTCCGCCGGAGCAGCTGCGCACCCTCTTTCGGTTTTTCCGTGAGCGCGTTCGCTCGCTCACGAATTTGCCGGGGAACGGGGCCGTGCTCCTATTCGAGAATCGCGGGCCCGAATCCGGAGGGACCCTCACCCATCCGCACGCCCAACTGGTCGCCACTGAGACGGTTCCGTCTCGCCTGGAAGCGGAGCGGGAGGGGTTTCGTCGGCACGCGCACGCGACGAGGGGAGAGTGTCTCTTCGAGTCGGTGGTCGCCGCGGAACTGGAAGCGACCGAGCGGGTCCTATCCGACGTGGGGGCGTTCACTACGTTCGCTCCGTTCGCCTCGGAATTTCCGTACGAGGTCTGGATCGTCCCGAAGCGACACGAGGCGACGTTCGCAGGATCCACCGACGCCGAGGTCGACGAGCTAGCGCGGTGGCTCCCTGCGGTCCTCCGGGCACTTGACGTCCTCCGACCCCAAGCCTCCTACAACTGGTTCGTTCATGGCCTGGCCGCCCCACCGGGTGCGGGCGGGGAGTTTCACTGGCACCTCGAAATCGCTCCGCGGCTCGTACGTGCCGACGGCTTCGAGCTGGGGTCGGGAACGTCCGTGAACCCGGTCGCCCCAGAGGACGCCGCCGAAGAGCTTCGTGGGGCGCTCGGGTCGTCAGGCAGTTAGGGGGCCCAGAAACCCTAAGGGTCCACCCGCCGTCGTGCGGACGTGGCCGAACTCCGACAACCGATCGTCTCCCTCCTAGGTCATGTCGACCACGGGAAGACGAGCCTGCTTGACCGTATCGCGGGCAGCGTGCTCGCGTCCAAGGAGCCGGGCGGCATTACCCAGCATATCGGAGCGATCGAGGTCCCGGGCGCGACCGTTCGGGCCTTGACCGCGGGGATCCTTCGTACGGACCAGTTCACGGTCCCCGGGTTGCTGTTCGTCGACACTCCGGGCCATCGTTCGTTCGAAACGATGCGTCGGCGCGGGGGAGCCCTCGCCGACCTCGCGATTCTCGTCATCGACTCGCGCGAGGGCGTCATGCCCCAGACCCGGGAGTCCGTCCAGATCCTGCGCAAGGAGAAGACCCCCTTCGCGGTGGCGATGACCAAGATCGACCTCCTGGCGGGCTGGCGGAAGGTTTCGGCCCCCGTCCCGTTGACGGAGCAGATCGCCAAAGGCGGTCCGGACTTCATCCGAACGCTCGACACCCGCGTCTACTCGATCGCCGAGGGGCTCGGGAACCTCGGGTTCTCGGCCGAGCGATACGACCGCGTGAGCGACTTTGCGCACAACGTCGGGATCGTTCCCGTTTCCGCGAAGTCGGGGGTCGGCGTGCCGGAGCTCATCGCCCTCCTCGTCGGCCTGGCCCAACGGTTCCTGAAAGGCGAGCTGCAGCTCGTGGAAGAGGGAGGAGAAGCCACCATCCTTGAGCGGAGCGATCAGAAAGGGGTCGGGCCCGTGGGGAACGTCATCCTATACGCGGGCCGGCTCCGGGTGGGCGATGAGATTGTCGCCAACGGCCGGAGCGAGCCGTTCTCCGCGCGCGTCCGGGGGATCTATCGCCCGCTCCCGGCGAAGTCCGGCAAGTCTCCGCGGACGCCCCGGCTCGAGTCCCTCACGGAGGTCGAGGCGGCCGCCGGGTTCTACCTCTCCGCGACTGGGATCGAGGACGCGATGCCCGGGGGCCTGCTGAAAGTCGTCCGGAACGAGGAGGAGCGGGAACGCGTCCGGGGCGAGCTCCAGCGCGAGAGCCAGCCGGTCGCCGACCCGGCCCCGAGCGGGGTGGGGATCTTCGCCGACACGCTCGGGGGGCTCGAGGCCCTCGCGTTCGAGTGCCGCGAGAACCAGATCCCGGTCCACGCGACCGGGGTGGGTCCCGTGGGACGACCCACGATCCTCCGGATCGCGACGGTGAAAGACCCCACGCACCGTGCCGTTCTCGCGTTCAACGTGCCGATCCTCCCCGACGCCCAGCCCGAGGGCGAGTCCGGCCCGGTGAAGATCCTGCGGGCCGAGGTGATGTACCGCCTGCTCGACGAGTACTCGACCTGGCGGACCGAGCGGCTTCGGACGCTGGCCGCGGAGCGGCGTCTCGCGCTCGTCCACCCCGCGAAGCTCGAGGTGCTCTCCGGGTTCGTCTTCCGGGCCTCGAAGCCGGCGATCGTGGGGGTCAAGGTCCTGGGGGGCACGCTGCGCCCGGGGATCCGCCTCATGAAGACGGACGGGACCGAGGTCGGGGTGCTGAAGGCCCTCCAGAAGGAAGGGGACTCCGTCGCCACGGCGGACGAAGGCACCGAGCTCGCGGCCTCGATCGACGGGGCCGTGATCGGGCGGAACCTCAAGGAGGGGGACATCCTGCTCGTCTCCGTCCCGGAAGCGGCGGCGAGGGCGTTCAAGAGCCAAGCCCTGACCCCGACGGAGATGGGGATCCTCGAGGAAGTGGCCCGGATCCACCGAACCACGCATCCATTCTGGGGACAGTAACCCCCGATCCCGTGCCTACTTGGGTGGTTCGTCGAGCAGGTCGTTGTCCGGGTCGAGGTCGTCCGGATCGAATTCAAGTTCGTCCGAACCGGGACCGTCACCGGGCGGCGCGTTCGAATAGACTCCTCCCCGCAGGAAGAGACCGAGGAAGATCGCCACCGCGCCGAGGCTGATGCACGCGATGCCGCCGGCCAGGGTCGAAAGGAAGATCCAGGTCGGAACCGAGGGGCTGGTCGAGGCCCAGACCTCGTCAAAGACCGCGTTCACCGTGACCACTTTCGATCCGAGGTTCTCCAAATTGAGCAGGAGCGGGAAAGAGATCTGGCCCGAGATATTCCAATGCCCCGAAGAAGCGGAGGGCCAGGTGGCGAGCGCGGGGCCGTCCGGGCAGTACAGCACGTGGGTGCCCGAAGTGACGAATCCACAACTCGTCGCGCGGTAGACGCTCACGTTCACGTCCGAGCTCGACACCCAATTCAGTGCGAGCGTTCCCGAGGACGTGTTCTCGAGCCAGACGAGCATGGTCCGGGGCTGGCCGGGCTGAAGGTTCGGCGCCGCCAGCGGATTGACCTGGGTGAGCGAGGGCGCCCCGGGCTCAAAAAAGGCGCTCAGGGTGAGGCCGGCCCCCACGACCGCGAGGGCCACTCCGATGACGACGAGGCCAGTCCGCACGTTGGCGTACATGGGGGCACATAAGGAATAGTCTTGCCCCCCACTCGAGGGGCCGGTAACCCAGATAAATACGAGCGACGTGGTAACCTATCGCACCGTGACGGATACCGGGGCTGTCTCGGACAGTGGGCCTGTGGGCCAGGGACCTGCTTGCCCGATGTGCCACAGCACGCACCGGATCGTGGACGAATCCCGCGCGGAGACGCACTGCGCCGAATGTGGCCTCGTTTTCGGCCAGGTCGAGTTGGTCGCGACGGCGCCCCCTCCGCGCGAGGTCGCCACGGCGGAGGGGAGCGGCCGGGGGATCGGACCCTTTGCACGGCCCAGCGGGGCGCGCCGTTCGCTCGGCTCGACGCTCTCCCTCACTCGCGACGGTCAGGGCAAGCGCCTCGATTGGCACCGCCGCTACGAGTTCCAGCACCTTCGCCGCGTCATGCAGCGCCAGACCGCGCGCGTCGCGGACGGCCCCCTCGACCGCTCCCCGGCGCGAAGCGAGATCGCGATGGCCGCTACGAAGATGGACCTTCCCCCCGTCGTGCTGGCGGAGGCCGAGGAAGTGTACCGTGAGTCCAAGCACCGCGGGCTGTTCCGCGGCCGCAGCCTTCCGGCGAGTGTCGGGGCGGCCCTGTACGCCGCGTGTCGACGCTACTCGATCCCCCGGACCTTGGGGGAGGTGACCGAGGCGGTCGGCGGCCGGCGGTCCGAGGTCGGCCGCACCTTCAAGGTCATTCAGCGCGGCGCGGGCCTCGCGATCCCCGGCGTGACCACCAAAGCGTTCCTCGCCCGTTACGCGGAGGAGTTGGCGCTCTCCCCGCGGGTCCGTTCGAACGTCGAGGCGATGCTGGACGAGGCACGTCAGGACGCCGAACTCTCCGGCCTTTCGCCTCATGGATTGGTCGCGGCCCTCATCTATCTCGCTGCCGAGAAGAACGGGGAGCACCGCTCCCGCGCCCAGGTCGCCCGGGTGACGACGGTGACCGAGGTGACCTTGCGCTCCACGAGCCGGATCGTCGGACGCATCTGGGGCGATGGAGCCCCCCCCAAGGACGCCCAGCCTACTTCGTAGTGTAGTAGCCCGCGGCCTTCTCGCGGACCTTGCGCCGGACCCAGCCCTTCGTCAGGAGCTCTTGGAGGGCATTCAGGACCATGTTCTTCGGGAGCTTGGCCGTCTGGGTGATCCGTTCCGCGGTGCCCATCTTTTCCTCGCTCGCATACGCGAGGTCCTTCATCGTCTTGTAGACCTTCACCGCATTCGGGCTGACTTCGTCCTCGATCCCCATCCCGGCCCCTCGACCGGTCGGAGGGTGGTCGGCACTTAATGCTGGCGGCTGGACCAGGGGGTCCAGAGGAGGCATTATGCGAGTCCCGGTTCCCCTCCGACCGCGATGGGCCGCTGGGACCGCCACGCGCGGAAACGCATTGGGGCGCGCATCGACCTCGTCCCCTGCCGCCCGTTCGTGGCGGGGAACGACCGGTTCCTCCTCCCGACCGCCACTTCTTACCTCGGGCATCGAGCAGAAGCGCCTCCCGCGCGGAGCGACCATCCGCAGGCCCTCTAATTCTGGAGTCGATCGTGCCGCAATCGTCGGGCGGGTACGTCTGGGACGAGCGGTTCCTCGAGTACGATTTCGGACCGGGCCATCCGTTCACCCAACGGAGCCGACGCTTGGCCGTCCGTCTCTTTCAGGAGGCGCTCAAAGCGGATGCGGATCCGTCCGTGGAATTTCGGGAAGAGGTGCCGACCGCGCCGGTCGAATATCTCGCGACGTTCCATGAACCCGAGTACCTCGAGTTCGTTCGCCGGGCGAGCCTCAGCGACCGGCCGGGGTTCCTGGACCAAGGCGACACTCCCTCGTTCCCCGGATGTTTCGATGCGTCGGCCCGTATCGCGGCCGCCGCCGCATGGGCGGTCGAAACCACGCTCGAAACGAATCGCCCGACCTTCCATCCCGCGGGCGGCCTCCATCACGCGCATCCCGGAAGGGCGAGCGGGTTCTGCATCTTCAACGACCTGGCGCTCGCGATCGTCGAGGCCGCCCGGACGGGGCGGAAGGTCGCCTACATCGATATCGACGCCCACCACGGGGACGGGGTCATGTACGGCCTCTACGAATCGGGCGCCGTTCTTGACATCGATTTCCATCAGGACGGACGCACGCTGTTCCCCGGGACGGGGTTTCCAGAGGAATCCGGCCGGGGCGATGGCGCGGGCCTCAAGGTCAACGTCCCGCTCCCCCCTGGGGCCGGTGACGAGACCCTCCTCCCGTTGTTCCATCGCCTGGTCCCCCCGCTCGTGCGGTCGTTCCGACCCGACCTGATCATCCTCCAACACGGAGCGGACGGCCACCTGGGCGATCCGTTGACGAGCCTCGGCTACACCTCGAGGAGCTACGACGAGATCGACCGTCTCGTGCTGGACCTCGGGAAGGAACTGTGCCGATCCCGGGTCGTCTTCGCCGGAGGGGGTGGGTATCGGCCCGAATCGGTGGCCCGCGTTCTCGCTCGCGCCGGGATCGCCGCCCTCGGGCTCAACCTCCCTGCCGCCGACGACCCGTTGCCGGCGACTTGGGCTGAGGAATTCGAGGCGGAGTGGGGTCGCCCTGCCCCGCCCACCTGGATCGACCCACTGCCCCACCGCCCCGCTCACCCCCCGCACTCTGCCCACCGGGGCGAAGAGGTAGTGCGCGCACTCGAACAGGCGCTCGGCCGCTCGTTCCCGCGGGCCGGTGGAGATTAAAGACGGTCGCCCCACGTGGGCACGTCCATCAGGTCCTGGTCGGTCGCGCGGATGCCGTCGGCCAGGGTGGTCGCGGTAAGGGGTTCCACGCCCACCCCGTTCAGTTTGGACCGGACGATGGCGCGGCTCACGACAATCGCCCCGATCCCCCGGAGCTCCTCCTCGACCCAGTCGGTGACGGTTCCCTCTCCGACCTCGGCCATCCGGGGGAGAACCGAGGCGAACAGCAGGTCCCTCTCGAGGAAGTACCGGAGGTAGCCCGTGAGCAGCTTCTCGGCGGGGGGTGCGAGCGACGGAGGAGAGCTGGGCGGGGGTACGACCCCGAGGTGGCGCTCGACCCCACCCGATGGTCGAAGCTCGAGCGCTTCCCAACCCCCCAGCCCTACGGCGAGGGCGACCGGACCCGCACGGCCGTCGAAGTAGAGCGGGAGCAGTTCCAGGCCGTCGTCGGCCAACGGCGGGTCCGCGACCGGATAGTCCGCCGGCCCGGGGTGGGGGACCCGGGACCGTAGGATCCTTCTCACGTCGTTCTCGTCGACCCACCGGCCTTCTCGTTCGAGGGCACGCGCGAGTCGCCCCCGACGCCGGCCGGCCTCCGAGAGGCGTCGAGCGAGGGCGGGTCCCACCCGGCGTTCGACCGATGCCAGTTCCGATTCGAACCCGACCGGCGGGGCCCGTTGGGCGTACGACGCCCCTTCGAGCAGGGAATCGAGCTCGACCCCGGGGCACGAGAGGACGAGGCTGGCCTGGAGCCGCGTTCCGAGGTGGACGTGGATCGGGAATTCCCGACACGGATGGGGTCGGGCGCCATGCGCTGAGCACCGCAAGTCCTGGAGGAGCCCGCACGCGCCGCCGTTCGGGTGGGCGCGAAGATAGCTCGCTCCCCCCGTCTCGACAAACTCCGTGGCGGGCGCGATGCGGAGCAGCTCCCGTCGTTCGGGGAGGTCGGCTCGCGGCTCGGCGAAGCAGCAGAGCCCGCACGCCGGTCGACAGCCGTACCGAAACCCCCTCAGGAGGGTTGTGTCGAGCTTCGCGGTCTCGTCGACCATCCTCGGGGGCCCGGTCCTACGGAGGGCCGCAGGTTCTTATCGCTCCCCGGGATGCCCGGATAGGATGGTGCTGCTCGCCCGGGACATCATGGACCCGGAGGTCCTGACGGTCGAAAGCACGGCCGACGCGCTCACCGCCGCCCGAATGCTGGCCGCGAAGCGAAAGGGATACGCGGTCGTCCTCCGGCCCAACGGCTCGGTCGCCGGGATTGTCACGGAGTGGGATTTCCTCGTGAAGGTGCTGGCGGAGGGACGAGATCCTTCCCAAGTGCTCATCGGGGACATCGCCAGCCCGATCGTGCAGGCCTGCGGCCCCGAGACCCCCGCCGAGGACGTTGTCCAGACGATGGCCTCGGCCGGGATCCGACGCATGCCCGTTCGCTCGGGGGAGCGCGTGGTCGGGATGATCACGTCGCGGGACGTGCTCGCGATGTTCCGTCAGTACGTGGACAAGCTCTCGCGCCAGATCGCCGCCTACAACTCCGACCAGACTCCGCTGGGGTAAGGCCCGGGAGCGCAACCTGATCGTTCGCCTCGACCCGCGAGCGCTCGAACGTCCCGCCTCCTTCCTCCCCTCCCGACGCGCCCGGTGGGCGGGGCGCGTCCACTGATGCAGTACAAGTGGCTGGTCCTCTCCAACACCACGGTCGCCACGCTGATGGCGGCGATCGACTCCAACATCGTGCTGATCTCGCTTCCCACGATCGGGCGTGAGCTTCCCGGGACGGACGCAACCACCCTTTTGTGGATCCTGCTGGGGTATTCTCTCCTGACGGCGGTCGTCCTCCTCAATTTCGGTCGGCTCTCCGACATGTTCGGCCGTGTGCGGCTCTACGTGCTGGGGTTCGCGGTCTTTACCGTGGGCTCGTTACTCTGTGGGTTTTCCCAGACCGGCACCGAGCTCGTCCTCTTCCGTCTCGTCCAAGCGGTCGGGGCCGGATTCCTGTTCTCCAACTCCGCGGCGATCATCACCGACGCCTTTGCCCCGAATGAACGAGGTCGCGCGCTCGGGATCAATCAGGTTTCCATCGTCGTGGGGGCCGTCCTAGGCCTCGTACTGGGCGGGATCATCACCTCCACGATCGGCTGGCGCTGGATCTTCTTCGTCAACGTCCCGATCGGGATCATCGCTACGATCCGGGCGCGTACCGACCTGCGGGAGCTGGTGAAGCCGACCGAACCCCCGCACATCGACTACCTCGGCAACATCGTCTTCGCGGTCGGCCTCACCCTGATCCTCCTCGGGATCACGCTCGGCGCGCTCGGGAACGTGAGCGGCGCCACGGGGATCGGGATGGTGGTCGGGGGGGTGGCGTTGTTGGCGCTCTTCGTCTATGTGGAATCGCGGGAGGTCTCCCCCATGCTCGACCTCTCGCTGTTCCGAAATCGGGAGTTCTCGGGCAGCTCCGTCGCCATGTTGTTGAACGCGCTCGCGCGCGGAGCGTTCAGCTTCGTCCTCGTTTTCTACCTCCAGGGACCGCCCCGTTTCCTGAGCCCGCTCACCGCCGGCCTCTTCCTGATCCCGGTGTCGGCTTCCCTCGCGACGTTCGGTCCCGTCAGCGGATGGCTCTCCGACCGGTACGGGCCCCGCTGGTTCCTCGTGGCGGGGCTCCTCGTCTCGGCCGGGGGGTTCTTCTGGCTCTCGACGATCTCCGCCGACGAGAGCTTTGCCGCCCTCGCCCCCCCGCTCATTCTGGTCGGGGCGGGTATGGGGATGTTCGCCTCCCCCAACCGGGCGGCGATGATGACCGCCGTCCCCCCGCGGCGACGGGGCGTGGCGTCGGGGATCGGGACGACGTTGCTGAACTGCGGGACGACCATCAGCCTCGGGATCTCCCTGATCGTATTGTCCCAAGTCCTCCCGCACTCGGCGATCGATTCGATCCTCCTCGGCGCGCCCACCCAAGCGGTGGCGGCGGGCGTCGCGGTGGGATTCCTCCGGGCGATCCACGTGGTGTTCCTCGCCTCCGCCGGGCTCCTCTTGGCGGCGCTGGTCCCCGCCATCCTCCGGAACGTCCCCCGACCCGAAGCCCCCACTCCCCCGGCGGCCGGGGACTAGGACCCCGTCCCCAGGGCGCGTCAACCGAATCGGCCGTTCACGTAGTTCTCGGTGAGCTTCTCGCGGGGGGCGTGGAAGATCGTCTCCGTCCGGTCCATCTCGACCAGTTTGCCGAGGTAGAAGAACGCGGTCGTGTCGGAGACGCGGACCGCCTGGGCGAGGTTGTGGGTGACGATGACGACCGTGTACCGGGTCTTCAGGTGGTGGATAAGCGCCTCGATCTTGTTGGTCGCGATCGGGTCGAGAGCCGAGCACGGCTCGTCCATGAGCAGCACCTCCGGCTGGACGGCGAGCGCACGCGCGATGCAGAGCCGTTGCTGTTGGCCGCCGGAGAGGCTGGTGCCGGGAGCGTCCAGGTCGTCCTTGACCTCATCCCAGAGCCCCGTGAGCTGGAGGGCCTCGAGCACGCCCTGGTCGAGCTCGGCGCGGTGACGCACCCCGAGTAGCCGCAGGCCGGCCGCGACGTTCTCGAAGACGGACATGTTCGGGAACGGGCTCGGGCGCTGGAAGACCATCCCGACTCGGAACCGAACGCTCACGACGTCCTTCTTCCCGAGGTCCTCCCCGTCCAGACGGACCGTCCCCTCGACCCGGGCGCCCGGCGTCTCCTCGTGGAGCCGGTTGAGGCATCGGAGGAAGGTCGACTTCCCGCAGCCCGAGGGTCCGATGATCGCGGTCACGGCCCCCTCGGAGATGCTGACCGAAACGTCGTAGAGCGCCTGGCGACGGCCGTACCAGGCGTTGAGCCCGCTCGTCTCCAGCTTCACCGCCACGCGCTCACATCCCTTCCGCGGCGGCGGCCCGCGAGCCGGCCAGGAGTCGGGCCCCGAGGCTGATGCCGAGCATCATCACCAGCAGGACCAGGGTCGCTCCCCAGGCATCGGTGCGCAGGTTGTCGTACGAGGAGCTGAAGTTGATGAAGATGAACGGGGAGAGTGCTGCGGTTGGCGTGGTGAAGTTCGCGAACCAGAAGGTGCTGCTCCCGGCCGTGAAGAGGAGCGCAGCCGTGTCCCCGAGCGCGCGCGAGGCCGCGAGGAGGATTCCGGTGACGAGCGCGCTCCGGGCGCTCCCGAGGACGACCCGAAGGCTCACCCGGTGCCGGGGGAACCCGAGAGCCAGCGCGGCCTCTCGGACCCCCGTCGGCACCGATCGCAGGGCCTCGGCCGAGGCCCGGGTGACGATGGGGATCATGATGACGGAGAGCGCGACGCCCCCGGAGAGGGCACCGATCGCCGCGTCGTGGTCGAAGTAGAGGAGGAGCACGAAGACGAAGATGCCGAGGATGATGGTGGGGATGCCCGTCATCACATCGGCGACGAAGCCCACGACCCGCCCGAACGAGTTCCGTCCGTACTCCGCGACGTAGATCCCGGCGAGCAATCCGATCGGGATGGCAATGAGCGCGCCGAGGCCGAGCATGATGAAGGTCCCCTGGATCGCGGGACCGATCCCGCCGAGGGAGCAGGTGGTGAGCGGGTTCGGGTTGCAGCCGATAGGGGGCAGGGAAGTGTAGAACGACGGGCGGACGACCGCTGGCCCGCCCAGTTGCACGGCGGTCAAAAGGACGCTCGCGAGCGGGGCGATGGCGAGGACGAGGCAGAGGACGGTCAGTCCGAGGACCGCCCACTGGACCCCGCGGCGCCGGACGATCCGCGCCCCGACTCCCTCGGCAAGGCGGGTCCTCCACGCGGGGGGCTCGCCGAAGGGCGGAGTTCCGGAGGCGGTGGCGCTTCCCAGGAGCGTTCGCGGGTGTCGAACCCGGTGGCGACGCGACGGCCGGGTCGCGCCGTCCGCCTGGGCTCCGAATCGCCAGAGCAACCCTCGGGCGACCACGTTCACGAGGATCGTGATCGCCAGCAGGATCAGGGCCATCTCGAGAAGGGCCTGGTAGGCGAGGCTCGCCGGAGTGAGGTCGCTGAAGTTGTTCACGATCCAAGAGGCGAGCGTGACCCCGGGCGAGAAGATGGTGCCTGGGAGGATGTAGACATTGCCGATGACCATCGCGACCGCGACCGTCTCGCCCAGCGCCCGTCCGAGTCCCAGGATGATCCCGGCGACAATCCCCGTCCGGGCCGGACCGAGTACGGCCATCCGCGTCGCTTCCCACCGGGTCGCCCCGAGGCTGAGGGCGGACTCCCGGTAGTCCCGGGGGACGGCGAGCATCGATTCCCGGGCGATCGCCGCGATGGTCGGGATGATCATGACCGTCAGGACCAGGGTGGCCGTCAGGATGTCGTATCCGAGCGATGACGAAGCCGGGAACGGCAGCCGACCCCCCGAGAGCGAGCTGAGCCCGGGTTCGATGGTCGACCGCATGATAGGGACGATGACAAAGAACGCCCAGAACCCGTAGACGACGGACGGGATCGCGGCCGAGAGGTCGACGACGTAGACGAGGGGCCGTCGGAGCCACGGCGGGGCCATCTGGGAAAGGAAGATGGCGACGCCGAGCGCGATCGGTACCGCGAGCAGGAGGGCGAAAAGGCTCGTAACGAGGGTGCCCACGATGGCCGGCCCCGACCCGAGGTTGTTGTGGACGACGTCCCACGTCGAGCCGAAGAGGAATCCTACCCCGAAGTGGGTGATCGAGGGCCACGCGTAGTCAACGAGAAACCCGGTGATCAACCCGAGCAGGACGAGGACAGCGAGCGCGGCGAGGCCGACGACCCCGTGGAAGGTGCGTCCCAGCCATCGAAGGAGGCGGAGCCGTTGGTCGAGCGGGGCCCCTCGAAGAGGCCCCGCGTTGGGTTGCGCCGTCGGTTTTACGTTCGGCCCCCCCTCAGCACGAAGGGATCGACGCTCCGTTGTACGTCATGGTCGCGATTCCCGCTACGTCGCTCTGTAGGACAGAGGTGGGGAGCGAGGGGTAGTATAGGTTCGCTCCGGACGCGTAGGACTGTCCCTCACTCGCCGAGACGACCCATTGGAGCCACTGGACCAGGACCTCCGACTTCTCGAGCGTGGGAGCGAACCCCTTGTCCGTCGCCTGGTAGACGTAGAGATAGACGAACGTCGCCAGAGGGTAGTCGCCCGCCCCGTTCGCGTTGATCATGCTCACGGAGTACCAGCTCGCGCTGGCCGAGGGGAGTGTCGACATGGCGGCGACCCGGTCGGCGATGGCACTGGTCGTGTCTGCGAGGGTGGGCACGACGAAGTCCCCCGAGGGGTTCTCCACCGCGGCGTAGCCCAGGGTCGCGCTGTTGAGGTCCTTCACGTCGGTCAGGTCGCTGTAGCTGATGGTGTCGGGTGTCGTCGCGACGATGTTCAGCAGCGCGGAGTTCGTGGACTGCGCGGTCTGCTTGGGGGCGGAAGGGAAGCTGACCGAGAGGCCCGAACTGACCGTCTTGTTCCAGTAGGCGCTCTCCGCCGACAGGAAGTTGGTGAAGACATAGGTCGTTCCCGCGGAACCGGCCCGGTCGACCGTGTAGATGGTGGCGTCCGGCAGCGTCACGCCCGGGTTGATGGCGGCGATCGACGCGTTGTTCCAGTTGGTGATGTTGCCGAGCCAGATCTGGGCGAGGATGGTTCCGGTCAGGTTGAGGTGGGTCGAGACGGAAACTCCCGGCACGTTGTAGACGATCGTGATCGCGCTGCCGGTTACGGGGAGGGTGAGCGCCGTGGCCGGCAGCTTGGCGACCTCCGCAGACGAGAGGGGGTTGTCCGCGATGGCAAAGTCGATGCTGGCCGTGGTGAAGTCGGTGATCCCGGTTCCCGAACCGGCGTCGCCGTAGTTGACCCCGTTGCCGGTCTGGCTAAGGTAGGCCGCGTTCCAAGCAACGACGAGCGGGCCGGCGATCTGCGCGCCGTTCGCCTGGAGCGTGATCGGTCCACAGGTGCCGCTCTTCGGCTTGGGTCCGATCCAATGCTCTTCGTAGGCCACCGCGACACCGGCGACGACGATCACGAGGACCGCCACGACGGCGAAAACGAGGCCCAAGTTCGACTTGCGTCGGACCACCGGCGGTGGGCTGGCGGGTGGAGTCGTGGCCGGAGGGGGGGCCGCTGGGGTCGAATCGAGTCCGCTCATCGAGCAACCTCCGTCTGGTCTACAGGTTCTCCGTTCGTCGCACGAAGGTTCCGAACCGATGGGGTGTCTCCGCTCATGCGGTGGGGTCGAAACGCGGGATCATGATATCGGATTGGAAAAGCGCACAATCTCCCTCGGGGTGCGCCATTTTCGCATATTTGGTCGTAGGATGCCCGCAGAAAGTGAGAATCCTCCTCGGAGAGGCCTCCCGGTTGTCGCGTTACGCGAGACGAGGGGGGGACGGGCCGGGCGAGGAAGCCCCGATGGAAGCGCATAGCCCCCGGCATCGGTCGGAAGGAGGGCCATCCCCTAGGAAGGGTCGTCCGCCCGCCTCGATGAGGCTGGTTTCCGTGGTCCGGGCCGGAGCGCGGCCCATCCAAACGTATTCATTCATCGTGCGGGGTCGGGGGGATGATGGACGTTGGTGGGTCCGCCGACCGAGAGGGCTTTGTCGTCTGGATCGAGGGACTTTCCGGCTCGGGCAAATCGACCCTCTCCGAGGACGCGGCGAAGTACTTACAAACCGCCGGTTGGAAGGCCGAGGTCCTCGATGGCGACACGGTTCGCCGGATGGTCTTCCCCGAGCTCGGCTGGTCCCGGAAGGACCGGGAGATCCACGCGCGTCGCGTGAGCTACATCGCCCGACTTCTCGCCCGGAACGGGGTCGCGGTGCTCGTCGCGATGATCACTCCCTACGAGACTTCCCGCCAGGCCGCTCGCTCCGTGGAGGGCGCCCGATTCACTGAGATCTGGCTGAAATGCCCTCTGGAGGTCTGCCAACAGAGGGACCCGAAGGGGATCTACCGTCGATCGACCCAAGGTGCGGTCCCTCACATGACGGGCGTGGATGATCCGTTCGAGGAGCCCCTCAATCCGGACCTGGTCGTGGATACCTCCATCGACCCGGCCCCCGTCTCGCTCGAGCGGATCCTCGCCCACCTCCGTTCAAAAGGGTTCATCGCCGCCACGCCCGGTCCGGGTCGGTAGACCCCATCACCGGCGAGGGAACTTCTCGCCCCACGGGGCCGGCTCAGTCGGGGCGGGAGGGGCGAAGCCGGCGGCGGCTAGTACTCGCCCTTCAGCCGGCCCTTGGCGCTGCGGTTGATCATCGGTCCGGCCAGGAGCGTGGAGTTACTCACGCCCGCGAGGTCGTCGTCTTCCGTCCGAAGCCACACCGTTACGATGCCGATCCGGACGACCCGGCCCGTGACGCTGCCGATCGTGATCGTGTCGTTCATGCGAAGCATCCGGTCCTGGAGCAGCATGAACCCGGCGATGATATTCCCCAGCGTCGTCTGAAGCGCGAGGGTCGCCGCGAGACCCACGATCGCGGACAGGGTAAGTCCGGAAACGAGGCTAAACGGTCCGATCAGGATGAACATCGCCACCGCGGCGATCAGGAGTGATAGGAGCGTGATCGTGACTCGGACCCCCCGGACCGATACCGGGGTGGCACCCCGGCGAAGAAGTCGAGCGGCGGCCGAGCTCGAGGCCGTTACGCCGATGGCGACGATGACGCCGCCCACCACCGCCGCTTCGATGTAATTCTGATAGGGGATCACGGTCGGGGCCCTCGGTCCTCGTGCGCGCAGCGTACCCCGGACTAAATAAGGGACAGGGCCGCTTCCGTCCGCCCAGTCGAGATCGACCAAGTCCGGGTCCGTCGGGAGGGCCCACAACCACTCGACCCGTGAACGGAACCTCCTTACGAGTCCATCTCCTCCCGTGGTACCCTATGGCTGGGAAGCGGTTCTCCCTTCGAGCCCGGGTCAGCACAGAAACACCGGACGCGGTGGGACCGATCCTCGGTCAGCTCGTCCCCGGGGGCTCCGTGCAGCGCTCCCAGGAGCCGAAGGAGTTCCTCGTCGAGGGGGAGCTCGAAGGACCGAGCGCGAAGGACCTGAATCGGGCCCTTCTTTCCGCGCTGCGCCGGACCGAGAAGAGGACCCGACTCCGTGCTGAGTGGACGAGGGAGGGCACGACCGAACGGTTCTTTGACTACGTCCCGAAGGGCGTGCGGAAGGCCTCATCAAACCCTCCCACCCGGCCCTGACTACTCCTAGCCGAACGCGCGAAGTTCGGTGCCCCTCGGCCCAAACGCATATCATGCGGTCCCGGCGTCAGCCGGCAAGAACATGCCCGTCCTTACCGAGGAGATGAAACGACTGGTCCGCCAGCAGCGACTGGGGTACGTAGCCACGGTCTCCTCGGACGGTCGCCCCAACGTATCACCGAAAGGATCCCTGACGGTCTGGGACGGGGATCGTTTGGTCTTCGCCGACGTCGAGTCGCCTCGTACGATCCGCAATCTCGAAACGAACCCGAACACCGAGGTCAACGTAGTCGACCCGGGCGTGCGTAAGGGGTACCGGTTCAGCGGGGCAGCGAAGGTACTGAGAACCGGGGAGCTATACTGGAAGATCATCGAGCACTACAAGGCCGAAGGGGCCGACATCCGGCGGGTCCGAGCGATCGTCGTGATCGAGGTGATCGCCGCCTCGGCTGTCGTCTCGCCCTGCTACCTCACGGGATTGACCGAGGAGGAGGTGCGGGCGATCTGGACAGAGTGGCACCGCAAGAGCGACCAGAAGATGGTCGTGGATTTGGTCCCGCCCAATGACTTCTAGTCTTCGAGGAGGGGAGGTACGGTCCGACCGTGGCCGACCGACACCGCCCAGCCCCGGCCCCTAGTCGGATCCGAGGCTAACTATGACGTTCGTGTTCCCCGCCGACGCGCCGGCCCTCCAGGATTTGCTGGCCCTCGTTGAAATCGCGCTCGCGGTCATGCTCGTGGTCGGGTTGGTCTTGGTGCGCCGGGGACACGTCCGTGCGCACCGGCTCCTCCAGAGTGCCATCATCCTCGTCAACATCCCGATCGTACTGTACGGTATGGTACCCTACTACCTCGAGAATATCGCCCCCTCCCTTGCGAGCCAGTGGAGAATGCCGTACGTCTGGGTACCGACGGTGATGCTTCTGGCCGGCGCGGCGGCGGAGCTGTTAGGGGTTTTCATCATTCTCGTCGCGGGGACGAATTGGGTGCCGGAGCGGTTCCGGTTCCGCCGCTACAAGTTGTGGATGCGCACTGAGCTAGCGCTCTGGTGGGGCGTAGTGATCACGGGTCTCACGACGTACTGGTTGTTCTATGTCCCGGGCGCCTCGTTGTAGGCGGGCGCCCTCGCCGTGGTTCTGCCCGAACCGGTCGGCGTATTCTGGCAAGTCTCGGTGATTACCGACCCTTATCTGCGCTCAGCGTCTCGCTCTGAGGCCGATATTGAAGGACCGGACTGAGTTACACGTATCGGGGTGAGAAAGTGAAGAAGATCAAGCAGAGCTATCCCCGGCGACGCAAGATGCTGCAGACGCCGTTCGAGCCGTTGTCGGATGACGAGTTTCGTCAATTGGTTTCCAGCGGGACGGCGATCCCGGGACAGCAGGGTTCCGTCCTGTTCGTTGCGAAGTGGCGGGATGGCCCGGGAATGGACGCGGAGACCTTCCTGGTCGCCCTGCGGGCGCAAGGGTCCAAATTGGTCGCGCGGAGATTCCAGACGGATGTCAATGTCCGGGTGGTTCGAAGCAACCCCTCGGTGGCATGGGGTGGGCGGTCGTTGCCCCCTCCCAAAAAGGCGCACACCTAGGTACCCCCCGCCCGCTGATGGTCCTGGTCGACGGAGGGGGTAGGTTTACGCCCACCATTGAAAAGACAAAAAACGGTCGACTCTAGTAGACCCTTCCCACCGGAACTCCCCGTGGCCCAAGGGGGCACCGCGCGAGATGGCCGGGAGTGAATTACGCCTTAGGACGGGGCGAATCCGGTCACTCCGTACCTACCTAGTCTTGCCGTAACTGGAGAAGGGGGGCCTCGGGCGGTCCCAGTATATGGAAGAGCGGTCGGTTTGAGCCGACGAAAGGCATAGCCGCCGAGACCCGGCCTGGATTGGGCGCGCTAAACATGGACCGCACCCCAGCGGATGAAACAGGAGGAATGGGTTGGACCACGAATCCCCGGGAATGACGGGTCGTCCCGGCGGTTCGGTTTCAGCTCAATTGACGGTCACTGAGTCCAACTTGAACTGGTCCCCCGAGGTGGCGAGGTTCAGCGATGCCGAAGCCGTGCTCGTACCGGCGGACGAGACCTGGGCCGTGACGTCTACGACCACGTACACCTCAATAAGGTACTGGTGGTTCTTGACCAGCTTCGCGGAGTTGGTCGTCGCACTGAAGATGGCGCCTACCTTCGCGGAGGAGTGGGTTCCGGACGTCGAGTACAGCGAAAGGGCGGTCTTGTATCCCAGAGCCGGGGTGGTACCGTTGGTCCCATCATACAAGTACACGTAGGCGTAAATATAGACCGCTGACGCGGCCAGTTGAGTGGTCGAGCCGGGCTTTGCCTTCACGACGGCGTTCCAGCTGAACGAGAGTTTCGCGACCACGTCGTGGGTTCCGGTCGCGGCCTGCTTGAAGGTCGAGCCGTTGTAGCCAACTTCGGCGATGATGAGCGCATCATCGACCCCGCCCGCGTCCGGGCAATGCTTCGCGGACGTGCTCAACGACGTCGTGCCGATCCCGGTGGTTAGGTCGAAAACCGGCCAGGATGGGACCGTCAGCGCCGCGCCGCACCCCGCGGTTGCCATGATGGTTACGACTACGGGCAGCCCGGTGTAGGGTGCCGTGTAGACCTTTTGGGGGCTCGCCGCCGAGGCCAGCGGCGCGGTCAGGACCAAGAGGGCGACCAAGCCCACCATTCCGCTGGAGATAGCCAGCCCGCCTCGGCGCGATCGGCGCAAATACCTCGCATCCTTCTTTTCCTTCATTTCATACCCTTCTGTTCTCGCTAGAGGTCCCCCTCTAGTTCAATTCACGGCCCTGAAGGGACTTGTTGTATATCAACAATCGGCTCACCGTCAACCCTGCCGAGAATTCCTTAGGGTTCGAATCGGCTCGAGCGGGGACCCGACCTGCCTCAACAGGGAGTCTGGCTGCCCATGTCCGAAGGGGGACCGACCGGACCCCAGAGCCGAACGGATCCGGAAGGCTACCGACATGAGTGTCAGCCGGATGCATGGCCGCGGACCGAGCCACAGGTCGGAGGACGTTGGGTCTTCTCGGCGAACCGAACCCTTTGAGGACTGGCCCAATTTGTTGTTTGAATGACCACCCCTTTCTGGCAAGTCGGACTCTGGCCACCCCCCCAAATCCCAAGCGAGTCAAACGAACGACGACGTTGGTGGCGGATCTAGCCCCGAGCAGATTCGCTTGCTGTTACCTCACAACGGGATACATCACCGAGGAGGAACCTGCTCTCCACACCCCATGTTTGCCCGGGTCCTCCCCTCGGTCTTGAGGGGATTCTCCTCCGCGGACACCATCGCGAGAAGCGTCGGGCGACGGATCGTTTCCGTCACTTTGCGGGTCCAGAAGAGAGCCGTACAAGACCCACTTATCATAGAAATGCCGGCTCGCCCGAGAAACCAACGCGTCAGTCCGTAACAGGCCTATTCCGGAGGGCGTAGCTGTCGGGTTTTCCCGAAAAAGTGTCGTTCCCCGGCTCCGCGCACCCTGTGTCAGATCTAGGTCTCAGCGGACGCTACCATCGAAGCACCGCCGAGGGAGGACGGAGTATCTGGTAACCGTTGATCCTGAGGAGCAACCCCCTGGGAAGCCTTCCTACTTCGGGGAGGGTTCCCGCAGGAACGGCCAGGGCAACCACAACCCTTTGCATCGCCCCGGATTGCAACATCGGGGCCGAGCTGGGGGGCAAGGTGAACATCACCGGCCCCACCTGTATCGACGACATCTTCCCGGCCGGAGTGGGGCTCGGGAGGGCAATGCCATTGACTTCCACGGCACGACCGCACCGCAGGGCATCGCGAGGCGTCCGAACGATCTGACGGGCCGCGCCGCTGGCGACAAGCCCAACGAACATTAGCGCGAGCACAACGATGAGGAAGCTCGTGGGGTCGTACGAGAAACCCAGGAACCATGTGAACCCGAGAATCGCGCTGCCCGCTGCGGCCAGAATGCCGATCCCCCTCGCGCCCGCGGCCGCAGGCGAACGGAGAAGCCGTACGAGCTGGGTGTGCTCTTCCAAGGTCAAGGGTCGGTAGGGCAACATCGGTCGACCGTTGACTAGCTCCGGTATCGGACTCGGCCCGTTGTCGATCGGTGGACCGACTGGGGGAGCCTGCGTCGGTGGAGGGGGAACGACCGGGGGTGGAGGGGGAGGCAGATTCGTGGGGGGCGCCGCCAGGGGCACAGTGTCAAGGGCCAGGGACCGACCGCAATACCTACAAAACCGAGCATCCAAGGGGTGGGGTCGACCGCACGAACCGCAGAAAGAGGGGGTTGGGGGCGGCGGGATCTGCCCGGGGGGTGCGCCTTGCATGATACTCAACTCTCAGCGACGGCTCGGCTGTTGTTCGACGGCGCGATTGCGGGCGGCGAGAGGCGGGATGACAAGGGCCGAGCCCAGCCGCTAGCGTGCATCGTGAGTCAAGCCCTCTATGCACCCGTGGGGAAGGCGTGGAACCATTCCCCGGTGTGTTGGTCCCAGTACTGCCATCTACCGGACCGCGGGTTGAACCGCACTTGTGCGAAGTCGCGGTAATTGGGATTGAGCGGGACTCCGTTGACAGAGATGAACGAACAGATTTCGCTCGGAGGTGGAACGAGATCCGGTGGCCCGACGCTCGGTCCGGCTCCCGTGATCGGCTGCTCTCCGGCTCCTCCTCCGGAGATGAACGGAGCCGGCGATCCGCCTGGGTCGGGTTCAGGGGCAGGGGCGTACTGAGGACCCGTGCCGTAAATCCCCGAGACCCCTCCGGCTGCCCCACTCGGAACTAGTGGCGGAACGCCCGCCCCTCCGCCGGCGGCTGGAGGCGCTGGTGGGATAGGACCGGGAAGGCTCGAGACAGCGAGCCCGACACCCGCCGCCCCGAGGATCGTGCCCATGGCGGCCACCGCTACCGACGGGTTCGAGAAGTCGAGCGAAAGCGAACCGCCGCCGCCGACCGGGGCGAGGTCGCCCGAACCGTTCATCTGCATCGTATAGACCGTGGTACAGAACTCGACGCAGGTCGTTCCGCCACTGGGCGGCGAGTAGGTGGTAAACGAGAGACTGAGGTTGCCGCCACTGAACGTTCCGTAGTACGTGTTGCCGTAACTGTCCGTCAGGTACAGGTCGCTGCCGGAGATGTCGCCGCTCACCGAGGCGATCACGGGCCCAGTCGCAAAGTCGCCAACGCACGCTCCGTTCACGGAGCTGATATCGACGGTGATGGTGCCGGTGACGCTCGACGGATCCCCTGAGAGATCGAGTTGGGAGGTTCCGGATCCGGAGCAGGGGCCAGGTGTCGATGTAAAGGCGAGCGACCCCGAACCGCTCCAGGAAGATTGGGCCGCTCCCGGGCGAGCGAGGACGAGCAGGATCACCAAGACCACGAACGCCGGAAGAAGGATTAGAGGGCCCGACCGGGAGGCCTTCATTGCTACCCAGATCAAACTGGAACGGACGGAACCCGCCAGTTCCGTCCAGTCAGAGAATGCTCCATCCAAAGACTATTTCATGCCCGGGTCGGGTATTTAGACGTTCTTTGGGACGATGACCCGGAATTTCATTCGACTTGCTCCAAGTTCGGGGTGGTTGCGGAGACGACTGCGGTCGCCGCCGTCGCCCGAGTTCCGACCAGTGGGGAGTCTTGGTGAGGTGGGACAAGACGGTGAGGGCCCGAATCTGCCGCGTCCCACTGGGCGAACATTACCGCCATGACCTACCTTTACCAATCGCATGGATTCCGCGGTGGGGCGGGATTGCCCGAAGGAGATAGCCCCGAGCGGATTCGCCTGTTGTTACATCACAAATGGGATACACCTCGGGGAGGAGCCTGCACTCCGCGCTTCATCCTCCGGCCGCATTTGGTGGTGCATTGAAGGGATTCTCCTCCTTCGGCTCCAATGCCGGTGGGGTCGGACGAGGCACTGTTCCCGACGCTTCACGAGCCCGGAGGATGTCGTTCCAAAACCCCCTCCCCAGAGAACAGTCGACTCGCCCGAAGAGGCAAGCACCCCCTGAATAGACTGCCCCACTCGCTTCCGGTCGAATCGCAACGGGTGTCGTTGCCGATAATCAGGCCAAGGGCAGCGATAGGAGGGTCCGGGATGGCATGCTTCTAGGCAGGGGGTGCCGCGCAGAGCCTTCTACGAAACCGAGTGGCCGGCTTGGACCCAGCGCGCCACGAGCAGCAGGCTGCTGGCCATCGTGGGGGCAACCGGCACGATAGACACGGCGGAGCTGGTTACCAGCGCGACCTCGACGAGCTCGCCGCTTCCGTCCTCTCCGATGTAGAGGTTGCCCGTGACCGGGTCGATCGCAATCGCACCGGGCAGCGTGCCGTTGCCCAGGAAGATGGATCCCACGACCCGGTTCGAGGAAACATTGATGATCGAAATGTTACCTGAAGCCGCGCACGAAACGAAGAGGAGATCCGAGGTGGAATTGTAGGCGTAGGCGTCCGGCCAGGCGCCGAGGGTGAGAGTCGCGACAATCTGGTTCGTCGCCGGGTTAAGGACCACGGCTTGATTCCCAGGACCCATCCAGAGCCACCCACCGAGCATCACGTAGATGTCGCCATTCAACGGGTCGGAGAAGGAGGACGTGGGCCCCTCGTCCCCCGGCATCGGGACGCGCTCGAACGACGTGCCATTGAGTTCCCCGATCTCCGAGACCGCGTAGTCCCCGCGAGCGGGGAAGTAAATGACATGGGTACTGGCGTTGATGGCGTACCCGTTCCCACCGCCGGGATTCACATCGATGGGGAGGACGCGTGTCAAGTTGTAGGTGTTCGGGTTAATCGAAAGGATGGAGTCCGGAGGATTGTTGGCGAGGACAAGCAGTTGACCGGTAGAGGGGTCGAGCTGCTCGCCGACCATGTTCCCGTAGGGAGTGTAGTTGAGCGTGGTCTGAATCGTGTTTGTAGTAGTGTTGATTACGGTGAGGTTACTTGCGAAATCGTTCGAAACAAACAGCCGGTTGTTGGAGGGGTCGAGTACCAGACCTCGCGCATCGGCCCCCGTCGGGATCACCTGAGTCGCCTGGAAGGTACTGGGATCGACTATGGACACAGTTTGGGAGTTCTCCGACGCCACATAGAGCATCCCACTTTGAGGGTCGTAGATCACATCCTGAGGCCAGAATCCGACGGCGACACCGCTGACATTGATCTGGGCGATGGTCCCGACCACCGCATAGTGCAAGCCGGTGCCCTTGCCTATTGGATTCTGCGACCTATCCGATGTTCCGCCCGGTGAAGTGGCTACGAGGAAGTAGAGAAGCGTGCCCGTCACGGCAATGACGGCGACGACCACGACCAACACGAATCGAAGGGTTGCTGAAACCGCCATCGTCCGTGAAGTCTCACGCCCCGCTTCCGGGCAAGTATAGCGCCGACATTACATACTGCTTGTCAGCCCACCCCACCCGACCGGGAATGCCGCTCCGTGAGCCCCGGCCCATCTGAGAGTTTTTCGAATGCCTGCTGCGGGCAAAGTGCGCGTTGTGATACGCACGCGGTTTAGGCTACCGCAGGCGTCGCTAAGGGACAGCCTCGGTCGGATTCGAACCATAGCCCCGAGCGGATTCGAACCCAGTTCTATACGAAAGGGATACGCCTTCGAGGGGGAAAGCGTCGAATGAGGCCCTCTCTCAGGTGGTTTCCTGTCGGCCGATAGTAGAGCCCTCTAAAAGGGGCAGCCCCGGCGGTTCAAATCCGGGGGTTATGAGCCCAGTCGGATTTGAACCCTCAAGGGTGCAAAACCATCCATTTTGACCGTGGTCGAGTTCGAGGTCCTGCGCACCTGAGACACGAGCCCTCCCCGCTCGCGGGTCCCCCCCGCGCACTCATCTAAGTCCCCACCTCTCGTTAGGAACCGTGAACCCGCGACCGCAAGTCGTCGACCTCGGGCCCCTCGCCCCTCTCGAGAGATCTGATCGCAACCGGCAGGTCGCCGGGAACATCGCCGGAGCGGCTGTAACTTTGTTTGCCGGGCTGCTATCTTTCGGATCCCCGTTAGGCCCCGAGTGGGTCCACGTTGCGTTCCTCATCGCATTCCTCGCCCTCGCCGCGTGGTTCGTTTATCAACTGATGCAAGCCCTTGTAAGGCGCCCGCAAGCCCTAGAGGTTTCGGGTCAAGGGATCCGACTAGTGTTCGCGAATGGCCTGACTCAGAATCTCAGTTGGACCGAGGTCGCGAGTTGGGTCCAGATCGAGGAAGTCACAATCCAAGCTCCGGCGCCAGATATCCGCATGGGTTCTCGCTTCCAACTGGCGAAGCCGATCCCGCACTCCTTCCGAGCCCCGAATCCCGGGCTCAAGATCATCCGGACATCGGCTACTGCAGCGGGACTCACCGAGGAGGTCCGGACCCTGACTCGGCCCGCCGCGAGCCTGTGGGCCCCTCTGGGCATCAAGGTGAGATTTCGGTTCACGGGCGTGCCGGCCACTCCGTAAGCAATCCTGCCGTTTGTGCCTCGTAGGTGGAGCGCAGGTCCTCCCCGCTCGCTCCGCTCGCGGGTCCCTGGGTCGCATGGAGTTTGCACCGAGAACTAGTTACGTTCCCCGCATTCTCGACCATTCAGATCGAGGAACCGAACTCGATGCCCTCCTGCGACCTATCGGCGCTCGAAGCGAAAGTCTACCCGAACGCCCATCCGATTGATCGCTTCATGGTCGTCGCGTTTGGGGCGCTGCTTGCGATCTGGGCTATCGAAACGGCGTTCGAGGGGCCCGCGGTTGTGGAGCACCTGATTCGCGTTGCGGGCCGGCCATTCGACGCCGCGACCGTCCTGGATGTGCTCGCCGTCACGCTCGTAATCGCGCTGGGTCTGGTCGTGTCGTTGCTCCTGGCTTCGATTCTGATTGACGGCGTCCCTCATCGCTGGCGGGGCCCGGTGCAACTGGACGTGGACGCCACCGGGTTCACGCTCCTCTGGAGGCAAGGGCCGTCATTGACGCGCCGCTGGGACCAATTGCGGGTCCCTCTGCGCGTCGAAGATTTTAGCGAGCAGGGCCCCAAGCACGGTTCGAAAATGCGCCTCAGCCGTCCACTACGTCTGCCCCGAGTGGAGGCCATACCCAACGAGGCAGCCGCGGCGCTGGCCAGCGAGGCCCGACGGCTCGGGATGAGCGTTCAAGACTGTGACACCGTCACGTCACTCGGAACTCACGGTCGGCTCCACCTAATTTCCACCTCACCCTGAATAGGCGCGCGGGTCCTCCCCGCGCCTAGGGGAGGGATTCGACCTCGCCCTTTCTCCGTCTCTCAGCGAGGGAGAAAGTTGCGAGGCAATGTCGGACTCTGGACCGGGGCCATCCTCCTCACAATCGGAGTCTCCCTGGTAATCATTGTCGGGTAGTGGTTCGCCGCGTTCGACGCCTGCCCGGCGAACCCAGCTTACGCTCCACCAGGTTCAGGGGAGCGGAGGCGGAAAGGGGGGAGCGCTCGGACGCGGTGCGGGATCTCCCAAGAGCTGGAGAGTGTGCCCATAAAAACGAGTGTGATATTGATAGAAATATCACACAGAGGGGGCCCATCTTAAGATGGGGACCCCCCTGGCCCCTTCCCCTACCCTCAGGTACCCTACGCGCGCGGGTAATACCGGGACAGTCTCGCTGTGGTTCCCCCATCTAGTTGGGAACCGCGCGAAGGGAAGGGAGGACCAAACTCACATCCTTTGGGTCTCCCAGGACCCGACGCCGTTCTAGGGGTGCCTGCCCGGCTGGGGCCCTTGGCCCAGGAACGGTCGCCGGACCCCGGACCGCTCGGAACCCGTCCCCCACCGATCAAGAGGCGGGGCGGCCCGTTTCCGACGGCCTCCTCATGGCCCGCCCGACCACCCCGTACGGTCGAACCCGGAAAGTGTAGCGCGAGACGACCAAGTGGATCTCGCTCCGGTCCAGTTAGTCATTCCAGGGCATCGTCTTTCGCACGGGGGCAGAATAATCTGCCCCATGTTATGGCGATGTCCGGGATACCCGCGCGTAGGGAAACTTAGAGGGGGAAGGGTTTGGAAACTTGGGGGTAAGAACATAGGATACTCCCCCTAAGTGTAATGTCCTATGAGAAATTACAACGAACCTTTAGACCCCCGGTGAACGGCGCCTGCGATTGAAGAGGGACCGCGAGGAGCGTGCGGTACGACCGCGCCATCGATATTGACCCTGGTGGGGTGTGTCCGCTAGGAGAACGGACCGTTCCGGAAGGCTGGATGAACAACAGTCCCGACCGCACTGAGGTCTTTCCGAATCTCTACGTCGGGGGGAAGTACTCCGAAAAGGGGTTCGACGGTCTCGTCATCGACGTTCGCGAGGAGGCTGGGGAGAACACTGGGGCGATCCACCTCCCGGTGTTCCGAGGAGAGAGCGGCAGTTGGACACCAAACCCCGTTCTTGCCTTACAAGCGATTGAGGCGATCGAGAACGCTCTCGAACATGGTCAGAAGGTACTCGTTCGGTGCGGCTCAGGCGTTGAGCGGTCGCCGGCGGTCGCGGTCCTCTACTTGGTCCGGAAGAAAGGCTGGGCGCCGTCGGAGGCGTACCGGCGAGTCCGAGACGCTCGGCCGCAGGTTATCGAAGAGTACGACCTCCTTCCGCTGACGTACGAGGTACGGACCCGATGACCGACCGCGAGGAGCGAGGGGTGCCGGGGGCCGAGCAGGCTTCATGAAGGACGCGCGCGGCCGATCATTGGGACCGCGATCAGCGCTCGAGGGCGAGGGCCGGACCGCGAGGAGCGCGTCAGTCGGTTCGCGAATTGACCGTCATCAAGCCCGCGCGCGGTCGGGGGCGAGGCGGGGGGAGGGCTCTTGCGCCGGTGGACTCAGGATTTGCTTCCGCATCAGGATGAAGTCGTGGTAGGTCCCCCTTCGTTGGAAGGCTCTCGGGGATCTACCATATTCCTCGAACCCCAATCTCCGGTACAGACGATACGCGCCCTGGTTCTCCGGGATCACGGCAAGGTGTACCTCCTCGAAGCGGCCCCGACACCCTTCGAGGGCATGCGGAAGAAGCGCGGAGCCGATACCACGCCACAAGAACCCTGCGAAAATCTCGATGCCGAGGATTCCCACGTGTAGTGTCTCGAGGTGAGTTCCCTCGGCCCGTACACTGCACATTCCCACAATGCGTCCCCCGTCCTCGGCTACGGAACACACGGCCTTGCTCTCCAGGACCCCGCGGTGGAGCTCCCCAAACCAGACGGCGAATTCGCCCGGGGTGGGTGCGGACGGATTGGAAACCATCCCGTAGTTGGGATCCTTGGCGATCTCTTCATAGCGGTTGAGCCGCAGAGCAAAAAGTCCGTCGTAATCCATCCAACCGACGCTGCGGATTTGCATCGGCCCGCGATGTCGGGTGCGGCCATAACGGCACCCTGGAAAGAGGGCCCTCATCAGGACCTCGCGCGGGCCCCCCCGGTCAACGCTATCTTCTAGCGGTAGAGAAGGATCCGCGCAGGTTTGGAACCATGGTCGCGTCATCCTCGCCCTCGGGGTCCCCTCCGAATGCCGAAGCCAGAACCGGACCCTCCCTGAGAGTCTTGGGGATCGTGTTGCTCGTCCTGTTCCTCCTCACTTCGGCCGTCGGCGGGTCGCTCGCCCTCGAGAGCAGCTACCTCGCGGTGACGCTTGCAAGCCACATCGGCCTGGCGCTCGTCACCGTGGGGATCGCTGGATACGCGACTTCGTTCGTTGGCCGCTTCTACCGCGCCCTTCCCCGGGCCTTCGCGGGACTCGCCGCCCTCTCAGCGCTCGGCGCGACCATCGCCGGTACGGTCTTTCTGCTGGGTGGGGAGAGTAACTCCGCTCTCTATGCCATGGAAGGAATCGCTGGGCTCGGCATCCTAGCGTCCCTTGTCATTATCGCCGTCGGCGGTCAGTCCGGGAAGCGGGCTTAGGCTGCCGCATCCCATTAGCGGTTGGTTGGTCACCCGCCCCAAGCTCCAACTCGCTGGGAACCCCGCCATGAGCCGCAGCGCGGCCGATGACTGTGACCGCGAGGAGCGCGCGAGACCGACGACTGACCGCGAGGAGCGCGGGTCACCGGTTCGAGATTGCCAGTTAGCGAGGAGACCGGCGAGGGCGTCCCGCAGTGCGGCGGTTCGCCGGGGTAGGGTCGAGCGGCTTTCCGAGATCCAGGCCTCTATCGACGTACCCGACGGCTCGGTAGAATTCGCGGGCTCCGACGTTGGATGCGTTGACATACAGGTGGATCCAATCGCATCGTTTCTGTTTGAAGTTCCTCTCCACCTCCCCCAATAGTCGCTTCCCGACTCCTTGGGCCCTGTGCTTGGGTTCGACCCAAAGCTCCCAGACAATGCACGGCCGCGTGGGGACGCTTTCGTAGCGAACGTGCGCAGGAGGATGCTCAGGTGCGGCGATAATGAATCCGACCGGCACGCCTTTCCTCTCGGCAACGAGAAACAGCCCCTTCCTCTCCCGTATCGCGCGCAGGACGCGGCGTGTGTATTGGGCTCCGTACCCTCTCAGGCGGCGAATCCGCCGAAGGGGATCCCGGGCGACGGCCTCGTCTTGAAACTGCTCAAAGGCCTTGGACAAGTAGTTGGAGTCCGTCCTGCGTCCTTCGCGGAAGGTGAACGATTCCCTCCAGTCGGTCGTACTCTTCACGCCTCGAGAGAGGGAGGCATGGCTGTATCTTTTTCGCGTGGGGTGGCCGCGCGACCTTCATGAAAGGCGCGCGTAGGTCGATGACGGGACCGCGAGGAGCGCGCGCGCCGGGATCTCGGGGCCATAGCGTTACTCTTACTGCGGGACGCGTTTGAGTGCCATCGATGAAGTTCAAGATGGTCTACACGGGAATCCGGGTGAAGGACATGGACGAGTCTGTTCGTTTCTACTCCGAGGTCCTCGGAATGAAGCTGGTGGGGCGAGCCCGTGTTAAGGCAACGCGAGGGGAATGAGCTCAGCTCCGCGGCAAAGGCTCGCGACAACTGTTGGAGTTGAACTGGTACTCCCCGGAAAGCCCCTTCTACACGCCGTGGAGACACGGAGTCGAGCTGGACCACCTCTGCTTTGCCGTTGATGACTTGGACGGTGCCATGAAGGAACTCGAAGCAAGAGGAATCGAAAGGTTGGGCGGTCCCTACTTCACAAACGGCTGGAAGATCGTAGATGTCACCGACCCAAACGGGATTTGCATCGAGCTGGGAGCACGAATCCCCGGGCCTGCCGCTCGAATGAGGCGGAAGTCGCGAAACCCCCGATCGTAGGATGCGGGCGCGTGGACACGCCCCGCGCGGGCTTCATGAAGGACGCGCGCGGCCCATGGAGGACTGCAATCAGCGCGCAGATGCGAACCTCGGTGGACGGGCGATGAAAGCAGTTACCTCGACTTACCGGCAGTTGATGGAATCACGCGTGCTTCGGGTCCTGGCACAGTTCGTACACGAGCCCATCGGGTCCCCGGAAGCCCTGCCACGCATATCCGGATTGATCCCCGGAAGACGCGTATTGCACGGGACCCATCAGCTCGATTCCCCCAGCGGCCAGCTCGCTTCGCGCCTGTTCGATGTCGTCAACGAGAAACCCACAAACCACCGGGTTGGTACCGAACTGCTCAGGAGGAGCAGGACCGTTGGGGCCAAATAACTCGACCTGGTCCCCGTTGGGGAGCGCGAAGACAACGAAGTCAGTTCGCTCCGACACCGGGGAGAGGCCCATCACCTGTTGAAAGAACCTGGCAAGTTGAGGGAAGTCCCCGGTCTTCACTCCAATCCAACAAATCCCGCGGATCCTCATCGAAGCGGTCGACCCGCTTCCGGACCTTAGCTTCCCGGATGCTTGACGAAGGGCGCGCGCGGTCGATGGAGGACCGCGATGAGCACGCCGAGACGAGGCGTCAGTCTGCGAACTCGACCACTTCTGTTACTTTGTCAACCAACGGGTTGAAGAAGTAGGTCCCCGTAATCCCATTCATGGAACAAGTAGCTGTCTCGGTGGAAGGCCACGGGCTCCCGCCAGCCAAGAAGACCCTCCTCTCACTTCTCAAGCGCAACCCCGGGGTATCCCTGAAGGAGATTGCCGCTAAGCTGGGGATGTCGCGCGCCGGAGCGCTCAAACATCTCACCCGGCTCGAGGGAGAAGGGCTGGTGGAGCGAGAGTACCGGGCGGGTAAGATGGGCAGACCTCGGGTGTGTTTCCGACTCACCCCCACTGCTCAACGGATCTTCCCCGTCGCATACACTCAGGCGGCTCTCAGCGCCATGAGCTTCATCGAGAAGCATCAGGGAAGGCGAGCGGTTGTCCAGATGCTAGTAGAGAGGGCGGCAGAGCTGCGCGAGCGCCACGCCCCTCGGCTCGCGGGCAAGGATCTCCCTGGGCGAGTCCGTGAGCTCAGTCAGATCCGGGATGAGGAGGGGTACATGTCCGAACTCAAGCGCCCGAGGGTGTCCGGGACGGAACTGTTGGAACACAACTGTCCGATCCTGGCCATCGCCGAGAAGTACGGGGAAGCCTGCGATGTGGAGCGGAGGCTCTTTCGAGACCTCCTCGGGGCAAAGGTAGCCGTAAGCCATCGGGTCGTCGCGGGAGATCCGGTCTGTCGTTTTCTGATACGGAAGATGGGCCCGGCGGGCGCGGCCGAAGGAATCTCGCAATGAAGCCCGTCCGAACCGGACAGGGGAGAATCGGGCCGAATTGGCCCGGCTTGTCCAAAAGAGCTACTGTGTCGACGGGCACTTCTGGACTCTTGGGGACCGGTGGAGGCTCGCCATCCGGCCTTCCTTCATGAATGTCCCCAAACCGGGATTTCGAACCGTAGTCCGGAATCGGCAATACCTGCTCTGGTTAGCCTCTTCAAATTCTGCCAGTGTCGGATACTCGGTCTATGCGATCAGCATCGTGTGGCTGACCTACACCGTAACTCACAGCTATGCGATCGTAGGCGTGGTTCTGTTCGTTGAGTACGCGGCGTACGCGGGGACGTTTCTCATAGCCCCATTCGCAGATCGGGTTCGGAACCAGCGGACGATCTATCTGGTCTGTTACCCGCTCCAGGCCGCGGCCGCCGTTACTATCGGCGTCGCGGCTAGCAGTGAATTTCTGACGATTCCGTTGCTGGTTGGACTGATAATACTGATCTCGGTGCTTTGGGATCTCCCGTGGGCAGCCTACAACGCGGCCCCCAGACTACTCCTAACTCCCGAGGAATTGTTCGCTGCGGGAGGGATCTCAGGGGCGATTGGAGGGGTCAATTCGATAGCCGGGTACGCGGCGGGAGGGATTCTCATTCTCGTCGTCGGAGCATACGGTGGCATGTTCTTGTACGCTGCCCTCCTCGGAATCGGAGCAATCTTCGCTCTCTGGTTGAGGATCCATCCAGAGCCCTCCCCAGGCACCAGGTTCGGCCAGAGTTTCCGCGAGGGTTGGCATACCATTGCGTCGGGAGCTGGACGTCCCCTCCTTCAACTCGCTTCGGTCGATACGATTCAAGGATTCTTCACTTCGGGCACAGCCCTGTTCATCACCCTGATCTCGATCACGACATTCGCGGTTTCGAGCAGCGCGTATGACCTCCTCTTCACAGTCTACATCGTGGGGGGAGTGGCGGCAGGTCTCGCTCTTGGCTGGATCAACCCGCGCGGGCAGGCTGGAATCGTCATGGTAGGCTCGCTTCTCGCGAGCGGCATCGCCTTCGCCGTGGTCGGAGTGGTGCCTGCGATCCTTGTTTTCGTCGCGATCATGTGGCTGTTGCTTGGATTCTTCTTGAGTGCTTACGGCGGTGCGAAGTACGCGTTCCTGAGAGGGTCTGTTGATCCTAACAAACTAGGGCGGGTCACTTCCAACATGTACCTGTTTCCGGGGATTTCCAGCGCGATCGGCGCCCTAGTCTTGGGGATTCTCGCAGGCAGCACGTCGCCATTCTACTTCGGTCTCGTGCTCGGCACCGGTTTCCTCGCAGCCGGTGTGCTCGCGGTCCTACTGCCTGGAGTGAAGGTGCTCCGCTTCTGACGCGAATGCGGTTATCAAGAAGACGGTGACGCCTGTTGGAATTCGAAGGAGAAGGATCTACGGTGCAGAGTGGAGCCAAGTAGGATTGAGACAGAAGGTCTCGGGCACTCGTTGCGCAACCCCGCCTTCCGAAATCTCTTCACTGCAAGCACGACGTCGACGTTAGGGGCTGCGATCTCGCTCGTCTCGGTCAGCTGGATCGTTTACCATTACACGGGCAGCTCCCTCGACATCGCCTACCTGGGCCTCACGGGCATCGTTCCCGGCATTGTACTGGGGCTCTTCGCGGGAGTCGTTGCCGACCGGCACAATCGACGCTCGCTGATGGTCACGGCGGACATCTCGCGAATGGCCGGAATGGGTCTGCTCACGGTGTTCCTGTTCGTTACGGGATTCTCCTTCCCTCTGATTCTCGCAGTCATGGTCCTGGTGAACTGCTTCTCTGCTCTGTTCACTCCCGCAAGCCAGTCCATCCTGCCAAGACTTGTCTCGAAATCTTCACTGGAGGACGCGAACGGACTGCTTCAATCCTCCTCGGGCGTGGCCTGGAGCGCAGGGGCCGCCGCGGGTGGCATACTGGTGGTGCTACTTGGTGCCGTTTGGGGCCTAGGCATTAACGCGCTGACCTACGCCCTGTCAGCGGTGTTCTTGCTCCAGATCGCGAGCGAGTTCGGTCGATCGAAAAAAACCGCAGGGAAAGCCCCGGCATCGTTCGGGAAGGATTTCTCTGAAGGCATGGGCTACGTGGTGAAGCGCAGACCCATCTTCGAGGTCTCGTTCGGTTATCTGCCCGTCAATTTCCTGTCCTCAATTGTAACGCCCTTCTTTGTGGTCTACGCCGCCACTCGGTATGGCGGGAACGCCGCCGTCTACGGTACCTTGGCAGCCGCGCTGGCGGCGGGAACTGCAGTTGGATCGCTCATTGTTGGGCGTGTCCGGATACGGCGCCGTGTCGGGCTCGCCATGGGCATTTGCATTTTGCTCGAGTCGGGAGCCTATGCGCTCTTGGCCCTCTCGACAAATGTCGGAGTTTCGCTGATCGCAGCACTCGGTGTGGGGATGGTGATTGGCTTTGCGAACACGATCTATTACGCCACGATGCAACGTATCGTGCCCGGCGAGCTGCTGGGTCGAGTACTGAGTATTGGGGATTTCGGCTCCTTCGTGTCCATACCCGCCGGGCTGGTCGCCGGCGGGATACTGATTGCAAGATACGGGGTCGAATCATCCTTCTTGTTTGCGGCTGTGGGCATCTTTGCAACCGGCGTGGTTCTCTTGTCTCTTCCAGATTTCCGAGCCTTCGGCCAGAGCGAGCCCCCGCCGGCTTGATGTGGGGCGCGCGCGGCCGATGATGGTGACCGCAATCAGCGCTCGAGGGCGAGGGCCGGACCGCGAGGAGCGCGCGATTCGACGATCTCGATCAAGGGAAAGTGGTCGATCCCAGTCTCATGCTTGTCTTGCAACAGTTGTGCGCAACTGAAGCGCTGTTGGCTTGGTGAGCCACGTTCGTTGAAGTCAGGTCTTCTGGAACTCGAGAGCCTGAGCCTGACCCAATGTGGTTAGAGCGAACACATGTTGGGGTTCTATGAATCCTTGAATGTACTGTGTCCGTCGAAAGACAAGATCAGACCTTTCAAGGTAGCTCAACGCGTCTCTGACGGCGTCGTGTCCTGCGCTCGCGAACGTCCCCTGGATACCCGGCTCGGTAATCGCCTCTACTGCCTCGAAACCAATTCGTCTCGCGCCGTGCTTGGCCAGGTGCAACAGGACTTCCCGCTCAAGCTCGGTCGGTCGCCGCGCCTTCGCATTGACCTTTTCTCGCTCCGGGGATCCTAAGTCAGGAGATGGATCCCCGAAGTCATCGTCCCTGCCGTCGTCGTCATGCCCGGCTGGCTCCGGTCCGCGATACTCGTCGTGGTTTGGGTTCAGCTGATTTGCATGGTTATCCAGGTCGTCCTGGTGGGTCATGAGTCGTCCTGGTCAAACGAGACCAACTGTAGAGCCCACCTCCGCCCATTAATACCTGCCGGGTCGGCCCATGCTCTTTCCGCGCGGGTGCGCTCGAAATAGGCCCCCGAACTCGGATCGTGGGAGAATCGTCGGGTTCACTCGGTGTCGCCTCACGTTCCTGCAGACGATCGAGATGATTTACCGGATTGCGCGCGGTCGAGGACGAGACCTCGATGAGCGTGGGCGGACCCACGGTCGCTGCGGAGACATCATGAAGGGAGCGCGCGTCCGGCACTATTCGCGATGGGGACGACAAAAATGAAAGGGGAACCGATCGTGGCTCACGGAGCGCGAATGAGCTGGGCGGGAATACTGCGTCCTGACGACCCGTTTCCCCCCGCTTTTTCATCACGTTTAGCAGTGTTGACCGCGGAGTCGGGCCCTCCCCTCAGACGATGCTTCGGCTCGTGGTCCGGCAAGTATCACCGGTTCACGTCAAACCTCAGTTCGGCGAGGTTGAAGGTCCAGGCTGTTGAGCCAGGGCAGCGCCGGGGTTCTGGGGTCCAGTGCATTGTCCATTGGGTCGACCCTCGGGCCATGCGTGGCACAGGACCGGGTTCGGTGTGCGCTGGGGACGGATGGCCGATCGAACTCTGGAGTGCGTTCATGTCTGAGCTCGATAACCTACCTCCCGGTACGATAGCGGAGAAGCTGAGAAGTTTCCGGGATTCCCGACTTCAAGAAGGTAACCCTCTAGTAGCCAACTGGAGAGCCACAGTGAGTGACGGGCTGCCACCTCGCTCAACTGGACCGCAGGCCGGTCGGGTCGGCTGGATTCCCGTCCCCGCTACCCTTCTGACCGTGGAGGGAGCGACCACCGGGATTGTTTCGTGGGATCCCATCGGGCACGATTTCCCTTCCCTGACCGCGGCCCTTAGCTCCCCCGAGGCCCGCCGCAATCCGCCCGACCTCGTCAGCCAGGCAAGATACTATCTGGAATGCACGCTGGCAAAGCTCCACGGGGTCAGATTCGGTCCCTGCGACTCCATCGAGGACGAGGCTTTCGCTCTCTCTCCGGAAATCCTGGCCTTAGACGATTCCTTCAAAAGACTCGAGCAGGTATGCATCTCGAATCCGAAGCTTGGCCTGCTCGACCGGTTCGGCTGAGCATCGTCCCATGGGCGCGCGCGGTCGACGACGTGACCGCGATGAGCTCTGCGGCACGAACCCCCGGCAAGCTGCCGGTGGCCAGATGTAGTTGCACCGCCGTGGGACGGACGTGATACGAGGAGAGGAGCGGCATGCCTAGCCCACGTCGAGGGCTCGTTCTCGGGGCTGGCGGGTTCGCCGCGATGGCATGGGAGGTCGGCTTCCTGACTGGGATGGCCGACGCCGGCACCGACCCCCGCGACGCTGACGTATTTGTGGGTACTTCCGCCGGCGCGATCGTCGCGGCTCAAATCACGAGCGGGGTCTCGCTGGAGGAGCTATTTCGCCGGCAGGTCGCGCCCCCCGTGGATTCTGAGCCGTCGACGCCCGAGGTCGATTTCAAGCGATGGCGCGACGACCTTGGACGCGCAAAGAGTGGCGGCGGGTCTCCGAACGAAATCCTCCGTCGCATCGGATCGCTATCGTTGGCCGTTCCGCCGGAGACCCCGTCGGACCGGCCTTCCGTCGCGGCCCTGCTTCCGAGGCACGCCTGGCCCGACCAGCGACTTCTCACAGTGGCGGTCGACGTGCGGACGGGGGAGCGATGCGTCTTCGACCGAACCAGCGGAATCGACTTCGTCGACGCGGTGACGGCCAGTGGAGCCGTCGCAGGAATCTCGCCGCCGGTGACCTTCAATGGTCACGGCTACATGGACGGCGGATTTTATTCCACGGCCAACGCGGACTTGGCCCTTGGCTGTGATCGCGTGCTGATCCTCTCCCTCCCCGCCAGGGTACCTCCGCTCAGCGTGACCTCGCTCGAGGCTGCGGTGGAGAAGTTAAGAGCCAGCCACGCGCGCGTGAAAGTCGTGCACCCCGATGAGGCCACACAGGCCGCCTTCGCGTCTGTTGGGGGCAACCTGCTAGACCCATCGGTCAGCGAGCCGGGGGCCCGCGCCGGGCGTGAGCAGGGTCGTCGTGTCGCGAATGAAGGCTTGTCGCTCTTCTGGGAGTGAATCACCGCGTCGCGTCCGACTTGCTCTCGGAGGGCACAGGTGACCCGAGGACCGAATAGAGGCCCGAGGGCGGCCGGACCCCCATCATGTTCGCCGAGCGACCGAAGGGAGCGAGGGGCCGGTCGAGCGGAGCGAGACTGCGAGCTTGATGCGGGGGCCCGTGGCCGATGACCGTGACCGCGACAAGCGCGGGGGCGAGCGCGCGAAGAAGGCCCGAGACTGGGCTGACCCCGAAGCGTGTGAACTAAGCCCGCCCCCGGCGCGCGGCTGGACTTAACGCCTGAGCTCAAGGGGAGTGCCCGATGTGCTGCAGTCAATCTGATTCGCCCCGGAAGGTCCGCGTGACCTCCGCGCCAAGCGAGTGCGACAGTGTACCACGCACCTCCACTGCCCATAATCGTCAGGGATGGCCGGGCCGAGCGACCATCTGTACGGGATTCCCGTCTGGGTCTCCGACCCACGTCGCCCGTAGGACGCCCGCAAAGTTGTGAGGAGGGCTCAATGAGGGAGCACCCTTGGTGCTCATCCACGCGTAGGCGGCATCGACGTCCGCCACCCAAAGAACGACCTCCGCCCGAGGCGGTCCTCCGCCGCCGGAGAATCCGTGGTCACGCTTCAAAGCCTCCAGGGTCGAAACCGCAAGATTCAGGGGGCCTAGCTCCAATTCCACGTGGTCCGGGGGACCCTTCTTGGGCGTCCGGAATGTCTCGGTGAACCCCACGAGGTCGCGGTAGAATTGGAGCGACTTCTCAATGTCTCGGGTGTAGACGTTGAACAGATGATTCTTGAACGTCGGAGGAGCGGCGGGGTCGGCGGTCGTCTTCACGGGGAGTCGAGTGGTGAACCCCACTGGGTTCCCGTCAGGATCGGCCACCCTCGCGCTGTGCACGTAGCCACCAAAATCATGCGGGGGACTCAGAGGGCGGCCGCCCTTGGACGTCGTCCATCCGTACGCCCCGTCAACGTCGTCCGTGAAGAGGACGACCTCCACGCGGGGCGGTCCTCGACTAGTGAGGATGCCGTGATCGCGCTTCAGGGCTTCAAATGTGGCGAGACCGAGCTTGAACGCGCCGAGCTGCAACTCGACATGGGCCGGCAGTCCCTCCTTGGGTGTCCGAAAGGTCTCCGTGAACCCCAATACGTCGCAGTAGAATCGGAGCGACCCCTCGATGTCGCCTGCGTAGAGGTTGACCTGCGGATTCGTGAACGCGACGCGAGCACCGGATCCACCGAGTTCTGACATTCGGACCACTCACTCCCGCTCAGGGGGGTTTTCCCTCACTCCACGTCGGGGGTTATAAACCGTCGGAGAAACCAATTCCTAAAATCGGCCTTACGACTCGCCGCTACGATGGATGGGACCGACCTCCGTATCTTCTCCCGGCTGGTGGGCGACCCCCTTCTTTCCGACGAACGACTGGGCCGCGAGGTGGGGTTCACTGGAAAGGCGGTTCGTCTCCGTCGCAAGCGGATGGAGGCCGAGGGGGTCCTCGCGGAGTACGGCATCCACCCTCGCGCAGAGATCCTCGGTCGACACGCGGTGGCATGGGGGTACATTGGAAAGGACTGGCCCGAGCTCCCCGTGTCTCAATTGAACGCGGTCGAAGACCTGGCTTATGTGCGGAGTTTCCGACCGAACTTCCACATGGTGGTGCGGTTCACGAAAGAATCCGACCCGCCCCCCAATCCACTCCTCGCCCAGATCCTCGGTCGTCCTCTCGAGGGGCCTCTCGACGAGCGGCCGCCGAGCGCCACGATCCCAGCCGACAACCTTTCCCGAGTCGATTGGATGGTCTTGGAGGCGGTGGTCGGGGCCCCTCGGGCACCGTACTCCATTCAGGCGCGGCATGCGAAGGTTTCGGCCCGGACCTTCCGCATTCACCAGACGAAGCTGGAGGCGGCCCACGCGTTGGAGTGCGCCATGATACTCAACCTAGAACGAGAAGCAGGCCTCGCAACTTACGGGATCTGGCTCAAGGTCGATGAATCGTTCGACGAGAAGTCCGTGGAACTAGCGCGACTCTGGGACCGCCCTCACTGGACGCGGAATCCTCGAGGGGTCTATCTGCTGGGGAGCGGGGACAACTACTTCGAGGCCCGCGAGCTAGAACTTCGTCTCCGGTCGCTCCGTGGGGTCGTCTCCGCCGATCCGCTCATCCCGGCGGGAGGTTTCTTTGCGCGCGAGCGATTGCTCACATGGATTCGGTCGGAGCGGGAGAGACGGTTCCCCTTTCCGCGTAACGCGTAGCTCGAAGCGCCTACTGACAATCGAGACCTATCCGAGGACTTCGAGCTCACCCTGAGGGGTGTTCACGGACCGCGTTTTGACTCGGGTCCTCCGGGCGAGAGGCGCTCATCGCGGTCATTGACTCGGAGAGAGCGCGCAGGCCGCCCGAGGAGCGATTCTAGCGCCGAGGGCGGCCGTGACGTCATAATGCCCGCGCGGGGAGCCGCGGCGGCGCAGGCTTCCTGAAGGACGCGCGCGGGTCGATGACACGACCGCGAGGAGCGTGCAGACTTGCCAAGCTCAGATCACAAAACGTAGGGCTCTGAACGGAGCTATTGGCACTCCAAAGCGCTGGATTTGAGCCCATGGGCCGTCAAATCCGTCCGGGTCAAGCAATTACAGATTCGAACCCTCGGAGAGTGTCGACGCCATCGTGGTAGTCACGCTTTGCTAACGGAAATTTCATCGAGGCCTAACACACGGCCGTCGCCCTTCGCTTCCCCGGTTGGACCGGCACTGTGAGCAGGGGGTCAGGTAGTCTCTTTCGGCGCGGCTCAGATTCCGGGTCTTGGTCACCCCTCAAGAGCGCCCGCGACCTGCCAACGCCCAGATGGCCGCCCCGAGACCGAGCCGGCGACATAGGAGAGGCGGCACGAGACCTCCGGGACGGCGAATTGGGAGTTTGCCGGCTATTGAAGCAGCAGCCTCGCCCGGACCGGGTGTCGGGCTCCCCCCGCCTCTCCCGGAGGTTCCTGCGGGCAGGCTCCAGGAGAACATCTCGAAGGCACGATTCGAGCTGGCCCTGCCCCAGCAACTGGTCACGCGGTGGCAGGACAACGACTTCGGGATCGACGCCATGGTCGAGCTGACGTACTCCTCCCAACGTTCGCCAAGGTACGTCGCCTCCGGCAAGAAGTTCTCTGCACAGATCAAATCGCGATCGGCCGCTGCCTCCCGGTCCGGGAACCTTTCCGTTGCGGTCGAAGTCGGGAAGATTCTCTACTGGCTCTCTTGCAGCGAGCCGGTTATGCTCGTGCGTCACGACCCGGCGTCAGATGAACTGCGGTTTGTTTGGATGGACGACGGGTTTGCGGCGGCGCTAACGAACCGTCGTCCCGGCTGGCAGACTGCGCGCACCGTCACGGTTCAGTTCCGGCCCGGAGATCGCCTTGTGCCAGAACGCCAAGCCGAGATCCAGGGTTACGTTCTCCGATGGAGGCCCGCCGGTCGGCAGCCGATCGCGCCCGAGCAGTTCTTCGTTCTACGTCAGCAGGTAGGTGAACTAACCCGCCGCCTGGCGAGCGTCGCCGACGTCGTTGGGGTTGCTACTCTCTCGGCTCCGGTCGCAGAGCTAGCCAACCGTGTGGCGCTCGCGGCCTACACGATTGCCATCACCGGGCCTAGCCGTGCGGGCAAGAGTACTCTTATCAATGCGCTCGTCCGCCGAGAGATTAGTCCCGTCAACGTGCTCCCAACGACGGGTTTACCAGTCGTCATCGTGGGTGGCCCCACACCGTCGGCGACGGTCAAGTTCAAGGCGGGGGCCCCTAGAGCCGTTGACCCGACGGCGGCGGGCCTTGCTCCGTACGTCACACAGCAGGAGAATGCGCGGAACGTGAAGGGGGTGCAGCTGGTGGAGGTCACCCTTCCTGACCCCGGATTGATGAATGGGGTGTCATTTGTGGACATTCCCGGCCTGGACGACGCGGACCCGGCTATCGGGGCGGCCGCGGGCTTGGTTGTGGCTGCAGCGAACGCTATCGTCTATGTGATCGATGCCTCGCCGTTCGAGAACGGAGGGTTCTCGCTAAACGTGCACCATGTCGGGGACCTCCGACGCATAAGTGCATCGGCCGATCGGGTATTCCTACTCCTGAACAAGGCCGACGGACTGTCCCCGGAGAAACACCGCCCATTGCTGGATTATGTAAACGGCGAGCTCCAACGGTTCGATTTGCAGTCGTCACTTCCCAATGCGCCTCATCTTCTGTCTGCGCGCGAGGCATGGGCCGCGCGTACCACGGTTGGGGCGTTGCCTGATCCCTTAGCGCCGTTCGAGTCGGAGCTGTGGGGGTTCATCCTCGGGAACAACAAGGCCGGAATCTACCTGCTTAGGGCGGCCGCGGATGAAGTAGCCCGTCGGATTCCGGATGCCGTCAGGGTGGTCGATGTCGAACTAGGTCAAGCTCAGACGCGGGCCGACCTTGAGGCCGCGAGGGCAACTGGGCTTGGCCGCTACGCCCGGCTCGCCCCCGGACTTGCGCGGCTCCGCGACGAGGCTTGGTGGGCCCTTGACCGCCAACTTGCAACGTCTAAGTCCGCCATCCTTGCCTACCTCGTGAAGGCAATCGAGGCGGTCCCTGCTGGGGGACAACTGCCGTCGCCTGACCAGGTACGTGTGTACTTGGAAACCTACACGGCGGCCGCTCTGAAGGAGGGGGGCACTAATGTCTCCAACTCTCTGGCTCGAATCCATCAGTCCGCTGCTCGAACAGTTGAGGAAGCATTCTCGCAGCCCACCGTGCAGCAGACCCTGGGGATGGGTCCCCCCGGGGTCCCAATTGACCTTTCTTCGGCAAGTGTCCCTATCCCGGAGGACCTGAGTTCTCCGATCATGGCTGCGGCCGTCGGTGGGCTGGCCGGACTCGCTCTCGGGCCCTTGGGCGCAATAGCTGGTGCAGTGTTTGGCTTCCTTGCCGGATTGTTCATGTCCGCCGAAACCCGGCACCGCCGCCGGGCGTCCGCGCTGACAGACCACTCCACGGCAGCACTAGACCAAGCGTTCACCGAGATACGGAACGGTCTGTGGCGACTTCTATCCCAAGGAGCGGATCGGGTCAAGCGGTGGGCGGACGACAGGGCCAATGTCTTCGCGACGGACCTCCAGCGACGTGCTGCGCTCGCCGGGAGCCCTATGGCACCTGAACGACAGAGGGCACTTGTTGCGGTGAGAGCCGAGCTGCCGACCCTCCTAGCTGCTGCTCGCGCTCAGGTCACCGAACTGGAACGCTACGTCTTCTAGCCGGTCATGGGACCGGGACAAGCATCGCGAAACTCGCAACT